>Ga0068855_100000005_pt1 | contig 337711 bp, 399 predicted proteins | sample KBSCornC52_FD_66592 | JGI IMG/M metagenome (GOLD analysis project Ga0068855, IMG submission 66592) | Corn rhizosphere microbial communities from Kellogg Biological Station, Michigan, USA - KBS Corn C5-2 | ecosystem: Host-associated > Plants > Roots > Rhizosphere > Soil ...
AATACGAGCCCCATACACTTGGAGTTGCTTTCCGGTCATTGTTCTTGTTCTCACTTTCACTCCTTTCTAGATTAGAAAGTATGAGACGAAGTGTCCAAGATGTATGGGAGCCGGATACTCTCTTGTAGAGTGCTATTGACTTTACGGTTTCATAGTGGTATTATATTGAAATCTTGACTGGAGTTTTTAGTCAAGGTGTACCATCAACAGTGGGTCATAAGACCTCCTGTCCGTCCTGGATGCTTCTGGATAGAAGCAAGTGAAGGGAGCCAGAAATGGCCAAGAACAAGGCAGTTGCCGTCAAGCGTCCCGCCAGTAAGGCCAAGGGCGTGCCCGAGGGCAGCTTCAGCCGACGATTCGCCACCGGCGAGCAGCACCACACGGCGCAGACGCGCTGGCAGGAGCGTCGGCTGGCTGCGGCGATCGATCTGGAGCTTTCGCGTGGAGGCTCGCAGCTGGCGGAGCCCCCAGGAACAGCTGGAGGAGCTGGACCAGCGTCTCGGTCTGGGTGTCGGTGCCACGAAGGAGCGCCGTCGCCTGCTGCAGATCGCTGCGCAGGCTGCCTGATCTGTGATGGTGCACATCCCCCAAAGAGGCTTTCATACCTCTGCGGGGGGTGTCTACCCATGTTTGCTACGGTATAAAATCCCTGTTACTTAACGGAAATTATATAGCGTAACAAACCATACCATATTTCATGTAATCGATGGTTTATGCGCTCACCATGGCGGTAGTAGAAATGACTACATTATTTCTCTTGCTACTATAGAGGTGGGTCTGTATAGTTAAAGTATAAGCGCCATAGATATGGCGATATGCTTGACGTGCGTATATACGTTTGTTACTATTCTCTATGTGTCCCAGCGCCACAACATGTAAAATTTCATTTTAAAGGTCGAAGCGCGCCGGGGCTGTATATAGTACAAGGAGTACAAGAACACATGCCAATAGCTGTCGAATTTGTGCCCACGCGGCGCAAAAAGATTGCAGTGGATGTGGTGCCTGCCGAATGGCAACTGTATATCGCACATTAAGAATGAAGGTTCTGAAGATGTGAACCTCTTTATACCTCCGAGAGTTCACCTAAAAAAAGAAGCACCCCAAGGCACCGGGGTGTTTTCGTTTGTCGGCCAGATGAGTTTTCGACACCTCTGGCCGGCAAACGAGAGAGGATAAGGATAAATGACCGCTACACTAGTTCGATATGAACTGCTCGTGGAAGGTTGCTCTGTCTATGCAATGCCAACGAAAAATGACGGCCGTTTACGTTGTATGACGAACGGATACGTTCGGCCGTCTGATTTTATTGATTTGCTTTATTCGGAAATGTATGTAGATGCTCGGATTGAACCTCGTGGGTGTGACGAACTGTGCCTGAAAAGCTGTCTCATGGGATCTTGTTTTAGCATTCCCTACGCGACTGACGCAGATACGTCCATTCGGGCTATCTGCAGGGCGACGGAGCAGCTTATCGGCAAGGTGCAGTGCGTCGAAGTGACGCTGGAATACGAAGAGACACCGCATCTTTTTTTGTGGGAGCCATGCGAAGGGCGAATTACGTATGTCTATTATGAAAAGACAAGTGGAAAAATTGCGGACAGGTTTGAACGATTGACGAATATCGATAATGCATTCGTTTCTTCGGACACGTTGTGTGCAGTGGTTTCTCGGCTTGTTAACGTCGAGGCTAACATTCTTCCGACGCTTATGCAGATGTGCGAGGAGCTCCATTGGATGCTTTAGCAAAAGCCTCCGGTTTTTAACGCCGGAGGCTATCTTTTATGTATAAATCTACGCGTTTGGAAGTGAGATATTGTTTTGTTTTAGTAGCGGCTGCAACAAAAGCGTATCAAACGCCGTTGTGTCAGCCCAAATTGGCTGAGCATTGCTTGTGGTGCTATCGACGATTTTTCCGTCGTGAATGTACTGATCGGCGGGTTTGCCATTTAGAAGAATGGTAGGCGTTGCGTCAACGTTCGCCTTTCGTCCGAGCGCTTGGTCGAATGTAATCTTTTGATTTACGGCGTCACTTGTAAGATCTTTTTTAAATGTGTCCACATTTAGTCCAAGTTCCTGTGCGTACCCAACAAATGCTGAAGTACGTTGGCTGATGCTAAGGTTCTCCCAGTTAGACTGCTCTTCGTAGAGCTTGTTGTGCATTTCCCAATACTTGTTTTGCAACCCCGCGGCTTCGGCGGCTGCGGCTGCGGCTTTGGCGTTCGGGTGCTTGTCGGTCAGCGGGAAGTTACGGAAAACGAAAGCGATTTGTCCTTGATATTTCTCGCTGATTGCTTTCATGGTTGGATAGGCAGATTCGCACCCCGGACATTGAAAGTCACCGTACTCAACCATTGTTACTTTGCTGTCTTTTTTGCCAAATACATGATCCGCAATATTGCCAGATTTTTGACTCGCGTCCAAAATCGCATTCGTGTCAATTCCGCTCACATCAACGCGGTTCAATCCCGAAAGGTAGACAAGACCGCCAAGTATTACTACGCAAGCAGCAATGAATATGATCCAAGCTTTTTTACTCACTCTAGAACTCCTTATGATTACTATAGTAAGTGTAGTAGAAAATGAACCCGGGAGCAAGCCGAGTACGTTACAATATAAGAGTAATGATAATCTTCCTGGTAGCGCTCTGCATCATTCTTGTAATCCTGCTGATTTTAGTAGCTGGCGTAAGACCTGAATCACATTTTGTGAGTACGGATGAACTTGAACGATTAAAAAGCACCGGTAATGAAAAAGCCGCGACTATTTTACGCCGCGAAGCGCTGCTTCCGAGTGTTGAAGCTATATTACAGCTGCTGACTGCGGTTATTCTGGTGGTACTTGCATATACGCTTGTAGGTACCTTTGGCTGGCTATGGGGAAGTGTTGTGGCAGTTGTGTGTGCGCTAGAATATGCTACCATTGCTCGACTCACCTCTATTTCTCACCTCTCTGAAAGAGTATATATGCATTACGAGCCGCTACTACTTAACGCAGCATCCCGCTATAAAAATGGCCCATTTAGATATCTCCAAAAGGCTCACGCACCACGGCGCATTATTCACAGAGTAGACTCTATCCAAGAGCTTCACTACCTGCTTGAAAAAACAGATGCACTCTCAGAGAGAGATAAGGTGTTAGTTACCCACACGCTGGCTTTCAATACGTCACAGGTAAGTGATATCATGACCCCGAAAGGAAAAATCAAAGCAGTAAGCCGTAAAGAGCTCCTTGGACCTCTTGTACTTGATGATCTCCATAAAACCGGATACGAGGCATTTCCAGTCATTGATGAATCACTGGATGCCACCTTGGGTATCTTATCAATTGAGCAGTTACTTACAGTTGATAGTGGTAAAAGATCGACCACGGCTGAGAAGATGATGGATAATCGTATTGTAACGGTACGACCAACCAAATCACTTATGCATCTTCTTAACCTTTTTAAAGATACGCATGCCCGCATGATTATAGTAAAAAACAACAGCGATGAGACTGTGGGGATCGTTACTCTAACCGATATAATTAAAGCTCTCACTGGTCAGGGCTAGTTGTATCTTCTAAAGATTACGGTATACTTGGTACTTGCTAGTTAACTCACCCTGCAGATACGAGGTGTAAGATGAAGACCACCAAAGCACGTCTTGATTGGCTAGCACAACTTAAGGCTGATACAAAGACTATGCGCCCACCTGAATACCGTCAGGACAATTTTAGTACACGTTTCATGCAATGCGATGTATTTAAGTGTAAGGAAGCTGAAGAAATAGGGATATCAGATGAAACGCCCGTATGTCCGAAGCATACGCCACATCGTATGGCATGGATAGGCAGTGCCTATCTCGATTCTAGCGGAGGCTTTTTTGCTTTTTACGAACCACCAAACTCATCAAGGCAGTTGGCTAGGTAGCATCAAGTTAGAAGCCAGTAATAGCTCTGTACCCTATGAGTGATCATGGGGTACAGAGCTCTTTTTAATTAGGCTCATGAGATTGTATACTAAATACTGCCGACTACCTCATCCTAGGTGTTGATATGAAACTTGAAGACATTACTTCATTGGACTTCTTTAACGATATTACCGGTAGGCCACATAAGGGTCGTCAGGATACATTTATTGCTTGGGTGGTTTCATGTACTAAAAAAGGTTGCAAAGAGTTCTTTGCGTCAAACGCTGCTATAGAAAGGCCACATTGTCCAAACCCCGATCATAAGGGTAAGCGAATGATGTATCGTGGTAGTGTATACATTGATGTAGCCGATGGCTCTGTATACCGCACAGGTCACGTTGTACGTGTGCTAGGGTGAGAAAGGTGATTTGCCGCACTCCGTCAATTAGACAGAGTGCGGCAAGAAAATAGCGAAAAACTACATAAAGTGGTAAAATGACCACAATATGACACGGTGTATTGCATCAGATAGCAATCCTTGGGTCGGCTAGTAGGCTAGGCGAGCTTGCTAGTAATGACCCGATATAGCCACCTGACTAGCTAACAAAGGAATCTTTTATGACACGAATACTTGTAGAAAAGCTGACAGCCGAAATAGGTCAGCAAGTAATAGTAAGCGGATGGGTACATGCTCGTCGTGACCACGGTGGGCTCATTTTTATTGATCTACGCGACCATACCGGCGTTATTCAACTTGTGCTGCAGCCAGAACAGCACGATGCATTTGTGCTTGCTGAGCAAGTTCGAAACGAGTTCGTTCTCTCCGCAAAAGGGACGTTACGTGAGCGTGACGATTCGCTCAAAAATCCTAATATTCCAACTGGTAACCTTGAAATTGTAGTAGAGGCACTTACAGTACTAAACCGCTCGGAGGCATTGCCTATTCCATCGCACGACGATGCACCAGAAGCAAACGAAGAACTACGTCTAAAATATCGCTACATCGACCTTCGTCGTGAGAAACTCCAAACTCGCTTGAAGCAGCGCTCTGTCTATACGAAAATACTACGCGATTACATGGACGAGCATGAATTTATCGAGATAGCTACGCCAGTGCTCGCCAACTCAAGCCCGGAAGGAGCGCGTGATTTTCTTATTCCATCCCGTATTCATCCTGGTAAATTCTACGCGCTTCCCCAAGCGCCGCAACAATTCAAACAGTTACTCATGGTGGGCGGCGTCCCGCGCTATTATCAACTGGCCACTTGCTTTCGCGATGAGGACCCTCGGGCCGACCGTTTGTACGGCGAGTTTTATCAACTTGACCTCGAAATGTCATTTGTCGAAGATGGCGAACAGGTGCGTCAAACTATGGAGCCACTTATCAAAAAACTTGTGACCGATTTTGCCGGCAAAACCTTACTTAGTGAAGAAATACCACGTATTCCGTACCAGGAGGCGATGGATCGCTACGGTTCAGATAAGCCAGACTTGCGCTACGATATGGAGCTTACGAATCTCTCAGATATTCTAGCTGAGACAGAATTCGGTGTATTCTCTAAAACCATCGCAGATGGCGGGGTAGTGAAGGCGATTTGCGTGAAAAATGGCGCGACTCTCAGCCGCTCACAAATAGATACGTATACCGAGATTGCCAAAAGCGAAGGTGCTGGTGGGCTGGCGTACCTTACCTTCGAAAACGGTGAGGTTAAATCCCCAATTGCTAAGTTCCTCTCAAGTAATGAGCTTTCAAATATCAAAGCACGTATGCAGGCCCAAGATGGTGATGTAGTGTTCTTTGGCTCGGACAAACGCGCGGTAGTCAATAAAGTGCTTGGTCGACTGCGCATAGAACTCGCCGACCATTTCAACCTCAAAGATCCAAATGTCATCGCACTTGCCTGGATCGTCGACTTTCCGTTCTACGAATGGGACGACAAAGCAAAGCGTATCGACTTTGGCCACAACCCCTTCTCGATGCCAAAAGGCGGTCTTGAAGCTATTCATGGGCACGATAAGCTTGATATTTTGGCTGACCAATACGACATGGTCATGAACGGTTATGAAATCTGCTCGGGTGCAGTGCGCAACCACAATCCAGAAATCATGTACGAGGCTTTTGGTGTGCTTGGCTATAACCGTGATTACGTTGATGCCCGTTTTGGCGCTATGATCAACGCCTTCAAATACGGCGCACCACCACACGCTGGCTGTGCCTTTGGGGTGGACCGCATGTTTATGGTACTAGTTGGCGAAGATAACATCCGTGAGGTAGTCGCTTTTCCAAAGAACGGTTCAGGCATCGATGTCATGATGAATTCTCCAAGCTTTGTCGAACCAGAGCAACTTAAAGAGCTCTCAATTAAACCTACGGTATAGTATGAAGTACATTCCTAAGGGTACTGCACAGAGATTTGGAAATGGTAAAACCTGTATAGTATTCGAATATGGCGGTAGCTCAGAATTGAGTGGTGCTGTAGCGATTATTAACGGGCGCTACCCTGAAGCTGGCTGGGCTATGAATGAGGTATCTCAGGAAATGGTGTATGTCATTTCCGGTACTGGATCGCTTACCATCAAGCAAAAGAGCGTTCCGCTATGTCAAGGTGATGTTGTACTACTTGAACTAAACGAACTGTATTATTTTGAAGGTGATGACCTGCAAGTTTTTTTGCCTACTACACCAGCCTGGGCAATAGAACAGCATAAGATAGTGCAATAATGAGCTAGTGTTGGGTATTGTACTACGAGCAAACCATGCTTAAATAGTGGCAAGGAGTGTGGTATCTATGCTTGAAAATCAGCATCATCCAAACGCATTGCGACTCGATCAACTTCGAAGAGGGATGTGGTTTCGGCATTTTGATCCTGGCGGTAAAGAGCGGCTTCTTGCTAAGGTGCTAAAAATTGAAGGTACAACAATTTTTCAAACCCCACTTTACCTAACGGGCGCTGTCATAGGCTATGCTGAGGTGTATCCAATACAGGCTCATGAATTAGGGCTAGTTCCGCTAGATGGAGATGACGGGCCTCAATGGAACGGCTACTGTCTACCATTCTAGCTATTTGATGGACTACGGGCTCAAAACTCGTAGTCCCTTTAAAAACTGACTCGATGATAATGAACAATTGATTTATCGCAAAAAAGTTGTATAATTACACACAGACCAACTAGGTTTGACGAACCTACAGTAGGTAAGGAGAGTAGTCGATGATTGGCTACTGGCAAACAAACTGGGATGAGGAGTATCATGAGGCCAAGGTTTTCACGCTTGGACAGGCTGCCAGTGACCTCTTGACGCGCTACAGCCAGTCAGAATGGCCGAATGTTGGCGGAGATTATGACGAACTCGTTTTCAGCAAGAATCTCACCAGCTACATCTCGGCTTATCGGCCGGTTTCTGATGACAACGTCGAATTTGACAGGTTATACCGACTCGTTAAGCTCATGCAAACGATGACCATCGGCTACAAGGACGAGACATGCGGAGAAATCCTCGATGTCGATCTCGATGTCGTGGCCGGAACGGCGGCCTATCAGAGTCGTGGACGAACTACAGTAGTGCCCACGAAGGAATCCTACTCCAGCTGTCGTGCTATCCTCAAGTTCGCTATGGAGTGGATGCTCGGTCGTAACCTCGACATGCTTCAGGTGGACGATTCTGATAGTGTAGCCGCAGCTTGCTTGGCTATAGAAGCCGAGCTGGACGGTGAGGGCGTGTTCGAAGAAGTTTTTCGAGATGCGTCAGCTCTCGTCTAGCATGTTTGCCACTCGTACTGGAGTTTCTTTGCTCCAGTACGAGTGGCATTTTTCATTGGATATACGAAAAGCTTTTTTATAAAGCTATTGCTTTTATGTCAAAATGATGCTACTATAAAGTTGTTGTTCAAACCAATATAAACATCAATAAAACATAACACTATACACGCAGTGAAAGGGACTATCCTATGGATATGAACACCATCGTTACATTACTAACCATCGCGGTTGTATTGCTATCGATTGTCATTATTGCGCTGCTCGTTACTGTAACGGTAGTGCTTGTGAAGATAAACCGGGTGATCAAAAGTATCGATGCCATTACGCAAAATATTGCGTCGGCTACTGATTGGCTCTCGCCTGTAAAATTAATAAGTACCATTACGAACTTGTTTCGTAAATAAGTATAAAAGGAGAAATAAACATATGAGTAAAGTAGTAAAACTTCTTGCCGTAGCTGCTGTGGGATTTGCCGCAGGTATTCTGCTAGCACCAAAGAGCGGCGCGGCTACACGTCGCGATATCAAAAATAAACTTTTTGAAACTAAAGGGTACGCCGACGAAAAAGCGCAGCAGGTAAAAGACGCGGCTTATGAAGCTGCCGATACACTTCGTGAAAGCGCTATGAATTTGCGCGATGAGGCTATGGGTATGATGGATAGTACGCGCACATCTGCAGAACGAGTTGCTCGTGAGGCAGATGCTTTAAAGGAAGAAGTTAAGGCTCGCGGAACACGTGCCACTGCAGAAGCTAAAAGTACTGCCGCCCGCGTGAAAAAGGACGCTGAAAAACGACTTCGTTAAATCCTTATTAACAAAGTGATAAATAGTCGCCAACTTGGGCGACTATTTTATATAATCAAAAAGTATGAAAAAACCTGAGACACTTATAACTATCCGACACGGTCACACAGACAGAAATGAACGAATGGATCACGGATCAGAGGCGGACGAAACATATGATCCAGATGAAGACTATAAAATAGGCCAATCACCTAAAGGTTTTGAACAAGTGAGGAAAAGTCGTGAAGCGTTGCATTCGCTTGGGTACGGCGCTGTAGATTTGGTAGTCGTATCGCCTTTTCGTCGTACGAAACAGGCGGCAAAAGTACTATTTCCCGATATGGATCATATGGAGCGTGATGAGCTTAAGGAACGAGATTTGGCTATGTTCACAAACGTCTCTAGCTCAGCTTTTCATACAGATGAGAGGTATCGTACGAGTCGCAAGCGCAAGAAAGAGGATCCTCGCCACTGGCGGCCTAGTCTAGATGGCAGAACCGGTGACGGTGAAACGTTGGATGAAACAGGAGAGCGGGCATTGCAATTAATGGGGCTGACTGCAGTGCGAAATGCGAAAATTGTTGCTTTTGTTGCTAGTGCGGACGTGAACGTTGCCCTTCGGACAAGGCTACTAAAAGGTCTATCGCTAAAGGGGAAAATAGCACCACGAGCGACACATTTAGGCAAAGAGATGCAAAACCCAGAATGGATACAAAATGGTCAGATTGATGTTCATACCTATAAAGACCCTGAGACTGGTCGGCTTGTCGATCCAAATAGTGACTACTATCCCTTCTTTCGTACGGTTGCCGCAAGCGATAGCGTAAAAAACTTTGATACAGGGTGGGTGGTGCGACGAACTTAAATTTCTATAGAACTATCGAGTCGTTTGTATTCAATACCATTTGCGCTGGCAAATCTTCCAGCTATGGCATCGCATACCTCTTGTCCTTCCTGAGATAAAATAGCGTCGTGAGTTGGGAAGGCTAAGCGGGGTTTGACGGTAACGAGAAAGTCGATACCTTCACCAATTTTCATCCACGGTGCTGCTACGGGAAGGGCGAGTGTGTCGATAGCTTTGCCTGGTAAAACGAGCGAATCACCCGGATAGTAAAGAAGCTCATTTATAATAACTCCAACGTTTTCGACAACAGGCATACTCGAGTGGATGACAGCATGGTTGCCACCGGTAAATAGCAGTGAAAATGGTCCTACGACAACCGTATCGCCTGTGTGAACTGTCTTTGTTTGAAATACTTCGATTTCGGCGGTGACTTCTTCCGAGCCAATAATCAAAGCGTCTGGGTTTTTGTCTATAATACTTGCAAGTTGATCGCGATCAAAATGATCGCCATGTTTATGTGTTATGACTATCGCAACAACGTGTTCTGGTGCTATAAAATCTTGCGAGAATTCGCCTGGATCGACAACAAGTATCTGGTCGTCTTTTTCAACGGTAAAACAAGAGTGTTTGTATTTTGTTAGTTTCATGTTATTCCTCCTTGTACCATTGTTTGTAAGCCTGGCGAGCCTTGGTTATTTTTGGTGCGATGACAATAGAACAATAGCCAGCATCGGGGTTTTTATTGAAATAATCCTGATGTTCTTCCTCGGCTACAAAGAACGTTTCAAGGTGAGCGAGCTCTGTCACGATAGGGCTATGCCATATTTTTTGAGCTCGCTGGATTGCTGGTTCAAACATCTCCTTTTGCACATCGTCGGTGTAAAACAAGGCTGAACGGTACTGTGGCCCAACATCGGCGCCTTGTCGGTTGAGGCTGGTAGGATCGTGTATTAAGAAGAAAATATCGAGAATAATTTCCGCTGGAATAACTGTTTCGTCGAACGTGATCCGCACAGTTTCGGCATAGCCAGTTGTCCCTGTCGCCACACGATAGTAATTGGCCGGGCCTTTGCCACCGGCGTAGCCCGTTTCAGAACTTGTCACGCCACGAATACGGCGAAATACAGCATCTACACACCAGAAACATCCGCCGCCAACCACATAACTTGTCATATTTCTAGTATACGCCATTATAATAAAGTGGTGAATGATGATGAGTTTCGGGAAATAATACGACAAAAAGGCGACGAGTTATATCGTGATATGCCGTGGCGCAACGACACGCGGCCATTTTATGTGCTTGTCAGCGAGCTTATGCTGCAACAAACGCAAGTTGATCGGGTGATTCCCAAGTTCGAGATGTTTATCTCCCGGTTTCCTGATGAGAAAAGTTTGGCCGCAGCACCATTAAGTGACGTTTTGACGCTATGGAATGGGTTGGGGTATAACAGGCGTGCCAAGTTTTTGCATGATGCAGCCAAAAAGATAGCGAGCGAATACCACGGTGTTTTTCCGTATACAAAGGAGAATTTGTTGAGTCTGCCTGGTGTTGGCCCGAATACAGCCGGGGCGATTCTGGCGTACGCATTTAATCAGCCCGTACTATTTATTGAAACCAATGTGCGGACGGTCTATTTTCATCATTTTTTTAGCGATGGAGAAAAAGTAAGTGACAGTGAACTAGCGAAGTTGGTTGCGAAAACACTCGACGCGCAACGTCCCAGGGAGTTTTATTGGGCACTGATGGACTATGGTAGCTGGCTAAAAAGACAAGGTGTGGGGCGAATATCGCAAAGCAAACACTATAAGAAACAGTCGGCACTAAAGGGGAGCGTACGTGAGGTGCGTGGTCAGATAATTCGAGCGCTGGCGACGGATGACACGACGCAGGTGCAATTAGAAAAGTTGGTTGGAGCTGACGCGCGGTTTGCTCTGGCACTTGAAGGATTGTTGCATGATGGCCTGGTGATGCAAACGGATGAGCATTTGCATTTGACCAAATAGCCCTTTTGGGGCGATAATAAGAGAGCATGAAACGATTCCTTGTTTGTTTAGCAGTGTTTGGCGCTCTTTTAGGGGCTGTCTTTTGGCACGGCATAGCGGCGGCAGACGACCAAGCACCAATGACAGAAGCGCACATTACTCGCATCCGTAGTAACTGTATCGATGCGCAGGCGACGTTGTATCGTCTACATGCCAGCGATGCGTTGCAACGGGTAAACCAGGGACAGCTGTATGAATCGATCTCTACCAAGCTGATGGCTCCATTTGATAGCCGCGTGGCGTTAGCTCGCCTAGATGGAGCGACGCTGGTGTCTCTTGCGACGACCTACGATCAACAACTAACTGCATTCCGTACGAACTATCAGCTATACGAGGAAGGCATGTCGAACCTTTTGGCTATGAACTGCACAAACCAGCCTGTGGCGTTTTATGATGCGGTAGCAGATGTGCGTACAAAGCGACAAGCGGTTCATGATAACGTTGTGTCATTACAAAAGACAATTCAGGATTATCAAAATGCGTTTGAAAGTTTTGCAAAACGATTTGAGGCAGAAAAATAATGATTGAAGAAGCCGAAAAACATACACTAAATCGTTGGACTGGGCATCGGTTTCTGTTGCTTGTCGCAAGTACTATTTTGATCTCTCTTTTTTTGGTAGGCGTTGCACTTGCTCTTTATGCGAGTAGCGGAACGGCGCAACTTGACCTCAGCCGGCCGGGCTACAAATCGGTACGCGATCAGGCTGTGAAGTCTGATACATTTAATGGTTTTCCATCTAACGGACCTATTGATAGCGATGCTATTACTCAATTTCGTACGCTTTACCAAAAACAGTCCCGACAGGTAGATGGTAGCAGCTTTGGCGGATCGGTAATGAGCGATCAGGCACTCTCAATTGATGCGTCTGCCGGCGATACACAGAAATGATAATGGTTTTGGTGTTTTGAAGCGCTAGTGGTAGCTCCTGAGGTAAGGGTGTGGCATTTGCAGTTCGCTATATCGCCATTGGTTTGATAACCCTAGCCGACCCGGACCGCCACATTATTGACTGCTTTCGGTGACTACACACCTAAGACTTGAAGTAGGTGATAGACTGCAAAACCTGGCCATACAAGGGCTTTAACAAAGGCAAAAAGTACGTCTCCAAAATTATGCGTATTTTGCAAGAAGTAGATGAATGCTCCTACGAACGCAACGATCATTACTGATCCCATGGGTCCATGTTGGTTAATGATCTTAACTGATGTATTGTCATCGTTTTTTGTCATAGCTATTCCTTACTTAATTGGTTAGTTCTAGTATACTCTCACAAGAGGTTTAAAACCTAACTTACTATTTCTTTTTTGCCTTTGTAGTAGAGAGCGGTGTGGTAGCTGCCGCACTTAGTAAGATGCCTTGATCTTCAAAGGTAACGAGAAGTCGTTGGCGCATTTCCGCAGTGATCGACCATTGATCGGATGGCTGACACTTCCCGGCTATTAAAAGGGTAACGCTGGTTGCGGTAAACTCAACGACAGATACAAAGGCGGGTGGCTCAAGTATCTTATTTTTCCATTTTTCTTCTTTAGCTAGCTCTTGGCCGGTATTGTTAATAATGGCAATAACAGTATCGAGATCGCTTGAAGGATGAACGCCGATAGAGAAACGTGCCATGCTATAACCCATAGTTTTATTTACAACGTGCTGTACCATACCGTTGGGGAAGTAGTGTACGTTGCCGTCGGCGTCGCGAATAACGGTTGAGCGTGTACCGATACGCTCAACCGTACCGGCGGCGCTGTCTATTTCGATAACGTCACCTACGCGGTATTGATTTTCGGAAATAATAAAGATACCCGAAAGAAAATCTTTTACCAGTGACTGAGCGCCAAAGCCAAGTGCAACGCCAAGAATGCCGGCGCTGGCAAAGAGAGGCGCATAGTTGATATTAGTGAAAATTTCATTCAGAACGTAGTAGGCAGCTATAGTAATAGCTAGAACACGCCAGACATTTCGAAACAGGCCAACAAGGGTATTCTGTCGTTTTTCGATGTCTTTTTCATGCCAATTGCGATGGCGAGATGTATGAAGGGCACGTCGGATAATTTGTGCCATGAATACCGCGCCAATGTAGTAGATAGCGCCTGTAATGGCGACGATAAGGATGATGGGTAGGCTGTGCTGAGCAAGCCAACCGGTGAACTGCTCATTCATATATGCTAGTATACCTGTATAGTGACTGTGAGTGCAACCAGCTTTGACGAAACTATCGTTCGCCTTTTAAGGGCGGGCGCTATTGGTGTGCTGCGAACGGATACGTTGTACGGGATTGTGGCAAAAGCTGATAACGAGCGTGCAGTAGAACACGTGTATGCAGTCAAGCAACGAACGCCGTCGAAATCTCCCATCGTATTGATTGCTTCGGTCGATCAGCTGTTTGACGTCTACGATGAAACGGTTTTGTTTCGCTTGAATGAGTTGTGGCCAGGAAAGAATAGCGTTATTTTGCCAAGTGGTTCGGCACCGTCATGGATTGTACGAGATAACGCTTCGGTGGCCTATCGTATTCCGGATAACGAAGCCTTGCGTACACTGCTACGGCAAACTGGACCTTTGATTGCTCCGAGCGCTAATCCTGAAGGTGAACCGCCGGCATTGTCGGTTGAGGAAGCAAAGCGGTACTTTGGAAATGAAGTTGATTTTTATGTTGATGGTGGTGTAGTGCATGACGACACGCCATCAAAGCTTTATCGCTTGAGAGAACACGACCTGGAACGGCTAAGATGAGCGAGCTGCTTGATCCAAAAGAGTTTATTATCACGCGCAAACGCAAAAAATATAAATTTGCGTTGTTTCAAAATTCGCCTCTGTGTTTTGAGGCAGATGCGTGGAAAAATGAGCCGAGCGTAGATGTACTAGAGATGGGTGCTGGTACGGGCTTATTTAGCGTAGCGCAAGCGGAACTTGCGCCAAATAACCAGTTTTTAGCGATGGATGTAAAGGCGGACCGTCTCCAGAAAGGTGCTAAAGAGGCGACTGATAAGGATGTGGAAAATGTGCGCTTTTTGCGGGGCTATGCCGATCAACTGCCCGAACTTTTGCCGGCTCATTCATTAAAAGCTATTTGGGTGACATTTCCTGACCCTTTTCCTAAAGCGCGCGCAGCCAAGCGTCGCTTACTGCACCCACACTTTTTGGCATTGTATGCTTCACTTCTACGGAAAGATGGTGTTTTGTATTTCAAAACCGATGCTCACATACTGTTTGAGTGGGGTTTAGAGCAGCTTGTAGGGACTGGCTGGAATATTCAGGAGCTTAGCTTTGATCTTCATGAGTCTTCGCTTGATGATAGCTACAAACTCAAGACGACGTACGAGCGCCGCTATATGAGCGAGGGCTTGAAGATTCATTTTGTCAAAGCGGCGCTGCCAAACTTATAAACGAGCGAGTGCGCTCTTAAGCGCCGCAACGATAGCGGCTTCCTCGTCAGGAGAGTGAACGGTTTGTAAGCCGAGACTGTTCGCTGCGTCAAGGTTTGTTTGTCTATCGTCGATAAAAAGTACACTAGCAGGATTGGTGATATTCATGGCAGTAAGTGCGGCATGAAATGCATCTGGATGGGGCTTGCGAACACCAATTTGATGCGATAGAAAAACGTTATCGCCAAAAGCGTCGTAGACGCCGTGACGCTGCAATACCTCTGCGTGATTTGGGTTGGTGTCAGAGAGAATAGCAAGACGATAGCCGCTTTTACCAAGCTGGCGAAAAAGATCAAGGACATTCTCGTACACTACTAGATTTTCTTCGAACGTTTGCGCGAAAACGTTTTCGTCCACACTTATCTCGGCAGCGTCATGATTAGCGAAGTCTTGCCACAATTCTTTTTCGGTTATAAGACCTGATCCGTAGGCTTTTACTAGTCTTTCCCATAGGGGACGAAATATTTGTTCGGGAAGGGTAACCCGTGAGCGAACATCGTCGCTAATATCGTAGTTTTTAATAAGCACGCCGCCAACGTCGGCCAGTATAGTCTCAATCGCCATGGTGTTTCCTGTAATCGGCAATAGCTTGACGTACCAAGGGTGATAAGTTCACCGCAGAGAGGTCGCTCTGAGGATCAAGCAGTGCGAAACCTTGGCCTTCATAAATCTCAAGATCAGCCGTATCCATTGAATCAAGGGTGTAGTACGTAACGTAGCTATCTTCACCATGTATTTCGGGAGTTTTATGATAGGTGTGAAAATAGCGAAGTTTTTCGGAGGAGAACGATACGTTCGTTTCTTCATGCAGCTCACGTGCGGCTGCGGCACGCAGTGAGATATCTTCGGGATCAACGTGCCCACCGAAACCTGTTATCATGCCAGGGTTGCTAATGCCGGGCTTGTCATCGCGCTTTTGCATGATAAGTTTGCCGGTCTTGTCACTCACGAGGATATTGACGATAGTGAGTGTCTGGAGTTGCTGACGCGTCCATGCATCTATAGTGCCGGCACCCATGACCAGCACAAGCTTACCCTCGTCGCGTGCTTTTTGGATGGTATTCCAGAGGTTATCACCAAGCATAGTAACATGAACGTCGCTTTTATTTGTAACGTGTTCTGAAAGTTCTTCTGGCGAAAGAATAGGAAGGTTGGGGTCTTCGCGTGAAAGGTACGTCGGTAGCCAATAGATACTCTCGGCTTGCTCAAAGCAATTTGTGTAGTCTGCACGTATTTCGTGCTGACGGACATTTTGATGTGGCTGGTAAACAAGCACGACGTGATCGGAGAGTTCGCGGGCAAGTTGCAATGTGGCGGCGATTTCAACCGGGTGGTGACCGTAGTCACTATAGAGGTTGGTGGCTAGCTTTTCAAAGCGACGATGAGTGCCGGGGAAGGCTTCAAGTACGAGCTTTGCGTTTTCTGTACTGGAAAGCGAAAGGTTTTCAAGTGCCTTAGCTACTAATGTTGTGTTGCGTCGATTATGCGCACCAGCCAGGTGAATATCAAGAACCTCGTTGTCGCCTAAAATCCAACCGTTTTCAGCTGTCGCTTGCACATCGGCGTTGTCACTATGCCACATAATAGTAGTGCGCGATCCAGCGATAAATTGCCGAAAGGCAGAAATATAATCACTTTTAGTGGGGTATGTATCTGGATGGTCGTAGTCCAGCGAGGTGATAAGCGAAAGATACGGCGAAAAATGTAAAAAATTACGATCAAATTCATCACATTCGTAGATAAAGTACTCACTTTTAGGATCGAATTTACCACTTGCACCAAAGCTAAGTGTCGTACCAACAGAGTAGCTTACGGGGATACCAAGTTGTTGAAATGACCATACTAGCATACCAGTAACAGTCGTTTTGCCGTGCGTACCAGCTACGGCAATCAGTTTGAGATTCTTTTCGCTGACGATATGCGCGATGAGCTCGTCGCGTTTAGCGGTCTTAATGCCAAGTTGCCTCGCAAGTATAAGCTCAGGGTGGTTTTCAGGAAGTGCTGAAGTATGAACGAACCAATCAATAGGTTGGGTATCATGACATGTCTGCAAAAAGCTGCCGTCTTGGCCAATGGAAATAGCAACGCCACGCTCCTGCAGCTTTTTGGTAAGCGGGCTCTCATTCATGTCAGAACCCTGAACCTGGTAGCCGGCGTCTTGGGCAATTTCTGCTAGTGGGCCAATGCCAACGCCACCAATCCCAGAAAAGTAAATATTCATAGGATTAGTATATCATTTTGCCGAAGCACCAACATGATACAATGATAAGAGTAGTATCAGGTGGGGCAAATAGTGACAAACAAACGGCGCATTAAGTGGGATATTAAGCGGCTGCAACAGATAAAGACGTGGCAGTTGCTTATTTTGTTGATTTTGGCTGGATTTATTGCGGCTACTTTTTTGCGCCTTGATAACATTGGCATGACTCAGCGTCGTGATGCGGTACTTGCGGCTGATAAAGCGGGGGACGAGAATGTTATTCGCAGTAGATTGTATGATTTACAACGATATAGCAGCAGCCATATGAACAGTGATACGGGAGTGTTTTATCTAGAGCAGCAATATAAGCGAGACGCACAAAAGGCCGTAGATGCTGCGAGCAATGACAATAATCCAAATGGCAACATTAACGTTAAAGCGGAGGCCGTGTGTAAGCCCCAATACACAGTGTGGTCGCCGGCGTATGTACAGTGTTTTGTGGATGAACTTGCCAAGTACCCTCCCTCCCCAAACCCGGCTGAAAATGTCGCTCTTCCCTCTAGCTCTCTCTATCGTTATGACTTTTTGAGTCCTTTGTGGTCGCCTGATTTTGCTGGTCTCTCAGTCGTTGTATGTATAGTCATGATCCTTATAATTGTTGCGCGTCTTGTTAGCCTGGGTATTCTTCACCTGCTGTTAAAACGTCGCTACAGAGGTATTTAACTGTTGACACGGCGCCTGCGAGGCGGTACGCTAGCAGATGTAAGAACTAATAGGAGGTATAAGACCACATGGCTTACAAACACACTAACTCGAAGGGTATCACTTACTACTTGCACAAGACGGAAGTCACATTGCGCGGTGGTAAACCACAGACAATTTACTTCTTCGCTAAGGTAGAAAAGAACGCAAAAGGCGAACCAACCGACCTTCCAGAAGACCGCGTTGTTAAGGAAAACCCACGTAACGGCTTCCTGACTATTAGCAAGAAGAAAACAGAAGACTAGTTTACTTTTTCTCTGACTTAAAGAGGCAATTTCCCGCAGCGTAACGTTTGCGGGTTTTTTGCGCGTCTAATTACTTGAAACATAACCATCATAGTGCTACAGTAATATCAAACAAACAGGTGCCAAAATTGCCCCAGGAGGCCAGCACTTATGCAAGCCCACTTGGGGCTTTTTTGATTTGTTATTTTTTAAAAATCTGCTATTATTTTTTGAATATCAATTAACCAAGAAGGGTATAGTAGTTGGAATTTTTAGACGTAATTGTAGATCCGGAAGAGGAAGAGGTTGAGCACATTGTCGATACCCGCGGAGTTTCGTATGACGATGCACGGCGAATTGTCGGTAGTTCACTAGTTGCTGCACTTGCTAGGCGTCGGACGGTTCACAGAGAGGTTGTATCGATACCGGAGCCGAAGGTCGTACAAGAACTAGATCATAGCGGGACGCTCTATCAAGACGAAGATATGCAGGAGTCGTTGCAACTAGAGCTTTTCTAACTGCCATGTAATTGGTATAAAAAGAAGGTCAGAATAGTACATAGAGCGAGAGGTCGCGCTACTCATGCAGATGGTTAGTTTGCAAGATGTAATCGACGATGTTTTCAAGGCATGCGACACACGGATTTCTCTTGTGGTGAGGCCCGATGTGGGCGACATGATGATGGACACAAAGCGCGCCAAGGCTATCAGCGGTGTGTTGGCGGGGTTGCTCGCTGAGCCATTCACATGTCCCGGACAGAATGTAGAGGTGCGATGCAAGGCTAGCGATACTGTTGTATGTTTTTTTGTGACAACTACCACGAACAATTTACGAACGATGTTGATTCGGTTGCAGCCACTTATCCCCGAAATCAAGCGTTTTCGGGGGATTATCCTTCCTCTGAATAATCCAGTCGACCGCACGACGGTGTGCGAATATGTATTTAACGTAGAGCTATACTAATTCTGAAGTCGTCCCATCCTTTTTATGGATGGGGCGACTAATAATATAGGTCTAATAAGATAACAGCAGCCTGCTCTGAACCTTGATAGTCGCTAAAATTGACGTGACTTACAAAAAGCAGTATAATTGCTAGCTGTCCATGCTCCAAGTGAGAAGAGAATTCCCGTGGCAATTATTCAGTTGTTCAGGGTGGGCGATAAGGTAGAATGGCTCGATGGTGCGCTGCCTAGCGTTCAGGCCGATCCTCCCTTTGAAGTGTGTTTTGTGGCACCCGCGGAAAAGCGTTGTCCGCACGTTCCTCACCACACGGAGATTGAAGACTGTCCTAACCCCGAGCTGCCGCCTCATCCTCAGACCGTGAGTATTAACGACAGCAATGGCAAGCTGCTGACGGTTCTGAGTGGCGGGCATCTTAAACTCCTGGGGCGGTAGGATGACACCCCTGGCCATACGGTCAGGGGTGCTACAATATCTACCTTTAATCATTTTTATAATATCTTGGTGGGGGCGGTTGGAATCGAACCAACTACCAAGTGGTTATGAGCCGCCTGCTCTAACCGATGAGCTACGCCCCCGACTCCGCTCATTATAGCGTATTCTTCTTGGCTCAGCTATAATAATAATGAAACATCATGAAAAAAATAAACATTCGCAAACTTTACTATTTGACTCGACATCGCTATTTAACAATGAATAATGTGGTCATTACCATTGCAATCATCATTGGTGCTAGTTGGGCATGGGCATCTGTGGGAGCGATGCAGCGAAATTATGGACTGCAGAAAGAAATTGACGCAAAAACGCGCCAGGAGAAGTTGGCGCAACTAGAAACCGAGTCGCTTGCGTTTGAGCAAAAATACTATCAGAGTGCCGAGTATCAAGAATTGGCGCTGCGTGAACACCTTGGACTGAGTGATCCAGGTGAAAAGGTGCTCATTTTGCCGCCAAACTCTCAGGCGGCAAAAGAGGCCGACCAAACGGTGGCTAAAAAAACTACATCCACTACCGTACCGACAAGTAATTTTCAGCAGTGGGCTAACTTTTTATTCGGGGCGAACCACACCGATTCAGGTAGTTAGCACCCTAAGGACTAATGGTGATGTCCTTGCATGAGTACATGTCCTTTACCCTTTGACAGCAGGTAATAGTTTACAGGCCATGCTGCCAGAAAAGCTACGGTTACTGCAATGACTCGCGATAGCCAGTAAACGGGATGGGTCAAATCTTTATCGAATGCACCGGGTATGACCATCATGCAAATGTTATCAGCCGCCGTCATTGTGAGTATAGAAACGGTGTCGGCAAGAAATACGAGCCTAAAAGCAGGCCAGAGTGTGATGCCTGAGCGAACAACTGGGATGGTTGAAAAGATGTAGCCGGAAATAAACGAAAGTACACTGGCAAGCAAAACAGTGTTACTGACGCCTGCGTCTATATGGGTGCCAATGGTGACACCAATGAGTTCGCCTGTCACGCAGCCAATCAGGCAGTGAAGCGTTGCGCTTGCAGCTAGATGTACGTTTTGGTGGCGATCCTTCATATAGCCATGATACCAATTGTTATACTTGTGTCACAACAAAAAAGACTCCGAAAATCTTTCGAAATCTTTCTTGGTTGCGGGGGCAGGATTCGAACCTGCGACCTGTTGGTTATGAGCCAACCGAGCTGACCGGGCTGCTCCACCCCGCGATACGTTATTTAGTATAACAGATGTGAATATCTTACGCAACCCTTTTAGCGAGAGCTAGCTAAGCTTCGTGGCAGCTACGCGAACGGCTTCACTCCAGCTTAAAAAGGCGTGTGGCGTGGCGGCTACTTGCGCAGCTGTGAGCTGGTATTTGACAGCGAGGGCGAGCTCATGGATAATCTCGCCGGCATCAGGAGCTACGATAGTCGCACCGATGATAACTCCTTTTTTATCTGTGATAATCTTTACAAACCCGTCACGAAAATCAGAGGTGTTGCTGCGCGCAATAATATTAAGGGGAGCCACAGCTTTATTAATGCGAAGATCACGCTTCAGACAGTCATCCTCGGAGAGGCCAACTGAAGCGATAGCGGGGTAGGTGAAAGTAAGGCGCGGAGTAGCGGTATAGTCCGGAGCAACTTTAGACTTAGGATGAATGATGTTATTTGCAACCACGCGACTTTCTAAAAGTGCGGTGTGGGTATGACTGTTGTGACCTAGTACGTCGCCAGCGGCAAAAATGTGCCTTGCGGTGGTTTGTAGAAATTCGTTGACCTCAACACCTTTTGGCGTGTAGGCAACATTCGCATTTTCCAGCCCCAAATCGACACTAGGGACGCGACCAGTAGCAATGAGCACCTCGTCTACGTGAAGCGATTTTTCAGTGCCGCCCCGACTATACGTGACGCGCTTGCCAACTCCATCTTTTACTACCGCTAACGTACGTGTCTGGGTTAGTGACGTCACGCCCTTTTGTTCTTTGAGGATACGCTCTATAAGTATGCCAACCTCTTCGTCTTCTTGGGGAAGCAAGCGGCTGGCAATTTCAGCTAGGTATACTTTGGTGCCAAAAATAGCCATCAGCTGGGCTATTTCAACGCCAATTGTGCCCGCGCCAATGATAAATAAGCTTTTAGGCGGGCGCATAGCTTCAAGAATGGTTCGGGGGGTAAGATACGGCACATCGCTGAGGCCTTGAATGTTTGGCGCTACCCAATGCGAACCGGTGGCGATAAGAAACTGTTCGGCTGAAAGATGGCGTCGATTAACGCTCACTTCGTTTGGTGATAGAAAATGCGCTGCGCCACTAAAAGTAGTAATACCTTCGTTTTCATAGTATCGTCGATTTCCACCGGCGCCGGTGCGTTTTACGGCTAGATCTTTCCAGTTGCGAAGAGAGGGGTAGTTGTACCCCATGGTGCCCGAACGAAGTCCGAAACGTGCGCCGTGGCGAGCTTCATCGTAAAGATGGGCGACATGAAGCAGCGCCTTTGTTGGCACGTCGCTCCAGTTCGGTGAGTCGCCACCGAATGTGTCAGCTTCGATAATGGCCACCTTTTTGCCTGCACGAGCGGCAATGGTTGCCGCTGCGCTTCCGCCGGCGCCACTTCCAATGACGATCAAGTCATAATCGAATACTGGTTTTCTTGCCATGGTGGGTTCTCCTTAAATAATCAATCGGTGGTGTTTATAAAAATAAGCTGCTTCGGGGTGAAATGTCGTCAGAAATTCGGTTGCTTTACGACGCAAGTCGCTACTTGTGACCTCTCTTTTTTCTTCTAGCCACTCTATCACGGCATCGCATACGTTTCGTGCAGTCATTTCAGCCTCGCCTTCGGGGCTTCGTACGCTTAGACAAGCGGCTCGTACGCTAGCATGAAGTTTGTCGCGCTGAAATTGCTCAGTTTCTCGTCGACCTTCTTGCTTAATGATATCTACAGCATGTAGGGCCACTTAAAAACCTCCTGAAGCAAACGCGGTAGCAGACAGTACCTGGTCCACGTACACGTAAAAGCCAAGAACTAACAAGCCGCCACCAGCGGCAAATTGCAAAAAGCGCTTGTTATCCTCACGCCATAGTTGAATGCGGCTCAGTTTGTGACCACTTCCAATTAGTCCGTGGACAACCACTAACGATAAAAGCGAAATGACTGTGTACAGTGCGATCCCAGCTAGCTGCCAATATGGTGTCATGTGAATAAGCACCAGAGCACTAATTACCATTGGAGCAATGATAAAAATGAGTTCGGCAACAACGCTTGAAAGTCCTAGGCTAAATGCCTCGGCGCTGTCTTTGGTGGCCCGGGTACGATCGCTGAGATAGCGTGCCACATTACGCGGTAGCCACAAGCTTGTGCCTTGTTCATGGCGATAATAAAACACCCAGACAGCAACGCCCAGTCCAAATACCAGTCCGCAGCCAATCGCCCAAGCAAGCGATGGAGCAGATGTGCCAAAAAAATGCTGGAAAAGAAATGCTAGGAAGCAAAGTACTAAGAGCGTCATTACTACTACGCCTAAAAGAAAGCCTGTTGTAAGGCGTAAGAGTTTGGCGTGTGCCGTCTTTGCGCCGATGGCGTGGCCGCTAAGAAGCGTCAGCATACTAATACTCAGCTGAAAGCTGGCGTGAATGAGTGCGGCGAGCGCTATAATGGCGAGAGAACTTATCATGTTTATTTTTGCCTACCTCTCTTATTAGTTATAGCATAAGCTCGTCTGTAGCGAAAGCCAATCCTTTAGGAGATCGTATATAAATAACAAACAACTTAAGCTCCAAGACGAGAAAAAGAAACATACTCGACCCTAGCTGCAATACTATTGACGAATTTCCAGAGGTGTAGTTAATTGAGTCTATCGCTCGTCGAGCGAATTAGAGCAGCCTATTGTAGGAGCTATAATTTCAATGACAGAAGACTATCTGTTTGTGTTTGGTAGTGTGTCGATGGAGTTACGTGGGCACATACGAAATGAAATCCCACCAAACTTATGGCCGGGAGGTGAATGTAGTATCACCACGGACGATTTTTTGATCAAGCAAACTTCTACCCGGGGGCGCTATTTGGTTGCATCCGAAGTCGACATGTCCGAGTTTTTCAGGTACATGTGCGATCTTCCGTTAGAGAGGCTGCGGGCGTTAATTGTTGAGGGCAAGATCTATGAGTCATTTTGTGGCAATAATCCACATGTGATTGGAGGCAGATTTCCGATGGCCCAAGTGATTTACATTGCTTCGCCTAGGTATAGTTCCGCTCTTTTTGACAAGGTAAAATAACCCTTCTGTGAGATGGTGATACTCTACCCGTGTCACCATCTCCAGGATTGATGGGCTGCTCTAAGTATGTTTTACGTAATTTTAATAAAATAACATTATAAAAACCGCAAGAAATAGCCTTGCTTTTTAATAGTATTTATGCTTAAATAAATACATAAAGCAATAAAAACAAAAAGGAAGCAAAAATGGACTCTCTTACTGCTCAAATTGACGCAGCATCTGCTGCTGATGTTCAAGAAACTGTGGAAGATTTAGCTAGCTGGAACCGTCAGCGTACGAGCGAAGAACTACAGCAGTTTATCGATACTCACCACGCGATGATTCCAGACTTCATCGATATTGAATAACGTATGCTTGGAAGTTTAATTTCTGTCTAAACGTAGCGTAATTAAAAAATAAACATAAGCTTGATTATCTAAATATACACTGCTATGATACAGCTTGTGATTTCACACCGACGTTACGTTTTTTGCGTAACGCCTCTTTTTGTGAGGCGATTTTAGTAGAAATACAATAACTATCTTCGTAAAGGAAGAACAGAGTCTTTTAATTGCGTATTACTATTATGCTCGAATATTTTCATCCATGGACTAACTCCGCCGGGTTTTATATGGCACGTCAAAAGGGCTATTACAACGAGGCGGGCCTGGACGTTATATTCATGACATACGATCGATATTGGGGAAATTCTATTGATTATTTAGTGCGCGGCGACGTTACCTTTGCCATTACCCCGTTTAAACGGGTGCTGCTTCAAAATGAGCAAAACGTTCCAATCCGAAGTATCGCTCTTATTAATAATTGCAGCTTTGAAACCATTCAAACCCTGCGAAGCAAAAATATTACAAGGCCACGCGACCTGTGTGGAAGGCGCGTTTCGCTTCATCCTACGAAAAAAGGTGTGGCTATGTTGCGGCATATTGTGCAGCAAGATGGAGGTGATCCTGATGAGCTTGTACTCATTGACAGTGGTGAACGAGAAGTAACGCCAGAAGAGCTTCGCTCAGGTATTGCAGATGCGTCATATGGTGCGTATTGGGCCTGGGAGGCATTGATGCCAAGTACTGTCTCGGAACAAGAGCGCGTCGTTTGGAGGATTGATGAGCTTGGTGCCCCTGTGCAGCCCGGTTACGTGCTTGCAGTTCGGGAAGATACGCTGCAAAAACAGGGCAACATCGTTCGAGATTTTTTAATGGCCACACGACAAGGATACGAGGAAGTATTTAACGATCCGAACAGCGCAGTGCCGCTTTATGAGCAGGCTACGCCCTACTTTGACAAAAGGTTGATTAGTACGTCGCTTGAGGCAGTGGCTCCCACTTGGTTTCATAATGCTGCTTGGGGAATTCAGCGTAAAGAGTTGTTTGAACCCTACGTTGGATGGCTTACAGATAAGGGCATTATCACCGCCTCGAATAGCTGGTGGAAGGTGGTTACTGATAAATATCTCTCTAGGACATGAGCCAGGAATCGAACAGAAAATAGCACCCCGTATAATAAGCTTACTCGAACTTTTTTAGTGCCGTTTGAATGCAATTTGCATAAATAATGCCGCCATCAGCGTTTGGGTGAATGCCGTCTGTAGAAAGTAATTCGGGGTGAGGGATAATAGCTTGATCCCATTCGGCAAAAGCAACGTCCTTGTTGGTTTGCGCCAAGGCCCGCGCATCGTTATTGTTCGGAGTTGTCCATTCTCTGTCAGCATGCACTGCAACGAGTATCACTTCGTGATCTTTGAGCTGCGAAACAAGTTCGTCTAATTTGCCACTTCCGTAATAGCCGTTGGTACCGAGAGCGACAATCACTACTTTTCGTAGTTGGCCGGCGGTTTGTAGCGCGTTTACGACGTCGAAGCCACCACCACGAAGGGAACGTGAAACTTCCGCATCAATATAAATGCCAGGAAAGTGAGCCTGCAAAGCTGGGGCACTCGCCAGCATAACAGAATCGCCGATTGCCGTGATGTCATTGCCGCTTATGGGTGTATGTGTGACTGTGAGGTGGGGTATTGAGAGGCTTGGCTTTGCTGCTGACTGCTGCTTTAGTGTCGCCCGACCTTTTTCGACAGAAAGCTGAGCGGACGTTTTAGTCGGTGCACTGGTGACGGTGCATATGGTTAATATAACGAGTGTCATGCCCACGAGCGCGACTGAGTGAGGGCGACGGCGAATGTGTATAGTTGAAGCATCAATCGCTATGCGTCTGTGTTTTATAGCACGCTTTGCGATCACCTTGAACCCAAGCTGGCGCACGGGTGTTTCAATAAAGCGGTAACTAATAGTTGCTGCTAAAAAAGTGGCGATACCTACGGTTATGGGCAGTGTCAATGGTTTAGTCTGCACAGGAAGGGCAAGCCCGGCAACGACAATAAGTGGCCAATGCCACAGGTATAATCCGTATGATCGAACCCCGATCCATGTCAATAATCGCAGATCCAGCAGTTTTTGCAAAAGTGTTCGTGTACTAATAGCGCAGACGATCAAGGTTGCACTGAGTATGCTAGCAAGCAGAAGGCCGCCTTCGTAGGTGAAATTGCTCTGGTCGGAAAGTGTAAAAACAAGGTATAAAAGCGCAGCTAATGCTGCAAACCCAATGGTTGCCGTAATGATGGGCAGACGTCGAAATGACCAAAAGTGCTGCGAAAATCGACGGAATGCTTGACCGACGTGTTGCTGCTGCGACCAGAAAGCTAGCAATGCACCGAGCATCAGTCCGAACAAATGCGTATCGGTGCCGTAATATACCCTGGTGGCGTCGGCACCATGCGTAAAGAGATACGCCATCCAGCTGGCTGAACCGAGAGAAAATACTAAGGTGAGTACGATACCAATGCGTGGTCTTTTTTTGGCGGCTACAATGGCTATAACCAAAAAAGGCCATATGAGGTAAAACTGTTCTTCGACGGCGAGTGACCAAAAGTTGAGAAAGAGATGCGTAGTGGTGCTGTCGAAATAGTTTGTGCCGGCGAGAACCTCTACCCAGTTGCTACTAAAGGTTGTGGCGCCAAGAATTTGTCGTCCCAGCCCAACCAAAATGTCACCTCGAACAAAGAACATGACCGAGCAAATAACGAGAATAGTGGTAAAAAGAGCAGGGAGCAGCCGCCTGGCGCGGCGCAGCCAGAAGTGCGTAAGACTAATGCGGCCATTTTTTTCGTATTCTCCAATGAGGAGCGTCGTTATAAGAAAGCCGCTAATAACAAAAAAGATATCCACGCCGATGTAGCCGCCAGGAAAAACGTGTGGGAAAAGGTGATAAAGGATAACAACAATGACCGCAAGGGCACGGAGGCCATTGAGACCCGGAATGAATGTGTGTGCCTGCTTTGTTTGTTTGTCCACTTCTCTTCCCTGTTTGATTACTATTGTTAGTATAGCTTAGAACGGAGGGGGTTTGACAAGCCGCGGTCAGGGCCGGTACGCAACTTTGACAGGTATGGGGTATAATAGCGGTACATGAAAGCGGTAAAAAAGGGAATAATGGGGCTGGCGATTGGGGCGCTAGGCGTGGTGTTCGGCGATATTGGCACCAGTCCTCTGTATGCCTTCCACGCCATCTTTGGGCCGCTCGGCTATCATCTTCCTATTACGACTCAGACGGTCATGGGAATTGTTTCGCTGGTGTTGTGGGCTGTGACCTTAGTCGTATCGATAAAGTATATCCTATTCATCATGAGGGCTGATAATGCCGGCGAAGGTGGCATTATGGCGCTTGTAGCGCTGCTTAAGAGTAGTAAAATGAAACGCTCGTATAAGTGGTTTTTTATTTTTCTGGGACTGACCGGCGTATCGCTTTTTTATGGTGATAGCATGATCACGCCAGCAATTTCGGTGCTATCGGCAGTAGAGGGTGTGAAAACAATTACGCCGGGCGTGGGAAATTTGATTGTACCAATTACGCTAGTAGTATTGTCGGCACTTTTTTGGATTCAAAAATATGGCACTGCTTGGATAGGGCGCTTGTTCGGGCCGGTGATGCTACTTTGGTTTTTGGTGATCGCGCTGGGTGGGGGATGGCAGGTGGCGCAGCATCCAGGTATTTTGTTAGCGCTCTCCCCTACTACTGCTGCGCAGTTTTTTATCGCCCAGCCGGCGATTGGGTTTATTGTGATGGGTGCTGTAGTGCTGGCGATTACAGGGGCAGAGGCATTGTATGCGGACATGGGCCATTTTGGTCGACGACCCATCGCGCGCGCATGGTTTTTTGTGGTATTTCCGGCGCTGCTTTTATGTTATATGGGGCAAGGGGCGTTGCTACTCCATAGCTCAGAAGCAGCAGGGAATCCATTTATGTTTTTGTTCCCTGAAACGATTCGCATTCCCGTTGTGATACTCGCAACTGTGGCGACACTTATTGCGTCGCAGTCGGTTATTTCTGGAGCGTTTTCGTTGACTCGCCAGGCTATTCAGCTCGACTTTTTACCGAAAATGTTGGTGCGGTTTACGTCAGCACATGAGTCGGGGCAAATTTATATGCCGTTTATCAATGCGGTGTTATACGTAATGGTAGCACTTCTGGTGATAACGTTTGGGTCATCGGCAAGTCTTGCGAACGCGTATGGTATTGCAGTGAGCGGGACATTGCTTGTGGATACGACGCTTTTTATCGTTATTTTGCGACGCATGTGGAGAAGGCCGCTTTGGAATATTGTGTTGGCTGTGGGTGTGTTTGTATCAGTAGATATGTTGTTTGTTACGTCGAACCTATTCAAAATAACCAGCGGTGGTTGGTTCCCTCTTTTGGTGGCAACGATTATATTTGTAATAATTACAACGTGGACGCGAGCGCGACGGATTGTTGCTAAAAAGCGCCAACTACTTGAGGGTCCGCTGCAAGATTACGTTGATATAATCCATGCTATGAAGCCACCGCTTACACGTATTCCAGGTCGTGCGGTATACATCAGTCACCATCCACGTCGTGCGCCACTGGCGCTTCATACGGCCGTTGAAGAACTTCGGGAATTGCACGAAAAGGTGGTTATTATATCTGTTAATACGACAAATATGGCGCATGTCCCCGAAGAGGAACGAGCTGTTTTTGATGGTTTGAAGTATGATGACGGTATTAGTTATTTAGAATTGTCGTATGGGTTTCATGACTTGCCAAACATTCCACGGGCGCTAAAAGAAGCGCGTCATATGAGCTCAGAATTGGATTTTGACGCAAGTGATGCAGTGTATTTTGTGTCGCTGAGCAGAGCAACGCTAACGAAGAGGCACATATTAGCGCGTTGGCGTAAAAAACTATATGACGCCATGGATCGAAATGCGATGAGTGCGAGTGATTATTACAAATTGCCCGTGGAACGAACGGTAGAGATTCGGTCGTTGATTAAGTTGTAGTTTTTAAAGTTCTCTTCCCTACCGAATGATGCATGGGCAGGGAAGAGAAACTGCTCTTTCATATTGTTTGTAGAGTGAAAGATTCAATGATTGCCGTTAACATAGCTTCTTGTTCTTTAGTTATGGGACTGGCTAGAATAATCTCAAAACCTACGAGTTTGTTTTGCGGATAAACGGCTTGAACAACGCATCTCAAATACAGAGGCGGCGCACTTAATAGATGTGATAAACGACTTTTCTCTTTGACAAGTTGATGTGAGGTAATATCCAAAGGGTCGATTGTTATGATTATCTTTGTGCCATTAAAACACATTAAATCGGTATTCACCTTTGTCTCCGTGAATGATAATGAAAGAGATATCATAGAATACCAGCTAAAGCTAGTTTATGCAATGACGTATACTATAAAGGTATGTTCCGTATTCGTGAAGAAAAAATGGTATGGCTAAAACGCCTTCTCTTAATAGTGACGTTTACCTTGCTGGCTGTTTTTGTATATGTCTTAGTAAAGAAGGTATTTTTTCCAAGTACGGCAGATGCGCCTGCGGGGCATATGCAGCAAATAGTTAAGAAGCCACAGTCTGCTCCAAAACCAGCTACGCCTCCCCCTCCACCCAAACCAGCTCCAGACTATACGTTACCACCAATTACAGGTGGTCTTGCTCCGGTGCTTTCACGCATTCCTACGAGCCAACCTGTAGTGTTTTTGGGTATTGATGACGGTGGCTATAAAGATCTTGCTGAAATTGATCTTATGAAGGCCAATAACATTAAAGCAACGTTGTTTTTGTCTAACGCGTTTATTTTAGATAATCCGAGTTTTTTCAAGCAAGTGTCGCAGCAAACGGGCGCGGTGATTGAAGATCACACGCTGCATCATTACATTGACCTACCTTATCGTTCATTTGCCGAGCAAAAAGCCGAAATTTGCGGGGAAGCTGACTATATGCAGCAAGAATATGGTCGTAGGCCAGTTCTCTTTCGGCCGCCGGGTGGTGCCTATAGTGTAACGACGCAAGAAGCTGCTGCGGCCTGTGGTATGAAGGCAATTATCAACTGGATTGCCAAAGCTAACGGCGGATCAATGCAATATCAGATTGGCAATGGCCTGAGGTCAGGGGATATTGTGCTGATGCATTTTAGGCCTGTGTTTGCACAAGATATGCAAGCATTCGTGCAAGCTGAAAAAGCCGCCGGGCTTCATACCGAACTACTTGAAGATTGGCTAACACCTGGTCTGTAGCTACTTTTTTGACTTGATGCTATCAAATTTCTCAAAAGAATAACCAAGCTCAAAACGTGCTCGCCGGTAGGTTAACTCCCCGTGCTGTCCATTGGCGTTAAAATATGTGCCAGTAAGTGTTCCGTTTCAAATGAAACTTTTGGCTCGGCGTCGAACATCATAAATAACGTAAACTGATAACGGGTAAAAAAGCGGCGAAAAAAATAATGTGACTAGTTTTACGAAAGTCGATACTCATATTAAATTAGTATAGCGTACTACTTCTTTCGATCACATTTCTTTGATGGCACTGACCGGTATATTTTTTTGCGTTATTGACTATAACTCCCAACTTTTATTATAGTAAAGCTGTTAGCAGTTCCTACGCAAAGGATGTGTAGATATGGGAACGGAATCGCAGACGACTTTCGACCAGCTCGATTTCACCGCTGCTGCGGGTCGTGCTGGCTATACTGCCGAGGCTGCTGGTGTAGCCTGGAAACTTGTAGGAAAGAATGATATGGAATTAGACACTGCGGGAGTGCGGCGAGTTCTATCGCGTTTGAAGGCGAAGGATCGGCTTAACCCTGATGAAGTTTTGATTCAGGCGGCAATTCCACAGCTTCTTCATCCGACTGCTTCGTACAAGGTGGAAACTATTCGCTAACATAGTGGGCTATGGTTAAGTCCATAGCCCATTTACTCTATCTGCCGATATTATTCGAAAAGAATGTCTAGGCCCATAGATTGATGGGCTAGATGCGAACGTGAGCGACGCAAGTAATATCGCACAAGCGAGCGTTGCAGTACGGAAGTGGAAAGCGCGATACGGTCACGTTTCCGGTAGGGAGCAACCGTGCGCAAAAAGAGGCCGAGTGATTGTTTAGGTATGTACTGTCCGCGACGAAGAGGGCGAAGATGGGCGATGGTGTAGTGCTGAGGATACATCGCAGTATAGTGTGCTACGTCACTCTGTAATATGTGTAATTCTTGTGGAGTAGCGTGGTTAAACATGTACCTGCGTAGCCGCAGGAATAGATAAAACGTGTCGTACTGAAACTGTAGGGACGCCTGAACGTCTTTTGAAAGTTTGAGCTGCTTTGCAAGTAACGACATATCGCTCACGGCCCTGATTGCTTCCTCGCTTGCCGCAATGGCATCTTGCGGCTGACGTAAAAGAAGTCGCAGCATATGAATCATAGAAGGTTGTGTCGTGACAATATCCCAGCTCAGCCACAGAAGTGTCGGAAGTCGGGTGCGACGCAAATAGAAACAACGCTCGGCTAGCTCAGGAATGTAGAGACCCTTTTTAATAGCAGTATCTGAGAGACGCAGGAGCTCCAGAAACTTTTTTGGGTTGGCTATGCTACGATGTGCGCAAAAAATCTCGACTGCTGTCTTGACGTCTCGTTTATCTTTGAAGATAGCAATTGTTACCTCTGTGTTCAGTTCATTCCAAAACGAGCTTTCGTCAAGATAGGTGACATTACTCCAGCCTTTTTTAGCCCAGCCACCAGTTTGACACCATACGTGGATACCGATTATAGACGCGGTATTTTTTAGCTTTTCAATGTACTGTTCGTACTCCCAACCAACAAACGACGGGTAGGTTCCCATTCCTTCCCATTCTCGACGTGTCTGAAGCTCAATAATTTTCTTGTGTGAACTATGAAAAAAGAGAGGGTTGAGAGTAAGATAGCGCATAAAATCAGTGTCGCCAAATTTCATGCTAATAATAAGCGCTTCACTTGTTATAGATGAAAATATAGCATCAAATGTTCGTTTGTTCCAAATAAGATCGCCGATTTTGTAAACACCGACCGTCCAAGTACGAAATACAAGCAGTTTTTGATGAGCTTCAAATATAGGTAAAATGGTGCGCAGTAATCTTCGGGCTTGTCTGGGAGTTTGGAGTTTGATGTGACTTTTAAATGTGCTAGAAACATCTTTTCCGTCATGTTCGCCAATACGAAGGATAATGCCATCAATTTCAGGAAAGTCGTGAAGTGCTTTGTCGATAACTTTTTGAAAAAACTCTTCAGTCGAATGTCCCGTTTCGTTAAGGTGTGTGGCAATTTCGCTGTTATAAAAGGCGTAATCGGTATTGATAAAAATACGTATATGTTGGGCTTTTGCCAGAGCAAAAAGCTGTTTATAAAGGTGGCGATAATCGTCTAGAAGCTGACGTGTTTGGTCGGTATAAAAAGGGAAATCGGCAAGATGAGCAAGATCATCCACGCTAATGCTGTCATATCCTATAGCATGTACCCGAGTAATATAGATTTTAAAACGCTCGACAATGCGTTGCCTTGTGGTAGTCGATAGCCGGCTATTTTGCTCTAAGTGCGAGAAAGGAACCTTTGACCAGTTAATGATATCGTCGTCTCGTGGAAGGCAAAATGGGCCGAGCGCATCGATAATATGGAGGTGAGTTGTTGTTCTGTTCACCCTGCAAGTATAGCAGGTGGTAATTTTTACATATACCATATGCTTGTTTTGTTTAAAAAACTAACGTATCTTAAGTACGAATGAGCGAACGCAATATAAAGAATTCACAAGAACATGTGGTCGTGTGTGTTGATGGCCCGGACGCAGATAACCAGGCTGCGGCGTGGGGTGCTGCCAATGCATTCAACAGTAAGGAAATTAACCTAGCAGCAGTAATTGTTTCGGGTACAGCCGTTAATAATGAACCGAATGCCGCTCTTGGCTCTCGAGACGATCAGCTCTCAAAAAGAGTGCAGGAAATGCATACGGCTCGCATGGCCGGTCTTTTTAAGCGTGCCGGCAGCAAAGTACCAGTGTTTATTGGTCAGAGCGTTGACCGGACGGATATAACGACGCCAATACCCCATAGTGCGCACGTCAGCCATGACGATTACGATATTTTTGGTGACAATACGGGTGCAGGACGTAAAGCGATTGCTGGTAATTTTGCTCATGCCCTTAGCCTTATGCGCAGTCTTGAAGGCAAGGTTCATCTTGTGTGCGGCGGTCCGTTCACGGAAATACCCTTCTTTATGGAGGATGAACGTATTGCATCTAAGCTGGGTAACCTGGCTGTGCAAGCCGGTGTTGAGCTTTCCGAGCGCGCTATCTATAGTAAAATCGCGTTTAATCATGAGGTTGATGAGCGGGCTAGTTTGGATACTTTTTTGCATTATCCGGGTGATATGTTTTATGTGCCATCTGACATTACAAGAGCTCCGGCCGCGACGTTCAAGGGCGCAGAAGAGCTGATTCGCGGTGGAGTCCATTCAGAGATAGGGGAAATTTTCGTACGGCATCGTGCTCGCGCTGAGGAGCGCCACAAGGAAGAGCAGATTCGCCGGGAGCGAGAGGGGAAGCCATTTCGTCCCTACCCTGCCCTCTCAATTCACGATCTTCAGGCAGTCATGGCGTTACAGCAAAGTTTAGGTCGAGAGAAGGATATCTTTACATTTGAACCTATTGATGCAGCTCGAGCTATCACTAATGTGATGCGTGCCTCAAAGCTTCACGAAGCAAATGGCCAGCGTGCGGTGATAACACCGAGGCTAGTGAAGACCATGGGGTATATAGGTGCCAATCAAACGGCGAGTGGGCCTATTCCTCCTCGCTATGTTGTTGCATCACAAAATACGCAGCTCTATAAACGAAAAGCACTTCAGTTGCTAAGGCGCTAGAGGGTTTTTCGATAGAGTAAAGAAATCGACCAATAGGAAAGGCCCAGGAGGGTATCCTGGGCCAATCGCCGTTTTGCTGTGGTTGCGCTAGCGCACGTCGTACGCGATGGTCGACAGCGCTCGCGTCAGCTCATCGTTCGTGGAAGGGAACATGACGCTGAGCAGCTCGTACCGGTCGCCGTCCACCTTCCGGTCGACCTCGATGGTCACGCGGTTCGCCCAGACGGAGATCGCGTAGTGGTACTCGCGACCGGTGACCTCGAAGTACACCGGGTGATTCGAGCTGAGCTCGCTCTCCTCCACCTGGAGGTTGGCGGCGCGCGCGATCTTGCCCATGATCATGACGAAGTCGGACTTGCGGCCCAGCCGCACCATCACCAGCTCCGCGAAGAACTGGAAGGCGTCAGGGAAGTCCTTGTACAGGGCGGGACCGGTGAACTCGGGGTTGTCCGACCACTGCGTGGCGTCGTAATTCGACGGAATGACGGGGAGGGTAATCATAACTACTCCTCTGAGCGCTGAAACGTGCAAGCACTTATGGCGATGTTTTAAATAATAGCATAAATGTATTATTTAGTCAACTATACCGTCCACCTCGCTGACTAAAGGAATGAAGTGTGTAAGTTCCAAGAAGATACTATGTATCATAGAAACTTTATTTATGTTGCTATCATACGTATATGAAGAAACAACTTGTATTGATCAAACTCGGCGGTAGTCTTATTACAGACAAGAAAAAAGAAGATACGATACGACCGGATGTCATTGAGCAATGCGTGGAAGAGATTGAAAGCGTAAGGCGGGCACTCCCAGATACGGATATAATTATTGGTACTGGTGCGGGTTCGTTTGGTCATATTCAAGCGCACAAATATCAACTAAAAGCAGGTGCTCGTTTGGCTGAACAATTTTATGGCATGTGCATGGTCCATAATAATGTACGCAAACTTAACGAGTTTGTAACGGGTCAGTTGATCGCTAAAGAGCTACCGGCGTTTTCCATCTCCCCCTCTGCTATCTTGATGGCAAATGACGGGACTATCGCCTCCTCGTTTTTTCAGCCGGTGCGACAATTGTTGGCCTCTGGCTGCATTCCCATGATGCACGGAGACGCTGTACTTGACCCGATTCGTGGGCTGACCATCATGTCGACAGAAAAGGTATTGCAGGCGTGCCTTGAAAATTTACGGGAATTGTATGAAGAGATTGTTGTCATTTACTGCATGGACGTCAGTGGTATATGGGACGAAAACCGTCGAACTATTTCGGTACTAGAAAGAAATCAAACGCCTTTTTCGCATAAAAGCAGCGTTAGGGACGTGACGGGTGGCATTGAGGGAAAAGTGAAAAGTGCACGCTATGCGGCTGAGCTTGCCGAGCGCGTATATCTTATTTCGGGTAAAGAGAAAGGTGACTTAAAAAAGGCCATAGCTGGTGAACGAGTAGGTACCCGGGTAAGCTAGAAGTTTTACGTTCCGCCAGCTACCTACTTTTATAGGCGACGGCGGTCTTGGTGACTCGCGTGGTGAAGCTGGTGTGTAAGGGCATGCCCTCTGCCCTTCGACAGAAGATAGTAATTCACAGGCCAAGCAGCTAGGAACGCTACGGATACATACCAAAAGGGTTCCGAAGAAGTCTGGGTATTTAGGTTTACAAACCAAATATCTCACTATACTCATGGAAGTCTGCAGCTATAGAGTCGGGCGGTACTGGCTGAGATAGTAGTTCGGTTGCGCTAAACCTGGTTGTTACCGCGCAGGTGTACATACCGAGTGTTTTTGCGGCTTCGATACCGCGTGGATCGTCCTCAAATGCGAGTACTTTAGAAGCTTCACTGAGGTTGATACCCATCGAACCGATCGCTCGTTGGAATGATTCAGGATTGGGCTTGGGATAGCGTGTATCTTCCTTGGCAAATATGTGTTCTGGTGGAAAGTAATCAGCGAACCCATGTGTGTCAAAGAACCTTAGTATGTCAGCTCGATGGCCTGTACTGGCGATAGCAAGCTTACCCATAAAACCTTCTGTATATAATTTTCGAAAAAAATCACGGGCACCCGGTACTTCCCTAGCCTCTGACTCTAATAGCGTACGATACGAGTTACCTTTGGCGATGACTAGTTCTTGGATGAGCGGATGGTGTGCATCGAATGCAGCTTTTTCAGCGACAATGCCTTGTTGTGTGAGTAGCCACCAAAAGGCTCCCTCGACGCTATGTACTGGTGCGTGATGAAAGGCTACAGCATTCATGGCTGCTGGTATTTCAGAGAGCGAGACAAGGTTTTGAGCAGCCCCAACGGCACGGATCGCATCAAGGCGTGAGCGCTCATGCAAGCCTTGGCCGGTAATTGTCGCTTTGTTGTCGAGTATAGTGTCGTCAAAATCGGATACGACGGCAATGTAATCTGTTAATTCAAGTGATCGCATAGTTACAATCGTATCATATAGTGATTACCAACATCACTATGCAAAAGAGACCACGTGACGTGGTCTCTTTTGAACATGAGTTCCATGGTAGCCCTACCTGAGGCCCTTGCACACCCCTGTAGACCGACGCTACGTCTGCTCAAGATAGCCGAAGGTTGGGCGGACGAAGTTCCCAACGAGGCGTCACCGTCGCCTGCTTACCGCACTCTTCGCCGGCTGCGTCCTGACGAGTTGGATGACATCGTGGTTGCCTACGCAAGCGGCGCCACCGTTGAGGAACTTGCTGCTAAGTACAACGTCCATCGCATCACGATAGGTAAGCAACTACGTAAGCGTGGCATCCAAACAGCCGCACCTCGCGTCCGACCCGAGTATGTCTGCGAGGCCGTCCAACTGTACGAAGCCGGTTCAACGCTAGTGCAGATCGCTGCTCGCTTCGGTGTTGGCCGTAACACCATCCGGCTGCACCTGATCGCTTCTGGTGTGCAGATGCGCAAGAAGGGGAGACGTGGTGGGGTGGCTTAACAGTGGCGGACAGTCAGCGGGACGGCGGCCGGAGAACCATCAGAGTCTCGCCACCTATTCGCTGCGTTCGTGATAAGGTGTGCTGGCTATTGTGGAATCTAGTAATTCATTGCGCCTCCGTTGGATCCTGTCACGGCAGCTCAGCGAAAGCCTGGTCGAGTATCTTGTTTCGCCTCATTATCAAACCGCTTCCTGGCTCTAATATGCTGCCGATTGACCAATCCTGACGTTCTTGATCTGCCACAAACTCTTGGAGCAGTTCGCCTACGGATCGACTCGTCACAGTCACCAGATGTTCCAGCTCGGAAGCTGAGCACATCCTGATTGGATGAGGGCTGGACGGTAGTAGCGCGCGGTATGGGGATGCGTTAATGACGTGGAACTGTTCCATAGTGACCACCAGGCCGACGATCGGTCGATCGGGTTCGATCTGGGTGAACGCCGGGTGTTGGTTGGCTATCAATTCGGCCGTCGTGTTGATTTGATTAACAGCCTTCTTGAGCCTTCCTTTGAGATCCTCAACTGCTCGGTCGCTGCCGACTCTGACGGCTTCTGTAGGTCGTGTCGACTTGACCTCGACGAGGAGCGTCACGTTCTCGAACAGGACTATCCAGTCCACGCTTTCAAGACGATTTTTCTTATAGGTGTAGCCGATCGAGCGTAGTACTGTTGCGCTTTCGAGTAGCTTCAGTTGATTTCCAACGTACGCCTCAAAAAGGTCGCCTAAGTCCTGCGTGAACGGATCGCCCCACTTCTCTCTTCCTGTATGGTAGAGCCCAATTGAGCTGACCTTTCTGACAAGTAATGGCGGCACGGGGATGAGCAGCCTCTCGTTTACGCCTGCGATAATTGGCCGGGCTTCTAGGGGATTGAAACGGTAGCGCCACAAATCGCGGTGCAGGTCGTAGTCAGGGGCAGGCTGAAGAGCCTTGAGCGCATCTTGCGTGGCGATGAAGTGCTTGAATGCCACCATACGTATGGTTGCCGCAGGGATCTGGTCGCGAATCTCTGCGAAGCTCGACTGATCGATCCAGTCTAGATCGAATGTCCCAGCGGTGTTTGGTGCGCCTGCGTAGAAAAGAAAAGCCACCGCGATATACTCTGTGACTGTGCAACCGAGCAAGTGGTGCCACCAGTCGCCTCGTATAACTTGGAGCGCTTTGGTTGGCTTGGTCTGTCCGAACAGTGCTATCGATCGGGCGAGTTCGTGGCGAACAAGGCTGTTGTAGTCGAGTTGCTGGAACGCCATGCGCAGCATAAATTTTGCGAAGACGTCCAGGGTCTTTTCGCCAAGCTCCGGATCTGCTATCCCTGCATACGCTGTGCAACATTCGAGCAGATCGCTATCGGCCGCAGGTTTTCGATTCTCGTTTCCTAGGTGGATGCTTATTCTGGCAATCTCGGCCAGGGCCCATGGTGTAAATTTTTGGTACGGACTTCTGAGCCAGCTACTCGGTTCCATGTAGGTTGACCCGGCTTTCGCTACGAGCGGCAGCAGGCTTGACGGCGCATGCCTGCGAACTCGTTGTACGAGCTCGTCGTAGTGGACGCGGCGATCATATCGATACAGTGCCATTCTGATCCCAGAAGTCGTTGCTAGTCGAGATAGGGGCGAAGCCTGTCAGCTATAATGTCAGTCTCCGAGACTGACGATTCATCCACCTCGTCCCACTCAGTTCCGCCGTCTGGCAGTGTTCCAGCGACATGGAAGTGCACATGCGGAATCGTCTGGTGTGCTGGAATGCCGTTGTTCTGCCATACAGCGAGGCCACCGGGCTTGTAAGCGCTAGTAATAGCTCGTGCGCCGGCGATGACTGACTGCATCACGGCCGACGCTTCGTCAATACTCAGGTCAAGCAGCGTGGGACGGTGCAGCACGGGGATAACCAGAAGATGTCCGACACCGCGTTGTTCGCGTGTTACTAGGGTCGCAACTAGCTCGGTCCTTGCCAGAATTGTGAACGGTCGAACGCCGGCCAAGTAGTCGCAGAAGGCGCAGCGTTTGACTTCGGGAACTTCCAACGATGTACTCATGACGGCCTAAGTGATTTCAAGAAGGCTTGAAGTTCAAGCATGTCCAAGTCTCTGACGTCTTGCGGGCGGACTACAATATTGAGCCGACTTGCTACCTTCTCCTGTCGTGATGCAAACATATAAGAGAGTGCAATGAAGCGAATAGAGTCCTGGGCGGGAAAATATTGGGAGATGCGTGCCTGTCCGCCTCCGATGACCCCAATTGAAACTGGATCGCCATTACCTCGCGCTCGAACCTCCTTCCAGAGGCTGTTCAGGCTTCGCCAGATTCCGTCGACACTCCCATGTGCCTCGTTGCGCTCGTTCATCTCGGAGTACGCGACGCAGAAGTAGAAACGCCGTACTGAATGCTCAACGGGTGCCACGGTGCCAATGGGGTAAGCTATCTGCTTGCCCGGCTTCTTATCGTCAGGCTTGAACGTGCTAACAGGGGTACAGCTTGCTAACGCCGTGTCGAGTGCGCTGTCCAATGCTTTGCGATCGTTCCGGTAAACTTTCGTGAGAAGCTGCGCCTGGACGCTCTTTTCGTGGATAACATGGGGAATCTCTGTGTCGAAGGTTGTCGTCATGCCGATGACGGCGTTTCCTTCCTGCTCGAACAGATCACCCTCGATGATATGGATCTCGGTATTGGGGGCCTTGTAGCTCTGCTGCACGGGCCTGGGCCAAGACCTATGCAAAGCGTAAAGGAATGACACGACAGCAATAGCCACTACGACAGGTGCACTGATCGGTGGGAGCGCCTGCGGAAAAAGCGCGGATGTGATGCCCGCGCCAACCCCGCAGAGTCCGATTGCGGCAAGTATATGTGTGATGAATCGCGCCCAGAAGCGCTTCTTGGTGAGGTCTCTTGTGATGCCCATGCTGATCAGAGTTTGAGGTCTTCGTAAACCTTGGCGGGATACTGGTGGGGACCCTTCTTGTCGGACTTGGCGTATGTCGGGACGTAATTGTCTAGCGCGTACTGAATGATTTTCGGCTGGAACGATACCGACACGGTGTAGTAATTTTCGTCAAGGAAACGTTGTGGGATCAAACCCTTGTTGACGGTTCGGTCTTGATTGAGATTTGCAACAACTACCGGCAGGTTGAGCTTGGTAATTGTCTCGATCTCATAGAACAGGAACGACTTACCGTCGCCGGCCTTCGACTTGCCCGTACTGGTGCCGAGCGCGACGACCTGTTTCGTATTATTGAGTCGTTCGCGGAGGCGTCGTCGGATGGTCTCCGGCTGGCTGGTGTCCCTGGCCGTTGCAAGGTCGTGGGCATTGAAGAACTCGAAGTCGATGTGCTCATTTTCACGCCATGCCTGCATGAGGCGGTAGTAGCGGATGTCCTCGCTGGCGAACGCGACGTAGGTCTTGTTCCGGTAGCTCACGATGCCCCTTCGGAGGGAGGCCGGTTGAACGTTGGCGAGAACACTACACCTGTACGGACGTCGAGGAGTGCGTTATTGGTGACGTCAAAGGTGGACCGCTAGCTGGGAAGACAACGTTGCCAGTTGCAGTGTGCAAACGGCAGCGGACTAGCTGTCACCATCTCTGGCACTAAGGCGCATAGTGCGGCTATTTAAGCCTGCCTAACCTTTGTGAACGCGATATGCGTTCATGTTGTCAGGTGGTCAGCGTCGAGGCGGGCAAGGACGGTCACTGTCGAGACGCCAAGCGCACCGGCGACCTGCTCAAGCTCAATGACGTCCAGGCGCCGCTCGCCGGACTCGTACTTGCTGACGAAGGACTGGTGTTCGTCGAGGGCCGCCGCCACCTGCACCTGTGTCAAGCCGGCCTCGTGCCGCAACTCCCGGAGCAGCTCGCACAGCCGCCGGTACCGCGCGGAGTGCGCCAGCTTGTCCACAGTGGAAGCCGACCGCACCTCTTGCGGATATCCCAAAATCGGATATTGTCGCGCGTGGCAACCGGCCGTGTCGTGGCCGGTTCGCGGCCAAGGAGGTGATGGAATGCGTATCGCGATGAGCGGTGGCGGTGGGGGCGACTGAACGCTGACCGCGTTGAGGTAGGCGTGCGCCCTGGGCATCGGAAGTGCCCAGGGCGCACGTTTGTCTATTCAAACATCGCCAGGAACTTGTTACAATTGATCTTGAATGGAAGATCTACTCGCCAAGCTCTACAAGACCAAGCTGCGGCTCATCATCGTGGTACTTCTGGTGATCGGCACCGGTGTGTTCATACTTGCCAGCTGGGTCAGCTCCCTGAGCCTGCCAGCTTGGATCCACGACATCCCCCTGGGCAGCATCGGTGACGCGGTCTTCACCACGGGTCTGGTCGGCATCGTCTTCGAGTGGGCGGCTCGAGAGTACGGGGACGCGCTCAACGAGGCGCTGATGCAGAAGGCAGTTCGTCACGGAGCACCCGCCTTTCGTGACGCCGTACTCGACAGCTTCGCCTTCGATCCCGAGAAGCTGAAGGGCATCGCCTCGAATGACACGTTGGATAGGATCACCACCAACGCGCTCGGCCTCCGGATCGGCGACGTGGACCTGGCGCAGGATCTCTACACCGACATCCGCGAGCAAGTGGTTCGCGCACCGGAGCGTTGGCGAGACATCGACATCGGGATCACGCTGAGCCCGTCGTCCGTTGGGCCGGCAACTGGCCGCGGTTCCATGTTCACGGCCACGATCCGATGGTCGTACCGCGTCAAGCCGGCCGCAAGTTCGCTGAGGTTCGCCTGCGTGTCTGATGCCGCTGAGTACCGGGAGATGCTGAGGGACCAGGCGATCTCGTCCGCCTGGTACTTCGACCCCTCGTCAGACGTTGATGGCGGCAGCAGGGATGCCTTCGAACTGCTGCAGCTCTCCGTGGATGGTCACGACCGCACGATCCGGCGGAGCGCTCGTCGCGGTTCCCAGCTCTACACCGCCAGTCTTGGTGCGGACGTCCCGGACGAGGTGACGATCTCGTACACATATCGCGTCTTGGTGAAGCGTCACGGGCACTTGCTGTACCTCGACTTGCCGCAGCCGACGAAGGGGCTGCACGTCCAGATCAACTATGGCGGTGCCGACATACGGCGAATCACCACCTTGGACTTCATCGCGAGCAACGAGTCGCCACGCATCGACGTGGCACCGTCCACCGTCCCTGCGAGAACTGTGGACGTCAGCTTCGACGGCTGGATCTTCCCGCGGTCAGGTGTGGCGTTCGTGTGGGTGCTCGAAGATGAAGGGTGACGCCGTTCGGAGGTACTCCGCGCGTCACCTCTGTCCCAGTCGTTGCCGCATCTGATACAGCAACTTTGGGCCGTTGAAAGCGACGCAGCATGCCTTGTAGTACACGTACACCACGGCCGATGCGCCAAGCAGTAGAAGTATGTACTTGGGATCGAGATCTGGGTCGTTCTTGTTCCAGCCGAAGACCCATGCGATTGCGATGAAGGCAGCCGCGATTGGCCAAAAAAAGCCAACGAGGAATAGTGGGACGGTAAAAAGCGCAACCAGTAGACCTGGGCCATCGGTCTCGCGCTGCTGCAGGGTGTAGGAGAGGACGATGGCTACGCCACCTGCGATCAGGAGGCCGTCGGATAGGCCGGTGTTGGCGTGCAGCATCGCTTGCAAGGTTGACCAGCTGAATATGTCCGAGGCTCTGACCCGTGCGGCGTCCGGGCTGACCAGGAAAGAGATGAAGAGACCGAGGGTGTAGGTGGCGTAGATCCATAACAGCTGCAAGCAGGCCACGCTGAGGTGGAGAATGACGATGGCGGCGACGGAACGTGGCTGGGCATTTTTGATCACGTAGAAGCCGGACTGCGCCTTGCGGTAGCCGGAGAGGACGGTCTTGCTGGTCTCACGAAACCCCAGTGCGCCGTTGATGATCAGGAAGATGATCACTATCGCGCTGCTCTGGCCGAAAAACCAGGCGAGGAGCGTCTTGATCGCGCTGTCTGGGGAGCCCCAGTCTTCGAGCCACTGTTCCATCGAAAACAGCTCTCTCGTAGGTCGACCGCGAGGTGCGATTGATGCCGAGCATCCGCATGCTTGCCGCTTCAGGTGAGTGCAACGTCGGAGGCGGGCAAGGTTTCGTAACGCCCAGGGGAGAACTGTCACCCGCATGGCCTAGCGTGGGAATTTTGAGTGAGTGTCGGTCTCGCGGGTCGAACGCCGGTTTACGGGTAATCGTCTCAACTTCTTGCAATATCGTCTCAATTTGATACGATAAGAGTATATGTTTGACCCGTTTTCACCACGCACCACTATCATTCTTCGAACTCTCGCCGCTAGCGGGCCGCTGTCACGCGCCACCATCGCAGATGCCATCGGGGAGAGTCGGAGCACGACGATCCGCGAGTTGGGCCGGCTCGTAGACCTGGGGTACGTCGCGACGGCGGGCGACGCCCGCGCTACGACCTACTACGTCACCGACAAGGCTCGGAAGCTCGTACTTTGGGATACCGAGTACTACCTCGCGCAAGAACCTGACCAGCGCCACGCTCGCTTCACGCGCATCGAGCCAGATCTGTTCGCCACCTTGCAGGGGAGTATCGGAGTGCCGAACACCTTGCTCACCGACGCCGTTGAAGCGCGTCGGCGTCTCGGCAACAGCGCCACTGCGCGGCGAGACCTAGAACGCTTCGTCATCGAGCTCAGCTGGAAGAGCTCCAAGATCGAGGGCAACACGTACACCCTGCTCGACACCGAACGTCTCATCGAGGATGCCGCCGAAGCGCCTGGCCACGATCACGCTGAAGCCGTCATGATCCTCAACCACAAGCGCGCCTTCGAGTACATCTGGCAGCACCAAGCCGACTTCCGGCAGCTAACCCGAGCAAGCCTCGAAGAGGTGCACGAACTGCTCACAGCCGGCCTCGGTGTTCCTCGCGGCCTTCGGGCCGGACCGGTAGGCATCACGGGGACGGTGTACGTGCCGCCGGCGAGCAAGGCGGAGATCGCCTCCTACCTCGACGCCATCTTGAAAGTGATCAACAGCTGTACGCAGCCCTCGGAGAAGGCGCTTGCCTGTCTCGTGCTGCTGCCGTACCTCCAGCCGTTCGCTGATGGCAACAAGCGAACCTCTCGTCTCGTTGCCAACGCTGTGCTCCTGGCCTACGGCTACCCTCCGCTTTCGTACCGCAGTGTCGACGAGCAGACGTACAAGGGCACGCTCATCTTGTTCTACGAGCAGGGCAGCGTGGCGAACTTCCGCCAGGTCTTCCTCCAGCAGATGGAGGACTCAGCTCTGAACTACTTCTTCCCAGTCGAGGACGTCAACGCTAGGACCAGGGGCGCCAGGCCTCGCACGTGATGTTCTACCTGCAGGTCGGACGACACACCGTCAGCAAGGACGCCTGCCACCAGGGCTCCTGCCAGCCCGTTCCACACCGTCTCGAAGAGATGGAAAAGGAACTGCTTAACTGAGTACCTCTGCTTGTCACCCTTCATCTGCCCCTCCGTCTCGTCAGAGAAATAGGTCGCAGACAGAACGAAGCGTGCACCTGCCAGAAGTGCCAGGCCAGCGATCAGTGGGAGTCGAACCCACCCGGCGTCCAAACTCATGGTGTGTCGTCCGCTGTATCAACTCCCGTCGCCAGCACGTCGGTCGGCTGGAAGGTCATCTCACCTTGTCCAAATGATACGCCGGCCTGCGGCTGGTCAGCGGATCGCGCCATTCGATCTTGCGGGTGTGAGTAGAGCCGTCCCAGCGTCGCACGGCGGTTCACCAGGCCGTTGACGATCTGGCCCTGCTCCGCCACCATGGGCGAGAACCGTTCGCCAAGTTTCTAGCAACGGAGGTGCGCCGTGCGTGCCAGCTTCCTCGGCAAGGACCCAGAGTCACAAGAAGGCCAATCACCAACCCTCTTCGCCACGGACCGGACCGACCGGGTCACCTACATCGCCCAGGGCTGGAAGGTGACCGACACCCAGGCGCTCGCGGACGTCGGCCCCGTGCCCGACCACGAGACCCTGATCGAGATCCCCGAAGACGTCCTGAAATTCTACGCCCGCCGCTACCTGGAGCAGGAGGGAGAGCGCTGAGTCGGCTCATCGGTGCTGAGTTCAGCCAGCTCTTCCGTAGCTTCGAGCACACCGCCTACCGCTTGGAGACGCGCGACCTCTACAAGTCGGACAACGAGAACACGGCCCTTCGGCAGTTCGTCGCCAGCGAGCCGGTCGACATGGGGTGGTTCCAGAACTGGCTGACCATGATCCGCGAGGCGACCGCCGAAGGGCGCCGCTTCACGCGTGTTCGCGTGGTGAGCTTGCCGCTCACCGACTACAGCCGCTTCGGCCTGCTCTGCTCCGAGCACACCAACGCGGCCGGTGAGGAGACGCGCTACATCCGGCGGGAGGACGCCGTTGGGCTGCCGGACTACGACTACTGGCTCTTCGACTCGCGCAAACTGGTGCGGATGCACTTCGACCCCGACGAGAACTTCCTGGGTGGTGAGATCATCGAGGACCCCAGCGAGATCGTGAAGCACAACTACTGGCGCGACGCCGCATGGCACCGCGGCACCAGGCGGGACGACTTTGCCATCGAATAGAACGACCGGCGTGACCAGCGTCCACGAAGCGCGAGACGCTCTGGGCAAGCGACTCCGCGAGCTACGCACAGCTGCCAACCTGAGCGGCCGGCAGCTCGCGGAGTCGTTGTCGTGGCCGCCTTCCAAGGTGTCGAAGCTGGAGAACGGCAAGCAGACGCCTACCGACGACGACATCCGCGCCTGGACCACCGCCACGGGTAGTGAAGGCGAAGCGGAAGCCCTGCTGGCCTCGCTGCACACCCTGGAGATCCAGCACGCCGAGTGGCAACGCCAGCTCAAGACCGGCCTGAAGCCGCACCAGCAGGAGATCGCTGACCTAGACGCTCGGACCCGGTTCTTCCGTGCCTTCGAGTCGACGTTCATCCCGGGGTTGCTTCAGACCGCCGAGTACGCCCGTGCTCGCTTCGCGCAGAGTGTCACCGTTCTCAAGGTGCGTAACGACATCGACGAGGCCGTGGCCGCCCGGATCAAGCGCCAGGAGATCCTGTATCGCGCCGACAAGCGGTTTCACTTCGTCCTGACCGAGGCGACGCTGCGGTACCGGCTGTGTCCGCCGGCGGTCATGCTCGGCCAGCTCGACCGCCTGATCTCGCTCTCGGCGCTGCCGAACGTGAAGCTGGGCATCATCGGGTTCGAGACGGCGTACGTGGTCGCGCCGGCGCACGGTTTCTGGCTGCTCGACGATGACCGCGCCATGGTAGAGACGTTCTCGGCCGAGCTGAACCTGGCTCAGCCGCAGGAGATCGAGCTCTACGGCGGCATTTTCGAGTCGCTGGCTGCTGTTGCCAGCTACGGCCGGTCAGCTCGGGCGATCATCACGCGGGTCATCGACGACCTCGCGCCTGACGACGGGGGAGAGCAGGAGCCCTCGTAATAGGTGCACAGGTGCTCTCGATGGCCCTACTTTGCGGAAGTCCAACCGCGCCAGCGTCGTGACAGCACGACAAATACCGGTTATTCCTATCGCGATGTTGCTTCCGTCGGAACCCGTTTGAGTGTTTCAAGAAATCCAAAGAAATTTTCTATCCGTTCTCCGCTGATCTCCCTACCCTCCGACACGGAATCGCCACGCCACGTCCGTGTCACTAGGGTGAGAGGGAGAACCACGTGGGTGTTCGCGTTGTACTGCTGACCAAGGACCAGATCGACCAGCTCCCGTCACGTGCACGGCAGGTGGTCGAGTACCGCAAGAGCGGCCTCAGCCTCAACCACATCCAGGGCTGCCCGCTGGACTGCGCATACTGCATCCGCCACACCTACGGCTTGTGGGATCAGCGGGTACCGCGAGCGCTCATGACCGACGCCGAGGCGGTCGAGCAGTTGGTGGGGCACCGCTACTTCACGCCGCACGTCACGCCCGTGCAGTTGTTCAACAGGGCGACCGAGCCGTTCCTGCCGGCGGTCCGACCGCACACCTTCGCCGTGCTGGAAGACCTGGACGCCCGCGGGCTGACCAACCACGTTCTCGTGATCACGAGGCACAGCCTCAAGCCCGAGGACGCCGACCGGCTCAACCAGCTGCGCACGCTCAAGGTGACGCTTCTCTTCACCTACTCCGGTATCGACAACCCGGAGATCGAGCCGTACCCGTCCCGCGTCGCCGCCGAGTCCTTGAAGCTCATGAGCGCGGTGCTGCCACGGACCTACCGGACGGTCTTGTACTGGCGCCCGCTCGTGCCCGGCCTGAACGACACCGACGCTCACCTTCAGGCTGCCCGTGAGCTTGGCGAGTACGCCGACGCCACGGTGTTCACCGGGCTCTTCTACCGCGACCAGATCGCGGCGTACTACAAGGCCAACGGCTTGCCCGAACCCTACGACGACACCGCCCGGCGCAAGATCGTGCCTGAGACGATGGAGGAGCGCGTCCTCGCTCGCTTCGTCGGCGGGCCTGCCTTGTTCCGCAAGACCTCCTGCGCGGTGGCCTACGCCCATGGGCTGCCGGACTACAACGGTCACTACGGCGTCCGGGAACTCTGCGACATCTGTCCGCTGAGCCAGCTCAAGCTGTGCGCCGACGCCCACCGTGTCCCTACTGCGGAGGAGGTCCAGCAACTCGCCCGCGTGTTGCCGGAAGCCAGCGGGTTTGAGGTCGTAGACATCTCCGAGCGGGCGGCGATCGTGGCTGGTCTGGAGACCGAGGAACCGCGCTACTTCCTCCAGCACCTCCTCGGATTCCAAGTCCACGACCAGCGTCACCCGCACCACGAGCGGCGACATGGTCGCGCGAGCATCGGATGGAACGGGAGCACAGCATGACGGACTGGACGAGCCTTACCTATGTCGTTGTCGACGTCGAGGGCAACGGGCAGCAGCCGCCCGACCTCGTCGAGCTGACCGCCGTGCCGATCGTCGCCGGCGTGATCGGGGAGCCGGTGAACTGGTTGGTGAAGCCAGAGCTGCCGATTCGGAACTTTGCCGCGCGCATCCACGGCCTGACCGACAAGATCGTCGCCGACGCGCCGGCCTTCGACGAGATCGCGGCCGATGTCCTGAAGGTGCTCGATGCTGATGCCCTCATCGCCCACAACGCCCACGTCGATGTCGGAGTGTTGCAACGGAAATTGGGCGAGTGGGACTGCCCCGAGGTGTTTGACACGCTCAAGCTCGCCCGCCGGCTGCTCCCTGGGCGGGAGACCTACAGGCTCGGGGCGTTGGTCGAGGCGTTCAAGCTCGACGAAGGGCTCGCCGAGAACTTGGTGCCGCACCGGGCGACGTACGACGCGTTGGTGACGGCTCGGCTGTTCCTGCGCCTGGCCAACATCCCCGATGACCGCCCGCTCACCTTGGAAGAACTCCGCGGCGAATCACCTGGAGGAGGCGACGATGAGCCTGCGACTTTGTTCTGACGGCCGCAGCGGCATCTTCGTCAGCGTCGACGGGCCGAGCGGCGCCGGCAAGACGACGATCGTGCACCACCTGGCGCAACTGCTTGTAGCACAAGGGGAACACGTCTACGTCACCGCCGAACCATCCGCCGGCCCGATCGGCAAACTCTGCCATGAGCTGACCGAGACTGTCAGCGGACACGCCTTGGCGTGTCTGTACGCCGCTGATCGTTACCACCACTTGGCGACGGAGATCCGGCCCTACCTCGCCGCCGGCGACATCGTGATCTCCGATCGCTACGTGGCCTCGGGCTTGGTCATCCAGCGCTTCGACGACGTCGCCCCGGACTTCCTGTGGCAGCTCAACGAACAAGTCGACCGTCCCGGTCTGGCAGTCATCCTCGACGCTGACCCTGAGGTCATCTCGGATCGGCTCAAAGAACGTGGACCGCACAACCGTTTTCAGCACGTTCCCGGCAGTAGCCACGCTGAGGTTGCCTACTACCGGGAGGCTGCGGAGCGCCTGGTCACCGCTGGCTTCAAGGTGCTGCGGGTCGACTGTGGCGAGCGTCCTCCTGAGCAGACCGCGGCGGCCATCCGGGATCGGCTGTTGCCACTGCTCGCGACGAGCCGGGTGGTGACCACATGATCCCGTCGGTCAGCATAGAGGAGGCTCTGCGCCGTTTCCCGGAGCTCCAGGAACTTGTCACGGTGCGGGAAGCCGGCTGGTACTTCCGACCCATCGCGAACGAGCACGCCGAGCTGGAAGGGATTGTCGGCAGCTACAACCGTGCCCAGTACACCGACGCCCTCTGGATTTACGACCGCACCAAGGTGATCGGGGTGCGGGTGCTGGATGAGAGCTATGGCGGTGGCACGGTCTGGTTGAAGGACACGGGGGATCTGCAAGAGGTCGTTCAGGAGCTGCTGGCGCTCCCTGAACCAGGGCACCGCCTGGCACCGCACCTAGTCATCGCCTCCACCACGCTCTGGACCCCGTGATGCTCCGGCTCAACCTGCCCAACGTCGAGCGCCGAGAAGTTGTGTTCGGGTACTTCCGGTTGGACTGCAACGACATCGGGGAGTACGGCACGCGGCGGAAGGAGCTGGAGACCTACGCGGCCAAGCACCACTTGCGGCTCGGCCGGGTGTTCGTCGACGAGGGGGACGAAGGCAGCGTCGTCAGTCGTTCCGGCTTCGCCCAGCTCTGTCTCCTGCTACGGCTGGAACAGCCCCACGGGGTGCTACTCCACCAGCCCGAAGACCTCGCGACCACCGAGGGCGGCGCGCTACAGCTGGCACGTCGCATCTGGGCTGCCGGCGTGGGCATCTACACCGTCCACAGCGAAGCGGCGGCCGCAGTGCCCGTCAACCGTCGAGGCCGGGCATGACGATGGCCCTCCGGACTCCCGGAGGGCCATCGTGGACAGAACTTTTGCCTACTCGTGTATGCAGGACGTGAGCCCCGTCGCTTGCAGGTGCGGTTCGTCGAGAAATGAGTCGACCTTCTGACCTGCTGTGAAGAACGCTACACTAACCCTGCGCAGGGTGTCAACACGGTTCCAGCGGGTGTTAACCAGCCGCCACGCCGTCATGTGACGCGTTCAGCGGGATGACAACCTACCAGTTGGGCGGGTACTAGACAGCGCCAACAGCCGGCAGTACGTTAAAGAACAAACGATGTAACTGCCGCCAGCGGCCGTTCAGCGTTACCAGCGCGAGCCTGGTGGTCCAGGTGAAGGGAGGTGGCCAGCATGCCGAGCTCATCCACTGCTGCGAACAGGTCGAAGAAGCCGGTTCCAGTGCCCACGCCGGCTGCGCTGCAGGCTGCAGCCAACCTCGCCAAGTTCGCCAAGAAGGAGGCTCCCGTCAGGTACGGCTTCATCAGCCGTGAGCGCGCTGACCTTCCGGCGCCACCGCTGATGCGACTGCTCCGCGGCGAGCGCGGTGGGTCTGGTGGCAGTGTTCGCATCGGGTTGCTGTTGTCGATGTTGTGGTTCGTGCACGACGACCCGACCATCGTCTTCCCGGCCCGCGCCTGGGCATCGCTACTCGGGTTGGAGGGACCTGAGGTGCAAGGAGCCCGTCGGATTAAGACAGCGCTGCGCTGGCTGGACAACAACGGGTTCATCCAGCTGGAAACCGGACCAGGTCGCGACGCCGTCGTTCATCTTCTCGAGGACACCGGTAGCGGCCGACGCTACGAGCTCCCCGGCGCGACCTACAGGCGTTTGAAGGGCAACGCGGCTGCCGCCGCGCCGCATCGGTATATCCGGCTTCCTAGGGAGCTATGGACGCACGGCTGGCTCAGTGTGATGTCGGGTCCTGCGATCACCATGTTGCTCATCCTGTGGTTGGAGTCCGGTCGCGAGGTTGTCAGTGAGCGGCCGCCGTGGGTCTGGCTGAGCCCGAAGATGGCTGAGGAGCGCTACGCCCTGTCGGAAGAAACGCGTCTCAAGGGAGCGCGTGAGCTGACGAACCTTGGTTTGATCAACACCGCAAGACGTGCCGTTTCTCCAGAATCGTTCGAGTTCCGCCGGGGGCGTAACGTGCACCAGATCGACCGAGAGGCCCTCATGACAGGTCCTCCCGGTACGTCTCTTTCTCCTTTCATGAATCCGCCGCCGTAAGCCTTGTGGTGAGATTAAAATCAAGAAACCAGACAGAAAAGCTGCGGTGCTTGCGGGTCAATCTGATGTCATGTCGTTTATCTCTGGATGCCGAGCATATCTAGGGAGGCGATCGAAATCAGTTCGAACGCACCGAGACGTCCAGGGCATCAGGAGAAATCACCGTCGCGCTTCCTTTAGCTTTGACGCGAAGCACTCCCTCGTTGCAATGAAAATCTTTACGAAATAGGTCCGTCGGACCGATGCACTCTGGGCGGCTGAACAAGACCTGCGCGTTTGCGTCAAGCGGCCGCACTATTGTGACTGGGTCGCTATCTTCCTTGACCCACTTATTGCCTTCCAGACGCCAAAGACTTGGTGTGTTTGCGATAACTTTCTTCGAATCCTCATCATGCTTCGTTGTGTCGCAGGACCAAGAGGCGAGCGTCGCCCGAAGGTGACCGTCTGGCCACCACCAAAGGTCTTGAACGTCGATGCCATTGCTCGGTCGAGCGGTAGAAGTTGGCGCAGCCGCTGCCGATGTGTCTGTTGTGATGACGTTCCCTTTAAGGTCAACGATGATGATTGGGAACCGCGCTCTACACATCCCAGGGTCCATGCGTAAGCCTAGAGCGATTTGTTCTCCGCTGGTACCGTCCTGGCCTCGAATTGCAACTGGCATGTAGTCGTTCGATTCAAACCTCCCGAGATAGTCGTCCTTGCGACTGGAGACGGCAACAGCATCGATATTCTGCCAGATCCCGTCGCCGGCGCTACTATTTTCTCGGGTAAACACGAAGTTATTTGTAGCTCCAAGAAGCGGTAGGCTCCCCATGCTTGTTGTGCTATCGGGAAAGAGCTCGAACGGACTGCCCTGTTTATTCTGGTCGATCTCAAAACGGAAGTAATCTATCCCGGGGGTGTCGGGTGCTCGCGACACTGACGCCAGTACCGAGTTTCCGCCTATCGCGACCACATCGTAGCAATACGCGCAGGCGAGATGTTGTTGAGCGCCGGTGTGTGTGTTGATTGAAATAATCTTCTCTTTCGATGGGTCTCCGTTTTCGATAAAGAAGTCGTCAGTCGGCAGGGCGATGTAATCACCTGTTTGCGTCCAAGCGTATTTGTTGTGCTGAGGGTCCGTGGGGTCAAACGTGCGCGCAACGCGCGTTACCATGCGAGAACCGCGCATGACGACGAGGGCTTGCTTGGTCGTGTACGCATAGGCTTGGCCGTCCGGATTGCCGTCGTCTCTGGCCGTGAGACTCCTTACGGCTACTACCGTGCCACCAACGACCAGCAAGAACACGGCGGCAAGGATGAGTATTAATCTCGTTCTAGACATCACACCCCAATTCGCGCTGACACCCTGTGAAGATTAGGTAGCCGTTAGTGTTTGTAGGTCTTCGGGTCAACGGCCTTCCAGGAAGAGCTGTCTAGATCGTAGGCGTAGGCAGCCTGGTACCCAGAGAGCGGGGCATTAGGAACACTCGGTGTCGATGGTGCTGTTAGCTCGAACTGTTTGCCACTCGTTACGATCGGCTCAGAGAACGTGCCACTTGGGGTTGCAACGATCAGCTGGAAGCTAAATTTGCATGCATAACGCTTTGTGAATGCCCCGAGCGTCAAGGTTTGTGTTTCGCCGCGCGCCAGTTCGAGGCTCTCACTCGCGAAGTAGTTTTCGCCGGTCGGAAAGAAGGCGCTTGCGGAAGTGCTGGCCATTTTCTGTGGGATTGGGGTGGCCGCGTCTAAGTCGAAGCCGATCTTGAACGTGTCGCGCGCCCCTTGAGAGCTGCCTTGGAAATAGGTGCCGCCGTGTGGCTTCTGGCAGGTCTTCTGCACCTTGATATCGGTGATCCGTACCGTTGAGTCACTGTTGCCGCGGACTGTCACCGTGATAAGACCAGAGTCCACCGCCAAGCCTCCATGCGCGGAGTACCATGACGAGAAGGCGTCCGAATTGGGATAAATACTCGATGAAAACTGTGCCAGGTCGCTTGAGCCCATCGAGAGCGCGGTCGGAAGAACAAAACTGTGTGCTGCTTCATTTGGAACCACGGGTGATACGCCAGTCACGAGCACTGGTAGTGCTGACGCGGGTGCGGGAACCACACTTGCGTTTGGCGCGGCGAGGGGCGTTGAAGTTGCGGTGTCTGATCCGCTTGGAGCGCCAGATGAAAGCAGATCGATCGCTATGCTAACGGCGACGGCAACAATGCAAACTATAGCGACAGCGGTGATCGTCGTACGACGACTGAGGAGCGTTTTCGTGGGCTGAAGTGCTGCATCGTCCTGGATTGGGCTTTTGGCGTTCGAGGAGGATTTGGGGGCATCCTCAGTTGAGACGTCGGGCGTTGATGCTGCGGACTCGGATGTGCGAAGTATATCTGCGAGCTTCTCCTGCAAGTCTGTGCGGCGGGTTCCTTCGTTGAGATGACGGCAGAGTGCTCCGTAAAAGGAAGTAAAAAACTCCTCCCGCCTTTGGCGTACTCGGCTATACTGCAAGTTAACCCAAATTCCAGCCGTTCGCTGCCGATCGCGCGCGGTGCTTACGGCATTATTTCCCAGGTCTACACGCTTTGGATTGCTCTTTTCTAGCAGCGTAATTGTCTCGTAGAGCTCACGCGTTCCCAGTTGGAGAAGTTCGCCGGCTGTGGCGGTTTGACATATCGGGTCATTTGAGTTTAATCCGACCCGTTTCCTTTGCTCGATAGCTTCGCGCATGGCAGTCTGAGCGACAATGGTCAGAGTAGTATGGGCAGTATCAATCGCAAATTTGCGAGCACTTGAGCCAAGCTCGTCAAACGATGGAAGGCCCTCTTTAAAGATCAACTTCGACAGTGCGGGATATTTTCGCAGTGCCGACTCGGTGACGCCTGAGCTCTCCAATGCCATCAGGGCCTTAAGGGCCTCTTGATCATCTGCCTGAGCATCGGTCATCCACCCACCCCCACGTATGCACCTCGTTCGCAGCCGCAGGACGTTACACCTTGACGGGTAGACAGCTGGACTGCACCCCGGACTTATCCAAAAGAGTGAAAGATGTTCACGTTTGCTATTGTAAACCTTACTAATTTATGTTATAAGTACTAATGGGTTTGGTCTTCTTGTTTGGAGGCTAACATGTCAACCGGGTTAATTGCCGAAGACGCGGTCGAATCATTCTTCGGGTTCGTTTATAACACTCCAGACTCGGCCCTCTCTCGTCGAGAGCGCGGATGTCTTGCTGGATTCATTCAAGCGTGGATAGCGTCGGGAGAGGGTATTCGTGCCACGAATGGCGACTTTCAGACGTATCTCATTGCGGTCGTTTGCATTATCAATCGCTGGATGCAGGGGTACTTGCTTGATTACGACCCGCGCGATGAATCGCCCAGAGTCGAGCGGCGTGTAGACAAGCTTCTCTGGGACGGGGCAGGTTTTATCGACAGAAATAACACTATCTCGATTCTCGACCCCGACTTCTATCGCGCCGAACTATTCGAATTTCTACACAGCAACAAGTAGTCGTAGGTCAATTCGACTCCGCGCGCCCACCCCTTATTTCCGGCTAACCCCACCCGCCCGCTCCTGAAGGAGCGGGCTTTTCCTGTCTCTGGTCGCTGGACTTCGGCTCCAAGTGAGTCATTGAGACGTGTTACCCAGGGTTGCCCAGCGACGTTGCTGAGTTGCTCACCTGGGCTTCGGGCCAGGTCAGAGCTTTGCCCTTGAGGGGAAGTGTGGGCAATCTTGGGCAATCCTGGGCAGTTTTCACCGCATACCTTCTGTCTGTCCCAATCTGGTATGGCACCAGTTTGAAGCTGACGCCGAGAACCCCGAGTGCGACGGGACTCATCTCTCCCGAAATCTGTTCCTTGAGAACTCAAGAGTGGATCGGAAGGCAGACATGTCTCTTCTGCTAGGTATCGGTCTCATCGCAGCGGCCTACCTTGTAGGTCGCTTCCATCAGTTCGTCCGTGACGCACGTTCCGTCATAGGTACGGACAGAAAGAAACACAAACAGTGAGGTAGTGATGCGGCGCAGCGACAGGTTGCGCCGCATCACCCTCTTTAACCCAACAACACAAATCAAGGAGGACAGAACTCTTGTCGAACTACATCGCTCGCCGCACCAGCGGCGACTTCCTCGACCGCGCAGCCGGACACACACCGTCTCCGCGCCTGGAACGGGCTCTCCGGAGCGAGGTCGATCTTGTTCAGAGTCGAGCCGTCGTACAGGCGGCTCGAACGCAGGCTGTGGAATATGTGGCCCACAGTGCCCTCCGTGCAGTAGAGGGCCTGACTGAGATGGAAACCCAGGCCCTCCAGCGGAATCCCCTTGGGGACGCCAGGTACAAGGCCATCGTGGACACAGCCACCGGCGCTCTCGCCCGACTCGTCGCCGAGACAGGGCAGGGCTGACCGAATGTATGCGGCCTATGTGGTGTTTGTCGCGCTGGCTCTCGCGGCCAGCTTGGTGTGGATCGGCTTCCAGTTGGCGAACGGGAAGTTGGAGGACGATCAGGAAAAGCTTCATGCCGAGCGCCAGATGCTCGACGTCGAGTTGGATGCCCTTGAGCGGGCACGCAAGATCAACGACGTGTTCTTCCGAGCACGCGACGAGATGCGTCGAGCTACAGATGAAGCCGATGGCTCAGGCGTAGGTCGGCCGCCGCGGACAGGAGCTCCGTGGTGAGCCGGCGGTCGGACAAGGCTGAGCGTGGCATGGATGAAGTAGTACGGTCGCTCGCCGCTCTGCTCATCCAGGCGGTGCCGCTGGCAGAGCTGCTGGATTCTCCCAAGGCGTCCCACGAGCAACGGGCGGCCTTGGTCGAGCAGGTCGGCCCGATGCGCTACTTCGTGGTGACGAACTCCTTCTACAACATGAGCTCGTGGCGTGCGTGGCTCAAGGCGCACGGCGATGACGAGGACGCCTAGCCAATGTTCCCGTGGTTTCGCGGGAGCGACAGTTCACCTCGGCCGCCGCTGGCCGGACGCCTTGTCGGTCTGGCGGTCGGGGTGCTGTCGCTCAGTCTCGCTGCACTGCTTGCTCTCGACGTCGTCGAGGCCGTGATCCCCGTCGTACTCCCGCTCGCCGGGGTGCTGTTCATCTACACCGTGCTACTCGGCAATCGTCGACGCAAGTAACTACTCATCATCATTGAATTTGAAAGGCAGGACACCTATGCCCAGGTACACCCGCACAAAGATCATGCGAAAGCAAGCGGAAAACGCCCGCCGCGCTCTCGCGAAGCAGCTTCGTCACCTGCGCGTCGAGCTGAAGGCCGACTGGCAGTCGGGCCGAAAGGTATCTCCCGGCGTCATGTCCATGATCCGAGCTGCCGAAGAGCGACATTTGAGAGAGAAGCAGCTGCGTGAGCGTCGCCGTGAGCAGCAGCGCAAGCGGCGACTTGCTCGCCGCTTAACGGCGGCGTGACGAGTCAAGGTTCAGTAACTCGTAGGCGTACGCCGGCTACCACGTTTACCGGCACGGCGGCAGTAGCGCTGCGCCGGAGCGTGACCGGAACCGTGTTCGTCATCTCGGGACTGACGTTCACGTTCGGCTTCGGCAACGGCTACACGGTGGGGGTCCAGCTCGGCGTGCCGGGCTGGATCGCCCCGCTGGTGGCGCCGGCCGTGGACCTGTCCGTCGTCGCTCTGCTCGCGGCGTTGCAGTACCTGCGCGCAAGCGGGGTCAACGGTCGGCTCATCGGTCCCCGGCTGCTGCTCATCTTCTGCGGCCTGACGACGCTTGCGATCAACACGGTTGGCTCGATAATGGCAGGTGAGGTCGGGCGGGCCTGCTTCGACGCCGTGGCACCGCTTCTGCTCATTGGGTGGAGTGAGGTCGGGCCTCACCTCTTGGCTTCGCTGCAAGGGACGGTCCCAGGACCGTCCCGGACGATCGAGCAGAAGAAGTTGGCCGTGTCCGACGACCTGATCGCACGGGCACGCCGACTCGACCTGAAGAGCCATGAGCAGGACGGTCGAGCCATCACCCGGGACAAGCTCCGTGCATCACTGCGGGTATCCAACGCAGTGGCGGGTGAACTGCTGAAGCGTGTGCGAGCACGCGAGGAAGGTGAATGAATAAAACCGAGAACGTTTCGCAGCTCGTTCATCAGAGGTGGGCCCGTTCCTTTCGGTGTTGTCAAATGGCCTAAGGTACTTGAATAGGTAAAGTATTTTCCGGCATAGTAAAAAGGCGGGCACATGCTCGTCGATCTTCATCCTGAGTGTTGCAAACTCGCGGTGAAGGTGTGAACGACGAGCATGGACTCGCTTGCAATACTAACACCCAAGCCCTAGGCGAGGGGTTGTACTTCCATTACATGCCTACTGCGCCCAATTGTCAAGCGTAGTGTGTATTTGCTATGTACATCTTCCTCGTTTCGGGTGACCGAAAGGAGGTTTTATTTGACTGAACCTAACTTAGATCGTCCAGTGCGAGTGACCGGCGAAGAGCGGCCACATCCCGCGATCCGCAAGCTGGCGCGTGCCTGCATCGCGCTCGCGCTCCTGCAGCTCGCTGCTGAGGACGGCCAAGTACCCGCGGCGACAGCTGCCGAACACGCCGAGGAAGGACCGGTTTCGTCCGACCAGGAGCAGCCCCATGGCTGAGCTGCGCTGGTTTGAAGCGTTCCCTCCGCGTGCTTTGAGTCTCGCGGGGCTCACCGCCTTGGTGCGCGTGCTCTCCGGCCGTCCGCGCTCAGGACTTCGACAACTGCAACCAGTTGTGTCGCTTGAAGTCTGGCTCTGTCGTGACGGCGTGCGCTGGTTGGTCGGTTGCGACGAGGTACTCGCACGGCATCTGCCCGGCGAACTCAGCGCCCAGGTACCCGGCCTGTCGCTGGTGGCCGTGAAGCAGTCGCCGCGCGTCATGCCGATCACGGCCAGAGAGATCGGGCCGTCCTCGGTGGCGTACCCACTGCGACTCGACACCGCCGGTGGAATCGCGGCCGGCGTGTTCCAGACGCGATTGTGGCTCGGTGCCGACGAGGCAGCCGTCCTGCAGTGGGTTGTCGGTCCAAGCCATCGCCGTGAGCAACGGCCCGTCCAATGGAACGCGTTGGAGTCTTTGGGATTGATGCCACCTCGAACTCCGGACGGCAGCGAGCGCACAGCGTGGCGGGAAAAGATCAGCGAGCCGCTGTTCGGCGTCCGCGGTCGGGTCGGCGCGGTTGCAGCCGACCTACGGAGGGGCGCACAGATCATCGGCCCGCTGGTTAGTGCCGTCTCCCTTGCAGCTGGCCCGAGCGTCAGCCTGGCCTCGTCACGCCAGTCGGGGCAGATCGCCGGGCAGCTGTTCCGGGTGATCGGCAGAACGCGGACGTGGAGCGGCGTCCTCAACGCCGCCGAGTTGGCGACGCTCATGGCTTGGCCCATCGAGGGCGTCGAAGCACCAGGAGCGCATAACGCCTTCAGCGTGCCGCCACGTTCGCTGCTCGTACCGGCAGATCGGCCAGAGAAGGCTGAAGGAGATCGACTACTTGGGACAAGCACTCACGGCCGAACTCGTGGGGACCTGGTGCGGATTCCAGCACGGAGCCTCGCCAGCCACGTTCACGTGATCGCGCCGACTGGGGCCGGCAAGTCCACCACCTTGGCCAGGTGGTTGCTCAGCGACATCGAGGCCGGGCGCAGCGTCTTCTTGGTCGAGCCCAAAGGCGACCTGGTGTCGGACGTGTTGGCTCGTCTGCCGGTGCATCTTCGCGACCGAGTTCGGGTCGTTGAACCGGGGAGCGCCGGCTCTGTCGTCGGCTTTAACCCGCTCGCGGGGCCACGTGAAGATGCGGAACGTCGCGCCGACTCACTGCTCGGGCTTTTCAATGCGGTGTTCGGTGGGGCTATCGGGCCGAGGAGTAGCGATGTGCTGCTCCACGCCCTCATCGCCATCAGCCGGCTGGAAGACGGCACCCTCACCGATCTCCCCGCCTTCCTTACCAACTCCGGGTTCCGGCGCCAGGTGATTGCTCAAGTTGGCGACCCGTTGACCCTCGCGCCGTGGGCTGCGTGGTTCGAGGCACTGTCCGATCCGGAACGTACTCACGTGGTCGCACCCATCTTGAACAAGATTCGCGTGTGGACGGCCAGGCCTGTTCTTCGGCGGCTGCTCGGACAGCCTGCACCCGGCCTGCGGCTGGGCGATCTGTTCGAGGAGCCGGCCGTCATCCTGGTCAACCTCAACGAAGGTGCCCTGGGCCCGGAGACCACGAAGCTGGTTGGCACGCTACTCCTCGGCCAACTTCGTGAAGCCGTGCAGCGACAAACGGGCCGGCCAGCCGGTCACCGGCGGCCCGTCTCGGTGGTCGTGGACGAGTGGCAGCAGTTCGTCTTGGGCATGGACTTCGCCGACATGCTCGCCACCGCCCGTGGCATGAACGTCAGCTTCACCTTGGCGCACCAGCACTTGGCGCAACTGAGCCCAAGCCTGCGGGCGGCGGTGCTCGCAAATACCCGCTCTCGGCTGGTGTTCCGGCCAGCCAAGGCCGACGCGAAGGAGTTGGCCAGCGTGCTCGGCGGGGAGATCGGGCCGGACGACCTGATGAATCTCCCGGCGTACCACGCTGCTGCTCAGGTGCTGGTGGACGGTGCGCAGAGTGCGCCGTTCGTCGTTGCGACACCGCCGCTTCCCGATGCAACAGCTGACTCGCCAACCGTCCGTCAGGCCAGTGCAGCTCGCTACGGCGTCGACCCTGACGAACTGGATGCCCAACTCATCGCTCGGTGGCAGGGCAGTCGTGACCAAGGAAGTGGACCTATCGGAATGAGAAAGCGAGGACGGAGCGAATGAACAACATCCCTACCTATCGGCCTACCTCTCGCGTCGAGTCCACTCGACACCGACCAGCGAGGACACGACGTTTCCGCCCCCGACACTTCGCCATTCGTGGAGGTACCGTATGAGCGGACGTGTGCAGGCGATGCGCCTGCGCTCCAACCTCAGTAACCGTGACATGGCGATCTTGACCGCGCTGCGTGAGCTCCGCCTACTGACCGGTGGGCAGCTGCGCCGGCTGTACTTCGCCGAAGGCGATGCTGTTACCCAAGCACGCAAAGCTCGTGCCGCAGTGCGGCGTTTGCTGGACGTCGGGATCATCCTGCGGCTCGGCCGGCGCATCGGCGGGCTCCGTGCGGGCAGCGACGGACAGGTGATCGCGCTGACTCGCCTGGGATACGCCGTCGTGGCCCTCGCAACCGGCGAGACCGTCCGAGTACGCAGCATCATTAACCGGAAACCGGCCTTCCAAGATCACTTGCTCGCCGTCAACGAGCTGTACGTCCGCTTTCAGGAGGCGGCGCGAACCGGTGCCGTCGAGGTGTTGGAGTTCCATGCCGAACCGATGGCGTGGCGGCGGTTCTCAGGTCTCGGAGGCCAACTCGTGACCCTCAAACCGGATGCCTTCGTTCGCCTGGGCGTGGGGGAGTACGAGATGAGCGCGTTCATCGAGCAGGACCAGGACACGGAGAGCCTGCCGACTATCGCCCGCAAGTGCGAGGTTTACCTCGCCTACTACCGCACTGGACAAGAAGAGCAGCGTCACGGTGTCTTCCCGCTGGTGTGGTGGTTGGTACCGAACTCCAAGCGGCTCAACGAGATCGCCGGTGTCATACGGCGTCTGTCCGGGGAAGCTCACGTTCTGTTCAGGGTGGCACTCAGCGGTGAGGCGGTGACACGACTGAGCATGCTGCCTTCGGGCGGAGGTACTGCGTGAGTCGGGATGCGGCGGCGTGGCTCGGCCGCATCCTGGTCGGTGACGTTCGTACTCGACTCAAGGAGCTGCCCGAGGCCGCGGTGGACACCGTCATCACCAGTCCGCCGTACTGGGCCATGCGCGACTACGGCGTGGGCGGACAGATCGGGGCTGAAGCAACTGTCGAAGCCTGGGCCGAACAGCTCGCCGGCGTCTGCGCCGAACTGGCCCGCGTCCTCACACCAACCGGCAGCCTGTGGCTGAACCTCGGCGACGGCTATTCCCGCCACCGAAGAGAAGGAGTGGCGAAGAAGGGGCTACTGCTCGGGCCAGAGCGGGTGGCGGCCAAGCTGACCCGGGAAGGATGGCTGCTACGCAACAAGGTCATCTGGGCCAAGGCCAATCCCATGCCGTTCAGCGGGACCGACCGACTCACGACCACCCACGAGTACCTGTACTTCTTCACGAAGGAACCTCACTACTACTTCGACCTTGACCCGATCCGGGAACGAGCCACGTCAGCAGCGCAGGGGCGCCAACCACGCCGAGCCAACTACCCGCCGCGAACTGCTGTTCCGTCGCTTGGCGGCGGGCGCTCACCCCGGATCGACCTCAACGAGGGGCTTGCCGGCATGAAGGCCGCTGGGCGGGAAAGCCATCCGCTCGGCAAGAACCCCGGTGACGTTTGGACCATCCCGACGGCGAGCTACCACGGGGCCCACTTCGCCACGTTCCCGGTCGAGTTGGTGCGCCGCCCGCTCCTTGCCACCTGTCCTGAGCGGGTATGCGTGGAGTGTGGCCAGGTCTGGCAACGGGCTCCGCAACTGATCGACGGCCGCAAACTGGCCGTGGGTCCATTTCGGACAACCTGCGGGCACAGCAACTGGAGGCCGGGTCGAGTACTTGATCCGTTCATGGGCTCGGGAACCGTCGCAATTGCGGCGGAGGCTCACGGCCGGGACTGGGTTGGCTGCGAGCTGAACCCCGCGTACGCCGAGTTAGCCGAGAAGCGCCTCGCCGAATGGCGTGAGAAGGCGCACGGGCGATAGCCGGCGTGGTCTAGAGGCCGCCGCTCCTCGGTGGCCTGTGGCTGCTCATCCGTGTCCCGCGAACCGCGTGGGACTGGGCGGCCACACCACACCGAGGAGGTTTCCGGTGACGGAAGCACGAGGCGTCAAGACGTTGGGCATCAAGGTGCCCGACGCGTTGCACGCTCAGTTCGCCCTCGTGGCGCAGCTGGACGGCATCTCGCTCGGCGACGCTGCCGTACGGGCCGTGGAGCTGTACGTCTCCACGAAGAAGGCCGAGCCGGACTTCGCTGCCCGTGCACAGGCTGCGCTGGAGGACATCGAGCGCGAGGCCGCCGCACGGCGGGGCGCCATCCAGGGGCTGTTCGGTGTCGATGCTGACATCGCTGCGGATAAGCCCGCTGGCAGGGGCCGGAAGACGGGAGCCGACAGCTAACCGCTGCCAGCTCTTCCTCGAAGCGTGGTGAGTAGTGGGCATACACCGCTACTCACCACGCAGACAATACGAACAAAAACGAGTGCTGCAAAAACCGCAGCACGCAAGCCGGTGGTGTTTAACAGATGTAGGATAGGCTTTCCTTATAGCAATTTTGCGGAGGATAGGATCGCCTTTCTTGGCACCATGAAACCAGACTGTAAAAATGTCAGAACGAGGGTTTGTTTGAAATCAAATATAAGGAGGATGATATGACGAAAGAATGCGGCCGTGAGCTTCGTGCCGTGATGTACATGCGGATCGGGGGCGAGTCGCGCGACTTGGACTATGTGGTAAGCCTCCAGCGTGCTGCGTGCGAGCAAGCCGCAGCAAAGTATGGCCTATCGTTCGTGCGCGAGTACATCGATGTGGGTGTGTCAGCTCGGCTTCCCGGGCAAGTCGAACTACAACGGTTACTTGCCGAACTTGAACAACTTCACGATGTCTCCTACGTCGTCGTGTCAGACTACGCTCGTCTGGCTCGCGATCTCGGTGCTCTGGATAATATTATTCGTCGTATCGGAGCAAGCGGTGCTGAAGTTGTCACTATAACCGGTGTTGAGAGTGCTGGACGGCTTGCTCGTACGTGGCTCCTTGAGCAAGTGGGCGAGTGGACGCGGCGAGAAGTGGAGCGAGACCTTGAACATGTGACTGAAGCTGAGGTTGCCGCGAACGATGATGAGCTGGCGGTAGCCGTTGAGGTGATCCGTAGTCGTCAACTCACTTCTGGTCAACGCGAAGCGCTGGCGACGCTCGTGCAGATTGCGGGCGAAGCAATCTTGCCTACGCCGGTGGTTGCGGCGGTGTTCAACGTGATTGAGGCATGCAAAGGGACGCTTGGCGCTGCGGAACTGGACAACGAGGGGAGGTAGCCAATGACACTTAACTCAAATGGTGACATAAACGACAAAGGCGATCTTAGAAGCATCGCACTCGAAGCTGCGCGTACGCGAGCTGCGCGTGTTGCCAAGTCGGCTTCGGTGGTTGTGCCTGCTCGGGACGTGCTGATCGCGTTCAGCTACCTCCGCGTAAGCACCAAGGAACAAGCTCGCACAGGTGGCGGTGCTGAGGGGTACTCCATCCCAGCGCAACGGGACGCCTGTCACGTCAAGGCGGCCTCGCTCGGCGCTGTCATCCAAGAAGAGTATGTCGATGCTGGTGAGTCTGCCCGCAATGCGGATCGTGACGACCTGCAACGAATGCTGCAAGACATTAAGACTGTGCGGCCGGACTACGTCATAGTCCACAAAATTGACCGGCTGGCGCGTAACCGTGCTGACGACATCGCAATCAATCTTCTCCTGAAGAAGCATGGCGTCACGCTCATCTCCTGTACGGAAAACATTGACGACACGCCAAGTGGGCGACTTCTTTACGGTCTTATGGCCGAGATTGCTCAATTCTACTCCGGCAACCTCGCTCAAGAGGTCATGAAGGGGTTGCTTCGCAAGGTTCAGGAAGGTGGCACGCCGTTCCGGGCGCCGCTCGGCTATGTCAACCGACGAGAGACTCGGGGGAGTGTCGAGTACTCTTGGGTGGAGCTTGATTCCGAACGTGCGGACATTATTTGCTGGTGCTTTGAGCAGTATGCTACTGGGGAGTGGGCGGCGGCCGACCTCACCCTCGCTGCCCAGGCGAAGGGGCTTACGAGTCGTCCGACCCCGACCAAACCAAGCACCCCCATCCCGCTCAACACCATGCTCTACATTCTTTCAAACCCCTACTACATGGGCGTCGTGGTCTACAAGGGTATCCACTACGAAGGTAAGCACTCGGTCCTCGTCGAGCCGGACACCTGGCTTCGTGTCCAGGACATACTGGCCGCCCACACCAACGGTGAAAAAGACCGTGTGCACAGTCACTACCTTCGTAGCACCATCTACTGCTCGGAGTGCGGCGCCCGTCTCGTCTACTCCCAGAACAAAGGTAACGGTGGCACCTACACCTACTATCTTTGCGTTAAGAAGAAGACCAAGGCTAACAACTGCACACGCCCCGCTGTCCGTGTTGAGCGCATCGAGGACGGCATCGCTGCCTTGTACCGCCAGCTCCAGATCAAGCCTGAGCACGCCGACGACATCAGGCAGGGTGTGCGCTCCGAGTTGGCAGCCCAGGAGCAGGAAGCTCGCCGAGGTTTGCAACGAGCCGCCAAGCGTAAGCAGCAGGTGCAGGACGAGCGCCAGAAGCTCCTCCAAGCCCACTACGCCGGCGCCATCCCGCAGGATCTCCTGGCCGCTGAGATGAACCGCCTCACCCGTGAGCTCATCGAGGCGGACGCTGAGATCGCCGCAGCGAAGATCACCAACGCCGACATCGAAGCCAAGCTCACAGCAGCACTCCAGGCCGCTGGCCGCTGCGTGGCTGCCTACCTCCCCGCCCCGCACCACATCCGGCGGCAGATCAACCAAGGCTTCTTCAAGAAGCTCTGGATCGGGGAAGATGGCACGGTCGTGCGCGCCGAGCTGAACGAGCCCTTCCGAACGTTGCTCGGCGATCTTGGGGTGATTACGTCCGCCGTAGCGACGTCTGAGATGGACGGAGAGGCGCAAACGGCGAGTCAGGCAGGTGCCACCACGGGTCAACGCCCGACCCTGCGGCAGACGGCGTACACCGGCTCGATAGTAACTCTCTGTAAACAAAACACCACGCACCGTGATATTTCCTGTTCGGTGCGTGGTGTGAATGAGAACTACGTGGTAGCAGCGACTGGAATTGAACCAGTGACCTTAGGCTTATGAGTCCTACGCTCTAACCGACTGAGCTACGCTGCCACATTACTGAATGATTGTAGCAAATTCGCACGCTATTATCTAGAGATAACGGCTTTTTTGCTATAGCAGTCTTGACGCGAGTAATCTGGAAGCTTAAAATACTTTCTTACGCACAGATCTACCTAAGGAGAATGATGTGCCTCGCCAATATAGCCAGGCAGACCTTGTGGGTTTCCTGCTGAAGGTGGAGAACCTAACGGCTGAAGACGCAAACAGGTTAGCGGGACACGTGTGGCACGTTTTGGCTGCTGAGATTCCTTCTAAAACCCCACGGAAAAGCCGAACGTTGACTCTCAAGACAATGCGAAGTCTGTTGAACGATCAGCGTATTGCAAAGAAGCTGTGGCCAGGCTACCGAGAATCGTTGGAAAACTGGATGAAGACCTTGAGGTGAGGAAGGTTCATGATGGATGATCTTCTCTCTGCGGACTCGGTAGAATTCCTTGCTGTGGCACAAAAACTGACAGACGATCTGAAACAGGGTGGTTGGTCACGAGCTGATGCAATTGTCTCCGAATGGACGAGGAAGATGGTTGGTAAGGGCTGGGACGCGACGATTCTCGACCCGATTATCGCCAAAGCAATGCAGGATGCTGGGGTAGCAGCGTAGCGTAAGGCTGGTCGTGTTGTATAGCAACGCGGCCAGCCCTCTTTAATTGCTAGCAATGCTTCGCTATTCTAACGGAGGTTGATTGCACGCCGGCTTTATGCTATAGTGCCTAATCGCAAGCTTCTACGATTCGATTTCTAATGGAGGTTGGCTGTGGCTAAGAAGAAGATTAGTGGCGATGTGTTCGTCGCAACCGCGAGTGAGCTTGGCTGGACGACGCGCGATGCTGAGCTGGCCTGGAGGCGCCTGGCGGGCAAGGCACGGCGCACTAACTTTGGGCCGAGCCAGGTGCATCTCGCTCTCGCTGAAGAGATTAAGCTTTCACGGCTCGTCGACATCATCAACAGCGGCCGATCGCAGTTTCAGAATATGTCTGACGAGACATGGTTGCTGATGCGCGACACGATCGAGGAGCTGAGCTAGTTACGAGGTTTGTCACCCAAGCCATAGTCGCGGACGTTTTTGCCGCGGCTATGGCTATCTATTACCCTGGAAACAGGGATTTTTTATCTAAAAATGATATAATAACGAGTAATTCCCTGCGATACACACTAGCTCCGGCAAAGCGTCCCTCGCATTCGGATCATTCATTTCATTGTCTTCGGCTGCCTTACTAGAAACGGGTAAGGTAAACGGGCAATACGATCAAAGCGTTTCTCGAATAACACTAATCGGGATTTTTGATGATGAATGATGAGACTTTTTTACACGAACGTATTAAGGTAATTGCCGCCTTTGGAGATGGTTTAAACCCCTGCAAACCACTACGATTTAAACGACCAAATGGACGCGAGGTGAGTATAACTGAGATTGGATTGCGCCATCCAAGTAACAAGGGCGTGCGAACGATTCATATGTTTGATGTGACGGATGGCGGGGCGGATTATCGGCTCGAGTTTGATACCGAGCGCTTGACGTGGCATCTCACGATGGAGGCTGACCATTATGCTGTCTGAAGGTTATAATACCGAGCGTCCGCTGGTGATGCACATCGACCTCAACTCGTGTTTTGCAACGGTAGAACAGCAGGCGCGGCCAATGCTACGTGGTCGACCGGTAGCGGTGATGAATCGACGCACCGAAAACACGTCTATTGTAACCGCTAGTTATGAGGCAAAGGAGTGCGGTGTAAAAGTTGGCATGAAGGGCTGGGAGGCGAAAAAGCTGTGTCCGGAGCTTGTCATGCTCGAGAGTGATCCGCCAAAGTATCGCTACGTATATCGTAAAATGCTTGGTATCATGAAACGCTACTCGGCACATATAACTATGAAAAGTATCGACGAAGGAATAATTGATTTTCATGAAACGACTGATGCCATTCGTGACCGCGACTTGGTAGATATTGGACACGAGATGAAGCAAAATCTGCGAGATGAAATTGGCCGGGCAATGCGCTGTAACGTGGGTATTAGTACCAATCGTTTTCTTGCTAAAACTGCCGCTAGCTTGCATAAGCCCGATGGTTTGGATGTTATTGACTGTACTAATTTGCGTAGCACGCTTGCAACACTCAGGCTCACCGATCTGACAGGAATTGCGCATCGTAACGAACGCCGTCTCAATACAGTCGGCATCTATAGTCCACTAGAGTTTTTAGATGCCAATGTCGAGACATTGCAGAAAGTAGTGTTCAAAAGTGTAGTGGGTACATGGTGGTATCAACGACTGCGTGGCTACGAGGTGGATGATGTAACGCACGACCTTAAAACGGTAGGACGACAATATGTGCTAGAATCGCATGATTTACCGCGCGCAATGATCATAAAGCGGTTGCACCATTTGTGTGAGTCGGTGGGTGGAAAGTTACGGTCGCAGCGAAGGTCGGCGCGCGGCGTGTTTGTCTACGCTAAAACCTACGATCGCCAGTATTGGCACGCGCGTCGCATGTGCGATCTGCCGTTTTTCAGCAACGCAGCTATTTACGCGCAGGCGCTGCTACTTTTTGCTGGCGCGCCGGGGAATATCCGCGAGATTGGCGTGAGCTGCTATGAGCTCAGTGACAAGACCAGCGACCAGTTAAGCTTGTTTGGTGATGAGTTGGCACGCGAACAACATATAACGGAGGCGATTGACGATATCAATAAGCGATTTGGTGATCGCACTATTCACGTGGCCGAAACGTTAGGTACGAGCAAATTTGTAAAGCAGAAGATTCCTTTTGGGAGCACGCGGTATTTGTAAAAAGAAAAACAACCCGTAAGGGTTGTAAGGTATGTACGAACATGATCCTTGTCTATGTGTATTGCAGGGAATGCCATCTCGGCACCCCCTTAAGCCCGCTATCAGTCCTTGGTCTCTCTTCCGAGGCCGGCAATGCGCGCCGCTTTCCTCAAGAGCTCTTCAGCTTCAGTGTAATTGATTGCCGTAGAGAAGGAGAGCATGATGCTACGGGGCTGTACCATGATCTTGTTGATGCCCGAGTTGGCCAGTCGTGCCAGGTTGGCAACGGCGATGACGACTCCCAGGCAATCTCCATCTTCCGGAATGCTTTTGAAATCGTTGTGAGCGACAAGCTCGTACCCCTCGTTTCTACTGACGAGGCGATCGGTACCCAAGCATGTGTAGATTCCGGAAGAAATGTGGTATCGCGTCTGACGCTGAGCGTTTCCAGACATCACCATCTCCTTAGTGAAGGCGTGAGCGGTAAGGGTTATCTATCTCATCTTGTAGGCGAAAACAGACAATCATAATAATAAAACTTTAATCTACTTAGGTCAATAGTGAAAAATTAACGACATACTCATATAATACATATAAGGCATAACACCTACGAGGGAGGTCTACTATGACGCACCTAGCAGATGAAGCGGTCCTTAATGCACGATTGAGGGAAGTTTTTGTACACGAGAAGCATGGTGTTCGTTTGGCTGAAATGATGGCTGTGTCGCTTGCCAAAAGGTCGGTGGATAATACAGATGAAATTGGTGTTTGCCTGAGCCTGACCTTGCGCACTTTCGCCGAAATTTGTGCCCGCGACGTAGATAGCGTAGCTGAACTACAGAGACGTCTTTTCAAGGCGTATGCTACGAAAATCGTGGAGGCTATGATGGCATCCAGCGCTGAACGCGCCCGTTTGCTAAAATGGGTGAAGGATCTAAAGCGGGATATGAGGTAGGCCTTTTTTGCCTGCGCTTAAGTAGGCGTGGCAGGTGACGGTGTTGGCATTGATTCAAGAAGGATAATGGTATAATTACCAAGGCAATAGCTGAAAACTTTGTTGTAGGAGTCGTAATGACCCAGGTGACATTTCCTTCTAAAATTGAGTTTTACACAGAGCTAGTGGAGAAGCCGCCATGTCCTCAGAATGGTACCTTCCCTTTTCATCCGCAAGAAGTGCCTGCATGGATTGCCGATACATTCGCCGGCAAGAGACTTGATAGCGGCCAGATTGGAAACATGCTTTGTAACACTCTTCAAGCCTATGTCCGCAAGGTGGAGGGTGACTTCGTTTTTTACGTTCAGCTAGTAGAGTTTTTCAAGGAGCGGTTCTTTGAAACCATCATCCAGGACACGGCTACTCGACGTGCGATAGTCACTGTTATTGAAATGAGAACTAAGCACAAGTCTTTCTAGGTAGGTTGCCTTATAGCGCTTTCGTTGCCATTCATATGTAACGAAAGCGCTTGTTTTAAAATCAATGTATACTAAAAGTAATATGAACAAAAAAGTACTGCTTCTTTTTGCCGTGATATTTAGCACGGCAGGAGCATATATACCGGTGTTATTTGGTGATAGTCTGTTGGATGGATGGAGTATCATCGGTGGTCTTGTTGGCGGCCTTTTTGGCGTTTGGCTTGGGGTTGTTGTATCGAAGCGATGGGGGTAAACGGATGAACTACCTTGTGGCGGTGAGTGGTGGCATCGATTCCGTTGCGTTGCTTGATATGTTGGTGCGTGAAAAGAAGCATCAGCTTGTTGTGGTGCATTTTGACCACGGTATTCGACCCGATTCGGCAAGTGATGCACGGTTCGTTGAAGGTTTGGCGAAAAAGTACCATCTGCCTTTTGTGACAAAACGTGAAGAGTTAGGCGACAAAGCGAGTGAAGATGTGGCGCGAACGCGGCGATATGCTTTTTTGCGCGAAGAGGCTAAAAAATATAATGCCACTATTGTGACAGCGCATCATGCGGACGATGTCATCGAAACGATCGCGATTAATCTGATCCGCGGAACGGGCTGGCGCGGACTGGCCGTGCTTGACTCACCCGACATCGTGCGACCACTTCTGACTATGACAAAGCAGCAGCTACGCGACTATGCTAAGGAGCGCCAGCTTGAATGGGTAGAGGACGGCACTAACGCCTCGACTAATTATTTGCGCAACCGAATACGAAAAACAATGGGTCGATTGCCTGAGGTTAACAAACGAGAGCTTTTAGACTTATATCGACAGCAAAAAGCTCTCAAGCACGACATGCATAAAGAGATTTCGCCACTTCTTACTAAAAACGAGACGTATTCGCGCTATTTTTTGACACACATTGACTGCTTATCTGCATATGAAGTACTGCGGGCCGCAATTACGGAGGCAGGCGCCCCCGGTCCGACGCGACCACGGTTGGAGCGGGCCTTGGTGGCCATAAAAACCGCCAAACCAGCAGCCACGTTTGAACTTGGTGGTGGCGTGGCGCTACAATTTAGCGCACGTTCTGTTGTTGTGAAAACCCCTTGAGAAGTGCTATCATTATTGAAGTGGGATTTTCTTATATGAACTGCACCTAGGAAGGAAAAGATACATTTTTTATGGCAACAAAACAACCATCACCAAGAGGGAAGATGAGCAATACTATTCGGCTCAGTCTTTTTTGGGCTATTTTAGTATTTATCGTGCTCGTCGGTATTGCGATCGCCTCACCGCATGGTGATCTGAAAGCGGTATCTTTTTCAGATGTCATCAACCGTGCCAATCAAGGACAAATCGCCAAACTTGAGATACAAGGCAATGACATTAAGGTAACGCCAAAGGGCCAATCGCAACCAACTGAAAAGACGGTGAAAGACCAAGCGAGTAGCATTTACGAGCAGGGCTTGCAACAAGGTAAGACAGAAGTAGACATTAGTGAGCCATCAGAAATGGGCACAACACTATGGAACCTTGCAATTATTATTGTGCCAGTGGTGTTAATTGCCGGTTTCTTTATGTTTATGATGCGCCAAGCGCAGGGGCAAAACAATCAGGCAATGGGCTTTGGCAAGTCAAAAGCGAAGCTGTATGGCATCGACAAAGAGAAAGTAGTTTTTAGCGATATTGCTGGCAACGACTCTGCAAAGCAAGATCTTGAGGAGGTTGTAGACTTCCTGAAGCACCCTAAAAAATACGAGCAACTTGGTGCCAAGATTCCAAAAGGTGTACTGCTGGTTGGTAACCCTGGTACAGGTAAAACCATGCTCGCAAGGGCGGTAGCGGGGGAGGCGAATGTGCCCTTCTTCTCTATCTCTGGTTCTGAATTCGTGGAAATGTTTGTTGGTGTTGGTGCGAGTCGTGTCCGTGACTTATTTGCCAAGGCAAAAAAGAATGCGCCAGCTATTATCTTTATTGACGAGATTGACGCCGTAGGTCGCAAACGTGGCTCTGGTATGGGCGGTGGACATGACGAGCGTGAGCAAACACTTAACCAGATTTTGGTTGAGATGGACGGGTTTGAAACCGGTACAAATGTGATTGTGCTTGCTGCAACCAACCGTGCTGATGTGCTTGACCCTGCCCTGCTTCGCCCGGGCCGTTTCGACCGTCGTACCAACATTATGTTGCCAGAGCGTCGTGATCGCGAATCTATCTTGAAGGTGCACTTTAAAAATAAACCTACGGATAACAGCGTTAATCTAGATGCGCTTGCTGCTAAAACTGCTGGCTCATCTGGTGCTGACCTTGCTAATATTGCAAACGAAGCTGCTATTATCGCAGCGCGTCGTAATTCGAAGGCCATTAGTAACGCCGACCTTACCGAAGCGTTTGAAAAGGTGGCTATTGGTCCTGAGCGCAAAACCAAGGTGATGAATGAAGCTGAAAAGCGTATGACCGCGTACCACGAGGCTGGCCATGCTATCGTTGGACACGTATTGCCAGACAGCGATCCAGTTCATAAGGTGACTATTATTCCTCGCGGTGGTACTGGTGGTGTCACATGGTTCTTGCCACCTGAAGACAAAAGCTATACTAATGTGTACGAATTTAAAGATATCTTAGCACGTGCGCTTGGTGGGCGTGTTGCCGAGAAGATCATGTACGGCGAAGATGGCATTACGACCGGTGCTGGTTCCGACCTGCGTAAGGCAACCGAGATTGCGCGCGATATGATTATCGAGCAAGGTATGGGATCAAAGCTCCGCGACCAAGTCTTCCACGAAGATAACGGTGGTATGATGTTTGACCGCATGACGCACGAGCGTCCATATAGCGATGATACCGCCAAAGAGATCGACAAAGAAGTTGAAGCGCTTATTCGTGAGGCTGCTCATCGTGCTGAAGTGGTTATTAATCACAACCGCGAGTCACTCGATACGTTAGCTGCCGCACTCATTAAAGAAGAGACGATTGAAGAAAAAGATGTCGTAAAATTGCTTGCGGGCACAAAACTTCCAGCGGAAGCAAAACTTCACTAGGATAAGAGGAATCTATGGGCCGAGTACGCAGCGTCGTCGCCAAGGCGAATATGAAAGTAACTATCCAGCTGGCAGCAACATTGCTAGCTGGATCGTTGTTGATTTCGAGTGCGCTTGGCTTGTTCCGTGACCGCTTACTCAACGCTGCTTTCCTTGACGCCTACCCCGTAAGTATCGACGCTTACACTGTCGCCTTCACCATCCCCGACTTCATGTTCTTTATCTTGGTATCGGGCGCACTGAGTGTTACGTTTATACCAGTATTTAACCAACGTCTTTCAACAGGTAACAAAAAATCTGCCTGGGAGCTTTCAACCAGCCTCATTAATTTTATGGCTATTCTGACTTTGATTGCCAGTGTGCTCATTATTATTTTTGCCGAACCACTGGTGCGCTATGTGGTCGGACCGGGCCTTGATGAATCGGGCAGAAGCCTAGCTATTAGTATGATGCGCGTTATCGCGGTGAATCCATTTTTGTTTGCAGTCGCGACGGTTATTGCCAGTATGCAGCAGGCTGTGGGGCGGTTTACGTTTTATGCGCTTGCGCCAACTATTTATAACATAGGTATCATTATCGGTATTTTGTTTTTCACGAATGGCATCACCATTTTTGGCTGGCAAGTGTTCGGCGGCGGTATTATGGGGGTTGCACTAGGAGTGGTGTTGGGCTCAATCTTGCAGCTCGTCGTGAGTTCGATCGGGCTGCTAGGGCTCGGGTTTGACTACCAGTTTAAGATTTTCTGGAAAAATAAGGGTTTTCGCCGTGTGCTTCGTATTCTTCCCGCTCGTTCGCTCGACCAGGGGGCGGATTACCTGAATAGTATTGTCGAGACCAACTTGGCATCGCGTATGGTTGATGGCACGGTTCGTGCGTACCAGCAGGCGACAACACTACACATGGTACCGATTAATCTCATTGGTGTCGCCATTAGTACGGCCGCCTTTCCAAAAATGGCCGAACGGCTCAACCAAGGTCGGCCAGATCTTTTCAAGACGGAACTGCAAGCCGTACTACGCATTATTATTTGGCTCGCACTTCCCGTTGCCACGATTACCTTCTTCGCCCGCGGATATCTGGTGAGCTTTGTGAAAAACGGTGGTTATCCGCTTATTTCTGAATTACTCGGAGCTCTTGCCGTGGCAATTTTGTTTCGCTCTATTTACCATATTTCGGCCCGCAGTTTTTACGCGCAGCAAGACACCAAAACACCGCTGTATATCTCGCTATTTGCTATTGGTCTCAACATTGCGCTCGCCGTATGGTTCACTATGAACCTTGGCATGGGCGCCTACGGTCTTGCCTGGGCGCAGTCGATTGTGGCGTTTGTTGAGGTGATGATTTTGTTTGTCATTATGTCGGCGCGCATTAAAGGGTTGTTTGACCTGGTGTTTGTGCGGGCGGTTACACGCATGGTGATAGCAACGGTGATTATGGGTGTCATTAGTTACATTACTGTGCAGCTGTTTCAGCTTGGGGCGAACGATCAAAGCTTCCTGGCAACCTTCCCTAAATTTACCGTTATCGTGACGGTGAGTTTAACAGCGTATATATTGCTCAGTCGAGCGTTGAAATTGACGGAGGTTAATCCGGTGTTAGCCAAGCTACGCTCCCTTTTGTTTGGAAGAGTAAAATCCAACTAAACATTGACTTTTGTAAACTAATATTATAATATATATTAAGTTGGCTGTTTGACCGTGGACCTATTGCGAGAGGAATTATCATGTCATTTCCTGATCGGACGGACATCTTCGAGTACAGCGGTGCGCGTTACCAAGTGAGCGTGGCCGCGTGCGACGGGGGTGCGATCAAGCTGCCCGACGGCACACTCCTGGTGGTTGACTCTGCCTTGGAAACTTACCCTCCGCAGATCGGTGGGGTGAGGCTTTTGGAGGAAGGTGACGCTCTCAGTCCTGAATTTAGGGCTGAACTCGTCCAATAAGACCAGATCCGGGAGTACCCCGACTGCATTTGTGCAGTCGGGGTACATTCCTTTTTAGAAGATGATATAATTACCTCTAATGCAACAAACCACTATTCGAAATTTTTGTATTATCGCTCACATCGACCATGGCAAATCAACGCTTGCTGACCGCATGATGGAGCTGACCGGCACGGTTGAAAAGCGCGACATGAAATCGCAGCTGCTTGATAGTATGGATTTGGAGCGTGAAAAGGGAATTACTATTAAACTTGCTCCGGTACGCATGAAATACAAGGGCCACGACCTTAACTTGATTGACACGCCGGGGCATGTTGACTTTAGCTATGAAGTATCGCGGAGTCTCACTGCCTGCGAGGGAGCGGTTTTGGTGGTAGATGCGAGCCAGGGGATTCAGGCGCAAACGCTTGCGAATGTCTACTTGGCACTTGCGGCTGATCTGACAATTATTCCGGTATTGAACAAAATTGATTTGCCTGCAGCCGATGTGCCTCGGGTTTCGGCTGAAATTATTAATCTTCTTGGCTGCAGCGATGATGATATTTTGAAGATTAGCGCCAAAACAGGTGAAGGGGTAAGTGAAGTGCTCGATGCTGTCGTGGAAAAGATTGTGTCGCCGCAGGGTGAAGTGGAATCTCCAACCAGGGCGCTTATTTTTGACAGCTACTACGACGAATATAGAGGGGTTATTCTGTATGTGCGCGTGGTAGATGGCTCAATTCCAAAAAACGCAATTATCCGCATGATGGCGACGGGAGCCAAAGGAATTGCCCTGGAAGTAGGTGCTTTAACACCAAAAATGACGCCGTTTGCCAGCCTAACAACAGGCGAAATTGGCTATATCGTCACCAACCTAAAAACCACTAGGGAAGCGAGGGTAGGTGATACTGTAACGTTGCTTGCCAGTTCGACAGCCGCTCCTGATACAACCATCACTCCCCTGCCCGGCTACAAAAATGTGAAGCCGTTTGTCTATGCCGGCTTCTTCCCTGTTTCCAACGAAGATTTTGCCGAGTTAAAGGAGGCGGTTGAAAAACTGAGTCTGAGCGACTCCGCCCTTCAGTTTGAGCCTGAAAATTCGCCTATTTTAGGCTTTGGTATTCGCATTGGTTTTTTGGGGCTACTACATATGGATATTGTGCGCGAACGCCTGGAGCGCGAATACGATCTTGACCTCATTGTCACTAACCCTTCTACTGATTACCAAGTAACGCTTAATAATGGCGAAGAAATCGATATCAAATCGGCCAGCAATCTTCCTGATCCTTCTAAAGTGGCAGAAATCCGCGAACCGTGGATAAACGGTGAAATTGTCGTGCCGCGCGACTACATCGGCAGTGTTATCCAACTTATTTCGTCTAAACGAGGCTTGCAGAAAAACCTTAGTTACATCGACGAACGCGCGTTGATTAGTTTTGAAGCTCCGCTTGCCAACCTCCTGACCGACTTTTACGATCAGTTAAAGTCAGTTACTAGTGGGTATGGCAGCTTTAACTACGAGCTTGACAACTATCGAGCCGAAGACCTCGTGAAGGTAGATTTTTACGTGGCGGGCGAGATGATGGACGCGCTTAGCGTGATGGCGCATCGTAGCGAATCACAGCATTTGGGCAGGGAAATTGTCGATAAGTTAAAAGAGGTAATTCCGCGCCAAAACTTTCAGGTGAGCTTACAAGCCGCCATTGGCGGCAAGTTTATCGCTCGGGCTGATCTTTCAGCCTATCGCAAAGACGTGACAACGGGCTTGTACGGTGGTGACGTGTCGCGCAAAAAGAAGGTGCTCGCCAAGCAGAAAAAGGGAAAAGCTCGCATGAAACGTTTTGGAAAAGTAGATATTCCGTCAGAAGCATTTATGGTGCTCCTCAAAAAATAGCCCACTTGTTATTTAAACTGATAACGGTTACTATAAAAGTACTAGTAAAGAGGGGAAAATAAATGGTAGCAAAACAACTTGGAGAGATTTTAGGGCTGGGAACACCTGAACTCATCGTGATCCTGGTGATCTTACTGCTCCTGTTCGGAGGAAGTAAACTTCCACAACTTGCAAAAAGTCTTGGTTCATCAATGAAAGAGCTACGTAAGGGCATGCAAGATGGCGATGCAGACAAAAAACAGCAAGCTAACCGCTCAAACACCGAAGAAAAAGTCTAGCGGTCAGGCGACATCTGAATCTAAAGTAACCAGTTTTTCTGATCATATCGGCGAATTGCGCCGGCGAATATTTATCGTCGCACTATTATTCATGGTGGCTTCTGGGCTAGCCTACAATTATAACGATTTTTTTGTTCGCTTGATCATGCAACCACTAGGCAATGAAAAGCTCATCTATCTTACCCCTGGTGGTGGGTTTAACTTTATCTTTCAGATCTCGCTTTATGTTGGGCTTTTGGTGGCGGCTCCCGTACTTATTTATCAGCTGTATGGTTTTATTAAACCTGCCCTTCCCTCTCGGGCACGACGCTCAGCTGTAAAAGTAGTTGGCGCCGCCTTCCTTTTGATGCTTTGCGGCGTCAGTTTTGGCTATTTTGTGGCTATTCCTTCGGCGCTCAAGTTCCTCTCTACTTTTGCTGGCGCAAATATCGTTCCAAACCTTACTGCCGATTCATACCTCGGGTTTTTCCTTGCCTATATTGCAGGGTTGGGGATATTGTTTGAGCTTCCGCTGTTGCTCCTCTTTTTCCATTGGATCCATCCTATGACGCCAAAGGGTCTCCTTAAAACCGAACGCTTCGTGGTTTTGTTCGCGTTTATTATTTCAGCCCTTATCACCCCGACGCCGGATGCCTTTAATCAGTCGATGATTGCTGTACCGCTCATTCTTATTTATCAAGGTGGGGTATTCGCGGTATGGATTGCTATTCGTCGTGAACATAAAAAAGAGCGTCTATACGATGTTCAAGCAACTCAGCCAGCAGTATCGAACGTTTCGACCCTTAACGTACTCAAGCCGCTTGTCGTGCCTGTCCCGGTAGAACCGCAGAGGGAGCCGCCTATTTCCACTAAGCTTACCCCAAAACCACCCTCGGTGCGCAAAAGTATGGATGGGTTCTCAAGAGTTCGGAGAGGTGTGGTTGCGATACCTCCACGGCCAACGGTCCAAGCTCTACCGCCAGAGCGCACCGTTGCGCCGTCTCATTATCGCCGTCTTGGCATCGATGGATTTCCGCTGCTAGATTGATAATGACTTTTTTTGTGACTAACTTGCCTATTTAATAGGCCTGCTATCTCTTTATTCTATTATTGAGATAGCAGGCAGCGTCCTTACTGAGGCTTACTTTGGCTGATGAGGGTCGAACGCGTCTTCGCTACCAACTCGACACTTTGCGCCACACTTGCATACGTGAACGCCATGCTTTACTCGAACAAGCTCTTTCTGTAGGGTGGTTCTATTGCCAACACCTGCGAGTGTTTCGCTCTCGTGAGGCTTAAGTGCAAACTCGAGGTTGCAGCGGTGCTCATCACCGTTCTCGTTTTGGGGGCATGATGTCTGATCTCTGACGTAAAATCTGGACGGACATGACAACTTTTTCAACCGAGGGACCGACATAGCAACATCCTTCCACTGGACTAGCGCCTACTATAGACTGAAATATATAGATAGTCAAGAATTTATGTGGGCAGTTGTATAAATTATTGACAATTCTTTGTCGAACCCTATACAATAAAAACATAACCGTATTTATACGAGGAAAAACAAACATGAATATTCAAGAAGATGTACAGAGCCTTCTCCAAAAAGAAATGAACCGTAAAGAGTTTATTAAGCACGTAGGTATCGGCTTCGCTGCTATCGTTGGTCTTACAACAGTATTAAAAACCATCAATAGCTTAAGTGGTAACGGAAAAAAACAGAGCATTGGCTATAGCGGTGGTGCATATGGCGGTGGTGCCGCCTCTTCGCCCGTAATACCTAAACGGGGTTAGGCGTTATCAAGGGCGCGAACGAGAAGCCGTGCCAAGATACTTTCTAGTACCTCATGTTTTTCGGCGTCACTGTTTAGCTCGATCAGCAGACCCATAGCTCGGTATACTTCAATGACGGGAAGTGTCTTTGTATTGAATTCTTCAATGCGTGTTGTAAGCACATGCTCGGCGTCGTCGGCTCGCTCGCCACGATCGCCATGTTTCTGGGATTTTTCCCAACGCGTGTGTACCATATCTTCTGCGAGATGAAGGTAGATGGCGGCTTTTATAGGATGCCCGCTTGCTTCGCTCGCTCTTACTATACCTTGTTCTTCCCCAATCCAGCGACCTACTGAGCTCAATACGAGAGGATGACCTTCAAATTCTGGTTTTGCAAGATAGGGGGTAACTATCTCGAGGAACTTGTCTGGCGGAAAGAGCTTACCGGCATCAAGCTCGCTTTTTAATTTTGGGGGAATAATGCTATGGCGCAAAAGGTGGCCGCCGCTAATAAGTGGTGCATCAAAAAGTTCGGCTAGTACGCGACCGTGGGTGTCTTTACCGGAAAAGGGAAGGCCAAATAGGTTGATCGATCCGCTACCTAGCCATGTGGAAATGATGGAAAGTTGTTCTTTAGAGAGTGTGTCTGCCATACGTCAAGTATATAGAGAAGAAAGGGTCTGGGCAACAACCCGCTACTTATGGTGCACAGCCAGCTGCTTGATCTCGGTTTGATAATATCAGGATGGATTTAATGTTCTACGAGAGTGCGTGCACTATCAGAGCTCCACTATAAAAGACGAACTTAGCACTCAATTGCAAAGAGTGCCAAAACACGCTAAAATGAAGCTATGACCAAACGTCAACTTGCTATTCTGGCTGCCATTATTGAACAATATGCAGAGATTGCCGTGCCTGTCGGTAGCGTGCTCCTTGCCAAGCTGTTTGGTGTATCGAGCGCGACAATTCGTAGCGAAATGGTTCGCCTTGAGGAAATGGGGCTGATTATGCAGCCACACACCAGTGCTGGCCGTATTCCGACCGACCAAGGCTATCGGTTGTATGTGAATAGCATTACCGAAAGCCAAGGTGAGCTGCCTGATCTCGATCGCAGTGCGAGAGCGATTGAGGCACGTGTGGCAACGCATGGTGATTCGGCTACACGGGCAATCCGTAGTGCAGTAGACAGTTTGGTGGATTTAACGCAAAATCTTGGCCTTGCCACCATTGGCGACCAGCTCTATATGAGTGGTATTGGGAACTTATTCAGCCAGCCAGAGTATATGCAGGGAAATCATACTCAAGCTGTGGCGCGTTTGCTCGACAATCTTGAGCCGTGGCTGCGTGAAGCGGCGCCGAACGAACCGCTCAACGTATATATCGGCGCGGAAAATCCGATTGGCAAAACCAGCGGCGCAAGCCTTATTATCAGTCGTTTTCGTTCGCCGTACTCTGATCGAAGTTATATCGGGGTACTTGGCCCCACTCGTCAAAGTTATAGTAAAGTAATGCGCCTTGTGCGACACGCCGGCGCAATGTTAGAAGAGGTATTATAATGACCAAAGCAAAAAAAGACGATGAACTGCAGCAGCAACTTGATGAACTCACTCAAGATTTGCAGCGTACGAGGGCGGATTTTGAAAACTACCGTAAGCGTGTCGAGCTAGAAAAGGCCACTGCGCGAGAAGCTGGTCAGGCAGGCACGATCTTGAAGCTTTTGCCAGTTATCGACACCATTGAACGCGCCGTTGCGTATACCCCAGAAGAACTCAAAGACAACAAGTGGGCGCAAGGTATCGCTAGTCTTGTGAAAAACCTTGAAAGATCGCTAGAAGGTTTGAATTTAAGGCGCATTGATGCCACAAAGGGAAGTGCGTTTAACCCAGAACTCCACGAAGCCATTCAGTTTGATGAAGATGCGACAGGTGAAAAAGAAGTCATCGAAGAAGAGCTTCAGGCGGGCTATGCCTTGAATGGTCATGTCATCCGTCATGCAATGGTGAAGGTAACGCGCCAATAATTTTAAAATAGTCGCTGGACTTCCGGCGACTCATTTTGATATAAAAGCAAGTAGAGTTATGATATTATAAATATCGCCTACAGCGTAAGGAGATCCTGTGAAGGTTCCCAATCAGCTCGTGACTGTATCGTATCAGCCTGACGCGAATGTTCTTGTCCTTCCTACTTCTGGGTTGTTACCACATGACATAGTACTCATTAAACGGCTTGAAAAACGACCTCTCCAAGATGGTGTTGATTTTTATAGTCTGTCGCCTAAGCAGAAAGCCTCCATTGTATACGAAGCGAGGTGGCGTCGTGTCGGACGTGTGAAGCTGGGTGGTGCGATAGCGAAGCTAAAGGGGCATTACGCAGATGGTATTACCTGTTGGCGGGACTATTTGAAGACAGAAGAGTGGTATGTCGTAAGAGCCTAAATAGTACGGGGAAGTGTCAGAAACACTTCCCCTATCAATTTAATCAAGGATTGTTACAAGCTCCCGACAAGCGCTCCTATCTTCGAGTGGACCTCTGGATTGTAAAGCTGTAGCTTTTGCTGGGAACGCCAAGCGTGGCGCTCTCCCTTTTATGGTGTGTGAGTATTGACGCTTATGCTCAGCTCTTTATAATCAAACTATGAATACAAAAAAATTACTTCTTGGCGTAGGTATAGCACTCATTATTCTCATTTTAGGAGGTTTAGGCGGCTACTTGTGGGGAACGATGGATAAAAATCACGATATCGATCAGGCAAAGCTCACGGCGACGCAAACTACCCTCAATCAAGTGAAGGGCAATTCCACAACCCCGCAGAAGGTGCAAGAACAAAAGACTTCGACTGATACTACGTGTAATGCCGACGAGCTCTCGCTAACCTCAAGTGTTGACGGCGGTGCAGCCGGAACGATCGCGTACGACCTTGTACTCACCAACACCGGCAAGCGTACCTGTACTATGGTTGGCTTTCCGGGGGTATCACTGGTAAATGATAATGGTAATCAAATCGGCACGCCGGCAGAACGTGCAACCAACTATGCTATCAATAAGATTAGTCTTGCTCCTGGTGCTAAGGCTAAAGCGATGGCATTCGTGTCAAACGAAGGCAACTTTGATCCTGGTATTTGTCACGATGGCGCTACGAAGATTCGTATGTATCCGCCAAACGACACAGGCTATCTTAGCGTTTCAACCCCAATTACAGCGTGGTGTCCTGGCTTTCAAATCTCACCAATGACAAATATGTAGGCGCTATCTCCTTAAAAGAAACTAAGCCCCAGTTGCATATACGCAACTGGGGCTTTCCCAAAAAAACTAACTGACCTGGCGTGCCTCGTAGATGCGACCCGCCGCCTTAGCCTTGGCGAACAGCGGCTCGTCGAGAGATACGATCTGCTCGAACGGTGCGTTCATGACGTCGAGGGGGTTGTCGAGGACAACGTAGGTGCCATCTGGGAGCTTGCCGAGCGACTCGTCAAGGCGACCCGCGTCTTCCGGAATCGTCACTACGTACCGCTGGCCGAACGCTGGGAACTCGATGTTCCAAACGTAGACCCGGGCGTCACGGACTGGCTCGTCACCGATGTCACTCGAGCCGACCGGTGTCACAGCGGGCGCCAGTGAGTTGCGCGGGAATTTGAGCTGCACGATCGTACCGTCCGGCAGACCTACCATCAACTTCTTATGACAGTTCACTCCGTCGACGTCCACTTCGTACCTGACACTGTCGTGGACGAAAGTTGCCGTGTCATTCATTTCTACCTCCCGGTAGTTTGCGCAAGGTCTTCAAGCTTTGTAATTATACCATAAAAGAAAACGCACCTTCAGTCTCAAGTGGCCTAACTCCCAAAGCTCTTACACCAATTGGTAGTTAAGAAGAACTCGTACATAGATGAGTTTCGGGTTTTAGATAGGTAATAGTTGTGCTAACGAAGTAATAATGGTAAAGTAATCTCATGAACAGATATATGTCACATCTAAAGCAAACAGTCGCAGGCAAAGGCCTTGGCGGCACTGCTCGATGTGTGGCGTATCTTATTTCCTAAATACATTTTTGTGATATAAGATAGGCCGCCGAGATAAGGCGGTTTTTCTTACTTCTTTCGGCGGTCCATCTGGTTTCATAAAAGTGAAACCGTAATAAAACAGGAGGTTCTACGATGGCATTTGGGCCACGAATGCAACTGGACGTGGGCGAACTCAAAATTGAACTTGCGCCGCTTAGCAAGGAAGTGCTTGGTGAGTTTGTATCGCCCGGCCTGCAGCAGGCAAGTATCACGAAGTATCTTAGTAGCACCACTGCGCCTGTCCTCGAAGATGAGCACGAGTGGTTTGAAAAGATGCGTCTCGCTGAAAATGCGATTACGTGGGGTATTTATGTGCGAAATGGCGAGCAAAGGGTGCTTATTGGAAATACAAGCCTCACGGATATCACCAAAGGCCACACCATCCAAGCAGTGAGTGGGTCGATGCTATTTCGAAAGGAGTATTGGGGCAAGGGTATTGCCAGTAGTATTCACAAGGCGCGCACCTGGTATGCATTTGACCAACTTGGTTTTACACGAGTGAAGTCGGCGGTTATCCATGGCAACGTAGCGAGTCGTAAGGCACTTGAAAAGTCGGGTTACCGATTGGTGTATGTCGAACGCAATACAGTGTTTGTCGATGGCCAGTTGCGTCACCAGGACAACCTCGAGTGTGTTAATCCAGGCGAGGTCGCGTGGAACTTGTGGTGGGGTGGCGATGTGCCTGCCAAAGACGCTGTCGATGCACGTGAACGTACCCTTGATGCACTGAAGTGGGTGAAGGAAAACGTGACGCTGCTCTAGAACACCTGAATACAGGCCGTAACCTTCGATAGTAAATGAAGGTTACGGCTCTTTTGTATGAGAATCCCCCGGAGGGGATTCCGGGGGTAAGCCAAGCGACGGTTAGTGCGGGTATGCCGCCTTGACCATGTTGATGAGGTGCTTCACGCACGCCTCCTGGTAAGTCGTCAGGATACTTGCATCCTTACCGTAGATCATGAGGATTTGCTTCGCGCATGCCGACAGAAACATGGCCTTATCGGCACTCACTTCCTGAACAGTTGTGTTGTCGCTGAGCGCCATGAACGTGTAATCAAGTGACTCACGGGCGACGACACCAACCAACTTCCCGTCCTGGACAAGCTCAAGCGACTTCAGTGCAACCGTAAGGGCTGCGCTGGTGTGTCGTCGAGAGTCCGAGAAGAGCTTCTTGTTCTCCACCCAAAGCCCAAAGTTGTCAGCCATGATCATCCTCATCTCGTCTTGTGATTGGCTTTTATAATATACGTATAAAGTATGTACATGTCAAATTAAATCTAAATTAGCACTCTTGACATGAGAGTGCTAATTTCAGTACAATCAAGATATTGGCAATCTAATAAGTAGAGTGCTAAAATAAGAAGCATATAGATTGAAACTAAAACAGGAGGAATAATGGGCAAAATCATTGGAATCGACCTTGGAACAACCAACAGCGCGTTCGCATACATGGTAGCTGGCAAGCCAGAAGTCATTGCGAACGCCGAAGGTGATCGCACAACTCCAAGTGTCGTAGCTATAAATAAAACCGGCCAACGTTTGGTAGGAAAAGTGGCGCAACGTCAGCGCGTGACCAACGCTAAAAACACTATTTATGGTGTAAAGCGCCTTATTGGTCGTAAGTTTAGCGACGTGGAGGTGCAAAAAGACCTCGATATCATGCCGTACGAAATTGTCAAAAAAGGCGATGGTGTTGCGGTAAAGATGGGCGACAAAGAATATACGCCAGAAGAGGTTTCAGCGATGATTCTTTCAAAAATCAAAGCAGATGCCGAAGCCTTCCTTGGCGAACCTGTGACCGAAGCCGTCATTACTGTGCCTGCGTATTTTGACGATTCTCAGCGCCAAGCCACCAAAGACGCCGGTAAAATTGCTGGTCTTGAAGTAAAACGTATTATTAACGAGCCGACTGCTGCTGCACTTGCGTATGGTCTTGATACCAAAAAAGAAGAGAAAATTGCTGTTTTCGACCTCGGTGGTGGTACATTCGACGTATCGGTACTTGAACTTGGCGATGGTGTATTTGAAGTTCGCTCGACCAACGGTGATACACACCTTGGCGGTGAAGATTTCGACAACCGTATCGTTAACCATTTCCTTGATGTATTTAAACAAAACGAAGGTGTCGACCTTAAGAACGACAAAGCCGCTATGCAGCGCCTGAAAGATGAAGCTGAAAAGGCCAAAAAAGAACTTTCTAGCACTCCTGAAACCGACATTAACCTGCCTTTCCTTACTGCAGATGCGGACGGTCCAAAGCACTTTGAGTACAAGCTGACTCGCGCTAAGCTTGAAGAACTTGTAAAAGACCTTATTGATCGCGTGGAAGAGCCAGTACGAAAAGCAATCAAAGACGCCGGTCTGAGTGCGAGTGATATTGACGAAGTGGTGCTTGTGGGTGGTATGACTCGTATGCCTGCTGTGGTTGAAAAGGTGAAATCTATCTTTGGTAAAGATCCACTTAAAGGCGTGAACCCAGACGAAGTTGTGGCTGTTGGTGCAGCGATTCAGGGTGGTGTGTTGCAGGGCGATGTCAAAGACGTCTTGCTGCTTGACGTAACGCCGCTAAGCCTTGGTATTGAAACAATGGGTGGTGTGTCAACCAAGCTCATTGAGCGCAACACCACTATTCCAACCAGCAAATCGCAGGTATTTTCAACTGCCGCTGATAACCAGCCACAGGTAGAAATTCACGTCTTGCAGGGTGAGCGCGAAATGGCGAATGACAACAAGTCACTCGGTACCTTCGTACTTGATGGCATTGCCCCGGCTCCTCGTGGAGTGCCACAAATTGAAGTGACCTTTAGCCTTGATGCTAACGGTATCTTGAATGTTACCGCTAAAGATAAAGGCACGGGTAAAGAAAACTCGGTCACTATTCAAGACAGTGGTAACATGAGCAAAGAAGACATCGAAAAGGCACAAAAAGAAGCCGAAATGCATGCCGATGAAGATAAGAAAAAACGCGATGCTGTCGATGCGCGCAATACGCTTGAAAACGCTATTTATCAGGCTGAAAAAATGCCCGATGAATACAAAGATAAAATTAGCGATGAAGATAAGAAAGTCATCGCCGATGCTGTTGAAGAAGCGAAGAAGCACAAAGACGCAACCGACAAAGATGAGCTTGAAAAAGCAGCTAAAGAGTTGATGGAAAAGCTTCAGACAATTGGTGCAAAGCTGTATGAGGCCGCAGCCAAAGAAGAAAAAACTGAAAAATCAGCAGAGAAAAAAGACGACGAGCCGGTTGAAGGTGAAGTTGTCGACGACAAACAAGAAAAGTAATAGCTTCAGCCCAATCTAATAGTATAAAATACGCCCTTCTCTTGCAGAAGGGCGTATTCGGAACATGCGTTAGAGCCTTCTCATGCGTGTGCCTACATGTTTTGAAAGAGTCTCTATGAATTTATTTGGACGTACATAGAAAATCGTAGCTTGCGTCTTCGGGCACTTGGGTCGTTGGTGAGATTCCATGTGGCTAAAGCAAAATGGCAACGCTCCAAGGTCGATCTTGTATTCACTGATGAGCAAAATATGTGTTGCCGTAAAAACAGTTTCGTCTTCGTGATCACTAAAGACCACTGCAAAGGTGGCATTATCCGCATCGGCCACTACCTGGTATAGCCGTAAGTTGTAGCTTCCAAATGTATACTCAGCCGCAAGAGGAGTAAATCCATATGGATTTGAGCTGCGCTCATGAATAATATAGGTCGTACCAACGGTACGGGCTGCATCCTTTTGACAGAGATCGATGATCTCCTTGGTGCACTTCACAAATGTGTGACGCTTCAGCATGACATCTGTTCCGAATACTCTGCTGCAAATTCCGGCAGCAGAAACGGTGTCCACCGCGTGAACTTTGTTACTATATAGCAGGTATAAACGTCGGTCAATTAGTAGTATTTACAAAGCGGCTCCGGTGACTGAAATATTAAATAATTATTAATCAAATAGTATAACTACTTCCATTACTAAAAAGAGAAACGTATAGTAGAAATAACTATGCACGCACTTACGTTGCCACGGCCATATATGCTTATGGACTCCGACCTTATTATGGGCGAAGGTGATGCTCGCTATATTCTGCGTGTACGCGACCGTCCGGCCGAAGACAAGCCGCGCGAAAAACTGCTTTCTATGGGCCCGGCTCATCTCACTCATGCAGAACTCGTAGCTATACTTCTCGGTGTTGGTACGCGCAAAGAAGAAGTAATGGGCATGGCGCATCGTATCTTGCGTGAATATGGGGAAAAGGCGATCGTCAATGAACGAAACCCGCAACGATTGTCTGATTCACTGCAGATTCCAATAACAAAGGCTTGTCAAATTGTGGCAAGTTTTGAGCTGGGACGGCGCTTTTTTCAGATAAAAGCAGGTAAGCCGGTCTTTGTACGTACCTCTCGCCAGGCGTTTGCACATCTACGAGGCATGGCCGTTTTGCAAAAAGAGCAATTGCGCGGCCTATATCTCAATAGTCGTTACCAAGTCATTTACGAGGAAGTTATTTCGATCGGTACCGCAACTGCAAATATTGTCCACCCGCGTGAGGTATTTCAGCCAGCACTCGAGCACGGTGCGGTGGCGGTTATTATTGCGCATAACCATCCGTCGGGAGTACTCACGCCGACAAGTGATGATCTTATCGCTACCGATCAACTCGTCGCTGCTGGCAAAGTGCTAGGAATCGATCTGCTTGATCATTTGATTATTGCAGACGATCAATTTATTAGTTTGGCAGAAAGGAATGAACATGAATAACTCGGCCGCATATACACTATCAAATACTCCACGATTCTTAAAACATGGGAATCGTCTTACCTTCCTCCGTGATGGTGAGGAAGATCCGGAAATCGAATTCGCACTTGAGTCAGAAGTGCGATCAGGTGATTATTTCGTAACACTTGCGACACGCCTTGATGAACTTGCCCGTCAGGTGCCTGATTACGCTGCGCGCGCTCGTATCGAAGACGTCGTTTCTGATCTTATTTATTTGCAAGATCGCTATGACATTGTCATCAAAAAAACAGAAAAACTTTCTTAAGAAGTAGCATCTTATTTAATGACTATAGACACCACCTCAGTGTGGTGTCTATTTATATATGGTGATACAGTAGAAAAGAACACATAAAAAATAAACAGGAAATAAACAATGAACTGGTTTGCGAGTTATAAAAAACCTCTTCTCATTACCCTTGGTATCATAGGAGTTATCGTAGTAGCTATCGGCACATGGGCGATCCTTAAGGCGCAGGAACCAAAGCCGAGCGCTACAACGCAGTCAAGTAGCAGCCAAGCTTCGTCGCAAGCGGCGAACTCCTCTGTTTCGGTCGATAACCAAACGAGTTCATCTATCGATTCATTGCAAATTTCGCTTAAAAATACTTCAGCCGACGACACAGCGCTCAACGATACTCTTAACGATAATAGCCAGCAAGTAACGGTACCAACGGAGTAACTATGAAACGAACTATTGTACTTAGCATCCTTTTCCTCATGATCGGCGTGTCGCTATCAGCACAAACCACATTTGCCGTTAGCCAGACGACAACCGATACAGCGCAAACGCGACTTGATACCATCAAGACCAAAGGAAGCCAAGAGATTGACCGTCGCCTGGCGAGACTCAATACGTTAAGCACTAAAATAGCGGCGGCTACGAAGCTTTCAGCTACTAATAAAGCTGCTCTGACAACTCAAGTGACGACGGAGATTAGTGGATTGACAGCGCTTAGAACGACGTTAAACGCCGAAACTACTCTTGCGGCGGCAAAAACTGATGCCCAGTCGATCATTTCCGGTTACCGCGTTTACGCTTTGATCGTGCCGAAAGTATATCTTGTAAAAGTTGCCGATGACCAGCAGGCAAACGAAGCCAAAGTTGCTGCGCTTATTCCTAGGCTGCAAACTGCCCTGACGAATGCCAAAAATGCAGGTAAAGACACCGTGACATTACAAATTCAACTTGACGATGCTTCTTCCAAGCAGCAAGCTGCCCAAGCTATTTCATCAACTATCGAGTCAAAAGTAATTAACTTGCAACCCACCGACTACAACAGCGACCACACACTACTATCAGGTGACCGTGACCAGCTAGTGACTGCCCGGACTGATCTTAAAACAGCAGTCGACGACATGGCGGCGGTACGCGATGGTCTAAAAAAGTAGAATCGCTTGTGCTTGTCTGTTAAAGAGTGCTACAGTTGAACTATATGGACTTTCAAGCAGAACTCTCAAAGATTTTTAAAGGTGACATCGACGTTTCCAATGCTACGCGCGAAACCTATAGCCATGACGCTAGCTTATTTGAACTTGTGCCACAGGTAGTAGCATTTCCAAAAGATGCTGAAGATGTAAAAGCAGCTGTATCGTTCGTGAATCAAAACAGAGCTGCTCACCCAGAGTTGAGCATTACGCCACGTTCACGGGGAACCGATATGTCGGGTGCGGCTATTGGCGAGTCGATTATTCTCGACGTCAGCAAGTATATGACCGAATTGTACGAGGTAAATGCCGAGAGTGCCCATGTGCAGCCGGGTAAATTGTACCGTGAATTTGACGTTGAAACGCTCAAATATGGCAGTATTTTGCCGTGCTATCCAGCTAGTCGCGATTTAGCCTCTGTTGGTGGCATGGTGAATAATAACTCGGGTGGTGAAAAATCGCTCGAGTTTGGCAAAACTGACAACTTCGTTACCGAGCTCAAGGTGATCTTGAGCGATGGCAACGAGTATACGCTCAAACCCCTTAACCGTGACGAATTAAATGCCAAAATGGGTCAGGATGATTTCGAAGGCACTCTCTATCGGCAAACGTTTGAATTGCTTGACGGGCACTACGACGAAATTCAGGCTGCGGCCCCCCATGTGACAAAAGATTCTACCGGTTACCATCTTTGGAATGTTTGGAAGCGTGATACCGGCATTTTTGATCTCACCAAACTGTTTATCGGTGCACAAGGAACCCTCGGCATCGTTACCGACATCAAGTTGCGCCTTGTGCCGCATCCGGCGCATTCTGGAACACTAGTATGTTATATGCACACTATGGATAACCTAGGCGAGATTATCCCAGCGGTGTTGGCACACAAGCCGGCTACATTTGAAAGCTTTGACGATAATACATTATGGCTTAGCTTGAAGTTTTTTTTCCTCTTTATTGCCAAACTTGGCCTCTGGACTTGGATAAAAACGGCGCTACAGCTGCTTCCAGATGGCGCGATGCTCGTAAAAGGCATTCCGAAACTCATTCTGCTCATTGAATTTACTGGCGCAACACCTGAGGAAGTAAAGAAAAAGGTCCATGAGGCCAAGCTTGATCTCAAACGATTTGGTTTTACCTATATGGAAGAGGACGATACTGAGGCAAAGTCGCGAAAATTCTGGCTCATGCGTCGCGAAAGCTTTAATTTGCTACGAAAGAAAGTGAAAGACAAACACACCGCACCGTTCATTGATGATTTCGTGGTGCCGCCAAACCGTCTGACTGAATTTTTGCCACAACTTCGTGACATCATTAAAAAGTATGAATTGTTTGCGACTATTGCGGGGCACATGGGTGACGGTAATTTCCACGTTATTCCGCTGATGAAAATCGAAGATCCGAAAGAGCGAGCGAAGTTTGAGCCGGCGATGAAAGAGGTGAATACACTGGTGATTTCTTACGGCGGCTCTGTTTCAGGTGAGCACGGCGACGGACTTATTCGTGGCCCGTGGCTAGAGCAAATGTATAGTCCAAATGTACTGGGCTATATGCGCGAAATCAAGCATTTGTACGATCCACAGAACATCTTTAACCCTCACAAAAAGACTGACGCCACTTGGGACTTTAGCTTTAGCCATATTCGCAAGCATTTTTAATCCCCGCATCTGGCTGATACGGGGATGAAAGCTAGTCGGGGTCACAGTCGGGGCATTTGTCACCGTTGATTTTCGGTATAGCCACGTGGCAATTTTGACAGACATACTCTTGCTTAGAGAGCTTTTTAGATGGCTGAAGCTTTAGCCCATGGCCTAAATTGGAAAGCTCATCAGATTTAAATAGTACATCTACCGTAACGCCGAGAGCCTTTGCAAGTGCTGCTGCCGTTCCCCTATTCGTCTTCCAATCATTCGTACCCGCTTCGGTGCGTTTGATTGCCCCCACTGAGACGCCAGAACGTTTGCTGAGTTGTTCAACGGTCAACCCTCGCTTTTTGCGGAGCTGCCTTACTGGATGCTCTGAACCCATATCTCCTCGCTTAGGTAGAAGTTAGCCCACCCCATTAAAGCATACTAGAGCCTGAAAATCTCAGACTCTAGTATGTATATGTAAGATTAGCTACAAAGCTGGTATGACAAGCGGCGCGATGATAGTTGTCGTTGTTTTGTTGTCACTCAAGATCTGATTATCAGAATTTGTCGTGTTGTTCGAAGCAATAGTCGTATTGTTTGAGTTTGAGGTAACCTTAGTGATATCTGTATTATTTGAATTCACAGTATTGCCATTGTTTGAATCAACCGTAACGATGTTGTGGTCGATCGTGACGGGGTTGTTGCTTGCAATGTTGTGGCTGTCCTGGCTGTTATCGTTGTAACTATCTTTGATGACAGTTACTTTGGTGTTGTGAGTAATCGCAGTGTTGGTTGTATTATTTGTGGTATTAGTAGTTGTGCTGGTGTTGTTAAAAGAATTGGTAGCGGTCATCGTAGGCCACGAAGTAGTCATGACGACAGGAGTGCTCGTTGCTGGCTGCGGTGCTGGTGCGCTCGGTGTAGTAGCTGGAGCGGGCGCCGTGCATACGCCGGTAGTTTGGGTGGTTGTTGGTGCTGTGTTTTGTGTAGTTGCCGCCACTGCACCTGCAATTTCCCCATGAAGTAGTGACATAATAACAAGGGTTGAGACAATAACGGCTGCTACAATCGAGCCGAACATGGTCGCGCCGATCATGAATAGTGTTTGTCGGTTAGTTTGGTAAAGTGTTGATCCTTGCATATAGTCCTCCTTATGCATTAAATACAAAGCATCTCCCCACGACAGATCTTTATTTAATCTTATTTTAATACTTGCAAAAGTGCCATAAAAGGTGTTGTAGAATAGTCCTTTAGTAGCTATAGTGTAACAAGATCGTGTCTTACAAAAGGATGTGGTTGCAATGGGCGGTATTGAGGGTGACTCAGGTACGTCCGATTTTCTCTACGATGAACTGCGCGGCAAGTCTCGACGGCATCGCATTGAGCGGCTGACTCGTGGCATGTTGCAAAGCGACCATGAGATCCCACGAGTGGACTTTGTGGCGGCTTTCAGGAAGGCACTTCTTAACTTGGACGTGCCATCTAAGGAAGTCGACGAGATCGTCGCTGCCGCTCAGATGGAGTACGAAAGCCGAAAGCCGAAGGGTTTGAAGCGTTTGTTCAAGCACCAGTAGTTGCTTTTCAAAAGGTGGGCTCAATGGGCGATGAAAGTAGTACGGGCATTCCTGAACGTTCCCCGCTTTTCGATGGCCTTCCGGTTGTAAAGGGTGTCGAAGAATGTGCTGCGTATGTGGCGCGGGTGATGTGTCGAGATCTGCGGCACAACGATCCGATTGGCGTGATATATGCGTTCATAGAGGATCAGGCTGCTCGGCGACAGGATAAACCACAGACAGCACCTTATCTCGATAGTAAAGAAGTCAGCGTGGCTGCAGAGCTAGCTCGGCAAACCTTTATCAAAGTTCATGGTGGCTTGCTCCATCCACGCTGCAGGAAGGTCTAAGGAATGGTGAAGTAAGGTGGATGCAAACGCACCTTACTTCACCCTTTTAAATGAGGTGACTAACTAGCACTCTTGAATATAGAGTGCTAGTTTTGCTATTATGGATAGAGATGAACAAACGTGATTATTACGAAGTTTTGGGAGTTTCCAAGAATGCGAGCGCCGATGAAATTAAAAAGGCGTTTCGTAAGCTTGCCGTAAAGTACCACCCAGATAAAGAAGGTGGTGATGAAGCTAAGTTCAAAGAAGTGAACGAAGCGTACGAGATACTAAAAGATCAGCAGAAACGTCAGCGCTATGACCAATTTGGTCATGCTGGAGTAGGTGGCGATGCTGGTGCTGGGGGCGGAGGTAATCCGTTCGAAGGCTTTGGCGGCGGTCAAAATGTACACTTCGACTTTGGAGACGGTGGTCTTGGCGATATTTTTGGCCAGTTTTTCGGTGGTAATGCTGGGTCTCAGCGTGGCCCAAAGCGCGGTCGTGATGTAGAAACCAGTGTCACGCTCACATTTGAGCAAGCTGTGTTTGGCGTTGAGGAAAAGATAGAGCTAAATATGGATGACGAGTGTTCGCATTGTCATGGCACCACGGTTGAACCTGGTTACAGCATGAAGACGTGCCCAACATGTAAAGGTGCTGGCCAGCAAACCCGCGTTATGAATACTATCTTTGGCCAGATCCAACAGGCGGTGACGTGTGAAACATGTAAAGGAACCGGGAAGGTGCCTGAAAAAGTATGTACAGTCTGTAAAGGCCGCGGCACGGAGCGTCGCAAGCAGACCATTACACTGAAAATTCCGGCCGGTATTGATGACGGCGCAACACTTCGCCTAAAAGAACGCGGTGAGGCTGTCGGTGGTGGCGCGCGCGGTGATTTGTACGTGCACATTCGTGTAAAAGCACACAAAAAGTTTACTCGTGAAGGGGATATCATCTTGAGCGAAGAGCATATTGGCATGGTAGATGCTGCGCTGGGTACTGAAATAGATGTTGAAACAGTAGACGGCACAGTTCGTATGAAGGTACCGGCTGGCACACAGAGCGGCACTGATTTTAAGTTATCGGCTCATGGCGTACCACATATGCGTGGAAACTCTCGAGGTGCGCATATAGTAAGCGTGGTTGTTGATACTCCTACCAAGCTGTCGAGAAAGCAAAAAGAGTTGCTCGAGCAATTCGAAGGTGCTAAAAAGCGTGGTCTATTTTAAACGGACATGAGTGAGTCGTACAGTTTTTCGTAGCGTTCATACATTTGTTTATCACTAAAACGTTCTGCAAAAACTCGACACTCAGAGCGGCTAATAGTGTCAATTTGCTCAATTGCCTTGATGTAGTCGTTGTCGGATGAGCATACATAGCCCGTTCGACCATGACGCACTAACTCGGCCGATGGTCCAATATCACTGATAATTACCGGTGTACCGCACGCCTGTGCCTCAATAGTAACGAGACCAAAGGCTTCTTGATGCTTGCTTGGAAAAATAAAGGCTTTGGCGTCGCGCAAAAGAGCGGCAACCCTTTCTTGTGATAAGGGGCCAAGATAACGGATACGTTTTCCATCAATAAGCGGTAAGATTTGGTTCCAGTAGTCCAGATCAACATCGTTTACTTTACCTACTATGTCAAGTTCACTACGGGTTTTTATCGCCAGAAGTACTGCCTCTTTTACACCTTTTGCGGGTGTGATGCGGCCAAAAAAGATTAATCGTCGACGAGGTTTGGTCTCTTTTGATGGCAGAAAAAGCGAGAGATCAATGCCATGATAGATCATAGTAACCGTAGGAATACTAAGTTTTTTATCTGCGGTTTCCATGAGGTGCGTAACTGGTACGACGTGTACATTGGTAACGTGGTGTTTCTGAGCGATTGCTGCGATTTCTTCATTCGGAAACCAATGCTGAGTAACGACGATTGGTTTTGATGTGAGATGCGCTAAATTATAGTGAAGGGAATCGAAATGGCTATGGAATATGTCATGTTCTTTTGAAAGAAGTGCCTGCTGTATGAGGGCGGTGTTATTGAGAAGTTTATCTTTTTTATCGTTAGCCGTACTTTGCCAAAGTATAGTTGAAGTCTTGTCAAAAGAACCAGGAGCAGCATAGATAGTTACAAGGTGTCCTTTTTTAGCTTGCTCACGGGCTAATTTCAACGCCCACTCATAACGACCATTATGTTTTTGCAGGGGAAAATGAGCTCCGTAAGGCAAGAGGTGCGCGATATTCATTAGACAACCTGTACGCGTAATGCGTCAACGCTTTTACAGAGTGCTTCGAAAGTTGTTTTATCTTCATGAGCTATGATAATAACCACCGCTGCCTTGTAGCCATATTTTGCCGGTCCAATGTGCTGACCGGTTTTGGGTTTAATACTGAAATAGGTATATTCGGGCATGGTTCCTTGGCCAAGAATTTCCTTGAACGCACCTTCTCGATCAGGAAAAAGCTCATAGACAGCAGAATAAGCACGAAATGTGCCATCAAGGAGGGGGCTTTTGCCTATGGCAAGTTGAACTTCCTGTGCTACAAGATCCAATCCGTAACCGTATCCGTACATACGAGGACGATACCCGCCAATGCGCGCGCCTATTTCAATAATTTTCACATCATCTCCGTCGTACATCAATTCGACATGTGCAGGGGTTGAGCGCATATCAAGCGCGACAATGCCTTTTTTAGCAACGTCAAATAGTTTTTGCGACAGCGCATGACTTAGCTCGAGTGGAAGTGTTCTGCTGTAAAGATAATTGTCGTCCGCGCCATGCTCGGATGCAGTAGTGATGCCAACGATTCCTTTGCAAAAATGAGGTTCGCCTGTATTGTCGACAAATGCTGCTATGGAGCAACTTTTCCCCTTTATGAACTCTTCGACAATAAGCTCTGGTTGTCTATCGTGAATGGCGTACTTCTTATAGAGATCTCCAATTGTAGCCTGAGCGTATCTGAAATTGTGAAGTAATTCAGCTTTGTCGTTGCATCGAAGTACTAGTAGGCTTTTGACGAGGTTGGTCGGTTTAATGATAAGCGGATAAGTAGTTGTAGCGGCAAAGTCAAGGAGTGCGTCTTCGGACACGATTTTTTCAAAACGAGGAGTAATCGAAGGGTCAGCTTGCAGAAATGCCTCACGCATTAGGTATTTATCTGTCGACATAGCAGCGGACCGCGCACTCGCACCAGGAAGAGAGAGATAGGCTGCCAAGCTTGCCTTGGCAGTAACATAATTCTCGTATGTGCAAACAAGGCCTGCAATTGTGGCACCTTGCAGGTCGATACGAGAAAGATCTAATGTGCCGAACGTAAGAGAGATTATCATATCGAACGCCTCGGGGTGTTTAAGTTCAATGGAAGCGTCATGAAATAAGCCTACGTTATAGCCAAGGCGGCGAATGGCGCTCGCCGCTTCAAGATGAGGGTCTGATTTTCCAACCAAGAAGATATATGAATTCATCATCTAAAGTATCGATGACTCTCGAGTGATTGTCAAGGCAAGGGCAATTATCCCTTGAAGCCATAACACCTCTGTAATATACTAATAACAGATATGAAGTTCACCATCAAAGAGTTTAATGAGAAGTTCCCGACTAGCGATGCCTGTCTTGACTATCTCTGGCAAATACACTTTGCCGACAAGCCCTGCAAGAAGTGTGGCTTACTCGAAGGCTTCCATAAACTCCCGAAACGCCCCGCCTACCAATGCGAATGCGGCAATCAAATATATCCACTTGCAGGTACACCCTTCCATAAAAGTACGACTGACCTTCGCACTTGGTTTCTTGCTATCTTCTTTATGACTAATACCCGTTCTGGCATGAGCGCCTTACAATTCCAGCGCATTAGCGGCGTGACCTACAAAACAGCCTGGCGCATCTTCAAACAAGTCCGCCTCATGATGGCCGACGATGAGACCCTACTCAATGACAACGTTGAAGCAGACGAAGCCTACATGCACCCGAACCCGCAGAAACGCAGTACAGCCAAACCCCACAATAGCCAAGTTATGTTCGGTATGGTTGAACGCGGCGGACGCGCCAGGATCAAGCACGTCAAAAGCTCGGGCGTGCGTGTACTCGTTCCTGAGATCCAAAAGAACATTGGCAAGACGGCTACGATTTATACGGACGAATATGGCTCGTACCGCTTACTCAAGCGACGTGGCTATCAGCATGAGACTATCAATCACAGCAAACAAGAGTACGTCGTTGGTCATGTACATACCCAAAATGTTGAGAACTTCTGGAGTCAATTCAAACGTGGTATTTACGGCGTCTACCGTCACTGCGATCCGAAATATCTACAGCAGTATGCCAATGAATATGCCTTTAGATACTCAAATCGCAAGAGCGATACGCCGATGTTTGAGCTTGTTCTGGTGAAATCTGGTAAATAAAAGGTAATCTCCCGATACCCAACTTACTTCTTTCATGTCAATCTGTAATTAATCTTCACAGTCTCTCTTCCTTTCTATATAAGTATAGGAGTAGGAGGGGTAGGCAAAATAATATACATACATAGCCAATCCAATAAACTACAGACATAAATACCTAAATCAAAAACACACCAATCATCAACTAAGCAGTCAGTAATACTCACATCTCTAAAATGACAGAAGATATCCCAACAACTAATCCAGCTAAATCAGAACCAAAGTATCGTAAAAAGCTAAACGAAGAACAAGTAGCAGTCTTAAATCTACTGTATACATTCAGATTTGCTAGCAGCGAACATATAGCCAAGTATCAAGAAAAACCAAACAGTAAGCACATTCAAAAGCGGCTCAAGATACTAGAAGACCAAGGACTCATAGCGAAACGCTACGACAAGAGCTACAAGCTCAAAGGTAAACCCGCAGCATATTATTTGCTGCCAAAAGGCGCACGGGCTTTAGTGGATGTAGGCGATCGTGATGAGAATGAACCAATTAACATTAAGCGTATCTACAAAGATAAAGATGTATCCGAAGGGTTTATACAACACAGTCTCAATATCCTCGGCGTCTACCTAGCCCTTAGCGCACTACACGGCAACAAGCTCGACTTCTTCACCAAGAGCGACCTCAAGTACGAACAATTCGAGTTTTATCCGCAGCCGCTACCTGATGCCCATGTTCGCGTTAATGCTAAAGACGATGACAAGAACTTCTTCCTCGATATCTTTGAAGATAGCCAACCGTTCTTTGTGCTCATTAGGCGTATTAAGAAATATCTGGAGTACGCTGGCAGTGGCGATTGGCCGGAAGAGCCCCTACCGACTATCTTGATAATCGTCGAGAACAAGAGCGTCCATAAGCGACTGCGGAAGCGGATTGCCAAAGAGCTGCGCGACTCGTATGAGGAAGTGTCTTTTGCTACGGCAAGGCTAGAATATCTACTCGATCCTGAATACAAGGGAAAAGTATGGTTTCCGATTGATGAGGATGGGGATGATCCGGAGGAGCCGATAACACCCGCAATACTTACAAAGCTGCCATGAGCGGATGATTAGCACTTCCATTTGCAAAGCAAGTGGAAGTGCCTATTTCCTGGAGGGAAATAGGCAGGATTATGATTGCGACCACACGAGTTCAAAGATGGCTCTTTGTGAGTTTGCGATCTGCTCATTTTCAGTAATTACACCAAATATATTCTTTCCTATATCAAGTATGGCCACCTTATTGCCATAGATATAGGTTTCGCTGCTGAAGTAGGCATCTCCGGATAACAATTTCGTCTGCCTCAAGGATGTATTATCATGCATAAGCAGTACCCCTGCTTCCTTATTCTTTACCGCCAAAACTCTAATTAATATCCCCTTTGCGACACGCTCGGTAATAAACTGTTCGTGTGTACCCCTACCAAAGACCTGGCCTTCAGTCTCTTGGTTTGTCCAGAGGAGAATTTCCTGCTGCTCGGATAATATATCTTTCCATACAGCAACCAGCCCCTCCCTCCCCTCAAATGTTCGTACACGAGGGCGGGTAGTTGTCGTTCGATGCGCCGCTCGTAATTCAGGCAGCGCTTCTTTTAGGGCCATTGTATTACGACTAATTTGTCGCTGTCGAGCTTCGATTTTTTGCAGTAGAAAGTCGGGTTCGGCAGCAGTAAACAATTTCTTGTATGTTTTATGATTTTCGTTCACCAAGCCTTTAGTAGCCATCTCTGCTGCGACTATATAGGCAGTGGAGCGTTGTAGGCGGGCTTTCTTCGTGATTTCTACGAGTGTTGCCGCACCGAGTTCTAAATTCGCAATATAAAATTTGATATGTTTTTCGTTGCAACCTAATTGCAGCAAGCAGTTTACTAAAACTCTATCCATAGTGTGAATTTATCATAAATTTGATATAAAGTCTATCATATCTGGATAACATATAATTAACAGACTAACAACAGATTATAAAAAATGTATATAAATCCAGTAACTTTGGAAGTTGTATCAATTAGAGTATCGTTAGATATATGAGCAATATTCCAGAAAATGAACGTAAACTTCGAGTTGGTATATTATTTGGTGGTAAATCCGCCGAACATGAGGTATCAATCCAATCGGCTCGCAATGTACTTGAAGCACTTGATAAAAATAAGTTTGAGCCGATTCTCATTGAGATTGACAGAGAAGGAAGGTGGAAGTTGCACGACTCTAACCTTATAGAAGAGAAAGCCGTAATCGTTCCGAGCTCCTCTACTAGCCAGTTAGGATTGTCCCTTAGCGGCGATACCAAACTAATTACCGCTTCCACCAAGACACCGTTTCAGACTCCCGATGTGATTTTCCCCATCCTCCACGGCCCATATGGCGAAGATGGTGCTGTCCAAGGTCTTCTAGAGCTGGTGAATATCCCTTACGTAGGAGCAGGTATCGCAGGTTCAGCGGTCGGTATGGATAAAGATATTATGAAAAGACTACTACATGAGGCAGGTGTGCCAATAACGGAACATATCGTACTGAAAAGCTCCGAGCAATATACTTTTGACCCAAAAAAGATTATCGCCGCACTTGAGGTGCCACTATTTGTCAAACCAGCTAATATGGGATCGTCTATAGGTGTAAGTAAAGCGAAGAGTGAAAAGGAACTCGTACAAGCAGTGGCGCTTGGCTTCCAGTATGATCGAAAGGTTTTGGTTGAAAAGACCATTGATGGTGATGAGGTAGAGTGCGCAATAATAGGCAATGAACAGCCGGAGGCATCCGTACCCGGGCGTATTATCTTTAAGGCGGGCTTCTATACTTATGACGCCAAGTATGATGAGGCTAAGGACACTACATTAGAAATACCGGCTCGATTATCAGAGAAACTGACTAAGCAGGTGCAGGAAGTTGCAATAAAGGCCTACAAAACCTTAGAGTGCGAGGGTATGGCTCGTGTTGATATGTTTATTACAAAGCAAGGTGAGGTTCTAGTGAACGAGATCAATACACTTCCTGGCTTTACGAAACTTAGTATGTATCCACAACTTTGGCAGGCAAGCGGACTCTCATATACTGATCTTATCACGAGACTTCTAGAGCTGGCGATTGATCGCGCTTCAAAGCGCGAAGAGTTACTTACAGTTCGTAATACTGTTAGCATTGGCGAAAACCTTAAAGAGCATGAGTAGCATGAAGGCACTTCTTCAAGACCTACGTCTCTTCTTTACGACTATTCGATATTCCTTAGGAAGCTCGAAATTACCAAGGCGGTTTATGCACAAGAACGTCTCTTACTTCTCACAATGGGAATCACGCGGACTTGTCGGTGAAATATTAAGCGGGTCTGTTAAGGCAGAGGACGACCCTAAATGGCGCGACTCTGGCGCAGCGACCAAAGCAGAGTATGCAGCTTGGAGTTGGTCGGGTTGCGGTATGGCTTGTTTTAAGATGATACTCGCTCATCGAAGTAAAATATCAGTCCCTCTTGTAGCGCTCGGTAAAGCTTGCTGTCATTACGGAGGATACGATATGCCACTTGAGCGATCACAAGGGTTAAAATATGCGCCTTTTGTAAAATTTGCAAAAAACGATTTTGGAATTACAGCGAGCGCCAAAGCAGCTTTACCGATAATCCAAATTGCTTCCGAGCTCTCCAGGACTAGATATGTAATCGCTTCTGTTCACCCTTCCATAAGAGATGCCACGTCAAAACCCAAAACGAAAGGCGGGCACCTAATTTTAGTTTTGGGTTATGATCTCGATAGGCAGCTTCTTTATTTGCACAATCCATCGGGTAATTCACCTACATCACAAGAATATGTCGCGATATCTTTCAAAAATTTTGAGAAGTTTTTTAGTTATCGGGGGATTATCATTTCTTAAATACTAACTCAAGTGAAATAGAAAACGAGCAACTCAAATGAGATGCTCGTTTATCTACATCCTAGCGTATTGTAGTAGGAGCTTTACGAAAAGCGTAAACAAACACGCTCTGGTGGTCACCACCTCCAGTGCCACCGTCGTGACCATGCCTAATAAGCATAGCCTCTGCGGATCGTGCATGCGCCGCATTTATCGCTGATTTGTAAATCCACGAATCATTAATGCGATGTACGCGATGATCATCAAAGAGACGATTGTTGATATCGCTTGCGATTCCAACATACCAACTCGATTTTAGATCATTTGGAAAGTTAGCCGCTAGCCAGCTTGTAACTTCCCCAAAGATTGATTGATCTGTCATACCCTATACCGAACCTGCTCTGTTAGCTATTTATATTTTTGCGATGCGAGTAGCCATCGCTCGACCTTTGGTGTTTGTGTTGCCCGACCCACCTCACGGGGCGCATAACCAATCCTATATTACCATTTGAGTATCGTTTTCGCAACATCACGAAGTTACGTATAATTGACATCACCTCGCTGCTTATGCTACAATTACGCTATGAGTAACTACAATTTAATCACAGAAAAGGTTACAAAGCTCAGAGAGCAAAGTTCACTTACGCAAGAGGACGTTGCCAAAAAACTTGGTATTAGCCGCCAGCGATGGATCCTTGTCGAAAAAGGCGAACGTGATCTAAGCACGGAAGAGCTTGGCAAACTTGCCGAGTTATTCGGGATAGATGTCGCTGATTTTTTCGATGAAACACCGAACCTCAAAAAATTTCGACAAATGTATTTTGCATGTCTTAAGTTTGCTGCCAATCATCGCGGCAATGTGCAGAAAACGAAACTCGCAAAACTCCTATATCTGGCAGACTTTAAGAATTTCTTTGAAAACCTAGAGCCAATGAGCGGCGTGAAGTATCGTCGTCTTGAATACGGACCGGTGCCGGATGTCTTCTTTTCTATGACGGACGACCTTCTTGAACGAGGCAAAATAAAAATTGAACTGCTAGACGGAGGAGCTCAAATGATCTCATCCAACACCCGAGAAGAAGACTTCAACGAGCTAACTAAAGACGAACTCGCGAGTATAAAGCAAATCTGTGAATTATGGAAAGATAAAAAGACTCAAGAAATAGTTAGCTTTACTCACGAACAGAAACCATGGAGGATGTGTCGTGATGGTGAATATATCCCGTACAGTCTGATCATCCAGGAAGATCCAGAGCATGTTTACCAGCCGCTTACCCAACGATAATGATTATCGCGTCATTTTCAGCCCATATGCTGAAAGGCACTATATTAAAAGGTTCGCCAAAGATTACAAAGGCAGGCAATGGGCAGTAACTCAAGATTCTATCTTTCAGGATCTCAAACGTATCCATGCCTTAACTACCTCGCAGCAAGTGGACGAACTAAAGCATGGTGAGGATTGCATATTGTTTAAATATGATTTCGCTGTTGCGCAGACAAAAGTATCTCCAAAAGCATCCGGCAACCGATGCCTTATTTTCCTCGATGCCCCACGTCAACTCCAAACTATTTTACTAATGTATGGCAAGGGAGACATGCCTAAGAATCAGCAGGAAACGTCTTATATCTTGGGGGTCGCCCAGAATGAGTTTCCTGAAATATGGCAGCGTTTGAACTAGGTTCGCAATACACCTATTTCGTCTTCTTGCCAATTCGCTTTATTACTCTTTGAAATTGCTCTAGCCCCTGAGGATGGTCGAGTTGAATCTTTTCCTTTTCAAGCTTCTTATTCATCTTCTCTTGTCTCTCTTGATCTCTCTTTTTTGGTTTAGATAATTCTTTATTGGTCATACGTCCAGTATAGCCTAGGTTACTTATTATGGTCTGAAGGGATAATTGCCAAGGCAAGGAGATTGACAGTTTACGTATGAAGTGTTATAAATAACAGGTTACACTTTTACCTAGAAGGTATAAAACGAATGCTAAATTTGGTTAAATAATACTATGACCATGAAGGAAAAGATAACTCTTGGCCGGAATGAACAGGTTGATTTTGCACGGTTTGCCCATAAGGTACCTGCAAAAATTGACACTGGCGCCGATACCTCATCTGTGTGGGTGAGCAATATTCGTGTTGATAAAAACGGTGTGCTTCGATTTACTCTGTTTGGGGAGGGCTCGCCGTATTATACTGGTAAGACGATCAAGCGAGAGCATTATAAGATTGGGGTGGTACGAAGCGCAAGCGGGCACGAGCAAGTTCGCTATAGAACGCAACTAAGCCTACGGCTTGGCGGTAAAAGGATTCGTGCCATGTTCAATCTGTCTGATCGATCAAAGAACAAGTTCCCCGTTCTTATTGGGAGACGCACGCTGAGCGGCAAGTTCATCGTCGATGTATCTCAAGCAAAGTATACTGACACGGAAAAAGTTTTCGAGGCTGAGAGCCGTGAGCTGAATGCCGAACTCGAAAAAGACCCCTATCTTTTTTATAAGAATCACTATAAAAAGACAGGCTTAAGCATAAGGAAAAAGACATGAACATAGCTATTCTCTCTAACGGCAACGCCAACTACTCGACAAAACGTCTTAAAGAAGAGGCGTTAAAACGTGGACATACGGTAAAAATTGTCAAATATCGCGACTGTTATGCCTCCATTGAGCAAAATAATCCGACAGTAAGCTATAGAGGTGAAACGTTGAGCAACTTCGACGCGATCATCCCTCGTATTGCCGCAAATATGACGCGCTACGGTACGGCTATCGTGCGTCAGCTAGAAATGCAGGGTGTGTACAGCGTGTCGAGCTCGATCGCCATTAATCGTTCGCGCGACAAGCTTCGCAGTATGCAATTACTTGCGAAAGCCGGTGTGGGTATTCCAAAAACGGTCTTTTCGCGAAACACGGCAGACATTGAAGATTTGCTTGAGCAACTCGGTGGCATGCCGGTGATTATTAAGTTGGCTAGCGGTACGCATGGTAATGGTGTCGTACTGGCCGAAACCCAAAAGGCTGCCAAGTCGGTGTTGCAGGCGTTTTATCTTACGAACGACGATGGAACGAACATTTTGTTGCAAGAATTTGTGAAAGAATCGGCGGGTACGGATATTCGTGCGTTTGTGGTTGGTGGACGCGTAGTAGCGAGCATGAAACGACAGAGTCTTGACGATGATTTTCGCTCCAATCTGCACAAAGGCGGCGAAGGAACGTCTATTAAACTGACTGAAGAAGAACGTAAAATGGCCATAAAAGCTGCGCGCGCTATGGGACTCAATGTGGCAGGTGTCGATATGATGCGGTCTGAGCGTGGTCCACTTATTCTTGAAGTAAATGCTAGCCCTGGGTTTGGCATCGAGAAAGTAACTGGCCGCGACGTAGCGAGTCCGATTATTGAATACGTTGAAATGAACGCGAAGCGTCGCAATAAAAAAGACAAAGTTGGCGCATAGCTGGCGCAACTTTTCGTAACTGATATAATAGTGCTTATGATAGTGGTCATAGGGCTATGAATTGGCGTAAAATAACAAGCTGGTGTCTTGTTGTGTTAGTGCTGTGTGGCATTGGTGTGGCAGCCTATTACGTTATGCTGCCTCAGTTGCAGCCACATGTAACAGTGCATTTAGGTGATGGTGTCTTTGCTGCGCAAGTGGCAAAGACCGATGCAGCCCGTGAAAAGGGCCTGGGCGGGACCCTTAACTTACGAAGTGACCAAGCGATGCTGTTTGTATTCGATAGTGATAGCAAATGGTCAATCTGGATGAAAGATATGAATTATCCCATTGATATCGTATGGCTCGATAGTACGAAAAAGGTTGTCTATATGGTGAAAAATGCTCCCCCCGAAAGCTATCCGTACGAGCAGTTTACTCCCAAGGAAACTGCGCGCTACGTCGTGGAGTTGCCCGCAGGAACGGTGGAACAAAAAACGGTCAATATTGGGGCTATGGCGGCATTTGACGAAAATAATATCGAAGGGTGGCATTTATGAGTTTTGTGGTGATCTTTTTGATCATCATTGGACTATTATTTGCGACCGCTTTTTTCACGAAGCGACGGTTTGGTGTGCTGGGTTTGGCATTGGCGGCTGGGGCAATGCTCAGTGCGTTATGGGTAGGTGATCTCACTCCTGTCATTGCGAATGCCGGTATTATTCTAGTGAAGCCACCACTCGAAAGCGTGGTGGCCGCCGGATTGATTTTGTTGCCTGCACTACTCCTGCTTGCCAGCGGCCCAACTTACAGATCATTTCCGCAGCGTCTTATCGGATCGGGCGCGTTTGCAGTGCTTGCTATTGCGCTGTTGCTTCAGCCCCTGGGGTCGGCGCTCGTCATTGATGGTGTCGGTACTTCTGTGTACGGTTTCTTTATTCGGTATAGAACGATCATTGTTACCGTTTGTCTGATATTAGCTATTCTTGACCTTTTGGTAGCCAAGATGCCAAAGCGCCGTTCAAGCAGTCACGAGTAGACACAAAAAGACTTTCAGAAAATGAAAGTCTTTTTTGATAATTTCATGGAGGGTCCAGTGGGGCTTGAACCCACGACACCCTGCTTAAAAGGCAGGTGCTCTAACCAGCTGAGCTATGGACCCATAGCTGTGCTCTATAAAAGATAGCATTTTATAGAGGTATTTGTCAACGTTCGCAAAAAGGTGGGTGAGTTGCCCACGAGGAAAAGCTCGTGGGCAACTCGATGTAGTGGTTACTCCTCGCGAACGGGGGTGTACTGTCCAGGGCGGCCATTACGTTCACGGGCAGCACGCAGGTTGGCAGAGACGGGATTGTTAGCCCGGTTGGCCACGCTTAGGGCTGTGCTGCCCGAAGATTCTCCAATGCCGGCCGTGGCCCCGCTCAGTACTGTAATGGCGAAAACAACCGTAGTGGTCATGCGGCGCGTAATCACGCGAAATCCTTTCGTCGGAGAGATACACTAGTAGGTGATTTTGACAGAATAAAGACTATATTTCAAGAAGAATTTAATGACCATCATGTCATACTATGACAATGAATTGGTGGATAATGAAACGACGGATTCATACGTCGTGGTTTGTGGCGGCAATAAGCGTTGCTATTGTTGTAGGAGTTATCTCGGCTCAACATGTACCGAGTGATTGGTTTGTATCGTTGGGTTGGCCAGTAGCGGCAGTGTTCCTGGCCGGCATTTCTTTTTGGCGAAGATATGCGTTTATGTTGCTATTTGTCGCCATAGCTGGATTGTTCATTGGGCTGTGGCGTGGGAGTGATTTACAGCAGCAGCTCACGCCATTTGCGCGTATCGTTAATCATTCGGTGACGATAGTGGGCATGGTATCTGACGATCCTGATATTGGCAAGGATGGCTCGCTGGTAGTGACACTAGGTAATTTGCAGATAGATGGCCACGCGATTGCCGGAACGGTGTGGGTGAGCGCCAGTGGCAAAAGAGACGTAAAACGGAGTGATATGGTGACGCTGCACGGCAAACTACTTGCGGGGTTTGGAAGTTTTAGCGCGAGTATGTACCGAGCGCAAATAACGAGCGTGCAGCGGCCGGTTCCGGGCGATATTGCGCGCCAAGCCCGTGATTGGTTTGCGAATGCAGTGCGAAAGGCTATACCAGAACCTGAGGCGAGTCTGGGGATTGGCTATTTGGTAGGACAGCGTTCGGCACTTCCGGTTGAGCTTGATACTGCGCTGAGGCTTGCTGGTATTACGCATGTTGTGGTAGCGAGTGGATATAATCTGACTATTCTTGTACGGTTGGCGCGTCGGCTTTTCGTGAAAGTGTCTAAGTATTTGGCGGCACTCGCCGGCGCGGTGATGATTGTGGCATTTATTGCGGTCACCGGCGCAAGCCCGAGCATGTCGCGAGCGGGAATTGTTGCGGGGCTGAGTTTGCTTGCCTGGTATTATGGCCGCAAATTTCATCCGTTAGTGTTGCTGCCATTTGCTGCTGCGGTGACCCTTTTAGCTAACCCAAGTTATGGCTGGAATGATCTTGGGTGGCAGCTGAGCTTTGCGGCATTTGCTGGGGTTATGGTGCTTGGGCCACTGATGCAAGCGTATTTTTTTGGTGATAAAAAACCTGGTATTGTGAGGCAGATTATCGGTGAAACTATTGCGGCCGAGCTGTGTACGTTGCCCGTTATTGTCATGGCGTTTGGTCAGTTTTCAAACGTGTCGCTTGTTGCCAACCTACTTATTTTGCCGTTTGTACCTCTCGCCATGCTATGTACATTCGTTGCTGGTATTGCAAGTATTGCCATTCCTTCTGTGGCGACGACCGTTGGTTTTCCGGCCAGTGCACTGTTGCAGTACATGGTGCAAGTCACTGAATATTTAGCGCACATTCCGTGGGCGCAAACACAGCTGAGCGTGACGAGTATCGCAGTCGGCATATATTACGCAGTGCTTGCCGGCGTGTGTGTTTATATGTGGCGAAAAACAAAGCTTAACTTGCGTGAGGCCAACCTGGTGGAGTAGTCAATCATCTTGATATTACACGTCTTTTTAATTAAAATGACCTACTGTGACTGAGTTGAAGAAAGAACGCATCACGCTCGGCGTGCTACGCAACACCATGTCTGCTTGTGTGGAAAGGGCTGTGAACGAGGGGGTGACATACATCATTACCAAGCACGGCAAGGATGCGGCCATAATGATCGCGCAAGCCGATCTAGACCGAATCGAAGCACTCCTAGAATTATTGGTTCGCCGCGCTAATGAACGACTCGGGATTAAGGATCCAGTTGTAATTAAGGAGCGTCGAGAGGAAGATAGCGAAGTGGCTGCTCTTGTAAAGCGGGCAGTAACTCAAGCAATCGAGGGCGACTCCTCGCTTCTTCATGATATGGCACGTCGATATCTTCACCTCTAGTTTCAAAGCCCTGCGTCTTTTGTGCGCAGGGCTCATCTTATAATCTTATGTAAGGTGGCATGGCATGATCGTATCTGTTATAATAAAGAAAATATACCGCTAACAAACGGAGAATTCTTATGTCTGGACATAGTAAATGGTCAACTATTAAACGCGAAAAAGGTGCAAAAGACGCCAAGCGCGGTGCTGTTTTTACGAAAATTGGCAATCAAATTGCGATTGCGGCACGTGGGGGTATTGACCCGGCGATAAACTCGACGCTAGCACTTGCGATTGAAAAGGCTAAGCAGGCAAATATGCCACTCGCTAATATTCAGCGCGCGATTGATCGCGTATCAGACAAAAATGCGGCTGTGCTTGAAGAGGCGACGTATGAAGGATACGGACCGGGTGGTATTGGTATTATTATCGAGACGGCAACCGACAACAAAAACCGTACATATCCTGAAGTGCGCTCGGCGCTGACAAAAAATGGTGGTAGTATTGCTGAAGCTGGCAGCGTGGCGTTTCAGTTTATGCGTAAAGGTGTGATTCGTGTGGCGGCAAGTGGAGAAGATGCGTTGCTCACAATTCTTGACGCGGGCGCGGAAGATGCCGTAGAAGAAGGTGGTGAAGTAATTGTATATACCGGCCAGAAAGAACTGGCCAAGGTACGCACGGCGCTAGTGGGCGCGGGTCTTGATGTAAAAGAAGCCGAGCTGCAATACGTGCCAAACACACAGGTAGAAATCAACGATCCGGAAGTGGCACGAAAAGCCTTAAAAGTACTTGATGCGCTCGATGATCTAGATGACGTGGTGAATGTACACTCCAATGCTGACATTACCGTCGAGCCTGCTGAGTAAAAGTCACGTTCTAACCTATTTACTATGATGGTATAAGTATTTAAAGTGTGGATTAGCCTGAAGTGCTTCTCTGGCGAAATGGCCTGGGGCATGATTAAATGAAAGTGTTTCCGCTATCATAAGGAGATGTAGTGGGCGCCAAAGGTTCTATGAAACTTTTTGTTATCGAAAGCAAGCCAGACCCTCGTGGTATTGCTGTAACGGACCAACCTTTCTATCAACATGGAATCATTGTAGAAGCTAGTATCCAGCTCGCCAACAAAAATCCACAGTTCTGTCCTCTCACGGTTAAAAGTATCGGTGACGGAAAGACCGAAGGACGAATTTTGGTTTTCACCCCGCAAGGAACAATTAGTGCTGAGGATTTGCAGGGTCTCCTCGCACGCTTACTCAGAAAATGGAAGCCGACGATTGTGAAGTGTAAGCCCTCCGATTCGCGAGTGGTAGCACTTCTGAAGATTGTCGACGATCCACAAATGAGGCTTTTGCGAGAGCTATTTGATGATAAATAGGTGACGGCCGGAAGTATATCTTCCGGCCACTTTACTAGTTTCATGATTAGAAGGATATCGCTTCATCAAGACGGCCCGGCAGAACCTGGCTGAATCCTTAACGATCTCTTAAGCAGATGAAGAAAAACTTGGAAAAAACATAGAATGTACGGTATATTTGCTGTATGTGCATGCGAAAATGCCTGTTTTTTATACTATTTTGCTGGGTAGCGAGCGTATTTTTTGGTGCAACTACCCATGCTATCAGCACGGAAGAATCGCCGGTACCTTATTATTCGCCGGTGTTTGTTACGGCTCTTCAGACAAGCAATGACCTGGATTTTATTGAGCTGCATAACGACTCATCTGACCCGGTCGATATGTCGTCATGGACCATAGAAGTGACAGGGCAGGTGAGCGGTGTGGCTACGATATGTGATGTTCAACTTGGCGACTGGTCATTGCCCGGCAGCTATGTAGTGCTTGCTAAAAAGGGGGCCTTGAGTGATGCAACGGGCAATGTGCGAACATACACCTCTTGCGCCACGGGTATGCAAAGCGTTACGAAGCTTGCCGTGCTTAAGGGCGCAAACGTGCAGGAGGAGATAGCGCCACCTGTCGGTGCGTTTGTGCGAAAAGGTGAGACGAAAACCTACCGCACAGGAGTGTTTTCGAAGGATTTTATCCCTATGACTGCGCCTAATCGTACAACGGTATATGCGGATGCGTGGTATGCGCCACCAACAAATGCCCCTCTGCAGGTGAGTGAAGTACTGGCAAATGCGCGTGATTGCTCGCCGCTCGAGACTTCACCCGATTGTAGCGACTACGTGAAGGTGTATAATCCTACAAATCAGCCGATAGATCTTGCTGACTATCGCTTGCGTAGCGGGTTTGCTGGTCAAGGTTCGTCGTCGAGCAATACGTACGCACTAAAAGGAATGTTAGCGCCTGGCCATTTTGCAGTTATTGCGAATAGTGCGGACGATCGGCCGTTAAGCCTGACAAATAGCGGTGGTTACGTGTGGCTGGAAGATGCCGAGGGGGTGACAACGTATCCGGCTACAGTGCAAGGGTATGCCGATGCGAGTAGTGATACCAAAAAAGGGCAGGCATGGGCCTATGATATTTCTGATGGAACGTGGAAGTGGACTTCCCAGCCGTCACCGACTGATAGTCCAAGCGTCTTTCCCCTGCCCTTGCCTATCGCCACTAAATCCGTGATTGCAACTTCCCTTTTGCCCTGTAAAGAAGGTCAATATAGGAGCGAAGAAACGAATCGTTGTCGCTCGTTAGCGACGACCGTGACCGCACTCGCCTCTTGCGACGAAGATCAAGAGCGCAACCCTGTGACCGGGCGTTGCCGCAAACTATCTAGTGCGGCAGGTCAGCAATTGACACCGTGCAAGCTAGGGCAAGAACGCAATCCTGATACGAATCGTTGTCGAAACATTACTGCGAGGGTTCCGGCAGCAGACTTTGCTGTGCAGCCAGTCGCGGAGACGGGCAACGCCTTTATCGGTTGGTGGGCGGTCGGTGGTGTAGGCACTCTTGCGATCGGCTACGGTGTTTGGGAATGGCGTCACGAGCTATTGACGGTTATGTGGAAAGCGAGAGTATTTACAATCGGACGAAAGTAAAGAGGCATGGAACATGCTGAGAGTAACACATTCCATGCCTTGTATATCTACCATCTCTCTGCAACAAAATCGAAGTAGGTTCTCGTGAAGATACTCTCACTAGAGGAGTAAAGAGTTTGCATAGCGAGCGGGTTCTAGCACCGTGCAGAAGGCCACGTCTTCCCTGAGATCTGTGCTATCTATGCGAATGTAGGCACCATGCAAGCGGTTGGAGGTGTCGGTCTTTGGTATGTGAAAATGATTTTTTTCTGTAGAGAAAGGTACCGCTTGAAAGAGTCGATACCTTTCGCTACGCCTTACATCAAGCGACCAGGTGCAGATAAGAGTGGAAAGACCATGCGCCAGCCTTCATAGCTATCAGTTGGTCCTGAGAGAAAATAAATGGCCACCCACGCAAGCGTCCCTTGTTAAAATACCGTACGAAGACCTCGTAAAGCTCCGGCGGAACGTAATACAAAACTCCGTCAACCGGCTTATCGACACACAGCACCGCGTCTAGATGATCGTTCTCATGCTGGACAACACGCGAAGAAGGGTTCTCAATCCGTGTGCCATTCAGAAGCACGACGTTGTATCGTCGCACGATCGCTGCGATACCAGGTGCAGAAAAGCACCTCTCAATGTGATCATTGTAGCCCTCACTCTCCACAGGCGCAACGATAGGATCGATAAACAGCCGCGGCTCCTGCGTCAGATGAGCCTGAGTCAATCCCGCAAGATTGACGTGAGCTGCAAACATTCGCCTGGCTGGCATCATCAGCGACCTACTCACCTGCGGTGAGGCCATACCGACTCCTGGCTTGAAGGGAAGATGCTCTCCCTTTGTCACGCACGAGAGCAGGAAACGGCCCTCCTCCTCTATGTCGCTAGAACCCGTACCCACCGGAACAATGAGCCTCGGATCATGAAGCTGTGGCATGGATGCGGGCGCAAGTCCGTAATCAAGGTATGACTTCACTTCCCGAAGCAGCCCCATCGAAGGATGGTGCCATCCAGCGGGAAGCGCGTAAATGTCGGCGAACTCAACGCCAACACCCTCAAAACGCATGGTATGCACGGTGTGCAACTTTCTCTCGACAGTTGGCCTATTTATGGTAATAGAAATATACTAAGAAGACAAGGTGAGTAGTTTATTATATACTCGCGTAAACACACATGGGCCGATGGGTAAAAGCTATAGACTATGCTAAATTAGGAAAAACGAGCAGACAGGCTGTCAGATGTAGGAGGTATAAGATGAGTGCTGAAACGAGTCGAAAAATATATGATTTTGCTATTGTACGTGAGGACCATGAGCACGAGCGGTCACGCGAGAAGGAACGACAGCCTAGTCGAGATCATAACATTACAGTCTCCATTAGTGAAACGGGAGAAATGATGGCTCGTCAGATCAATAACAGGGTCACCCTGTCAGAAAGTGAGGCATATGTTGCAGACTTTGCACAAAATAATTCCCTTAGCTACTTCAATATCCCTCCAAGTAGCATAGGACTAATGGATGAGAGAATTCTCACCCCAGACAGCATTATCCCAAATCCTGTGCCTGTTGTTTTCATATCAAGCTATGGTTTATTGAATGGATCTGAGTGGACGTCTAGTCAACCATCGGAAGGGACTGCTGTCTTATCTGAATGGCTTGCAAGAAATGAACCTCAGTCAGCGCCTATATTTATTGATCCCAACCTAATCTCAGAGGAAGAATTTGAAGATATCCTATCTAGATATGCCGGTCCTGAATCACCAAGTCTAATAGGTTTTAGCCTGTTACCAGTTAATTTGCGTAATGATATTCCATTGATTGCAAGGACCAAGCAGAAACTGCCAAAAAGTATTATGGTTGCTGGTGGAATTGGCAGTGAAATCCTTGACCTTCTGCCAACTGCTTCGGGTGCAAAGGGTGTAGGGGAAGCTTTGCCGATTGACACTGTATTAACGGGAACTCCCTTCGGCACACTTTCACAAATCGTAAAAGGTTTACATAGTGGTACGATTAGCAACAAACAGGACTTAGATGAATTACTTCAGGCTACTGATGCTCGGCCTTATCCTGTATCGGAGATTCAAGATGCAAGGGTGCGAGCTCGTAATCTCTTTATACCTTACGAGTATACTGATCTTGTGCATGGAAAATCCTATAAAGAGGCTAATGAGTTATCAGAAGGCAGCGAAGGTCGTAACGTTGTCTCAGTGCTTATTGATAATCGGTGTGATCAGGGATGCTACTTCTGCTCTTCGCCAAAGCAGCAGATCTATACTAATATTGAATCAGCTATGGATCATCTTGAAGCAAAAGTGCAAAGTGCTGAAATCATAGCAGTTAACGATAATGATTTAAGCAACAATCCCGATCAAACAATCGCTCTATGTCAGGAAATGATAGGGAGAGGTATTCTGCAACCGAAGCACGGAAAAATGCGAGCAAACTCGTATCATCCCGAGCTCCTCGATGCCTTGGCTAAGGCGAACTTCGTTCGACTCGCTATAGGGGTGGAAAGCTTTGATTATGATGTAAGAAAGAGTCTAAACAAAAAAGACTTTACCGATGATGCTATAGAAAAAAACCTTCACCATATGCTTTTACGAGGCATACAGCCTGAAATCAATTTGATACTCTTTAGCCCGCACGAGACGAATGAGTCTCTGGAAAAGACAGTTCGCGATTCTTTAAATTGGGTTAATGAGGGTTGTAGCCTCTATGCAACAATTGGTCTCTTTGCTGTACCGAATGCACCTGCGGTCAAGAATATATTACGGAAAGGCAAATTACTAGAATCGCAACTCATAGAGACAGAAGAGTTGTTTTATCCTGGCATGAAGGAAGCACTTCTCTTCCCAACGCGCTGGAAGGGCCCGAATGATGAATCGGCAAAGCTTCGAGATGAGCTTTTAACCACGAGGAAGGAAATCCTTGATGAGCTGAGTACCAGGTACGACACGGCGATGCCAATACCGGTTGAAGCATATACGGCTATAGCACTACTTGCGAATCGTCTTGGTCTCGAAGGCTTTGTCACAAAGGAAGAGCTTTTGGCAAACATCTTGGAATATGCCGAATCGCAACTTGATAAGCACTATATAAGCATTTAAGACAACCATGAAAGCGTTTAATATAAGGCAGGCTAAACTAAGCTCGCTCGCGAACCTTATTCCCGACGAAAGTATAAAACGGATTCGTCGGCGATACCCTATTTTTTCTCATAAACGCGACGGACGAAGTCAAAGACTTTTCGCTGAGATTCATCAAGCAGCGCAGTATAATGGAACGGGATTTAGAGAACCCTTCGCTGAGATTGTTAAGCTATATGATGACTATGCGGATGCGATCGTACTGGTAACGGATAACATTTTGTTTGAAGGTGACCCCGAATGGGTGCGAGTTGCTGCTATGTTGACTAATAAACCTTTGATTGTTCTCGATATTTTCCTAGTTGAGGCTCAAATCGATGAAGCGTACATAAATGGTGCCGATGCTATTATATTAATCGTTTCACTACTAGAAGAAGAGGAGTTAAAAAAACTGCACGAGAAGGCAGATTTTCTTGGGCTTGATGTAATCGTTGAAGTTCAAGACAAGCACGAGCTAGAGAAGGCTATCAATATTGGAGCAAAAGCCATCGGGATTAACACAAGAGATATAAATGATTTAACAAGAGTAGAACTAACCAAGGTGTCGCAATTATCAAAGTTGATACCTGAAGAAATTCATATTGTTGCAGAATCTGGGATAAAATGTCCCGATGAGATCAGGCAGTACTGTCAAGATGCTGAAGCTATCATCGTGGGCTCGGCACTATTGGTAGACGATACAATTGAAGCGAATCTAAAACGTTTTGCTTTAGCGGTAAACACTTGATCAAGGAGTTCTTATTGCTGCATAGATGCTTTTAGCAACCCCTTTGTGGTTTGGCGGAAGCTCACCAAGTTTTGATAAGGCTTTTTCAGACACCCATTTCGTTGCCGATACTTCTTTTGGATTTGATTGTATCTGGATAGGAGTATTTACTCTATGTATGAAGATGAACACGAGTGCATGGCCAGGATAAAGAAACTCCACGTAACCTAGGGGTTGTATGTTATCGATTTGCAGTCCTAATTCTTCGCTAATTTCCCTTACTGCTCCAGTTGGTAAGGCTTCGTTTTCTTTTAATTTTCCACCAGGAAGACTAAACAGGCCGTAGAAGGGTTTGTTTGCGCGCTTAATAAATAGTATTTCATTAAATTCATTTACGATCCCGACAGTAGTCAAAAGCAATGGATAAGACATAATGAAATTATAGCATGAAGCGACTATGACGCATCGTTGCTAAGGCTATCGGTCTAGATGTCCTCAAGTTTCTCTTCTACATGTGATAAGACTTCAGTTGGCGTGAGATCGCTGGTATCAATTATGTGCGCATCGAATAGGTCAACGACGTACCTTTGCAGGATCTTTTCCATCCTAGCGAATCTCTCCGGATCTTCACGTACGAGTAGGTCTTTTGAGTTCACCTTTGTTGGATTTTCGCGCTCACGAATAGCCAGTCTTTCTTGTCTGCGCTGCATGTTTGCTGTCAAATATAAACTGCGGTCAAACTGAGGATGTCGTATGAGTAGCGCCTCTATTTTGTCTGCAGTGTTTTTGTTGCCGTTTACAACGTGCCAAGCTAGTGCACGTAAGGCGATCACTGAGTCCTGGATTGTATCTAATTCTGGTCTAACGTACGTTTCGATATCAGCTGCGATTCCTGTAATATATAGTTCGTCAATAACCTCTTGGCTGTACCTTCCACTAGAAGTAAGTTGGTCTGCTAAAGAGCGAATCGGATTATCTTCATTTAGTATTCCATGCTTGACGTGCCATTCAGAATCACTCCGCTCAATATAATTGGCGACCAGTGAGGTCTTGCCGGATAAATCCATGCCTTCTATATGTAAATGACGTGCCATTCCTTCTCTTTTCTGATAATTGTGCGTATTTGCTAGTTGTCAATTATAGCATTTCCAAGATTACCGTTTATGGCGACAATAGTGCTATAAATAAAATAAGGTCTGGAGTTTGTTGTAGTATCAAACAAACTCCAGACTCGTATCTACCATCTCTCTGCAACAAAATCGAAGTAGGTTGTCGTGAAGACACTCGCTAGAGGGGCGAAAAACTCGCCTGCATAACGAGCGGGTTGGACTACTGTACAAAGGATTACGTAGTCTTCCTCCCTGAGATAGACGCGATCTATGCGAATGTAGGCACCGCGCAAACGATTGAGTGTATCGCACTTAAGTACGTCAGAACAAAGAGTGTTATTTCGCCTGTATATGTGACCGACTTCGGGAATATGCGACGAAAGTACGCTGATTGGTTCCATGAACGACCTTCGCTAGGCAGGTGTACTTATTAGTATATATCATTCGCTTGACGACTAGTCATAAAGGGTCTAAAGTACCAATACCGTTCTGCTCTTAAAGGTCGAACGCGTTATTCGACAAGTAGGCAGAGTATTACTGGAGGTGTTGTTATGAGTTTGGCGTGGAAACGTGAAATACCCGAAGTGACTTCGGAAGAGTTCGACTCCATGAAGGCTGCGTACAGGCAGCGTCCAGACGAAGAACTCGAGAAGATGCTTCTTCGTGTTCAGCCCATCGTCCGCGTGTATAACACACTGTATCCAATGAAGCGACCTTTTGACGTGCGTAGGTTTACCTATGCATGGACGGCGGACGTAAACGCCTCGCCACTAGATGGTTTGTATCATCTTTGTGAAGTATTGACGCTGCATCTTCCTCGTCATGGGTATAGTGGTATTTTCAAGCCAACAGTCGGTGAAGTGCTGGATGCTATTCCAAACGAATTTGCCGACAGAGTGCGGGCCTTCGAGTTGTTTGGGCCTAGTGACAAAGATTTTCGCAGACAGCAATCCGCAATGAACGAGGGCTATCAGATTGGCCTTGCTGTGCTTTATCAGTAGTTGCCTTGTGATGTGGCGAGTACTCTGCCTACTTGTTACATCATAAAATAATTTCTTATGTACGTATGCGTGCCTGACCTATTAGCCCGACACGCATACGACGTTCTACTACCTAGGCTCGAAGTATTCGTCGGTGAAATCTTCGAGGTCGACATTAACCTTCTCGCCATCTGACATGGCTGACAGGCCGACAACGTGCGGGTTAGCGAACAGTACCTTCAGTGTTTCATCGCAGATGGAATTGAGCAGCAGATCACCTGGCTTCTTTGCAGTGTTACGATGAAAGATTCGGCCAACCTGAGGGTTGAGCTTCTCTGCCACGGGAGCCTCCACTATCAACGGGTGTAGAATTGCTAGACTATTATAGCATGCTATCTATAATCATCAGTGTCAAGTATACTCGTTACATGAGAATCATAGGGATCGACCCGGGCACGGGGATTTTAGGCTTTGGTGTGGTGGACGTTGTCCGAGGCAAGGCGAAAATGGTGACTGCCGGAGTTATTACAACACCAGCTCATACGCCGCTCGACGAGCGTCTGGAAGATATTTTTGATAATCTAACTGAAATTATTACTGAAACCAAGCCGCAAGTGATGTCGATTGAAAAGCTCTTTTTTGCTCGAAACGTCACTACGGCCATGAGCGTATCGCATGCCCGCGGCGTGGCAATGCTAACTGGTCGCAAGGCAGGTATCCCCATTGCTGAATATACGCCAATGCAGATTAAACAAACGCTCACTGGCTATGGTAAAGCCGATAAAAAACAGGTGCAAGAGATGGTTCGACTGCACCTAGGACTTAAAGAAGTGCCAAAGCCAGACGATTGCGCTGATGCACTCGCGGCTGCCATTACACATTTCATGATGAGTCGAAACGTAGTAGAGAAATAAAAGAGCCATTCCCGTTAGTACAACGGGAATGGCGTCGTTTCTCTTGAAGCTATGTCTTTTGAATCGGAGACAGTTCTAGCTCTTATTCAACATACTTCCAGGTAGCTCTCATGTGAAGCTGTGCCTTCTCGAAGCGCTCCACGGAAGCATGAACATCCCTCATGAACACTTGAATCGTACGGCTACGGATGCTATATCGCTTCGTTACTTCCAGCAAGCCAGGTGAAGGCGGCTTGAGGGTGACGATGACATGTCCTCGCGTTGACGTATAGAGTTCAAGCTTTCGCGCAGCATCACGGAGGCCTTCTGCCTTGAGCCTAGTGCGGCGAAGTCATCGTGCGAACGGTTTCCTGCTCCAAGAAGACATTTCACGAGAAGATTCTTCAGTGCTTCTGTAATACCCTTTTCCTGAACAACGTTATCGTTATTGAGTTTGTAGCGGGTAACGAGCATCATAGCCACACCGATGTAGGCTGCTTCCTTGACAGAATAATGCCCGTATACATCAGCTTGTCGTACCTCGCCGCTCAAAACCTCTTCGACGGCATTCAGATAAGAGCTTTCATCCTCATTCACGAAACGCTACCTTTCAGTAGAATCCAAGACAAAACCTTTATATTTGTAGGGCAGAAAGGTGTGGATGTCAATAAGCTAAAAAATCTAGGGTATTTGATATACTATAAGCACATGGCTCGCCAGGGAACACATACTCGAAAAGTGGGCAAAATTCGTCAAACCAAACGCACCAGCCGGCGGTTGTGGCGGTGGTTTAAAGGACTCTCGAAAAAGAAAAAGATCGCACTTATCGCAGGGCCAATCCTTGCCTTTTTAGTACTGACACCGCTCCTTACCTACGCGTACTATGCCAACGATATATCCGATCAAGAGCGGTTGATGAACCGTAATAACACGGGAATTGTCATGACCGACAAAAATGGCCAGGCATTTTACAGTATCGGTCGGGCGGAGCACCGCGACCTCGTGCCGCTTGCCGACATTTCGCCTACCATGCAGCACGCGCTCGTTGCCTCGGAGGACAAAGATTTTTACAAAGAAAACGGCTTTTCAGTGTCGGGTATTTTTCGGGCTATTTTTGGTACTATTACCAACCAAAGTCAGTATGGCGGTGGTTCTACGCTCACGCAACAACTGGCTAAAAACACACTGCTGACGAGCAATCAAACCTTCCTGCGCAAATACCAAGAATTAGCGGTTTCAATTGCGATTGAGCAACAATATAGCAAAGATCAAATTTTAGATATGTATCTTAACTCGGTGTTCTTTGGCGGAACGTCGTTTGGCATTCAAGATGCCGCAAAGACGTATTTCAACGAAGCGCCAAAAGACCTTGATCTTGCCCAAAGTGCCATGCTCGTAGGTGTATTGCCAGCTCCGAATGCCTATTCACCCACTATTGGCAATCCGACATACGCCAAGCAGCGCCAGACGACAGTACTAACGCGTATGGTTGAAAATGGGTATATTACTGACGCGCAGAAACAAGCTGCGCTTGCTGAGACGCTTACCTATGCGCCGGTGCAGGATACGAATGACAGCGCGGCGCCGCATTTTGCCCAAATGGTGCTCGACCAACTAAATAGCCAATACGGTGAGGAAGCGGTGTTACGTTCTGGCTACCAGGTGAAAACCACACTTGATTTAACATTGCAGCACCAACTTGAGGCAAATATTAACAGTCATTTGGCGTATATCCAGCGCGAAGGCGGCTCGAACGCCGGCGGTATCATCATTGATCCGACGGATGGTGAGGTGCGTGCGCTTGTGGGAAGCGTTGACTGGAATAACTCAAGTTGGGGCAAGGTGAATATGGCAACTACCGCGCGTCAGCCAGGTTCAAGTTTTAAGGCTATTTACTATAGTCAGGCGTTGGCCGATGGAGTCATTACACCAGCGACAGTATTAAAAGATGAGGTAACTACGTTTGATGGTGGCTATGTACCACTTGACGCCGATCGTACCACCCGTGGCGACGTTACCGTTCGAAGCGCTATTAGCCAGTCGCTCAATATTCCAAGTGTCGAAGTTATGCAGCAATACGGTATTCCACAATCTGTAACAGCGGCGAAAAAACTCGGTATTACCACTTTGAAAGATAGCTCGAACTATGGGTTGTCATTAGCGCTTGGCGCAGCTGAGGTGCCCCTTATCCAAATGACCAACGCATATGCGGCCTTTGCTAATGCCGGCCAGCAATACGATACGACCATTATCCAGCAAATCAACGACAAATTTAACAGCAATATTTTCAAGGCGAACGAACAACCAAAAACCGCCATTAGCTCGCAAGGTGCCTTTCTCATTTCGAGTATTTTGTCCGACAACAATGCCAGAGCGCCCATTTTTGGCTCGTCACTTACTATCCGTGGTCGAACAGCGGCGGTAAAAACCGGTACTACCAATGATGACCGCGATGCCTGGACAATTGGTTATACGCCACAACTTGCAGTCGGTATTTGGGTGGGCAACAACGACAACACTGCCATGCATAGTGGTGGCTCGGATATGGCAGGGCCAATTTGGGTAGCTACCATGAAACAGGCATTGGCTGGCGTGCCAAATACGCCGTTTACTATTCCATCTGGTATCGTCCAAAAGCCGATTTGTTATGGTAGTTATGGCCTCGCGAGTGCCGGTGGAAGTAATACCTATAACGAATATTTCCTCTCCTCTGCTCTGCCGACGACAACGTGTACGACGGCGAAAAAGCAACAGCCAGACACGTCAACCGACCAAAACAAACCAAAAGACTCAAATACGACTGATAACAACTCTAACAACACCACGTCAGGTTCGGGTAGCGGCAATGGAACAACTGGTGGTGGTACCTCCGGCGGAACGGGCACGGGAAGTGGGAATAGTGGTACAGGTTCGGGCACCGGGACTGGCGGAACGGGATCTGGAACTGGGGGAACTGGTACGGGAGGCACTGGGGGAACTGGCACCGGTGGAACAGGAATTACGCCACCAATAACCCCGTAACTGTGTCATAATAAGGCTATGATTGCACACGTTTCTGGAATAGTAGCCGAAAAATTTAATTCCTCTGTGATAGTTGACGTTCATGGGGTGGGGTATGAAGTAGCTGTGGCGCTGGGTGATTACGAGCGTGCGCTGCTCAATGAGCCGGTAAAGTTTCATACCTATCATCATATTCGCGAGCAGTCGCACGAGCTATTCGGATTTACCAGCCTTGCGGCCAAAAAATTATTTGAAATGCTTATTACCGTGCAAGGTGTTGGCCCGAAAGCCGGCCTGGCTATTCTCAGCCTTGGTGATAGCGAAACCGTGCGAAATGCCATAGCAAACGGCGACAGTACGTTTATTACTAAAGCCAGTGGAGTAGGTAAGCGTATCGCAGAACGTGTTGTTGTAGATTTGACAGACAAGGTTGGACTGGCTATTCGTACCAACGTTGACACGCAGGGCATTTCCACGCCACTGCATCATAGCGACGAAGCGCTCGAAGCATTAATGGCGCTTGGCTATAGCCTAAGCGACGCAACACGCGCCCTCGAAGGCGTCTCGACTGATATTTCTACAGCAGAGCGGGTGACGCAGGCTTTGAAGGGCTAGTGTTCAACGTCTACGACTTAGTTTATTAAGCGTATACTTTTCTATGACTAAAGTGGGGTGTAATTATTTATTGTATTAATTGAAGAAAGGTTGGACTAATGACGAAAGAATTACTGTATGTTAAATAGGAAAATAAAAAAGAGAATACTATTTCTAGATGGCGACGGAACACTTTGGTATCCATCAACGACTAAGCGTACTCAGAAGCCCCACTGGGTGTATTACGATGAAAAGACGAAAGATAATTATCTGGAACACATAGAATTAATTCCAGGAACAAAAGAGGCGTTAGAGCTTTTTCACAAGAAAGGAGTATACCTTGTAGTCATCTCTGCAAATCCATATAGCGAAGAGGTTGCTATTAAGAAAATCAGAGAGCGACTTGATCATTTTGGTTTAAGTGGGTTATTTTATGCCTGTCGCGCATCAAAAGGTGACGATCCAAAGGGTAAAACAACAATTATGCTTGAAATCATTGAAGAACTTGGCTTAACGAAGAAAGATGCACTTATGGTGGGTGACAGCTACTTTTACGACTACCTTGCGGCAAAAGAAAATGGAATTGATGCTTTCTTTATTGAAAACGAGGTCTCTAAAATGCTCGAGGTTATGCCTAAAGATCTGCAGAGTATTCAAGAAATCCATGATCTAATCAACATTATCGAATAACAGTTACTTATGAGAAAAAAATACAGACTTTGTGTAAACTCTTCTACTAGTCAACCTAAATGCGTACAATAGGCAATACGTTTACTTAAGGCTAAGTCGGATATAAAACGGTTTGCGTAACAAAACCAGAAAACGGCGCTCTTTGTCGTCAAGTCGTATGAGGTGCGTGTGTTGGTGAAAGACGCTTTTTACGTTGGAAGACGGTGCGCGTGCGTAAAGATTATATCCTTTTGATTCATATCTAGTGACTATATCTATGTAATCGATTGCTGCGTCTGTACCTAGACTGCCAAGTTTATCCGTATGAACTTTAGGTACGATCATGAGATGATCAACTACGCCCTGGCCATCCCAAATCGAGTAAGGAACTCGATTGCGTATCACTTTTAGAAATCCTGTTTCTTCAACAAATTGTGGATCATGTTCTTTAATATTGCAAAATGGACAGGCTTTGTTTTCCTCAGTGCGGCGCTGTTTACGATATTGATATTCTTCTTTTGTTGAACGAGTCGCGGTCATCTATCTTAGTATAGCAGTTCAATATTCGCTATTTGCCAGAGCCTTACGTATTGTGGTTGATGAGATATCGTTTTCCATGTCTTCACGCTCAGTAATGATAAAGCGTGACGATGCTATTGCATCTGCAATCCATGGGGTTTCAAGCTGGCTCTGAACATAGTCGAGATTACCAGGTCGAAGTACACAGACAGCTCGATTAGCTTCGTTGCTTAGATGAGATTCCATACTGGCTAGCTGATCGGATCCCACGACTAAATACGTCTGACATGCTGTAAAACCAAGATGTCGACGAATGGTAAGTGTCACGTAATCATTAATTTCTTTTTCTTTGGCTTCATGTCCAGAAAGGTCATCAACGTAGGTGGAAATATTAGGGTGCGGATCTTGGCTAAGGATCTCTTGTATGCGTCGTTCGTACGTCCACTCGCCTAAGTCTTCACGAAGTTTTTTGCGTACGTACTCTTCGCTGTTTGGGGTAAAGACGAGTGATTCCACGGGAAGTCCCTGCTTTGTTAGCGCTGTGCTAGCGGCGTGAATTGCGTCAAAGTGGCCTCTATGTACGGGCGCAAATGAGCCGACTATAGCAACTACGTTACCTTCACGATTTTCGGCGGATAAGGTGTTGGATAGTCTGTCAATTTTCATTTGCTCAATCATAATATACGTATAGTGACATATAAATAAATGATGAGTCAATAGTTTTTATACATATTCATGAACTTATACGTATATATACACTTGACTCATTCCATTGGGCATACTATGATGTTCCTGAAGCCGATTCTTAAAAGTGTATAAGCGAAAGCTTGGGCTACTGTGATAGGTCTGCGCTAGTTAACGAAAACCGCAATGACGACATAACTTAGAAGGAATGATTCCCAATGAATGCACGAAGATGTATAGAAACGCTAGTCAGCAATAGAGATCTTCCGGATGATGCCGAAGTAGTCTCGACAAACAATAAAATTGTAGCTATTTCACGTAGAGAAAAACTGGTGGCTCGTATCGGTAGTACGGCAAACTTGAACCTACGGGATGATCCTCATGACTTACGTTATTCCCACAAGGTAGCATGGCTAGCTGGTGATACCGCACCAGTAGTGAAGCCCTTGAGTAGTGAGCCTATTGTGAGTGGTGACTATGTTATTTCTACTTATCCACTGCTTAATAATGAGGCTAACTTGGACAAATCTAGTGTTGGCGAGATTTACACTATGTCCCGTGATTTTGGTGATGCGCTTACTGCTGTAGAAACGGATATGGTCTTAAGACGTCTAGATGTCGGCACGTATGTTAGAGAAAGATTAGACTCCATGTATGACAATCCACGTTATAGCCAAGAACTGGTTGGGTATGTAAGTGAAGAAGTTGATCGAATGGATAGTCAATCTCCTTTCGACCAACTCATGCAGAACGACACAGCTCTTATTCATGGTGATTTAAAAGCAGACAATATAGTTCTTGACCATGAAGGTAGGTTAAAAGCTATTGATCTTGACGCTGTAGCGGTAGGGCCAAGGCTTTACGACCTTGCCTCATGGAGGTTAAGGCAAGAGCTTGGAGATGATGCTCCCGTAGGAGAGGTTGTTGAGGTTGGACGAAAGACTAATACTTGGAATGAAGATGCCTACCGAGCCTTAATAGGTTGGAAAGCTATCTCGTCTATGAGCTTCACACTGAAATATGAAATACCAGAAGTTTATGAGAAAAAGGTTAAGGATATTGCGAAAAGTGCCGCTATACTCGGAGGACTGATGCCTGTACCCTTTGTCGAAAATTCGTGACCATATTTCCGTGCTATAGTAAATGATAATCCACTAAAATGAGGAGTGTGCTATGCCTACCCAACAAGAAATTATCGACTCTCATGCACTTATCGTAAATACCTTCAAGGAATTTAGACCTGAGCTTATGAAAGCATACGGTGCCATTACCCATTCGAGCAAGGGGGATGACTCCCCCGTCACTCAATTGGACGTCAAAATTGAGACTACGCTTAAAGAAAAACTTTTAACGCAATTTTCCGTCTTTGGTTTCAAAGGTGAAGAAACAGAAGAAGTAGCAAGTCCTTATGGAGCTACATGGTATGTCGATCCTATTGATAGTACAAGTAGTTTTATCCACGGCCTGCCCTATTGTTCGAACATGGCCGGGCTGGTTGTAGATGGAGAGATTGTTGCGAGTGTCATTTATCATTTTGTCGCGGATGAACTATATACTGCATTTAAGGGTCAGGGGGCTTATAAAAATGGTGAGCGGATCTTTGTAAAAGATGTTAATCTAGACGACTCCTACGTATTTGCAGATGCTTACTCATATAAAAATCTTTATAAATTTTACGCCTCAAATAAAGTAAAATTCTATGCGCCTATGGGTGCTACAGGATACTTCTTAACGCGCGTGGCACAGGGAAGCATTCAAGGCACTTGCTATTTCAAGGCAAAAATCAAGCAACATGATGTCATTCCTGGCGCGCTGCTTGTTCTAGAAGCGGGTGGGAAAGCAGTTTCATTCACCGGTCGCCCATTTGACTACACATGCCTGCGATTCATGATGGGTACTTCGAACCTGTGTGACATCACTGAATATCAGTTAGATACTATACTGAGTAGCAAATAACTTTTTATGCTAAATCACTTTGGCGTAGAGCCTTATCCAGTATGGTACGAATAACTTCTGATTTATTTTTGCCGGTTTCATATGATTTATCATGCAAGTATTTATAAATGCGACGGTTGAGGAGCATATTAAAACGAAGATCTTTAGCAGGAATAATGTTCTTTTGTATAAATCCACTTACGATTGACTCGAGATCCTCTTGTGTTGAATATTGTCTAACCGTCAGGTATCGGTTCGAGATACCAGAGATGAACGTGCCTTCAATTTGCGAACGTGTTAAAACGAGAGTCGGTTTTTTATATTGTGCTGCAAGGTAGGTTTGTATACCTTGGTTAAAATCAGAAAAGCTAACTTCTGAAATCACTAAATCTGAGCGCTTGATCGCATCGAGACTTTCTTCAACAATGTTCATCCAGTCTGCTTGCTCAACGTAAGGTTTGGGGCTTCGCTTTTTGTAGCTAAGTACAGGTCCCAGCCAGTCACGAGTAATAACCGCGTGGTTTTTATAAATCATTTCCATGATCTTCTGAAGGTACGGTAAATCGTTCTTTAAGTTGTTACCACTTGCGATGAAGTAAATGTAAGTAGTAAAATCTGTCATTTTGTTTCTCTGTTACGACTACGTTTTTTTATCAATTCACGAACAATAGCCGATCTATTCGCACCCGAATATAAGGATTTTTCATCAAGGTAATTTGAAATCCTACGTGTTAGGAAGATATTAAAGCGAAGGTCTTTTGTATGGACGATATTTTTCTTTAAAAACGATGCAACAAGCTTGATTAGCTCTGTCTCGTTAGTATACGTTTTATAAGTAAGTAGGGAACTCGTAAAACCAGTAATATATCTATATTTTAAGTCATCTCGGGAAACAACGAGTACGGGTTTTTGATATTCCAATGCGGCGGCCATTTGGTAGCCTTGACCGAATGTGTAGTTAGATGCATCTATAATTACCATGTCAGCACTTTTAATTGCATCTAGAGTTTTCTGTACGAATAGCGTCCAGTCTGCCACGCTAATCTCTTCGGTAAGTCTAGTAATTGCTGCATCGAGCCATTCATCCGCTAAAACGGCACCGTGATCATGAATAACCTCGATGATACGACGGAGATAATGTTCATCTTCATCAATATTACGAAGACTAGCGGCTAAATGAATTATCATTATGAACCTTCTCGCTCGATCTCTTCCTCAAGTAGATCACGTATAATCTCTGACTTGTTCTTGCCAGTTTCGTATGAAACTTCTCTGAGGTAGTTATAAATTTCGCGGTCGATGAAAAAATTAAAACGCAAGTCTTTAGTTGATACAGCGTTGTCTTTAATGAATTTCTTTACGATTTTCTGAAGGTCATCTTGTGAGGTGTACTCACGTGTAATTAAGAGTTTGTGCTTTATGCCAGACAAAGATCGGTTCTTTATGTTGCTTCGAGTAACGAGTAGAGTGGGCTTTTTATTGGCGAGTGCAAACGATGCAAAGAAGCCCTGCTGAAAACTATATTGCGACGCCTCGATAATAACCAGATCAGAGCGAAGAATTGCGTCGCAACTTTCCTCATAAATCGCTTCCCAGTCGACCTTGGAGTAGTTTTTATTTTTGACCACCCTGTTGTAGGCTGCGCCTAGCCAGTCACGAGATAAGATAGCATCATTGTCATGAATTGTCTCAACAATTGTGCGTAAGAAAGGAAGATCTTCTTCGAGATTACGCGCGCTGCTTGTTAGGTGGATTAACATAATAACTATTTTAAAATAGTTTTATAAATAAATCAAACCTTGAAGTTATATTTGTGTTTGGCAATACACCTTTAGTGATTATAACTTAATGAACGAATTGACTAATAAAAAGAACCACAGTTGGCTGTACGTTAAATGGCCAAAGTGGCTTTGAAATTGTAGAAAAGCCTAGTGTTCAGACGAAAAGGCTGACTTAAGAGAGTGTGTGTATTCTTTTTGACTATTGGGAGTATTCTCTGCGTCAGGCTCCAAGTGCTGCACTGGTGAAGTATAGATCTGTATGCCGTCTGCGTCTGTTGCATAATTAATCTTTATATTTCTTTTCATGACTGACTTAGCAGGAGTACCCGATAACCACATCTTTTCACATTCAGTTGCAAGAACGCCTGTAATGAGTGTGGTTTTAAAGTGTGGTTGCATAAAAAATTCAGGAAGTGTATCTATGGTTGCACTGACGCCACTCTGATCTAAGTTGGTACCGGCTACTATCGTTCGGACTCCTGCGAGAAGGATCGCTCCAAAACACATTGGACATGGTTCAAGGGTAGTATATAGTACAAGATTCTTTCCCTTGGAATCAAAATGTTTTTCTTGAAGTTCTCTGATCGCTTCTGTTTCTGCATGAAGAAGGCGATTGTGGGCTGAGAATACACGGTTTCTCCCTCGCGCTACGACCTCACCATCAAGTGTAATGATACAGCCTATCGCCCAGTCATTACTGTCGCGTGCTTTGGCGGCTTCTTGTAATGCCTCAGACATAAACATCTTATGATCCATAAATCTCCCGTAAAGTTACATATTGTATGAGTAAATCAATATGATACTACTTTGTCGTCTAAAAGTAAAGTACTCTGAAACCTAATGCTTAATGTTACACACTTAAAGTATATATAGCTACATTATACTCCTTTAAAATGAGATAATTGCAACATGATTAGACAGCCAGGGTACAGTGATATTAAGTGGTTAAGGATGCAGGCGTGCGATGACTCTACGCGTCGTACTATAGATGTGATAGAGGCGGATCAATTAGCCTTGAGACTACATGGAACTCCTACAAGTGGTAATAGGCTCATAAAATTGAATTTCCAACAAGGTACTTTTTTTACAACTCGTGCGACTGCACATTCTCTCGTTCATGTCTTTGTGCAGATCTTTAAGCAACAAGAACATATGCTAATCGATGAATTTAGAAACTTAAGAAATTCGACGATCTTAGATTTAGGTGCAAATGAGGGATATTACGCCATAGCCATGGCGCAAAAAAGACAAAATAATCGAGTTATCGCTATAGAACCTAACCCGAAGGCATACGAGTTGCTGAAAAAGAATGTAGATACAAATAACTTATCTATGATTCAAACTCTTAACGTAGCTGCGTGGAAAAAGTCTGGCACGATAAAATTCTATTTCCTCCCACAAGTTACAAGTATTGGATCGCTTATGCTTCTGAATAGTAGTTATCTAAAGGAAGTGCCTAATAGAGTTCAGAGCATTAATGTTCGAGCTGTCACTCTACAAGAAATCGTTACGCGTTTTAAGCTCGATAAAATTGACTTATTGAAAATAGACATTGAAGGTGCTGAATTAGAATTACTCCAGTCTGCGCGCGCTACACTGGAGATAACCGATAAGATTGTTATTGAATATCACAGTCAAGCCATTAAAAGGGATGTCAGAATCTTCTTAGAGTCCATGGGGTTTAAACTGAAGTTTCATAGTTTAGATAGGAGGGATTTCGGCGATCTCTACTTTATGCGCTAAATTTTGTAATAGAGGGATTTATGTGTAATAATTAAAGTATGATACGAGTTCATCTTATAGCATCCAGAGGTAATGTCCAGGAAAACATTGAAAGTTTACGTCGCATCACGAAGCTAATCCTTAAAGAGAAGCATGAAATTGCTAGGGATTGGGTGGAGACTGCGTACTCAAACTATGTTAACAAACAAGAGACGTCGGCTGATTGGTCAAAAATATATCAATTAAATCTAGAGACTATAGCTAAAGCGGATATTGTAATAGCTGAAACAACTTCAAATAGTTTTGGCGTTGGTTATCAAGTAGCTGTTGCGGTGCAGCAGAAAAAACCAACACTCCTTTTGCGTAATGAAAGTGCTAGCGCAGACGCCTTTGCTACGGGGGTTGTTGATCCATGGGTGAAAAGTCTATCCTATAATGAGGATAACCTTGATAAGATTATCAAAGACTTTCTTGATGAAAATGACATAGCAACTAAAGATATGCGTTTCAATTTCTTTATTGACCGTAAGATATATAATTACCTCCGCTGGTCTGCATTTAAGACGGGTAAGACTAAAGCGGAAATTTTACGAGAATTGGTAGCAAAAGAGATTGAAGATAAAGATTATTAATTCCTAAATATTCTTGTAAAATATACAATTTCATGAAGGCGGTTATGTATAACTGCTATACTTAAAGGTGATTATGGCTGTTCAACGCATTGTAGATACAAGTGGTCACGACGAAGATCCTGAGGAAACGCAAATTGAAGTTACGCTAAGGCCTCAGCGTTTTTCTGAGTATATTGGCCAGGCTCGCTTGAAAAAAAACTTGCAGCTAGCGATTGATGCGGCAAAAAAACGGGACGAACCGATTGACCATGTACTCCTTTACGGGCCTCCCGGCCTTGGTAAAACCACCATGGCAACAGTGATTGCGAATGAAATGGGTACGAGCATTCGCGTGACGGCAGGGCCGGCGATTGAACGCGCTGGCGATCTTGCAAGCATTCTGACTAACCTTGCAGACGGTGACGTACTGTTTATAGATGAAATCCATCGCTTGAACCGCGCCGTTGAAGAAGTGCTGTATAGTGCAATGGAAGACTTTAAACTTGATATTGTCATCGGCAAAGGCCCGGCGGCGCGCAGTGTACGCCTCGATCTTCCGAAGTTTACGGTTATTGGTGCGACCACCCGCACCGGTTCGCTGGCGGCACCTTTGCGTGATCGTTTTGGGCACATTCATCGTCTGGAATTTTACACGCCTGAGGAAATCGGGCAGATTATTACGCGCGCCGCTGCAATTTTAGAAAGTAGTATTCATCCCGAATCCGCCAGGCTGCTGTCTACGCGGGCCCGCTTGACCCCGCGTATTGCCAACAGACTGTTAAAACGCGTGCGTGACTATGCAGATGTAAACGGCGACGGCATTATCGACGCAATTACCACCACAAAAGCCCTTGAACTTCTCGAGGTAGACGAACTCGGCCTCGACCCGGCAGACCGCCATCTTTTAAATAGTATTATTGATGCCTATGGCGACGCACCGGTAGGGCTAAACACTATTGCGGCACTCACGGGTGATGAAATGACGACGATTGAAGATTTTTACGAGCCGTACTTGTTGCAGCTTGGCTTTATTGAACGCACGCCGCGCGGTCGACGCGTCACACCAAAGGCGTATAGCCACCTGGGGCGAAAGTTGTCTGGAAAGACACCGAAGTTGGTATAATAACTGTATGGATCCGAAATCTCCTCAAAATCTTCCTGAATCTAGCGAGCCAGACAAGCAAGTAGATACGCCGCAGCCGGTTGCCTACGATACTGAAGGCCGACCGCTCTATGCCGAACCACTTCCGCCGACTTACCGTGCACAACCCGGGCCGCAGTTCGTACATCTAAGTCGGGCAGTATCGCCGGATCACCCTCCTATTTCGGATGAAGTGAAGGCAAAGCACGACCAGTCGGTGCGAGCCTATCCATCCCTCAATATGACGGAAGCGGAATATGTTATCAGCGCCGTGCCGCGCCATCCGATTGGTTTGGTGCTTCCTGTAGTGACGGTGATTTTCCTCATTGCGCTGGTTGCATCGAGCATTATTAACTATCCGCTGATTATGTCGGGGGTGGGTATTATGAACCCTCCTGAGTTTAACGCTATTCTTGGCGGAGGGCTGCTTCTTATTTTGATCTTGATTTTCATCGGCTATATGGCAGTGTGGATTTATAATAGCAACCGATTTTATCTCACCAACGAGAGCGTGATTCAGGAAATTCAAACGGGGCTGTTTAATCATAACGAGCAAACGGTAAGTCTTGCAAACATTGAAGACGCTAGTTTTACGCAAGATGGTATTTTGCAGAACATCTTCAATTATGGTTCGATTCGCCTTAGCACGGAAGGTGATGAAACGACGTATCGCTTTACATTTGTCGCAAGGCCGAAAGATCAGATTGCTATTTTGAACAATGCGGTTGAGGCGTTTAAGAACGGACGACCGGCACCTGAATAAACGCATTCAAAGAGCTTTTGCTAGGTTTTAGCAACTATGCCCCGAGTTCTTTTAAGATAAAAAGTAGTTTTATGAACGTAGAAGAGGTACGTCCTATCCAGTTGGCAGTGAGATGCGAGTTCCCTAAAAGTACGAATAAGCTCATACGTTTAGGGAACTGCGGGAGGTGGGGATGAAACGGCTATAAATGCGTCTATGCGCAACCGTTATCTCACACCTACCCGCTAGTTCCTACTTCACCGTGACGAGCATGCCCTCTTGGCTCTCGTCGAAATTGTAGTTGTTGGGATCCAACAGCTCACAGCCTTCGACCAAGTCGAGGTCGTTCGGCTGGCCGTTGTAGACGATCGTGTAGACGCGGCCATGACACATGCATCGGGGCTGATCGCCTCGCTTGAGCAGTTTGCAGCTGCGCAGAACCGTCTTCTGTCCGTCGGCGGCGATGACGTCGCCAACGAAGACACGGTAGTCGTCCTCCGTCTGCGGGTCGTAGCTGACACAGAACATCAGGTTGCTTTGCGTTCCGCGTGACAACTCGATCACCCTGCGCTTGGACATGCGACCACTCCTTGGGAAAATAGTAGGAACTGTCATGTTCTTTGGAATCCGCCATGTAATGCAGGCTAGGATTCAATGAACACATTTTTATTTTACCATAAACATAATAAACAGTCAAGTAGCCCGTACCAACTCACCACCGTTGCAACATAAAAAGATAGGTGGCGCATGAGCCATCTATCCCAAAAAAGTAGACTCCTCGTATACTGTTTACGACTAAATAATAACGAGAGATGTATATTTGAAATGTAATATGGCGCATCGGACAAAATAGTCCGATGCGCCATTGCATCAAAGAGTATGCTCGCAATGTCCTCACAGATCTGATCTTTACGTGAATCATCAAACAAGATGTACTGTGCTGTCTCGTATGCTTCGATATCGCGAAGTACGATGTCAAACACTACACCATTGATTACGTACAGGTCGAAGCATTTTGTCACGATCTTCGATTCAAAAGAATCTCGCGCAGTTTATCTTCTGTCATTGACGCGATTCCGTTCACCACGGTGCCACTTCTCATGAATCATTGGCTCCGATTGGCAGCAAAGTGCTATAGTAACGTTTTGATTGATCATTGTCAACGAGCTTCAGTCTCATTTATCCTAAAAAGCAAGGAGTCCCTTGGTCTTTTGTGTAAGAGGTAGTAGTCATGCATCTTTATCATTTCTCGGTAATCCTTGTACCCAGCTGCCGGATGTTTCGTAGACAGCAGCTGAGTACAGGCTTCAGTTGTCGGGAATGGTGGGATCAGCTCGTACCTTCGCAGCAAACGCTGCGGCGATCGTCAACCCGTCTAGGTGGACTGTACCGGTTCGAGATTAGCATTCGCCCGCACTCTTCCAGGCGTGATCACTTTGAAGTACCAGCCGCACCGACCATTCTGGTTCATCAGCAAAGCAACGCCATCCACTCCCAAGTGTATCGGAGCTTGGAGCAAGGTCGCGGGGGCTTAGTGACACGGAGTTCTACGCCGCCCCTGAACCGTCACTGATCCGAACGCCGTGCTCTTTGAGGCCGGCAACCGTCAGATTTTCACCGAAGATTCCGTGTGTGTCACTGATACTCAGCTCAGTAGCCCAGAGACGTAAGTGATCGAGCAGATATGCATATTCCTGCCTCGATGCATTCCCAATTGGGTAGGTGTACCTACGCTAACTTGTACAATTTCTGGCGCACGTCCAACACCTTCTCTCCTCGGACTCTATGAGTATAAGCTAGGCTACTTAGAGACTTAACCATGAAGGGTTTGAGGCGCGGAAAGTTTTTTACTGTCGCATTCATACTGAAGGTAATGCCCATCCATTGACTTTATATGTTTATGTGCTAAAATATATTAAGTTGTTAGAAGCACTACCGAGGAGGCATTCATGCTCGATCTCAAGGTGGTCAATACGACTCGCTACGACTGGCTCATTGCCGTCGAGCTTCGTCTGCGTCAGAGTCGCCAGTTCACGCCGGCCATGCGCGAACAGCTCCGCACGCACGATGACGTCCTGCGCGTCATTCCCGGCAACAACCCCACCAAGGTGTTCGTCCTGACGAGTGTGGCGGACTTCGCTGAGAACAACAACTCGCGCGCTGACTTTGTCAACGAGCTCGGTGGGCTCGCAGCCGCCGCCGCGTAACTCCGGACCTCAGATACATGGAGAAAACTCCGTATCTGGCGGTACGGAGTTTTCTCTTTTTGTAGACAAAATAAAAAACAGTTGAAGGAATATGTGATAACGGTCTTTTACGAGATGCCGTAATAAACGTCAGTTATGAATTACGACTTGTTTTTGTATACGTCGCTTCTTTTTCAAGGTCGGCGCTAAGCTTGTATGATTTGCACTTGTCGTTGTCGCAGTTGCTGGTGGTGTAGTGGTACTCTGACCATTGAGCGTTCATGGCTGTACCGTCCGGATCGGTAAAGAGGCTTGGGTCCATGGCTGTCAGTGTAGTACTATCAATTTTGGCTGGATAGTAGCCATTTTTGGCATAGAACACTTCTTCGAGATTGTAATGCATGGCGTTGATGGCTGTTTTTCGCTGCGTGTCGCGTTGCTGCGCGGCGAGGTTACCACGTTGAATAAAGAGCAAAATGCTCGCGGTAGCAAGAAAGAGAATAACTACGATAATTTCGATAACTGTAAACCCTTGAGATCGTTTCATTACCCCTATTATAACAGACTACCCGCGTGATATAATAGAAAGTAGCAAAGAGAGGGAAGTATGGCTAAAAAGACCGAAAAAGCAGAGATGGCCGAAAAGGCAACAACAAATGAGGGCAAGCTAAAAGCGCTTGGTCTTGCGATGGATCAGATCACCAAGCAGTTTGGTGATGGCTCGATCATGAAACTGGGTGACACGCAAAAGGTAGATGTCGAATTAATACCATCTGGAGCGTTGAGTCTTGACTTGGCGCTTGGAGGCGGCTATCCAAAAGGGCGCATCATTGAAATTTATGGCCCGGAGAGTTCTGGTAAAACCACGCTGACACTTCATGCGATTGCCGAAGTCCAAAGAAGAGGGGGCACGGCAGCATTTATCGATGCCGAGCATGCCCTCGACCCAAGCTATGCGAAAAGACTCGGCGTAGACACGGTGAATCTCCTCGTGAGTCAGCCAGACAATGGTGAACAGGCGCTTGAAATTGCCGAAACGCTGGTGCGTTCGAATGCAGTTGATCTTATCGTGGTTGACTCTGTGGCGGCGCTGGTGCCCCAGGCAGAAATTGACGGCACGATGGGCGATGCGCAAATGGGACTTCATGCTCGCCTTATGAGCCAGGCAATGCGTAAACTCACGGGTATTATCAACAAGTCGAAGGCGACAGTTATTTTCATCAACCAAATCCGTATGAAGATTGGCGTGATGTTTGGCAACCCGGAGACGACAACGGGTGGAAACGCGCTGAAGTTTTACGCGTCGGTGCGTATAGATATTCGCCGTACTGGTCAGATTAAAGACGGCGAGGAGATAATAGGTAACCGTACCAAGGTGAAAATTGTCAAAAATAAGATTGCGCCGCCTTTCCGCATAGCCGAGTTTGACATCATGTACAACGAAGGTATTTCAAAGACCGGCGATGTGCTCGATCTTGCGGTGCAACATGGTATTGTCGGCAAATCTGGTGCGTGGTTTGACTACAACGATGCTAAAATTGGCCAGGGCCGAGAAGCGACCAAGAAATATCTGAAGGAAAATCCGGACATACTGACAGAAATTGATCAAAAAGTACGTGAGAAAGTTGCTAAGCAGGACGTTTAGAGCGTACTTTCAGTATTGAAGATAAGACCCGTCATTTGCTAGGTTTTATTTTCAATGGTATGATATATATGTCGTAAGAAGATCCTACTACTATGGGAGCGATTGTGAAGACAGGGGTGAATCTTTCCAGGATGGACTTTCCTGCCGCACGGGCTGCGGAAAATGCAAAACTGTGGCGAAAAGTTTGGCGTCTGGTAGACGTGTGTATTCAGCCATTTATCGACTCTGGACTGGTGACATATACAGCCAGCTTCGGACTGGCCGTGGCCAATCCTGCGTACGAAAAAGACTTCAGCGAAGTCTGGGACGACCCTCTATCGCTAGTGGGCTACACGATCCAGTGGGGTCCTGATGGACGGCAGTATGCAATGAATGCTATTCGCATGCTACGCCCGGCAGCTCGCGAGGGCGCCGATACGCTCGTTTTGCTCGAGGAAAAAGATTCCGGGGTGTTTAGGGACGTTGTTCCGCTATCCGTGAAAGATAAAAACCCTTTTCCATGGGGCGATCTGCGGCTTCCGGGTGCGGCATATGCCGACTGTATGGATGGTGGCTCGCCGCTCGTTGCTGTAGATGGGCTGGGTGAGAATGTAAATCACCTTGTTGCCAAATTCATAGCTAATTTTCTGCAAATGTGCACCTGATGAGTGAGTGAAGAGCATTCTTTTCCTGCGCGGACGACTTCCCACCTGGTTTGCTAGTAGGAGGCAAACCAGGTGGGGCTTTTCATTTAGCGGTATACTAGATATATGAAAGTGACAGCAATAACTGCTCAGCAGAAAAACCAGCATCGCGTGAACATCATGGTGGACGATGCCTACCGTTTTAGTCTGGATATGTTTCAGGTAGGCGAGCTGAATATTCGCATCGGGAAAGAATACACGGAAGAAGAGCTGACGAATCTGGAAACGGAAAGCCAGTTTGGAAAAATGTATGCACGAGCTTTAGAATACTGTTTGTCGCGTCCGCATAGCGCCAAAGAGGTGCGAGATTATTTGTACAGGAAAACGAGAGATACGCGTACGAAGACAGGCGGGATCAAAAAAGGAATCAGCACCGAAATTGGCCGCCGTGTTTTTGAGCGGCTCGATGAACGTGGCTATGTGAATGACGAAAAATTTGCGCAGTTTTGGATTGAAAACCGCAATATGGTAAAAGGGGTAAGCAAGCGAATGCTGACGGCTGAATTGCAGGCCAAAGGCATAGAAAAGCAGGTTATTGAACGCTTTTTAAGTGAATCGGCACGCTCCGACAAAGACGAACTTCAAAAAATGATTGTTAAAAAACGCAGTAGGCATGCTGATGATCAGAAGTTCATGCAATATTTGGCACGCCAGGGTTTTTCTTATGATGCTATCAAAGAAGCACTGCGCAGTACCGAGGCCTAGTGCCGGTCATCGTGCTCTGCCTGGGGGCCGGCTGGCTTTCGGAAGGGGTTGATATAGGCTGCGTGATGCACCGTTTGCGTAACGGTTTCTGTAGATTTTGCCTGCGAGTGTACGACAATTGCTGTGTCGTTGATTTCAGTTATTTGTGTACGATGAACAAGCAGCTCGGTATCGTTGAAGCTTTTAAGCAAAGGCCGCTTTACATTGAGCTGCTCTACTAGAAAACTTCCCGTTTCAATAGTATAGCCAATAACTTTGCCAAGCTTGTGCTGTCTTTCATCTACAACATGCATACCTTCCAGGGTAAATTGAAGTGCGTAGACTTCGCCGAGCTTAATAATGTCATCTGGTGAGACGAATTCATCGCTGGAGTCAACGATGAGGCCAATATCGCTGAACTCACGCACGTCGGCAATGCGTAGGAGCGATGGATGTATATCAAGGAGGGGACCGGTAAGTTCATACGCAACAATTTGTAACGTTGCCGGATCAATAACGGCACGCGAAGTACGCGCCAGTTCGCTTCCGGTTTGTAATCCCATGACGGGCGCGTCTATCAGTCGAGATCCAGCGAGTAGCATAGCCTTAGTATAAACGTTTTTGCTGGTCTACTCAACAAATGGGTTACTACGACCATGAGAAAGGTCAAGCTCGCCATTGTTTTGGTCGGTCGTTTTTAGTTGTTCGATCCGCTGGATGGTTTTTTGATCAAACGTTCCATTGTTGGTCTGAGAGGTATAGCCTTCACTGTTGCTCGATCTGCTGATGATGGAGTTGAGCATCAGGATGACGACTGCCAGACCGCCAAAGACAATGATCACAAAAATGACAATGTGAAATCGCCGCAGAAGCCGAACGAATAATTGTTTGATTGAACGGATTGAAAAGTTTAATTTGATATCCATAAAATTACCGTACGTACACCTGAATGGTTAAAATATCGCTTGAGACCTGATTGCCGCTGTTACCTTTAGAGATGCCGATTTTAGAAATTTGCATTTTGGTAAGGTTTTGCTCGATGGAACGAATAAAATGAAGCAGACTTGTATAGTCAACGGGATTTTTTAGCGTTACGGTCACAGACTTGGAGTTAACCCCTGCAGGTGCAGGCGTAGCTGTTGCAGGTAGCGTTGCTGCATTGCCTGCCGGTGTGGTCGTCGTAGCGCCGAAATCGAGATTGGTTATGGCGATACCGGCTTTCTTGGCGTAATCGTTCAGGTCATTGACAATCTGGTCTTGATACTGGTAGCTCTGACTATCAGCAACGATACTGTTGGCGCGCGCTATTACTTCTTTGTCATCAACTAATTGCTGTTGAATTTTTTGTAATATCTGTACATTGTCGCGGCTTGCCGTAGCGTCTACAGTTGTGTGGCTGATGTCTAATGCCATGCTCCGTAGGGTTCTGCTGATAAAGTAAAAGCCAGCGCCTCCAATAAGGGTAATGACAAAGAGCGATACCGAAAGAAGTAAGCGTAATCTTGTAGCGGTCATATTTATTTTTTTCATTGGGCCGTCCCCTTTTTAATAGTAACGGCGAGATTAATACTAAACGGGTATGGCGTGTTTGCATCTCCGCTACTTATACTTTGGAAGTGTACATTCGTAAAGAGCGATGACTTTTCAAAAGAAGCTTTGAGGGCGAGGGCGCTCGCATAATCTTTGGCCTTAGCAATGAGGACGGTTTCGGTACCGAACGTTTGAGCGTCGAGGTTAAGGTTTTCAAGGATAACGCCGTGCGGAAGAAGATTGGCGATCTCGATGATTATTTTTGTATAGATAACATCATGGTCAAGGATTTGCTTGGCAATTAACAGATTACTACGAAATTGATTGGCCTGCGTCTGCACATCCGCATAGCTGCTTACCTTTGCATTATTATCAGCTATAGTCTGCTGGGCGTTTGCCTCGGTAGCATTTAGGTAAATGTAGGTAATAGCGACACCGAGTGTCAGAATGGCGACCGCTACAACGAGAAAAACATTGTAACGAATGAGTAGTGTATTTGCTCTGGCGGCGTGAAGTTGGCGTTTTTCTTCCGGAGGCAGGAGGTTGATCATTTCCAAATCTCCTTTTGACTTACGCTAGCAAGCCCGGCAACGGTAATATATCGTGGCCGAAATTGTTTATTTGGCTGTGGAAGCGTGCCAAAGTCGAGTCGTTGCCAAGGGCTCGCGACGCGTGCTGGCATGACAAGTTCGTTGGTGAAATAGTCCCCGATGCCGGGCACGTTACTGCCTCCGCCAACGACAAGTACCTGTTCTATTTTTCGCTCGTCGTTTAGACGTTCGTTGTAGTAACGGATTACCTTGCGAACTTCGACAAGAATGCGCTGCAGGCTGGGTTGGAGCGCGCTGCTAATTTTAGCCTGCCGTGGCCCGGCACTGAGGCCGTTGAGTACTTTGAGTTGGTGGGCATTTTCAAGAGGGACGCCAAGTTTTTTTGCAATATCGAGTGTAAACGTATTGCCTCCAATGCCCAGGCCACCGCTGACACGAATGGCGCCACCTTTTAGAACGGCGATGTCCGTTGCGGCGGGTCCAATATCCACAATGAGCGTTGTTAGATGACCTTCTTCTGTTGCTTCGAGCACTCGAGCGACGGAGTTGATGCCAGGTTCGATCATAATGGGTCGCAGACCAGCTGAAATGACTACGTCTACGCAACTATCTACTAATGTTTTTGGTACTGCAGAAAGCACCACGGTAAGCTCTTCTTTGCTACGTTCGATGATTTCGTAGTCAACATAGAGTGAACTCATAGGAATAGGGATATATTGGTCGACTTCAATTTCTACGGCATCCGTCAGCGTTGATTCAGCGCTTAGAGGTACGGTAAACGTACGCGAGAAGGTGCGGCTGGTTGGTACGCCCAGTACGGCGTGATCGCTGGGAAGTTGGCCAACGAGCTTTTCTTTTAGGAGGGAGGTGAGGTTTTCGCTCAAATAGGGATCGTTGCCGTCGAGCGATTTTTGAATCTTAGCAGGATCGAGATCGACTGACCCGTAGCCAAGAACAAGCCATTTTTTTGGGTCAATAGCCATCACCTTGATACCTGTTTGGCTGATATCAAGTCCGATGATTGGCTTGTCTTTGTAAAATAATTTTGCCATTGATGCCCACTAATAATTTGCTTCTAGTATACCATGAGCGTGTTGAGATGTGGATGCATGGGTCGTTCGAATGTTAAATTGGGCAGCTGTAACGAAATCATTACAGCTGCCCGTGTGGCATGTACTCCTCTACTTGCTAAAGGAAATTGTAAAGGTGAACGTTTCCCACTTCGGGTTTTCTACCTTACCAACTGGAAACAGTTCACTAAGTGAAGAGGCTAATTCAGCTGCCAGCTCTGAGCTGTTGGTGACGACCTTTGCGGCGTATTCATCTTCATTTAGAAGAACCTGACAATCGTGAGTTTTGGAAACGTTCGAAGGCGTAAGCTTATAGTGTTTCCTCCTAACCAGTCGCTTCTTTTGAAACTCCCGAAGGATAGGTACTAAAGCGATATAGAGATCTTCGGCAAGCTTTTCGAGAACTGTCATTACAGCCTCCCTTGCAGAGTGAGTATATCACCTAGTACCAGTATACCAACTACTTATGAGTTGCAGGGCGCGAGATAATCGTCTGCCACCCATTCTTCTTATGACGCAGTTCCGTTTTATCCTGCTCGATGGTCACCTTCTCGCTCAGCATTGCAAGTGCATAATCGAACAACTCTTCTTCATAGTACACAACAAGTCGCACCGTACGGGTTTCGGGGCAAACATAAACAGCATACTGCGCATAATCGCCCGTATTATCTATCTTGAGAAACTTGCCCTCACCGCGCTTGTTAAAAGGAATGCGCTTCTTCTTAGGCTTATCAATATAATCCAGAGCCTTTCTGACCTCGCGTAGCATACGGTGAGCGCTCATGCGCTGGCTGCAGGACAGTGTCATTACTGCTCCTAAATAGTATGTGTCCGTTACACATACTAAGTATATACCATTAAAAAAATATTAAATTAGCCTTTAATATTTTGAGCCAAGCCTGCAATCGGACCCATAACACTGGCGGCGATAAGGCCCACCATGGCTCCCATGACGACGATCATGACTGGCTCGATAATGGCACTCAGGCCGTCAATGGCAACGTCTACCTCTTCTTCGTAAAAGTCAGCCACTTTTACCAATATGAGGTCGGTTTGCCCAGTTTCTTCACCTACGGCAAGCATTTGGGCTACAATCGGCGGAAAGAGCGGATTTTTTTCAATGACCGACGAAAGCGTATCCCCGTTTTTGACGGCTTCGGCGGCGTCGTTCAATGCCTTTTCGTACACTACATTGCCAACGGCACGCGACGTAACGTTAAGTGCTTCAAGTACTGCTACTCCAGCACCCATCAGAGCGGAAAAAGTGCGGGCAAAGCGCGCAATAGCCACCTTCATAATGATGGTTTTGATGCCGGGGATTTTCAATACCAAATGATGGAATTGCGATTTGCCCTTTGGTGTTTTGATATAGCGGAGCAATAGATAGATGCCTCCTATAATAGCTGGCGCTACAATAAACCAGTAGCTTGTCATAAATCCACTAATAGCAAGCATGGCGAGGGTGAGGCCCGGTAGTTTGGCATCCGGGCCGCCAAGATCGGTGAGGATTTTGCCGATTTGCGGAATAACGAATAACATGAGGCCGAAGAAGGCAATGACGGTAATAACGACTAGTACGGTTGGGTATGTCATGGCACTTTTGACTTTTTTGCGGATAGTGGAGTTTTTTTCTTGTTGCATGGCAAGGCGTTTTAATATTTCGTCTAAAATACCCGCTGCCTCACCGGCTCTGACCATGTTAACGTATACGTCGCTAAAGGTATTCGGATATTTTCCAAGCGAGTCAGCTAGCGAGGCGCCACCCTGGATATCGTTGGTAATACCGGCGAGAATTTTTTTCAGCATTTTGCTTTCGGAATGTTCTTCGAGCGACGTAAGCGCGCGAAGCAAGGGTACGCCAGCGCCTACCATGGCGCTTAGCTGGCGAGTAAACATAACAAGGTCATCGCTTTTGACCTTGTTGCCGCCAAGGAGAGTGTCCAGGCTAAATGAGCTTTTTTCACCTGAGCTTTCTTTAATACTAATAGGTCGAAGCTGTTGCTTGCCCAGCATTGCCATTACTGCCGCTTTGTCACTTGCTTCCAAGCTACCGCTTACGGATTTGTTTTGGGTATTGGTAGCAATGTAAATATATTTTGGCATGATTATTATTCTTTCGTAACACGCAGCACTTCTTCGATGGTCGTATTGCCTCTTAAAGACTTTATGAGACCGTCAGTCTGCATAGTGATCATGCCTTCAACGATGGCTTGATCTTGAATTTGATTGCTGGTAGCGTTGGTGATGATGAGTTTTTGCAAAGCGATACTCGTGCCAAGCACCTCGTAAATACCAATACGACCTTTGTAGCCGGTGCCATTGCACTCTTCACAGCCTTCGGGGGATGCTTTCCAGAGGGTGGTAATAGTGGTGTCGTTGGTACTAAGAGGTGTATCAGTGCCAATTTGTTGTGTCAGCGCTTGCTGCTCCAGATTGTGAATATAGGTAAATGTTTCGTCCGGGTGTAAAGTAAACAAATCAACGACAGCATCTACTTCCTGCTGGTTGGGCTGGTAGTTTTGGCGGCAGTTCATACATAGGCGACGCACCAATCGTTGACCAACGACAGCTTTAACGGTGCTGGCAATCAAAAACGGTTCGATACCCATGTCGAGCAAACGCGGCAGCGTCGTGGAGGCGTTGTTGGTGTGCAGTGTGCTGAATACGAGGTGACCGGTCAGGGCGGCCTGCACGCCAAGGTTGGCAGTTTCGCCATCACGGATCTCACCTACCATGATGATGTTTGGATCTTGACGCAAAAGAGCACGCAAACCGCTCGCGAACGTCATGCCCGCTTTTGCGTTTGTTTGCGTTTGATTGACGCCAGGAATTTTGTATTCAACCGGATCTTCAATGGTGGAAATATTCACGTCTGGAGTGTTCAGCGTGGTTAAAATACTAAACAAGCTGGTTGACTTACCGGAACCCGTCGGCCCAGTGATGAGCACCATGCCGTTTGGCTCGGTGAGCGCCTCTGAAATGACTTCGAGCGAGTGTCCCCAATAGCCCAGCTCACGCAGGGTGACGGCTTGGTTGGATTCATCGAGAATACGCATAACGACCTTCTCACCGTCAACGACAGGCAGCGTACTGACACGAAGCGCATATTGTTTGCCAGCAACTTTAATTTTAAATCGGCCATCTTGTGGAACGCGTCGCTCGTCAATTTTGAGGTTGGAAAGGATCTTGATGCGACTAATGAGTGCATTGATAACGTTGCGCGGCAAACGGTTCACCTCTTTAAGTACGCCATCAATGCGATACCTCACCTGAATATATTCTTCGCGCGGCTCAATATGAACGTCGCTGGCGTTGGAGCGAATGGCGTATTCGAGCAGCAAGTTAACCGTTTGGGCAATAGGAGAATCTTCGGAAATATCCGCGTCGCTGATATTTTGATCAGCACCAGTATCTTCTCGTTGCACATCAATGACCTGATTGAGCTCTTTGTTGACATCGCCACGGTAGTTTTCGAGGCACGACAAGATGTTATTGTGGGTAGCGACGTATATTTTAACGTTTTCACCAATCTGTTTTTGGATGAAATTAATCGCCTGAACGTCGTCAGGGTCGTCCATGGCAAGATGCATAAGGCCGTCATTGTCGATTTTGAAAAGAACGGCGTTGTACTGGCGAGCGATGCGTTCGGGAATTTTATTGAGGACGTCTTGCGGGATGTCACGCGGATCAATCTCGATAAAAGGGATTTGCGCTTCATCGGAAAACGCAATGGCAAGGTCTTTTTCTGTCATGAGACCTTGTTGTACCACAAGGTCTTGCAAGGGACGTCTTGAACGCGCCTCTTCGTCTCGGAGGCTTTTTAGCTGCTCGGCTGAGGCTTTACCACTACGCTCAAGCAATGTTTCAATGGCGGCATCAGAAATACGCATATTGCTTATGCTCTATTGTACCCGTATGCTGCGTAAAGTTCCAGCCGTTTAATGGTATACTATAAGACAATGATTATAGAGGTGAAGAGCGAAGCTGACATGAAAGCATTTGGCGCAACATTAGGCGCCCTTTTAAGGGGCGGTGAAAGCATTGAGTTACTTGGTGATGTGGGCGCGGGTAAAACGACTCTCGCCAAGGGCATCGCTGCTGGTATGGGCGTTGATGAGGATGTGCAAAGTCCCAGCTTTACTATTAGCCGCACCTACGACACGCCGTCCGGCATCCAGCTGGCACATTACGATTTTTATCGTTTGCAAGACGCCGGTATTATGGCCGATGAACTACATGAAACAGCGCAGACCCCTGACGTCGTGACGATTATCGAGTGGGCCGAGATAGTTACTGGCGTGCTGCCGAGAGATCGCTTGCGTATTCACATTACATCGCCCAGCGAGCATGGCCGACATATAACTATTGAAGCTAATGGCGAAAAGAGTCAACGAATACTAAAGGCACTAGCATGATTTTACTGCTTGATACATCGACACCTGTATGCAAACTTACTTTTATTGACGGCGACTGGCGCTATGACGATGAGTGGCAGGCTGATCGCGGGCTTGCAAAAGGGCTACTTAAGTATATTGATGAACAACTCCAAAAAAACGGTAAAGTGTGGGCTGATATTTCGGCTATTGGCGCGTTTCGCGGACCAGGCAGTTTCACAGGTCTTCGCATTGGCCTTACGGTGCTTAATACCATGGCCGATGCCGAGCAGATTCCGATCGTTGGTGGTATGGGCGAGATATGGCAAAAAGAGGTGCTTGCAGCATTGAAAGATGGTGAAAACGACAAAATAGTACTTCCTTTTTATGGAAGTGACGCACATATAACGAAACCTCGAAAATAATGATTAATTCGATTTCAAAGTAAGAAAATTTTAATGAAATAATATAGTATAAAAGCCAATAATATTTTATAAATATGATATAATAAAACGCGGTAGCTTGCTATGACTCTCAAGGAGCAGTAATGACGGTCACGGTTGTTATGCCGAGTACCGATGAGCTGATGCGTCAACTAATCAAGGTGGACTCTGATGCTTACCTCGTGCATTTCGTATATCCCTATGTGTGCCGTACGTTGGGTGGCCAGGGTAAAACTGGCAGTGACGTGATGGCAGACTTGGCTCACTCCATGATATTCAGCGCTACTCTCCACAGGTTACAAGCTCGGTTTGATGATGTGGAGCAAGCGCTTCGGAAGTTCGCTCATAACCTCCTCGTGGATGAGCTGGAGATTCTTCGAGAAGACGCCTTAAGGTTCCTTGCAATACTCTATCCCGAATAGATCATATTTATCTTGCCATTACACCCGTCTCGCCTACTCTCGTGAAGAGTGACGGGACGGGTTTTTTCAGGCAGAGCATACTAGTCATGATTTCTTCCGCAAATAGATAGTGTAGTTAAGAATCCCACTTGCCCGAACGACGTAAAAAGCGCTACAATACAAGTAGTCTACTTTATTTTCTAGACATTTGATGAAACTTTTTGAAATTTCCAGCGTCGCCTGCTGCTTGTGTAACCGAAACAGTCGCTGATTAGTATACAGGCTTTCGTTTTAGGAGAAAGGAACAACCATGATAGAGGGAATAATTGCCGCTGTAATAGGGGTCGTTTTTGGCGTGGGCGGTACATTCGCTTATGAAAGACACCGCGTGGCCGATGGCAAAAATAAAGCCGAAAAGGAAATCGCTGCGGCTAAAACTAAGGCAAGCGATATCGTTTTGAAAGCCAAAGACGAAGCGGTAAGCCTCGAGAACGACCGCCGCAAAGAATGGAAAAAAACTGAAGATCGTCTGGCCGACCGCGAGACCACGCTTGATAATAAACTCGACGAACTTGATAAGCGTGCCGAAAAACTACGTAAACAAGAAGATGAAGTCGAAGGGCTAAAAGGTGAAATCCGCGAGATCCGCACCCGTCAGCAGGAAAAACTCGAGAAAATCGCTGGCCTGAAAAAAGCTGAAGCGGCTGATAAGCTCATGCAAATGACCGAGCATGACATCAAACATGACCTTGTGGGTCTGGTGAACAAATTGCAACACGATGCCATGGAAGATGCCGAAGAGCAGGCGCAGACTATTTTGGTGAGCGCTATGGAACGTATGGCCAGTGAAGTGACTGCCGAGCGCACGGTCACGGCAGTGAAGCTGACCGACGATGAAATGAAAGGGCGCATTATCGGCAAGGAAGGGCGTAATATTCAATCCCTGCAGCGTGCAACCGGTGTGGATATTTTGGTAGATGACACCCCCGGTATGATTGTACTTTCGAGCTTTGACCCAATTCGTCGCCAAGTGGCTCGACTTGCACTTGAAATGCTGATGAAAGATGGCCGTATTCATCCCGGTCGCATTGAAGAAGTAGTTGAAAAAGCTGGCAAGCAAATTGAAAAAGACATTATTCGTGCTGGTGAGGATGCGGCGCGCGAAGTAGGCGTGGCGGGTATTCCAAAAGAAATGCTGCGTCTTTTGGGCGAGCTGAAGTTCCGTACTAGCTATGGCCAAAACGTGCTTATGCACAGTACTGAAATGGCTCATATGGCAGGCCTTATTGCTGAGGAAATTGGTGCTGACGTACGCATCACCAAAATCGCCACCTTGCTTCATGATGTCGGCAAGGCGGTAACCCACAAAATAGAAGGCAAGCATCACCATATTGGTGCCGAACTCGCCCGCAAATATGGCATGGACGAGCGTATTGTGCACGCCATTGAAGCACACCACGACGACATTGAAGCAACGACGCCAGAAGCTTTAATTGTTCGTGTATGTGACGCTCTGTCGGCAGCTCGACCTGGTGCGCGTAATATCAGTGCTGAAAACTTTGTTGAACGCATGCGCGATCTTGAAAACATCGCCACGAGCTTTCCTGGTATTGAAAAAGCCTATGCGATTAGCGCCGGCCGTGAAATTCGCGTGATCGTCAGTCCGAAGAATGTCGATGATCTTTCGGCTATTAAACTGGCGCGTGACATCGCGATCAAGATTGAAAGCACCATGCAATACCCGGGCACTATTAAAGTTAATGTCATTCGCGAAACGCGTGCGATTGAATTTGCGAAATAGCCCATGTGGAATGCAACTAAAAAGAAGTGGTTGGCCTCACTGCCTAAACGCATATCGAGTGCGGCGCTCATCCTAGAAAATAGCGCCCAGCAAGCACTTATCGTAAAAGCCAACTACAAACCTTACTGGACATTTCCCGGTGGCATTATCGATCCAGGCGAAACGCCGAAAGAAGCGGCCGTCCGGGAAGTTTATGAAGAAGTTGGCCTCAAGGTTCCTCTAGGTGAACTCTCATTTGTTGCCATAATCGATCGAAAAAGTAGTATTGCTCAGACGTACCAATTTGTATTTAAAGCTAAATTAAAACCAGGTGCCATTCATGATATTGTGCTTCAGGCTATTGAAATAGACGAATGCGCACTTGTGACTAAAACCCAGGTACTGGCGGGTGACCGTGAGTATGCCAAAGCCGTACGGGACTGGGCGAATGATATTACTGGGTATAGCGAACAGCAGCTTGGCAAGCCACCCCTGTTGTAGAATTTGCTTATAAGTTGTTAACGAAAAAAGGATTTTGTATAATCGTCAAGGCAACATCGTTGCTATTCGACATATCTGCCTAGCGTAAGGGTTTCACTGTGTCCGCACCATTGGGGCTCATTCCTGATGCTCTTGAAGAACACGCCGTGAACTCGCGAAGTTTTCGACGGCTACTACTGACCAATCGTATATGTCTTGTTCTCACCTTAGGCTCTATTCTATTCTCGGTGATAAGCCAAGTGCGACAGCATATCGTGAGCGTTCAGGGAGTTGGTCTTATATGGCCACTTGCTGGAGGGTTTTTTGCGGGCATTAAGTTGCTTCTTGTTCCCGCGATGCTCGCTGCGGTTACGGCCAAAGAAGGTAGCTTTTCGTACATCCTCTCCTGTAAGGATGTACGATACACTCGAATCATCTGTACATTGCTTGTGATTACGAACGTTGTCCTTCTGGTTTCGCTTCTTTACCATGGTGCCCCAGTCTTTCACTGGACACTTGGCACTGTTGTACCTGTATGGCTGACGACTGGGGTTTGGTGGTTCCGCAATCGTCGCATGCCGGTAGAGAACAAGCTGCTCGTACTTGGCGTTGGTATTAACATCATTCCTACCTATGTTCAGGCAGTGGCATATGTTCTGCTTGGCAGTAGTGGTATGCCTTGGGTGAACATGATTGTTCTCCTTGTCATGGCACTGGGGATGTATAGTGTCGCGAAGCCGCGAGAATTGAAGGGTGTAAAGGGTACTGCTCGTAAGGAGGCAGCTCGGCGTCATCCGTTGTTTCGATTGACGCGATACGACCTTTTTGCCCAACTCGTAATGGGCGTCTGTTGCTTTGCAGCTCGATTCTTACTTCCGCTGGGGTGGTGGCAGGGGCCACTAGATTGGCTGTTGTCACACTGGACGTTTATATACTGACGAGTGTCGAATGGGTCAGCAAGACTAACTGTCTTGCCGACCCATTTCTTATAAAGGTTTTATTTGACATGCGGTTATAAGGCCTATATAGTCTGTATAAACCCCTTCACTACGCATGATAGGAGTAACAGTGCGGATATATCACGAGACTGACATGCCGTGTACCATCAGTGATATAGCTCAGAAAGCTTATGCGAACTGCCACTCTCACGGGCCGTCAAAGCAGTTTCCGCATCCTATGACAAAAACGCATGGCTATCGAATGCTTAAGGCTGAAAACCTGGACGCTGCGATCGTGGTACTTTGGAAGGCTTTTAGTGGCATTTCGGACAGCGATAGGAGTATGGTTGAACCTGATCTGAAGATTGTCAAGCGTTGGTTTGAAAAGTGGGGACTGCGAGTGGATGAATAGGGTGCTTATACCTGAACGTCTTAGTACGTTCAGGTATAAGAAACGGACTAGAAATAATCACATCGAAAATGGGCTTTGACTTGCTGCTGAGGAAAGGGTATCCTGGTAGGGAATTTTTTATATGGAGCAACAGTAATGGCAGAAACATCAGAAACATTGTACGCACTAGGACTTAGTGTAGAATATACATCATCTATTAGATTAGAATTGAACGAGCCGGAAAGTAGAGATCATATGATACACCTGCTAGGCCAAAAAATAATAGAGCATGCAAACGATTGGGCCGAGCTGGCCGGAGAAGACGGCGCCACAAATGTGCCAATCATCGGGGCAATTATTGGTGAGGGTAGTTCGAAAGACAGACGGCAAGTCGTGCTGGGCATTGACCCTAGTAGATCATTCGGGACGCCGAACCCTGCGCAATGTGAAGCAGTGGCGCAAACTATCATAGACGAAGAAGGGTGGAGACGAGTAGATGAAGCGTTGCCTGAACTACGGGTGCCGCTTGGTGCGAGGCGTGGTTACGAGCTGGACGCAAAAGTATATTCGCTTGCAGAGGAGCGACGTCTATTTGCGGCAAAAGGCAAGACAGCCTTAAAGCTAGTGCAGGCAGATTTATTTTCGCTTCGTGCTATTTCAGGGAAAGTGAGCGCCTATCACGAACCGGGATTTTTGGTAGATGGGTCGACTAACGCCTTTGCGGCAATTCTCGAAGTAGCACATGAAACGGGTCAAGATCGCCTGGTGCCAGGCTTCACGGGTAAAAGTACGCAGGTGTACCAAGAGGCAAAATAGTATGATCGAACGACAGCCAAAAGCAATTAGCGAGGAGCAAACCGTTGAGATTTTATCAGGGCCGCGCACTATTCCGCCAGAGATTCTTGGTCGCGTAGGCATGATGTTGCAAGATGACACGCCGATCGTGGATATGGATCGGTTCGATGAATGTATGGAGCTTCTATATCGAGAAAAAGTAGGTAGTACATTACCTCAAACGATGGATGCTACGTATAAACAAATTATAAAACTTGGCTCAAGTTCAATTGAGATGGCGTGGCTGCTCGCGGGCGATATTAATATCCCACGACCCAGGCGACTTGGGGAGCACGACCAGTCGGTACTCAATGTGTATAAATACTCAATTGAGCCGGGACTAACGCAGTCTCGTGACCGAGTTTTGAAACCATCGCTCTTATTTCAAGATGCGGGTAAGTCGTTTGGGGTAGCGATAGATGGACATAACAAAAACCAAGCAGTTCACAATGGTAAGGTCATTCGCAATATCGTCCCTCATTCTGATGTGCTAAGTAAAGCTGAAAAGGCGGCAATTCCGCTTATCGCTGCAATGGATATACTTGGTCCAGCCATCTATCACCACGCGGAAAAAGGTCATTCACTTGATGACGTGGCGACAATAGCGCACCAAAAACGAGAAGTATTACGGCGCAAAATGCCGGGTTTGTACCAAGATAGAATTCCGCAATATATTGACGCGGCCTATCGTGCTGATGCGGGTGCGCATACCCAACATCCAGCGGCAAGATATAAAGATGCAAAAACGGGGCGGACTTTTGTAGATATTACAAATCGAGATCGTGATAAATGTAGGAATGGAACAGACACGACACTCGACCTACTTTTTTCAGAGAAGGTAGAGCATCGAGGTAAGCTGGTATTCCAGCGAGAGAAAGATATCGAGGCGATAAGGGAGATATTACCGGAGCTGTATGGTTAAACCACCCGAGCTAATTCATGCTGTCATTTCAGATGTAGACGGTACGATTATTCGTCATGGCCACAAAAAGGTAACGCCGGGTGTAAGACGGGCAATTCAGTCGCTTGAGGTGCCCTTTATGCCGGCAACGGGCCGGTCATATACTCTTATGCAAAACGTCGTTGAAGATCTTGAGCTGCAGGGGTTGGGCCTCCTTGATGGCGGCGCGACGATCGTCGATTTTTCACAGGGAAAGGAGGTATGGAAGCAATGGCTTTCACCTGAGAAAATCGAACAAATAGCCTATAGCCTTGGTTCGCTATGTACGCTGCTTTCGTGTCAGGTAGATTACAAGCCGTTTAATCCCCAAGCGCAAACGATTGACGATTTTCTTTCCGGTGCCTCCTCGCCATCGGTCTTCGCTGTATATCCAACGCGTAACGAGCGACAGGTTGAAACGACACTCGGTGCTATTCCGGGCGTTGCCTATCGCACGATGGCGCATGAGGGTGGTACGCTGACGCGCTGCGCGCAGGTAACCGATGCGAATGTCGATAAAGGCAGCGGGGCTGTTCAAATGCTACGCAAGGCAAGCCTGGCAGATAAAAAGGTGCTTGCTATAGGTGATGGGCATAAAGACGACTTAGCCTTATTTGGAGCCCTGAAAGCACTTGGGCGGGGAAGTATTGCGGTAGCGATGGGAAATGCGCATCCGGAACTAAAACGTGCGGCAGACTACACGACGGCTAGCGTTTTAGATGATGGGTTTGTAACAGCTATGCGCGAATATGAATTGAGTACGTCAATATAATATAAAGTAGCCCCGGGCTGAAACGGCCCGGGGCTTTTCTCTTACTTCTTTGGATTACCCAGGAGCAAGTCATTGGGCTTGGTGGGATCGGTAATGACCGCCACCCTTACGATTTCCTGCACGCCGTATGGAATCAAGGCTTCACCGTGCTTATTGAACGAACTAACGAGGCCACTATCAAGTAGCGCGGTTCGGATGTTCGGATCTGCAACCTCGTAGCCGTCAATAGTACATAGCCTAAAGAGTTCATAGAACGGAACGTTTTCTGACTGCTTGTAAAGCGTGAGGAGTTGGTCTGTTACGCTATCAAAGATAGGCTGAGGGAGCTGGACGCCGTTCTTAAGCGTTACCATTCTCATTACGAACCCTCCAATGGGGTAGTCCAAGATATGAGATTATATAATTATAAACTATATCCATGAAATCGTAAAGAATGTGGCCTCTGCGCCGGTTTTCACTGTGGCATTTCGATAATCTTGCTGATGTGAAGGATGACGGGCGCGCCGTTCTTGTCCAACCTATGTGCAGCCATGATAACTTCTTGCATCAGTGTAGAAACGCGCAGCCTTCCGTTGGAATCTGCGCCCTCGATAAGACCATAACTCTCTAGGAGCTCAATTTGCCCTGGCCTCAGGCTAGTCCTGTAGCTGGGATCCTTGCAACACCTCACCAATTCCACAAGCGCTAATGCTCCCTGGACGTCACCTGTTGCCAAATCGCGCATACACTGCACAATACCAATGACGAAGTTGAGGAGAACTTCCGTAGAACTGCCCTTCAAGCAAACCGTCCGGGGTGTTCCCTTAGTCATGAGCTTTTTCCTGTAAGTGTCGTCGGGTCAACCTTGAATTCATCAATGCGAGCAAGCAGTGCTGTCTCAGTCTTTGCGCGTACGTCTAAACTGACGCACAGAAAATAGTTTATCAAAGTAGTATGAAATACAAATAAAGTTTTATATGATACAAGCCTTAGGCTTTTTGTGAAAGTCATTATTTGGTCGGACAGAAGCGATTAGCCTTACCACCTAAAGGCATGAGAGCAGAAAATGAGCTTGTTTATGAGCTTTAACAAGGGTAGATTACAGGCTACTCTAAGATAAACGTAATGCGGCTTGAACAAACTAGGTTTTGAAGCTAAATACGGCCTAAGAGTGCAAAGGCAGCAAGGGCTACACGCTCTCGCTTAATCCAAGCCCGTTGATTGCGTGTCCACTCTTGCGGTGAATTGGGGTCGAAATCGCCAACCCCTGACATATTAGGTGTCGAGACATTAAAGCCAGCTTTTCGGACTTGGGCTGCTGCCCGTGGTAAATGATATCTAAAAGCTACGACAGCAAGTGAGCCAACCCCACGTTCGACCAATCCAGGCTTTGCCGTCGTCAATAATTCGTGAGTATTAAAGGCAACCCCAGGCTTTTTTATTGTACTTAAGGTATCAATCTGGTCGGCTAATTTGGGTTCTTTCTTCTCAATTGCTACAGCTAACTCCTCCTGTAAAGTCATGTTTTTGGAGCGTAATACTTCGTCACTTACCACGAAGTCTGCTATAGCCTCATTTACTGGCCCAGGACTAGCTAGTTGACCCTGTTCATCGAAGTAAAGACCGTAGGCAAATCCTAAAACTTCATCTGATTGACTAACGTCACCGACGGGTGGCATGTTGCCATTAGCGGCGTATTTCATTAGCGTAGATAGTTCATCAATCTTGTACATAAAGTTTATTATAACATATAAGCAAGGACTTGCTCAAATTAAGCTATGATGAAAAAATATGATTATGAATAACAGCGTGGTTTTGAAAGGAGCGGGGGTACGACCCCGTCCAGCGTGGTTTTCAAGACAAATGAAAAATATTTGCTCGAACTCGAACAGGATAAGGATAAACTGGTCAACGAATTAGCCAAGCTGCAAGCCCAAATGACAGACCCACAGGAAGACTTACTGACATTCCAGGAGTTCTTGAACGTAGCGAATAACGCAGGAAAACACCTTAGAGCAGCGGACGTAGCGGCAAAAGACCGAATTGCCCGACTTATTTACTTGAACGTGGTCGTAGATACTGAAAAAGTGGTCGATTGTCATATACGGGAGCCGTTCAAAACGTACTTCAAAATGCAAAAAATCTCGAATGGTCGGGGTGATCCGACTTGAACGGACGGCCTCAGCGTCCCGAACGCTGCGCGCTACCAGCTGCGCCACACCCCGTTATATAGCGTATATTTATCATATACAACCTTGAAATAGCGCGCAACTTATTAAAATAATTGGCGTTGGGGAGTAATTACCCCAACGCCCTGGCATTAACGACGTCTCCAGCGACAGCGACGCGAAAGAGGCTTTGTTGGTCGATTGAGACTAGCCTTTGCTGCGCAAGTTGGGCAGAGCCATTCTGGATCAGGATCATGTGCCTCAATGGTTCCGCAGGATCTACAGATTCTCTGTGCCTGTAGGGGCTCGCTGGATAGATTGCTGCCAAGAATCATGATCTCCCCTCGTAACGATACCCTTTTTATTATATACACTGGATATGCATACAAAAGCGATAACTTTATCTACTAAATAAAGAGTTCATTATTTTTTTGAGGCGGTAAGTGACAAATGCCACTCACCGCCTTTTACGTCAGTCCTTCTCGATCTTGGGCAGCTTATTGCCCTTATGACTCGGGAAAAGCTCCTTGGGATGGCTCTTCCACTGCGAAGTGAGGAAGTCGATCACGAACTTATCGAGTCTAGTCTGAACCTCTTCATTCCACCTTGCCTCTACGAAACGCACCTCCATCTCGTGTGGGGAGAGGAGGACGTAGTCATAGCCTGAGTTCAGTTCCGGGACCTTCTTGATGGCGGCCGCAAAGGGCTTTTCCACCAGCTCCTCGAGCAAGGAATACGTCTTCTTGCGGTTGGGAGTAACCAGATCCACTGCGAACTTATAGATACGGGACATTATTCCTCGCGTCCTTGGGAATGTGCGACTATCTCGTGCATAAAATATTGTATCATACGTCAGCTTTCAGTGTTTCGAACAAGTGCGCTACGCCCGCTGCACCGTGCGAGTTCATCATATAAAATCTTTTTTTGCGGTGCGACTGGCCTAAATGGAAAGTATGAATCACCCCGGACGTTGCCGCCCGGGGTTTAATGATTCAGGGATGTCAGCTAGTAGGTATACGGTGACACGAGCCTGACTCGTCCCCCGTCTTCCTCGGTAGCTGCCAACACGATGTTGCGAATGTCGTTGTGAATCTGGACATGACCAGAAGGTTCGATATCCTCGACAAGCCCGAACTCCTCGAGGATTTCCCTCGTCGGTTTTCCAAACGGAATGTGCGTGCTGTCTCGGCAAGCCATCACGAGTTCGTAGAGAGCCGTGGGACAACGAGGGTTGTCGCAGAGGGTCGTCAGGTGAACAAGAATGGTCTTCGCGGTGACCTCGGGCACCTTCTCGCCAGTGCGGAGGATGACCATTTGGGCGTCTTCTTGTGACATGTGCGTTTCCACTCCCTGAGTCAATACTTTTTGCGAATCTCTCCGGTTGGAGCTAATGCACTTTACCATAAATGATAGATAAAATCAAATTACACAGTGAGGACAGGCCGGTTTTACTTTATTATTTAGTATGCTACTATCGATGGCGGCTACTTCAGGTTTATCCAAGATCACGGAAGGGTATCATGGCAAAGCGTGCGTTTTCTCTCGAACACATTCTATATTGCGCTGCCGCAGCGCTCGGAAGACAGGGAGGATGCAGTAGCCCTCCGAACGAACTTCATGAATTCCTGACGGGCCAAGCACCATCGTGGGGATATCTTGAAGGATTCGAGGTTACCGCTGTAACGTGCGGCCTCATTCTGCTGGACCAGCATCCACGGCTGAAGGCGGCGGTTGAGAAGTCTTTGAAGACGGTGCGACCTTATCAGGACGCATTCGAAGACGGCCGTTCTTTCCAGATGTGGCTGGCGAACCAAGAGAAGACCTTTGGGAAAACGCTCGAGGTCGAGACGCTCTCACCCGGAACTCTACGAAAGTTCGCTACAACGGCACGAGATATTGCACTACGTAACCTCGAAGCTAAGGGAGTTGATCTCACCCAAGAGCCCTAGCTGAAACAGATGCGGTAAGCATGAAGACCGCTTACCGCATCTGTATCTATTCTCTAGCACTTATCACTTTACGCCAGGGGATAAAAGTCCATATCACTGGGTAACTGCATTTAGTCCAAACCCAATACGCCAGAATCCGAATCCTACAAAAAGGCGGCGAGTTACTACGTGAGGTTTACATATTCACAATTTATGTTAATATAACAATTACGACTTATTGAAAGGGTGATTGCCATCATCTTCTACGAAGTCACAGTGCGTCGTCGCACCAATGTCCAAGCCAGATGGCTATTCCAGGGTGAGCCCTTGCCGATTTTCAGCGAGCGCCGCCCTGAAAAGGTCATTGGCTACAAGGGCGTGAATGCGTATGGTGCTCCTGTCGAGAGAACGGCTAAGTACCAGCAAGACTCTACCTTTGAGGTGGAGGTGCTGGGACGGGCAGAACCGCCCATCTACCCGATCAGGCAGCGGCTAACTTTCCTTAACACCAAGGACGAGCAGCCCCGTGTGGTGGTTGCCGTCTACTGGACGGAAAAGGGCTGGCGCTACCTCACCCGGATCGAGGGCTCGGACACCGAGCACTACGAGCCCGAGATGCACCTCGGTGGTGATCGTTGGGTCTACGAGTCGCATATGCGGCGGCCGAGCGCTGTCACTCTATTGAGCTGACCGCTCAACCCCAAACTCCGGAAGGGGTTTGGGGCACCAACTAAAGCTTTTAATTCTAGAAGCTTTAGTTGGTGAAATTGTACATCACTCATAGTTTTAGTATGCATGTATTTTAATATGTTTGCATAACCGTAATGACCATTACTTGCTATGAGGGAATAGTCTCCACACTAGAAATATTGACTTATACATTATATTTTTTTAAAATCCTATATACGTCACTACTAGGAGGTAGCAGTGAGTGGTTTGACCCGCGAAGAGCGTGGCCGAATGATCAAGGGCTTCCTGATGACTTCGGGAGGTATCGCGCTGGCGATGGTGCTCTTTGCACTGATCGGCCAGCTCAACCTCGCAGCCATCATCGTTGCTGTCGTTGGCGGCGTGATGGTGGTGGTAGTCTCGCCCGTGCTTTGGCTACTTCGTCATCCGGCACGCGTCGTGTACGGTATCATGGTCATTGGTCTGGCTGTCGTCAGCGGTGCCGTGGGCGGAGACCTCATCATTGACATAGTGATCAGCGCACTCCACTGACGTATTGCCCTCCCTGGTTACTCTATGGCCGGGGAGGGCACGCATAGCTCTCGAACTGCTAATGGGTTATCAGTGGGAGCGATGTTGCGAGGGTAGCTGCCGTAGCCAATGACAGCTAGAAATAACAAGCACCCCGCCTCGTGCTCGGCGCACCAGGAGAAGTGCTTGTATCTATCGAGTGGGCAGGGTGAATTAGTGTTCGCTGCTGACCGTCAAGCCAGCAACTCTCTGAATGTGTGCAGCGACAGACTGAAGGCTGTACGTCGCATGCCAGTTACCATTGCTTCCCAGGAACAGAAAGCCGTGAGGTGCGTCGTACTGAGCACCGTCTTGCCAGTCACTTGTCTTTTCCGGGAGCCTGCGGGGCAGTGTGTTGCCAAGCACTTCGAAATATTCTTGAAGTGCCCGCATGCCTCTTCCTCGAGTGATGAGTCTATTCATCTCCACTGGAACCTCACTTACTAGAGAACGGTAACGTTAAAAGTTTAACACGGTTAGAGGTAAGACGAATAGTGTCAATCTGCGAAGGGCTATTTTAAATATAAAGGTGAGCAGCAGGTATTAAACTGAAAGAACCCCAGCAGGGTTCCTTAAAACAATAATTTCATGGGGCGGAAAGAATAAACTTTTTCGGGAATAGTTCAATAGCTAACAAGTAAGTTTGTAGCGTTAATCCATATTTTTTCGTAACTCTTCTGTAAGTATATGAACTGTTGTTGAAGGGTTTGCATCAACAGGACTAATACCATTGGATGTATCTCATTGCTGACATCGTTCTACATGGTTGGGATGGCTGTACGGTCCTCGAAAGTAATTGGCTTTAGATATGTCAAATTGCAAACCGGCCATCATTAACAATATAGTGCTACACTGAATTTATATGAGTAAAGCACAGTCCAAAAAGAATAGTTTTGTAGACTGCATGCGTGAATACTATATAGTTCCGCTGGTGATTATTACTATGCTCGTCGGTTTGTCTTTACAGTTTTTAGGTCATGTCGAATGGGCACGCTGGCTGCTTAGCATATTTTCACTCCTAATTGCGGCGAAGCTTGTTCGAGAAATGATTGGTAAATTGCATGAGGGAAAATGGGGTATCGATGTCCTGGCGGTAACAGCAATACTCAGTACGGTGATCGTGGGAGAGTACTGGGCAGCAATAGTTGTCGTTCTGATGCTAAGCGGAGGCACGGCACTCGAAGCTTATGCGAATCAACGTGCAACTCATGAGCTAAGCGCCTTATTAGAGCGAGCTCCGAGCATTACACACATAAAACTCCAGGATGGTAGTACGACGGATATTCCCGTCATTCAGGTTGCGGTAGGCGATGTGTTGCTCATCCGGCCGGGAGAGGTTATTCCGGTAGACGCGGTACTACTTGACGAAACCGCAAGTTTTGATGAGTCTGGGCTCACGGGTGAGAGTTTACCCGTTGAACACACGAAAGGTCAAGAGCTACTCAGCGGCTCAATTAATGGTGATTGGGCTATCAATATAAGAACACTGCGGACAGCGCAGAATAGTCAGTATCAACAGATTATCGATCTGGTTAAAGCGGCAAGCAACTCGCAGGCTCCTTTTGTTCGACTTGCCGATCGTTATGCGGTGCCATTTACAATTATATCGTTTGCTATCGCGGGGGTTGCCTGGATATGGTCTAGTGATCCAATTCGGTTTGCCGAAGTGCTTGTTGTAGCCACGCCATGTCCTTTAATTCTCGGTGCACCGATTGCGTTCATTTCAGGTATGAGTAGGGCTGCGAAGTATGGCATTATCGTTAAAAATGGAGCTACTCTAGAGAAATTAGCACATATCAAGACGGTCGCATTTGATAAGACGGGTACATTGACGCACGGTGAACCAAAGGTGGCTCGGATTTTACCGGTAGGCAATATAGACGAAGCAGAGCTATTGAGAGTTGCAGCAAGCGCAGAGCAACGCTCAGCTCATATTTTAGCTCAATCTCTTGTTCAACATGCAAAAGCCAAACATATCCAATTAGTACGCGTAAATAACGTTAAAGAAACGACGGCACAAGGAGTAGAAGCGACGGTTGCAAACCGGCGTATTATTGTAGGTAAGCGGTTATTTCTCGAAGCAGCTCATTTAACCGTAAAGACACATACAGATGATGCAGGCGAAACCGCAATATATGTGGGGCAAGATGGAAAGTATATCGGCTGTATTACTTTTGCAGACGAAATACGCCAGAATAGTCGTTCCACCATTGAAAAACTACACTCACTTGGTGTAGTGCATACAATTATGCTTACTGGAGACGTAAAGGCTACGGCACGCCGAATAGTCAATGAGCTTGATATAGAAGATATGCGAGCCGAGTGTAGTCCAAAAGATAAGGTTGATGCAATAAAAGATCTTACTGACCGACCCGTTATGATGCTAGGAGATGGAGTGAACGATGCTCCCGTGTTGGCGGCTGCTGATGTGGGAATGGCGATGGGAGCGCGTGGTTCGACTGCCGCATCGGAAACAGCCGATGTGGTAGTATTGCTCGATGACATCTCCAGAAGTGCACTGGCTATTCAGATCGCTAGTGATACGATGCGCATTGCATTGCAGAGTATATGGATTGGCATCGTCATAAGTGTTGGCCTAATGCTCGTAGCGTCTACGGGTAGTATACCTGCGGTTATAGGAGCTGGCTTGCAGGAAATCGTAGATGTCTTAGTGATTATTAACGCACTTCGAGCGCATGGTGATTCCACGAAGAGCAGTTAATGGTATGACCAGATGAGAAACTAAAAAATGAACCTCGAAAAAACGAGATTCATTTTACTTGGTCGGGGTGGCAGTACAGGAACATAACCCCTGAAGATAATGTTGAAGTGGATGTCGATGAGCTACGTGAGTTACTTAATGACAGTAGAAAAGAGTCTAAGGCATGATACTTCATTAATAGATTGGTAGGATATTTTTTGAGGACTTGGATGGTTGAAGCGGCAAGGAGCTGGTCATGGTACTGCGGCAACTACTGGCAGGGTAATCTCCGCAGTAGGTTAAATAAAGTATTGACAATGTAAATGCTTTGTCATAACATAGGAATATGAAATACTTCGACTGGGATCCATTGAAGAGTATTAAGCTTCTAGCTGAACGCAGTATTTCTTTCGAAGATATTATTGCAGCTCTTGATGAGGATAAGTTGTTGGATACGATTGATCATCCCAATCAGTCACGTTATCCCGGGCAAAGGATACTTATTATTGAAATTGAGCAGTACGCCTTTTTGGTACCGTTCGTAGAGGATGAGGAGAAGATCTTCCTGAAGACGATTTATCCAAGCAGAAGATTTACTCTTAAATATATAGAAAGGAGAAAATAATGGCTTACTATACTTTAGATGAAGACGAACAGCGAGAGTTTAATGAAATTGAGCAAGCCTTGGATGAGGGTACTATAGAGAGCGTAGACAGTCCTTTGGAACGTAAGCGACTGCAGTCGATAGCAAGGAACACTATGAACAAGACTCGCAATATCAACATTCGATTAAGCGAACGTGACTTGCACCGGTTAAGGACGAAAGCTATAGAAGAGGGTGTGCCATATCAAACTCTAGTCTCTTCTATATTGCACAAAGCTGCTGCGCATTAAGCAATTGCGGATAGACAATAAAAAACACTCACTTTGAGTGTTTTTTATATGGTCGGGGTGAAAGGACTCGAACCTTCGACCTCACGGTCCCAAACCGCGCGCGCTACCAACTGCGCCACACCCCGATGGTGTTACTAGAGAGATTATAGCGTACCGGAGCTCGTTTTTCTAGTAGTTTATGGAATGAGTGGCTTTTTTCTTGAAAAGCAGTTACGATACTTTTATGATACGCATGCTTTTTGACCGATTATTTCACCGCTCTAAACCGACTTGGCTCGAACGGCATTTTTTTATCACAGTACTTGCTGCAATGGTTGTTGCGATGACTATCAGCCTGGCTATTGGGTTGCATCAGAGTGTATGGTTTGATGAGTCATATTCGATATTGGTGGCAAAGCAGCCCGTGGCTCAACTTGTTCACCTTGCATCGGTTGATACGCATCCACCTTTCTATTACTTATTATTAAAAGCGTGGGGAAGTCTATTTGGATGGAGTGCAATCGCACTTCGGGGCTTGAGCGTGCTCGCTATGGGCGGTGCATTGGTTGTCGGGGCGTTTCTGGTGCGGCGACTATTCGGTGTGCGTACGGCGGTGATAAGCTTGCCGTTTGTAGCGTTTGCTCCCTTTTTGCTTCGCTATGGCTTTGAAATTCGTATGTATGCGCTCGCATCACTCATCGGTATTGCTGCCACCTATGTTTTGGTGCGCGGAGTACAAGCGACGACTGCTAACGAGCAGGCAAAATATTATATCTTTTATGCATTGCTTGTGGCGCTTGGTGTCTATACGTTGTACTACACAGTGCTCCTTTGGATAGCTCACGTAGTATGGCTGATTTGGCTTGATCGTAGATACAAATGGGCCATGATAAAACGACCGTGGTTTTTGGCGCTTATAGGAAGCTTTGTGCTATTTCTTCCTTGGTTGCCAACGTTTGTATTTCAAATAACCCATAGCGCATTAGCCCCGATTGCTCAGGCATTGACCATGGAGAACATAAGTGGGATTGTATCGTTTAGCTTCCTCTACCAACCATCGTGGCAATTAACAGGGCTTACTTCATTGGTCATACTGCTTGTGATTATTGCGACATCGTTTGTTGTGGCGAGTGCCTTTGGGCAAGCCTCGGGCAAGGAGAAGCCATATTTAGTGCTACTTTGTCTTTACTGGATGATTCCTATTGCTTTGATTGCTTTAATTTCGCTAAAAAGCCCAATGTACGTTGAGCGATACCTTTCGCATGTGCTCATCGGGGCGAGCATGCTCGTTGGAGTATCAATCGCTTTTATTATTCAACATAACAAAAAAGCGTGGTATATCGGTGGTGCACTTTTGGTAGTAATGATTGCTGGCGTTGTTCATCTTGCAATGGTAGGAAACTACAATTTTCAGCGCCTGCAGACACCTGAAACAAAGGCCATTGCCAGCTCGTATGAGTGTAATGACACGACATATATTGCGTCTGGTCCATTTTCGTATATCGAAGGTTCGTATGAGTTAGATGGTTGTGATTTTAGGTTTTTTGCTACTGAAAATCCAGCGTTTCACGGGGGGTTTGCACCACTACATGATAGCCTTGCGCGACTCACTTCAACCACGTCTCTAACCGCAAAACGCCTTTTGCTCGTTGACTTTAATAGTAATCATAAAGTTCTTGTGCCAGATAGCCGCTACCATTTTGTTACTTCCAAGATGTTCGACGGCACCCAGGTTGTTGAATATCGGCAGTAGTTATTTAGTGCGGTAGTAGTGCAAGGCTAAGTCGGGATAATTTGGTGTAGGCTGGTGGCTGTAAATTGCATCACGCGCGGGAACATCGAAGCTATCGGCGGCTCGTGAAGGGTAATATATAGCAAGATCTGCAGCGTAGGCCAGCGTACTAATAGCAGCGAGACCAAGTGCGAGCTGTAGCACCCATTTGCGCCTCTGCTGGGCAAGAACTGTCCAGCCAAGGGTGATGAGTATAACAATAAACGGCCAGGCGGCAGTTGCGCGCAGGCTATGAGGCTGGCTTTCGTTGGTCAGGGCTGAGCCTATCAGGGAAACTAGCCAGCCAACGAGAGCAATGAGCGCCAAGAGCTGTCGTTTTCGTTCGAAAAGTGCTTTTTTGGTAATCGTGTGTCGGCGAAGAAAAGCAAACACGACAAGCACTGCAAGAGGTAATAGCGCGCCTATGCCAAGCATACCCTGAATGCCGGTAGAATGCCGAATATTTGGATCACCGGTAACGAATAAAAAGAGGGGATTAACTAAGAGACTTAGGTTGATAATAAACTGTCCAATACCCTCGGTGATACTGTGCTGGTAAAAAACACTAAGCTGCTGGCTGCGTTCAAGTGCGTCTGGCTGAAACATGAAAAGTGCAAGGGGGAGAGCAATAATAGCCGCCCCGGCGCAGGTTATGAGGCAATTTCGCCACGAAATACGCTTTTGCCATAGCAAAAAACCGTAGGCGGCTATAAAGAGCAATGGTGCACTGACGCGACAGGGTGGATAGACGTAGGCAAGCGAGAGAAGTGAGAGCGGCAGTAGAGCATGGCCGATGATGCGGAGCTTTCTTGAAGTGTCAAAGAACAGCCACGAAAACCCAAGAAAACTAAGCGCAACAAATAGCGGTACCATTGCCGGGTCCCAAGCGAGACTTCCTTGTAGCCAGCTCCATGGTAGCATAAGTCCGACGATAACAGTGACAGCGGCATATTTTTTATCTACCCACCATCGCAGAGCGACGCCTAGTATGACGACTGCAGTAATCGTAACAAACTGCGAAAAAGCCCGCAGTGACAACTCGCCATCGCCGAAAAGTGCCGCCCATGCTGTCAGTGGGTAGAGATAAACAGGAGTGGTGTATCCTCCCCCGAGACTCGCTGAGAAAAGTGGCCAAGCGTTGCCATGCGCATCAGTACCATGAGCAAGCATGGCGACAACATGAGCGCCCGTTGCGGCTTCGTCGACATAAAAACCAGGAGGCGAAAGTGGCAAGATAATAAAGCGCAGTACGATAAGCGCGGTAATAAAGATGAGCAGGCCATACGAGCGAAAAAAGTGGCGCATGTCAGCTAGTATAGCGGTGATTATAACCGACGTCTACCTTGGAACCAGTTGTTGTATAAGCGGAATACGAAGTAGCGCCCATGTTCCCATGACAGTGAAGATGCCATAGGCTGTATTTTGCCAGATATTGTCGGTATTGACGAAGAAAAGCGCTAAAAAACAAATGAGCGTACCGTGGATAATGTAGGCAGTAAGTGAGCGTGTGCCAAAAGGCAAAAGGAGCCAGCCTATCCAGCGTCGAAGCCATGGAAGTAGACGCTGGAAAAGAAGGGCGAACGCAGCAAATGCAACGAGTGCCAGTGCAATGCGCCAGGTGTACAGCACCTCCTCTTTGGTGAAGAAGTCATTGACTGCTTCTGCAATTTTGTTATCTGGGATGATAAACGTGCAAATCGCCGAAGCGATTAATATGCAGCCTATGCCGCCAACTAACAGCCACGACCGCAGCCGCCTTGAAACAGGTGACTGTGAGCGCCACCAGTGTTGAATAGCAGGCAAGTAATAGCCGGCAACGGCAGGCAAAAAGAATACAGGCAACCATTCAAGCCATTCGATATGTGCTATTTCACCGATAATACTTAATGCCATCGTAATGACGACGATGTTGTGTGCTTGACCTTTTCGTAGTAGCCATATAACGAGCGGTGAAAGTAATAAGAAAATTACATACAGATAGAGGAAGTATACCCACTCGTAGGCGTTCGTGAAGACAAGTGTTTTTGCAATCAAGTCCAACCAGTTGCCATGAGGGATCTCGATCCATGGCATAGGACTGACAGTGGGGAGGTACCAAATTGCCGCCGTGTAAATGAGTGTTGCGCCGATAAGCCAGACATATAAAAGAAGTGCGCGCTTCAAGAGTTTGCGAGCTACCACTGAAAAGGGAGCGTCTCGCTCTTTGTAGCCACGAATATAGCCAACTAAAAGGCCAGATATAATCACGAACCCTTCGGCGGAACTTATCCATAGCTGACCTTGACCGGTGAAAATACCAAAGACACTCGGCCAGCGCCAGAGATGGTCGATAATGATAACAAGGATAAAAAAACCGCGGAGGTAGTCGAGTGCCAGCAGGCGATTAATAGGTGAGGGCGTTGCCATTCTTCTGATTATACAACTTTGGCTGAGGACATTCTGAGGGTATATACTAAAATACATGAAACAGCCACCCTTCCCTGCTCCGAATTTTTCACTCATAGATGAACAGCGCGTCGTACATTCACTTGCCGATTATAAAGGTAAGTGGCTGGTGCTATATTTTTATCCAAAAGACGACACTCCTGGTTGTACGACCGAGGCGTGCAGTTTGCGCGACGCGCGTGATGACATTGCTGAGGCTGGCGCGAGCATTGTAGGTATTAGTGCAGATACGCCCAGCGATCACGAGAGGTTTAAAGAGAAACACTCGCTCAACTTCACGCTTCTTAGCGACCCTGAGAAGAAGGTAATAGAAGCGTATGGTGCTTGGGGCAAGAAAATGTTTGGCAAAGAGGGAATTTTACGACGCACGTTTATTATTAATCCAGAAGGAATAGTAGTAAAAATATATGGCCGTGTGACGCCGCTTGGTCATGGCGAGCAAGTTGTCGCGGAGCTGAAACAACTACAAAGCTAGTTGCTATTTTGGCGATTCTCCTGCACAATGAACGACGGCCAAATGACTTCTTTTAGAGATGGAAGGGGAGCTAAATGCGTACCCGCATTACTGCTGCCGATGTACTGAACGGTACTGTTCCCGGCATGCAAGACGTTGCGTATTGGCGGAGGTGCAGAGTGAGTGATGAGAGTCGAAAGGTGGCGCTGAATTGGCTAAACGAGCTGCTGTGGTGCATGGAAAACGACGCCGTTTCCGCACGCGTTGCAGCCGAGATGACGTACAAAAAGGTGTTAGAAACGTTCGATTTAGGGCATACTGGCGACCTTCGTTTTTTGAATGCCCTTACGCTCCTTGAGCATAGTTGGGGAGATACGGGTAGGGAACTGCGCAGTTGGTACCAAAGGCAGTTTGGCGTGTAACTAGCGAGGCCGTTTTGCGGCAACGTCGCGGGCGAGTTCGGCAAACCGGTCATCTATGACGGTTGGCACGAACTCGCCATATTTTTTTATGACCGCCTGTTCAATCAAGAAATCGGCAATATTTGGATTTTTTGGCAAAAGCGAACCATGCAAATAACTAGCAATAATATTCTTGTATCGTGCGCCTTCGGTATCATCTTGGCCATTATTGCCTGCCCCTTTTATGACCCGGCCAAGAGGCTGTACGTTTCTACCCAAAAACGTTTGCCCGCTATGATTTTCGTAGCCAATAATGTCGCCAAACTGAGGGCTTTTGGTGATAATGTTGCCAATCAATCGCTCCGGCCCGGCATGCGTCTCAATGTCGAGTAGGCTAATTCCTTCGATAATATGACCATCTTGCGCTTTAAAGAATCTGCCAAATAACTGGTACAGCCCGCAAATAACGAGCATTGGCGTGCCTGCTTCGGCCAGGTCTCGTAATGTAGAGCCAATAGCGAGAAGGTCATTTTGAATGACATCTTGGCCAGAATCCTGCCCGCCACCACCAACGATAATGTCGACGTTTTTTGGAAACGTATCCCCCGGATTGTACTCAAGTAATGTTGGGGTATAGCCGTGCCACTGCAGGCGGCGTTTGATAGTGAGTACATTTCCCCCATCCCCGTAAATGTTCATGTCGCGTGGATAGAGATGAAGCAACGAAATAGTTTTTTCGTTCATGAAATAACCTCCACGTTAGTCATTTTGCTGAGCTCCTGGCGCAGCGTGAGCATAGCCGTGTATGTGCAGTAAATACGTTTTGGCTGGTCACTAGCGCCAGAAATAAACTGTCGAAGCGCGTCCGCCAAGTTGGTTTTTACACTGGTGACCATTACTTCTTCGTATTGGAGCCGCAGGGCCATATCGTAGGCGCGCATACCCGATACCATGGCAACACCATTCTCACGCAAACTATCAAATTCAACATCCCACAACCACGACATATCGCGGCCATCGGCGTAGTCATCGTTAACCGCGATCATGGTTTGGTACCCCTTGGGCTCAAACGACGCGAGACCGAGCCGGAAACCGCTTGGATTTTTTACCAACACGAGCTCGAGCGGCTGGTTGCCAACGGTCAGCGTTTCGCCGCGACCAAAAGCCGGAGTAACATTGGAGAGCGCTTCAAAGAGTTTGGTTTCATCGAGTGTATTACCAATGACCTTTCGCACCAAAGCGAGTGCTGCGGCTGCATTATAAATATTATAAATCCCTTGGAGCTTTAGAGCAGACGAAACCCGACGTCCGTCAATGACAAACTCCGCGACGGTATCTTTTATGCTAGAGAGGGTAACGTCTGCCGGAAGCGCGGACAGGGTTCTTTTTTGGGTATGGCGCATGTCGTCGTCGTTTGGGAATTGTTCGGTTAGCCCAGGTGCAAGCCCGAAGTAAGTCACAAGTTCAGGTGTGAGGAGTTTTGCAATCGCCGCGACACGCGGATCTTCTCTGTTGAGCACAACACCTTCAGTAGTCGCGAGAGCGATTTTGGCGAGTAGTTTTGCCGTCGTATCGATTTCGCCAAATCTATCTAATTGGTCGCGCATGACATTCAAAAGCAAGCTAAAGCGCGGCGCAATCACTTTTACGAAATGCACGGCGTGTGCTTCGTCGAGCTCGAGCACGGCAATGTCGGCATCGAGCTTACCCCTTGTGTCAACCTCGCCAAGCAGCGCCGCAGCCACTCCGCGCGTAAAGTTACTGCCTGTGCGGTTGGTAAACACCTTAAGACCTTGGCTTTGCAATAATTCGACCACCATTTTTGTAGTGGTAGTTTTGCCGTTGGTGCCACTGATGACCACGACGCCATCAGGAAGTTGTGCCAGTGTGCGACGCATAAAGTCGGGGTCGATTTTTTCAACAAAAAGGCCGGGTAGCGCCGATCCGCCACCGCGTAAACGGGCGATGGTGCGGACTGCTTTTCCCAGCAAGGTAACGTACGGTTTTGACATGGTTCTATTGTAGCGTGAATCATAACAATGAAAAAGCGTAGCTTTTATCTTAACGAGACTATCCCTTGGCGTTCCAGGTATCTCGAAAAGAAATGTATAAAAATCCGGATCACTAAATAAATGCCGGTGACGTTAGTTTATTTAAAAAAAATAGGCTTAGTTAATTGAGTTAGATAGGCAAAATTAACACCCCCCAATTAATATATGGGTTATTTCGCGACTTGAGTATAAAAATAATTGCATTGTATTAAATAACATGGTATTATTATTTTAATCGCCGCTAAAACGGGAGCACAGGCTTGAAACCTTGGCTTTCTTTTTTTGTCACACGGCATTGCATACTTAACAACTTACTTCGTTATTTATCGTTTTATACCAGTTCGAAAGAGCTGGGACAACAACGATCAACCCTACAACTAGATAGAGGTTAGGCATGTCGACTTGGTGGCAATCTGTTACCCGGGCCGACATCGGCCTGGCGGACATCAAGTTCGGTTCAGCAGACTTCTCGGTAACCAACCGAGGATGGTATGTGCTGTATAAAATTCTTCATCAAATGGAAGGGCGCTCTTACGAGCACGCCGCCAAGAAGGGTCAGCAGTACGTACCGCAGAGCGTCGTGGAGGACTGGGCAAATCGCCTTGCTGCCCTCGGATCGGACGACTGGCTACAAGTCAGCTGTTGGAATGGCAGTGCGCTGCGATTTCACAGTGTCGTTCACCGACAGGAGGCGCGTCGATATGCCAACGACCACGAGCTCACTCCGCTGCTTCTCACTCCGGTGGGAATGTGGCTGCAAGGAATCGCAAACAATCTGGTGTCCGCAGGAAGCGGCATCGTGATTAGCGGGAAACCGCGGAAAGGTTCTACCATGAGCCAGGTCCTCACCAAGGGTCAGCGAGTCGATCTGACGAAGGGCAACCCGGGTCTCTCCAAGCTCGTGGTCGGTGCCGGCTGGGACGTGCGCGCCACCAGCGGTGACGACTACGACGTCGACCTCAGCGCGTTTGTGCTGAAGACCGGCGACAAGGTGGTCAGCTCGGAGCACTTCGTCTACTTCAACCGGCTCGAGAGCCCTGAGGGCGCCGTCAAGCACACCGGTGATAACCTCACCGGTGCCGGCGACGGCGACGACGAGCAGATCCTCGTGGATCTCTCGAAGCTGCCGGCCAACGCCGAGAAGGTCGTCTTCGCTGTCTGCATCTTCGAGGCGAAGAAGCGCGGCAACCAGACCTTCGGTCAGATCGACAACTGCTTCATCCGCATCGTCGACGAGACCACCGGCAAGGAGCTGTTGCGCTACGACCTCACCGAGGACTCCGGTCCCAAGGTCAACGCGATGGTCTTCGGCGAGCTCTACCGCAACAACGGTGAGTGGAAGTTCAAGGCTGTTGGTGACGGCTATGAGGACGAGATTCCTGGCTTGATCGCGCGCTTCGGCGCCTGATCTTCCGACTCGTCCCCCGCAAGACCGAGAGGCCGACCGTCAACACGGCGGTCGGCCTCTCGGCTACCCTACCGTTTTACCGGAGGTAATCCAATGCATGACCTGTCCAAGAAGCCCGCCCGCACTGTCAATCTGACCAAGGATTCCAGCGGCGGCTCGGCCGTGGACCTCACGAAGGTTCGCAGTTCGGGTCACCAGGATCTGGCCAAGCGCGCCGACAAGGCGGGGCTCGCGCTCTCGAAGCGTGACCTCTCTGGCATCCGCGCTCAGGTGCGGCTGTACGTCGACCACTCTGGCTCGATGGAGTTCCCGGAAGCCCGGGACTACACCAACGGCAATGTGCAGGCGATCGTCGAGCGTGCGCTCGGCTTCGGCCTGCAGATCGACGTCGACGGGGTCATCCCAGTCTTCGCCTTCGACAGCCGGCTCTGGCCGGTCGTCAACGTGGGTTGGGAAGCCCGCCCGCACCGCAAGCGCGAGGAGAACGTCGAGGATTACCGCGGCGTCGTCAAGCGCTCTATCTGGCACCCGCGCGACATGGGCGGCACGAGCTTCACGGTCGTGCTGCGGGACATTCTCAAGGAGGCGAAGAACACGGATTCTCCGCTGTTCTGTGTCATCGTGACCGACGGCAACCCTGGCGACGCCCGCGAGGCCACCAAGCTCGTCAAGGAGCTGGCGGCCTACCCGGTCTTCCTGAAGTTCCTGGCGATTCGCCACGTGGACTACTTGGAGGAGCTGGACGACCTCGAGAAGACGCAGCCGGGTAGCCGACTGCTCGACAACGTCGACGCCAAGTTCTTCGACGGCAAGGACGACAACCCGCAGCCGATCAACACGATCACGGACATGCAGTTCGCGGACGCGATGGTCGACGAGTGGGACTCCTGGATCAAGGAGGCCACCGCCAAGGGTGTGCTCGTCTGACCAGCACGATGCAGGAACCAGTTCGCTGGCTGAGCGTTGATCGTTAACGTCTCCCGTTCAGGAGTTATCGCACATTGTGCTGATAGCTCCTGAACGGACTACTACATTTTTGACCTGATACAAATCGATAAATACCATACTGTCCGAAAAAACAATAGCCCTCTAGAGTTTAGAGGGCTATTAAAATAAACAAGATATTTTTTAAGCATGTAAAAAGGCCGCGCTGCGGAACTCCGAGACGAGTTGTCTCAGGAGTTCCGCAGACGCGGCCGTAGGTCGGATGAGGCGTTACCCTCTTTCCGATTGGTTGCCGGCTAGTTTGCCAGCGCCGGTTCGGGGTTGTTATCCTTCCGAGTCCGACTGATCAATCGGGCCAGGGCGTCGAGCTCTCGGCCAAAGTGATCCTGAACCGACTCACCCGACTCACCATGGAAGTGTGTCGCGTAGATGGCATCCACCTTGTCCTGAATACCCTGGTGTCGATCATCCAACATCTGCGGCAACTCGTAGTCACCATCATCGTCGCTGGTAGCGAACACCAACTTGAGGAACACCTGCCGGTTGGACGTAGCCAACTCGTCCACCAGCGCCACCAGTGCATCCCGATCGGAGATCTGGAAGTCGCTGATGACCGTGACGAGCGCCGGTTCGTTTACCGGCAAGATGTCGAGTGCCAGACGCATGGCCGAAGCCAGGTTGGTCTCGCCATGCACGTCATTGCCCAGGAGGTCTGCCACGGAGCCACCCTCACCCACGACAACGTCGTGTTCGCGGTAAGACTGCTCGCGAGCGATCACGACCGGCACGACACCGTCAGTGTCGTAGGCACCAATCGCCTCCAGTGAATCGTTGTAGACACGTTGGAGTAGTCCATCCTGCAGTTCCGTGCGGTAGCTTTCGCCACCGTCGATCACCAGAGCTGCATTGAAGATGGACAGTTCGTTGGATTCCTCGTCTTCCTGCTTGGGCCAGTAGATGCTCGCGATGACCGCAATCGTCAGAACGATAGCGATGATCAACGGGCTGACCCAGATTGGCGGGTTCCAGATGGCACTGTGATTGAAGTTGCCGATCGTGAACTCCCAGCCAAGCAGCAGCTTGACGGTCACCCATGCCAAGATGACAGCCAGCCCCTCGTTGAGCCAACTCATCTTGTCCTTCAGTGGTCCGATGACGAAGAACAGAGCCCGAAGACCCAAGATCGCCATCGCGTTGCTTGCGTACACCAGATAGGTAACCGAGGTGATTGCGAGCGCGGCCGGAACACTGTCGAATGCGAACAGCAAGTCCATCAGTTCGATCACGACGAGGCACAACACCAGGTAGGTCGCCCACACCTTGACCTTGACCTTTGCACCGCCGTTCTTCACTGATTCGATCTTCTCGACGATAAAGAACTTGCCGCCGAAGTTCCTGCCCTCCTTGAGAGGCAGAAGCTTCTTCGCGTAGCGGTAGATGCGGCCTTCTTCGATCTCACCCTCCGTGTCTTCCTTCCAGACCTTCCAGACGGAGAAACCGACGGCGAGGGCGAGGAGGGGAGTCACGATCGATCCGAACTTCTCGAGGAGAAGCGAACCGCAGAGGATGAAAATGAAACGGAACACCAGGGCGCCAAAGACGCCCATGAAGAGCAACTTGCGCCGGTACTTCTCCGGCACCTTGAACGTGTCGAAGATGACCACCATAATGAACAGATTGTCGATACTGAGAGAATACTCGGTGCCGAAGGCAGCGAAGTAGTTCATTCCAGCATCCACACCATGCATCAGTACGATGAAAACACCGTAGAGCACGCCAACGACAACGAACAGAGCGACCATACGAATGGCTCTCTTGAACGTCGGTGTTTGATGACCGCCGTTTGCGATACTGTCGACGACGATCATCACCACAGACAGAGTGAGGAGTGTTATCCACTCCCACCACTGCACGTGCAGAATGGCTTGTGTCATGATTAATCTCCCGGCTTGTCGACGGGAGATCCCCTTTCAAAGTAGACGAGACAAGCGCTAAAAACGCCTCGCATTTGTGGTATTCTTAGCGCTTACCTCGTCCCTGCTTGTCTTTTTTGTGAAGACACTAAAAGTAATCATACAATTATCATTAGTATAAGTCAATAGCTTTTTTCTTGTTCTTATTGACGTTTGTATCTTAAAATTATAAAATATACATAAGTCATACGCATATCCAGTGAAAGGAGAAAGTGTGACCTAAGTTTATGCGCGCCTTGAAGCGCGCTTGCTCTTTGACAAACCGAATAAGGAGAAACTTTTCTCATGTATTCACCAGGAATCGATGTGTCTACCCTCGAGGTAGTCTCGTTCGATCTTTGGTTAACCCTGATTAAGAGTAATTCTACACCTAGCAAGACGACTCGTGCCAAGGCGCTTTTCAATCTTCTTGGGCTCGCTGACGTGACTCTTGATGAGTTCGCGAAAGTAGTCGAGGATGCAGAAAAGACAGCCGATGCCCTTTGTGAAAAGGGCGAAGATCATTACGGACCACGTGAACGAGTCGAGTTGGTGACAAGTCATTACGGCCTGACTGCTCTGTCCAAGACGCAGTTCGCCGATTTTTACGCCAGTCAATCCCGGCGATTCCTGAATTTTCCTCCGGAACTAATCCGGGATGACACGCTCGAAACGCTGGATCGACTCGCTCGTCGCTACACGCTAGCCTGTGTGAGCAATACGGGTTTTGTTAACGGTACTGAAATGCGACCGGCTCTCGAAGCAATCGGTCTCCTTGGGTACTTCGACATTCAGTTGTTCTCGAACGAGGTTGGCTTTAACAAGCCTGACCCTCGTATTTTTCGAGAGTTGCTGAAGCGTACGGCCTGTGCACCCAACGAAGTGGTGCATATTGGTGATAATTTTACTGCCGACTACAGCGGTGCCGAGGCTGTGGGAATGTGCGCAATTCACGCCGCTGATGCGACGATGCCACTCGCCCTCCTCCTCGAATCGCTCCTCTAAAAAAGAGAGGCTAAAATGACTGAAACCACTGTCGCCAGTTCGTACATCAGGTACAATGACAACCATGAACTGGTTGCCTATCGCGGCCAGCCATTCGTGCTGAGTGCCTACAGTCGTATGAAGTACGGCTCGCAGGTGCATGCTCGTATGTTGGGGTTGCAACTTGCCGAGGACCTCATTGCCGAGGCTCCGCTGGTCGTGTTCGATCCCACCCCGATGGTCGCGCTTATCACGTACAAGTTTGTGCCCAGCGCGGCTGCCACGATCACGCGAGCAACCGCATCGCGTCTCTCGGAAGCACGCTATCAGGCTGGCCTCGGTGAGGTCAATCTGGTGCATGTCAAGACGGGTAAGGTGCTCGGGCGCGACTATTCGTCCCTAAGTGAAGAGGGCCGAGCGGCGTACATTACCGAGACGGGCTACAAGCTTCACGCTGAGGATGTCGCGGGTACGAATGTACTAGTGATCGACGACATTCGCAACACGGGTGCCGCCGAAAACTTGATTCGTGATCTTCTCGAGGGCAAAAACCATCGAAGTACCCTTCTCGCCTACCTGGCGATTATGGATACTGAGAGTGCTCGACGTGATCCTAGTGTTGAAAACCGGATCAATACAGCGACGGTACAAAGCCTTGAGCATTTGAATGACATCATCGAGAAGGATGGTATGACCCTGACCGTCCGCACCATGAAGATGGTGCTTGGCGAGAAGAATCATGCCCGCCTGATCGAGTTTCTGAACGTGATTCCCGAGCAGCTTCTGTATGAACTGTATGCGGGAACGATCGGAAGTGGTCAGGAGTTTCTGAACCATTACCGTGACGGCTTCACCGTCCTTCGCCGCGTGGCTATTGCCCGTGGTATCCTCTGAAGGGAAAGAGAATTAACGATGAACATCAAGCTGGTCAGTTTCGATGTTTGGAGCACGCTGGTTCGTGCCAACAAGGTCTACAAGCGAAACCGGGCACGCCTGCTGGCGCAAGCCATTAAGGCAACCCCCGATCCCGCGTCAGAAGAACTTGTTGACGGTGTACTCGCTACGATGAAGCGAGCCGACGACATTCTCGATGGTCTGACCATCGAGACGGGTCGGCAGTACGGCTTCAATGACCGCGTTCGGGAAACGTGTAGCCTGATGGGTACTATGCTTCCTGACCCGGAACGTCTTTACCGAGACATGAGCCAGGCGTTCTTGTCCGACCTGCCGACCCTTACTGAGGGGCGGCTGCCGGAGATGTTCACAAGGCTCAAGGCAATGGGACTCAGTGTGGCCGTCAACAGCAACACGGGTTTCGTCACAGCCGACCTCATGAGGTCGATGCTGAATTCCGTGGGTGTATATAAGCATTTGGACTTTGCTCTTTTCTCCGATGAGATTGGAGCGGCCAAGCCGTCTCCGCGAGTTTTCGCGTACTTGCAGGAGATTTCCGGCCTTCGAGCCGAGGAGATTTTGCACGTTGGTGACAACGCTGACACCGACTACAAGGGAGCGTTGGCTTCGGGTTTGTCAGCCCTGCTGTACGACCCGAAGGAGAAGGTTAGCCCGGCCCCGCATGTCCTGCGTCAGCTCGCCGCTCTTCCGTCCCACCCCATTTTGGCGGCATAACAACCGTCTACTGATCGAGAAATGGAATTGGGTAAGTGAACAGTAGGCCTGACGGACACGCGGAGCCGTTAAATAGCGATTTGGTGCCAGAACCAATTCTTCGAGAGGAGGATTTTGCTCAACCAGATTGGCCGCACACCGTCCTCTCGCTTTACAAGATCATCGACGAGGTTGACGGCAATGTAATCACTGCCAATGGTAGTCGGCTCGACACGTACTCGTACAGTCTGTTCAAGTATGGGCATCACGAGACGGCTAGTCGCTATGCCGACCAGCTGGTCAAATTGCTACTGGCAAGTCCGGTAGCAAGCTACTTTGAGGATGACCAGCCGGTTATCGTGTCGTCTTCCGCTTACAAGCGGTTGCATACGGCGGCAGCGTCATTGGCAGATAGTATTGCTGCCAAGCTGCGCGGGCAAGGGCATGCAGCCCAAAATGGTCGTATTCATCGCTCTAAGCTCACCGAGGGTGACTATTCGACTATGAGCGAGCAGCAGCGACACTACTGGATGGCCAACAACGGTCTTTCGGTTGACACTGCTGTTTTTCATGGCCGGCATGTCATCATCGTTGATGACATTCGAATTACAGGGTCGCATGAGCAGTCTGTCTGGAATCTGTTTGCTGACATGCCGATCAAGAGCTTGACCAATCTTTATGTGGTTGAGCTTGACCCGGCTGTAGCCAAGCGTGATCCCAAGATCGAAACCCGCATGAATCAGACTGCGGTTAGGTCATTGAGCGACCTTCTTAGCCTCATTTGGGAGGAGGAGTCGTTCAATATCTCGGCAAGAACGATCAAGTTCATCCTTGGTCAAAAGCAAGATGTATTACAAAAGTTTTTAGAGAAGGTGCCTTGCGCTGAGCTCCGCTCGATTCATCTCGGCCTTTTGGACGACGGCTACTACGCTATGGAAGTATACATTGCGGGAAGCCGGCTCGTTCTCCAAGAGGTGGGGAAGCGCAAGAAGCTAGCTCACAAGGTTCAGCGTAGTGGTAAGTGGCTTGACCTTGATCAGCAAATGTGGGTCAAGTGGGATCCGCGGCCATACCGCGTTCCTCTCTCTGACATGGGGCCAACCCATGAGGTGCCTGTCGTTCCCGACGAGCATCAGCTGCCTGAAAAGCAGCGCAAGGGATTCTCCTTTTTTGGTTTCACTATCAGGCGTGATTGAGTTAAAACTCGGTAACGATTGACGAATAGCAACTGTGTTTTAGACCTTCCACGAGAAGCGTCACGCAGGTGCTTTAGGGGATGGCTGCTGTTCGCGTTCGAAGAACTCGAACATGGATAGTGGTCATCTCGTCCAGCTTTATCGCGTATTCCCTATAGGGAGTACTACATAAGGCTGGACTATTTTTTTGGTTTTACTATTCACTTCTGGAGGTGGTTATCGATAGGCGTATTGACCATAAAAAGGTTTTATGTTTAAATAGAATACCGCTCAAATAGTGAGGAGGTGAGTGACGTGGCGAGTGCTGCGCACGTTGTGCGAGTTGGTCAGCCTTGTGCCAAGCGGAAGAAGGACAGGCTGAAGAAGTCTCATCGTGGCAAGTCGAAGGAGTGACGCATTCGACGCACCTAGAGCTCCATGCGCTATATTTTTGTAGCGCATGGAGCCTTTTTACTTTATAACAAAGGTTTGCTTATAGTGGCATAACTCCCTCGTCTGGGTTACAATGAGATTATGTTTATCCTCGGGGTAGTTTCATGGTGGTATGGAGCCGGGTGGCGTCAGCGTATCACCTTTCTTCGTGCACGATTGACGGGTGTAATGGATTTCTTTTCGATTGATCTACTTTTGCGCACGCTATTTGCGCCTTTCCGTCAAATCTCTGCAGGAAACGTGCAGGGGCCGATTGCGGTTCAAATGCGTGCTTTTTTTGATCAGTTAATCTCACGTAGTATCGGTGCTGTTGTACGAACGTTCATGATTATCATTGGATGCCTCGCAATCATTCTTTATGCTGTCATCGGAGGATTACTCATTGTAGCTTGGGCATTCATACCACTACTACCTATCATCGCGGTCATTCTTTTTAGTGTTAGGTGGATTCCATGGAGCCTGTAGATTTTCACTATGGTAGTGCGCGTGCCCAAAAAGCCCGCTTTGCTCGGGCGGTTAGTGGTATGTGGGCGAAGCTGCTTGGGTTACTGGCATTCGCATTTGTACTAGGTGGCGCAACACTTCTTGTGACGGGTCAGGCTGCAGGGTGGCTGGCGATTGGCCTTGCGACAGTTCCTATTATGTTAGGCGAATGGTATACGCATGAGCTTAAACTTTTGCCAAACGCTAATAACCCTCAAACGATAGACGATGTTTTAACGGTGGATGTACTGGGTCAACTGCCCGATAAACCGACCCCACGCCACATTGCAACAGCTGTTGGTGCGGTGCCTGGCGGTATCTTTTTTGGTGTTCGATTTGGGCTGAGCTCTCGCTTTTTGCAAGATATTGCCTCTGAAGACGCCACGGTAACGCCAAAAGTGTGGCAAGAGGCAATGGCACTCCGTGACCAGTTGCAGAGCGAACAGCTCACCGCGGCCATACTAGTGGTCGCGCTCCTTCGTACGTTTCCTGGCCACGAAGAGCTCTTAGCGCATCTTAAGCTCGACGACGATGATTTGCTGCGTGGAATTGCATGGCAGCGCCATATTCAAGAACTGATTATCCACCATAGTCGGCCGCGGCGTACCGGTGGTATTGCTCGCGATTGGTCGTTTGGATATATTCCGCTACTCACGCGTTTCGGGCAGAATATCAGCGAACAAATCAGCCGTAGCGGGTTAATTACAGCAGAGCTTGAGGCGCACACCGACGCACTTGATCAGATGATCCAAACGTTTGGCAGTGGAGGACGACAAAATTTGGTGATGGTCGGTCCTGCTGGTGTAGGAAAGACAACGGTTATCCACGCTTTCGCTGAGCGATTACTTGACGCCTCGTCGCGTCTGCCAGAAGATCTAAAATTTCGTCAGGTGTTTCTTCTTGATTCTTCGGCCCTCATCTCGGCCGCGCCAGGTCGTGGTGAGTTGGAAAATCTCGTGATGCAAGTGCTGGGCGAAGCCTATAGTGCTAAAAATATCATTATTTGTCTCGATGATGCTCAGCTCTTTTTTGAAGAGGGTGTTGGTTCGGTCGATCTTTCTAATGTACTTTTACCTATTCTTGAAGCAGGCCGATTGCGCATTATATTGACCATGGATGAACAGCGCTATTTGCAAATTAGTCAGCGCAATTCAGCACTTGTAAATGCTCTGAATCGTATTACCATTACCGAAGCCAACAAAGACGAAACGCTGCGTGTCATGCAAGACCAGCTGATTATGACTGAGTTTCAGCGCAAAGTCACCTATACTTACCAGGCGCTTGAGGAAGCCTATCGTTTGAGTGAACGCTATGTTCACGACCTTGCGATGCCAGGACGAGCCATTAAACTCATGGAGTCGGCCGCGGGTTATGCCGACGACGGCCTAGTGACAGCCCTCTCGGTTCAAAACGCCATCGAAAAAACACTCGACATTAAAGTAGGGGTCGCTAGCGGGGAAGATGAACGTGAAAAACTGCTCAATCTCGAAGACCTTATTCATAAACGAATGATTAATCAAACGCGTGCGGTTGGAGTAGTGAGCGATGCGCTGCGTCGGGCACGTGCCGGGGTGCGCAACCAGAACCGGCCCATCGGAACGTTCTTGTTTCTTGGCCCAACCGGAGTAGGCAAGACCGAACTTGCCAAGGCGCTCGCTGACGTTTATTTTGGCGGCGAAGAGCGAATGATTCGAATTGACCTTAACGAATACGTGCAGCCGCAAGACGTATCGCGTCTTATCGCGGATGGTGCGACCGATGCCTCAAGCCTTACGGCACAGGCTATGAAACAACCATTTAGCGTGGTGCTACTTGATGAAATTGAAAAGGCGCATCCAAATGTGCTGGCAACATTACTACAGCTACTCGATGAAGGAATTTTGCGTGATATCAAAAACCGTGAAGTAAGTTTTCGCGATACTATTGTGATTGCGACGAGCAACGCCGGCGCTGATAGAATTCGTGAATATATTGAGCGTGGCTATAACATCGAACAATTTGAGCCACAATTTATCAACGAACTCATTAACAGCAACCAATTCCGACCCGAATTTTTAAATCGTTTTGACGAGATCGTTACGTTCAGGCCGCTCACTAAAGAGGAACTAGTGCAGGTGATTGACCTTATTCTGGCTGGCATCAATAAAACCTTGTCAGTCCAAAAAATCAGTGTTACTGTAGCTCAGGACGCAAAATTATACCTGGTTGATAAGGGGTACGATCCACGGCTTGGCGCTCGTCCGATGCGCCGAGTAGTACAGCGGGCTGTAGAAAATACCGTTGCAAAACAAATGCTTTCTGGTACGGTAACGCCTGGCTCGAGTATTCAGATTAGTCTTGAGCAAGTACAGCAAATGCTAGGAAGTGAGCTGAAGGCCGACCAGATTGTTGCTGACAGTTTACCTCCATCTTCACTAGGCTAGTGTGAGGGACGCTGATGTGTGTGCACTTTTTTACCACACTTTTTGACTTGAGAAGTCTATATACGTATGTAATACTTATGCTTGGGTCTTAAAAAGGGAGGGTGTTGTGGATAGTGGAATCGTTTGTGCCGTAATAGGCGCAGGCATTGCTTTATATGGTGTTGTCAGGTACGTCATAGGTATTTTCAAGGATGGAACGCGACCGCGGATGGCATCCTGGATTGCTTGGGGAACGGGAAACATGGTATTTACAATTGCTGCTTTCACCGAGCATTCATACGTCGGCGCTGCGATTGATGCAATTGCAACCCTGGCGAACCTTGTTGTAATCGCTGCGAGTATTTACAAAAAGGTTGAAGGCCGACCAAACGATATCGTCGATTGGTCGTGCCTTGTCAGTTCGGTTGTCTGTATTGGCGCGGTCATTGCTGCACCTAATGACATGCTACTCGGCGCCATTTTTGGCATGCTCGCCAACGCGGCTGCAACGATCCCTACCGTGCGGCACGCTTGGACCAACCCGCGCGAGGAAACGTGGCAGCTGTTTGCTGCTAATGGTACGGCTGGCGCGTTGTCGCTTATTAGCATTATCGCAATGGATGGGTTTATGCTAGAGACAACGGCCGGACCACTCATGACAATCGTAGGAAGTTCGAGCCTGGTTATGATTGTGCTGGGTCGCAAGTGGTTGACAAACGCAGAGACCTTTGTGGTTGGTGAGTTAAGAGCGGGAGAGCAACTTCTTGATTCAGCTCTTGAGGCTGAGGTTGAGTTATAGCCCTACAGGCTTTTGCCATAGTAGATTGCTGTGTAGCCGGCAATGATCGTAGGGTGAGCGTAAAAAGACGGGTACGCCTTGGGTGGGATAACCACGTAAGGCGTACCTTTTTCAAGTGCAGAGAAAGCAGTATTCATTGCGTGTGTCAGTGTCTGTTTTGGCATTAGTCTTTGGGCGAATACATGCACGTTTTAGTGTAGGCGTAAATCGGTCATTGGGTGTGCGACCTTTGCTTTATATATTCGGCGGGCCGCTTGAAGTCCAGATAAACAGAGCGGGCCTGTGTCGCCGAGTTTTTGTATATATAGCGCTGTTTGTTCTTGATGCGCTGGCACGACGCTGTGCCAGTATCTACGCGTATCTCCTAAATTTAGCGGGAGTACATTGCTGATGTCTTGATCTGCTATTTCAGTGGGGTTGGTAGTGGTGTGAAATCTAAAGTGACCCGTTGCATCAGGGGAAGGAAGTGCCATCTGTTGCATAAGCGCTACGAATGCGAGACAGTCGATCACGGCGCCTTTCGTTCTAAGCTGCTCCGTTGCTATAAGACTACGATGTAGTCTATCAGGGAATGACTCATCATTAAAATGTATCACCTCCCCATCGACGCGCACGCCCTTAATGGATAGTAGACGTGTCGGCATTTTTTCATTGTATACCGGGTTGCCTAAGGAAAATTTCGTATGGGGACTGCCTCTTGATATAAAGTCGATATAACGAGACATGCGCTATGTGCGCTCCAATGTCTGTATCGTGTTATACACTAACTGCTCGGAACGTCTCTTGCTATTTTTAAATGACGCCGGGTCAATAAATGCCACTTCATCAGCATCTTCGCCAACGCCAAAAAGTAGGTCGTGGACAGTAACTTCGCAGACGATCCATAAAAGCCACGTCTGCTTCTCTAGTATAAAGATAGGTTCTGTGTGAACGACTTTCTCGGTAAAGTCAGAAGTGATACGTGCTTCCTCGTACAACTCTCGCTTTAATGCTTGGTGAAGGGTTTCGCCGTGATCCAGACCGCCACCAGGAAAACTCCAGGAACTTCCTTTTTCCTTCACGACGAGTATCTCGCCTTTGTTATTTCGAATGATCGCTTTGATAGACACTCGATAAAAAGTATCTGGATATATTCCGCTCATGTAATTTATTGTAGCAGTAATATAAAAACTTCCCCTGAACATTTGATATATCCAATATTCAGGGGAAGTCCGGTCTCGCGCGTTGTGACACGAGACCGGAGCGTCAGAGCCGCCCATGTTTGTAATCACTCCAGGCCAGGCTCAGACTGAGGATGAAGTAGAGTACTCCACTCAGAATGAGGGCACTACTGAAGGCGATGGCGATCGAGTAGGCCGCCTGCCAGAACGGCTCCAGGTCGTCCAGCCAGACAAAGGCGAGGTTGTTGGTGTTCAGGATCCAGATGAGGAACAAGAACACTCCGCCCACAAGGCCAGCCAAGTTACTCCAGGCAAGAAGAAGCTCCTTGCGGGTGAACTGACGGGCCGCGCTTGTCAAAACGTTCATTAGAACCTCCGTAGATGATCGACGTCTAACTATAAAACTATAACATTATAGTTAAAAAAAGTCAAATATAGTATGCTTGAGTCTCAAAACCCTACGAAAGGCAATGAGTCAATAGTGTGCGGTAAAGTTTACTTTTAGCTTCAAACAACAATAACCGATGACTATTACGACGAGAGATTTAGGGGGTTTTGAGACTCAAGTGTACTCTATTTGACAATTTTATATTTCTATTGTAAGATTGCTATAACGTCAACCGACGGGGTGCCTGCTAAACGCAAGGCACTACAGTACCGCCCACAACTTGGAGGTTAATCATGGCCAGGCTCACCGTATGGCTCCCGCGAACTGTCACCGGCTCGGAGCTGATGCTCGCTGTCAAGGCTGTCGCGGAGCAGAACGACAAGTTCTACTCCAGCCAGTCCTTCGATGACGGGGACATCTACCAGATCGGCCAGTCATCGGGAGACCCCGTAAACCAGATCATGGTTGCTCCTCCTCGTGAGCCGGAGCACATCCGGCTAGAGGTGTCCTACAGCGTCGTCGTCGTGATGAGCCACAGGTGGCCTGTCGAGACGTTCTCGGCAGACCACGACGACTGGAACGAAGCGGAGCTCAGTGCCGTGCGAAAGTTCGCCGGCGCACTCACACAGCACATCTCAGGTCACACTGAGGAGAAGTCCTCATCGGTGTGGCCGCAAGAGATCGTCGTCTGTGCACTCTGCGAGCGCATGGTGACGAGGCTGATCTGTCCCACCGACGGCAACAACCCGCCGACACGCACAATCAAGGTGATGCCTGTCGTTGAGTAGCCGCCAATGGAGCGGCGCACTAGCCCCGGGCGTTTCGACGCTCGGGGCTGCTCTATATCTAATCCCCAACATAAAAACTTACGAAAGTCGTTACGATCTCGAAACTCAATTGCAATGCCCCGCCGCGCTTGGCGGAGAGGCATTGAACATGCTTCAATCCGTTAAAGCAGCAGCGGGGCTACGCGCCAGAAAGATGTCTGATTGGGAGGGGCATTTCTCCGCCACCTTTACAATATCGGCATTGTCCAGCAATCTCGCTCAACCGGTATATCCGAATTTGGCGCAGCTTATCTGCTGGTTGCTACTTCGGTTATGCGACGAAGCTTTCGGGGCATACATCGATCCTGTCAACAGGAGCAAGTTGCTGTGCCCTCAAGCACATGTCACGCGTGCTGCCAGGCCTCACGGCGTCGGTGCAGCGTTTACAAAAGCGATAGCACCCGGGCGTCCCGTAGATCTCGTAGATACCCCGAGTGACCCCTTCGGGAAGTCGGACGTTAACGCGGCATTTCACCCCGTCGACATTGACGACGAAAGGGTATTCTTGCTCGACCATTGACATTGTGTTCTCCTGTTTCGATTCAGATAGGATGTTCACTGATAAGCGATGGTTCTCGTCTGAGAGTGAGGGTATGTGCTACCCGTTTCTGGGGCAGTTCTATATTTAAGCATACGATATTATTCCTGGCAACAATAAAAAACCTGAGTCTCAAAACCCTACGCAATAGGGTTTTGAGACTCAGGTTAAAATGTCTTGACCTGCAAAGAATATGACGTCTTTGTGACTACTGCCCAATTGCGATAAGTTCGATATCAAACACGAGGTCGCTATTTGGTGGAATGTTAGCCGCGGCTCGCGCCGATCCGTATGCCATAGCAGAAGGAATGACTAGCCGCCTGGTACCGCCAACTTTCATCCCAGGTACGCCAACAGTCCAGCCGTTAATAACTTGGCGTAGACCGAAAGTAGCCGGCTGACCAAAGTCGTGGCTACTTTGAAATATGGTGCCATCTTTGCAAAGAGCGCCGGTATAATGCGCCGTTATCGTTGCACCTTCGGCTACTTCTTCGCCGGTTCCTGGAATAAGATCGATGACTTGCAGTTCATTCACGGTTGCAATAGGTTCAAAGTTGTTCAGTTTGGCGCCTTCAAGGCGAGGTGAATTATTCATGTAATTTATAATACCCTAAATAAGGTACGGACGCATCTCACAAAGAAAGGAAAAAACCGCCGACCACACCATATACTGGCATGGCTCGGCGGCTGAAGCGTTATACTGCAAAAGGCTGATAGTGGAATACGGGCAAGGGTCTATCTTTTGGCAATTCGCGGAACCTCTGCTTAAATCGCTCGAGCTGCTGCCTCTCTTCGTCCGATCCACCGATACAGATCATAGCATCACAGTGAACATTGAATGCCTCCGTGGCTGTAGACACAGTCAGACTGCCCCAACGCCGCTTGGAAGCTTCTTGCTTGGCAAGCTTAGCTAAACTGTTATAGCCAACGCTCACTAGAAAGGTAACGTTGCTATTGCTCTTCTGGATCTTGTCGTAGAAGGTATTGAGTTGGCGAATGACCTCTCCTTCACTCACCTTTTTGGGGTCAAACCAGCCGATAATACCAATAATGTAACCGTACTTCTTGGTCACTTTTACCACCTCCGTAGTAACGCTACAATATATAGTATACCCCGGTTGCGGCCGTGCTTAAAGCCCCAGAAGCGTGTATATCTTTATGGCAGCTATACCACGTGCGCCCAATGCTCTGGGAAGTGTGTGAGTAAGGTAGTCTGGTGCTAAATTCTCGGCACGATCGGCAATCCGTTCGAGCGGCACCCAGTCATAATCAGTAACCTCAACGCCATCCGGAGTTACGACCGGCTTTTCATCATGAACGTACACTCCCAGTAGCGGCAGTACGTGAAGTATGCTGTGCTGCCTGACTTCTTCAAATCGCTTTCCAAGGTGAAGCGTGAGGGCATCTAAAGCCGTTTTGGGAAAACTACATTCTTCGACCAGTTCTTTGCGGGCGGCAAAGGCAACCGGGTCAAACTCTTCTTCGGGGATTTTTCCAGCGGGGTCGTGCATGACATCGACGTATCCCGATACACCACTCCAGGTTGCACGGATGCCATCGCTAGAACCACGCTTAACGATGAGCGCCTCCGTTTGCGGTGTTGTTTCACCCTCGTAAGGAGTATGGAGAACGGTTACGTTTGCTGCATAGGCCGTGTCGGCATCTTTGTAACTTACGGCTGGGCCGCCCTTGTAGGGAGGAAGATGAATGGCATTCTCACGTATTTCAGCGCTGAGTTCGGGGTTGAGATGGCGGCTCATAGACTAGTGAAGGGGATCGTTTTAATAATTTTGCGACGATAAGGATCTTCGTGTGGAAACAGATCAATGAGAGTGAGCGCATCGAATGTAACGGTGTCGCCCTTATTGACACGGGCATGTGCCTGTACTGTTGAGTGTGGTAAAAATCCTCGTTCAGTAAATTCGGGATGATTAAATACAACGCCACCCTGTTTCAAAAGATTCACCACATCAGTATGAAGTGCGAGTAGTTCGGGACTAGCCCGTAAAAGTGCAACTCTCGTTTGCTTTTCGGGGCCAAAAAACGTGTCATCACCTACTACGGCAGTTGCGCTTGGATGATCTTGTGCGAACTCGGAAAGTTTTTCTAGGAGGATAGAGGCATCCCAGTTTATAGCAAAAACATCGGCAATCGTAACGTGAAGCGGCCATTCTCTCCAGTCGTACTCAGTTCCCTCGGGTATAGGTTCGAGGAGTTGGATGAGTGTATATTTTTGCGAGAACTTTTGCATGTGCTTATTGTAGCATTGTGGCGACGTCTTTTACGATTGGCATGAAAGCGCTCACCGTGGGGTGTGTCGGCCTCACGGTCACGCTTCGTTTGCTTGATGAAAGGAAGCGTCGTGAGCTTGTTGCCGGGCACACATCCATCCAGGATGATGCCATCGAGCTCACTATGGTATGCTTCGTACAGTCTGCTTGCCTCTTTGAGCGTGGTAGCGGTGAGGAGTTCCTCATCGCTCACTTTGTATCCTCGCAGTGCTTTAACGTGAGCGTTGACCTGGTTGGGATCATCGTCTATAACGAGGATCTCCACTTTTCTCCTAACGTAGGTGTTATGATAATTATCATAACCTGTCAAGCACTAGTTTGATTATCATCGATCTCTCTACTAATGGCTTGACTTATATCGTCAAAATACATGTTATAGGCGTATGTTTCTGCATCGATGAGTTCGTCAACATATCTCTGGTGGTCTCCGGCTTCGTGAAAAATAAGTGCCTTATGCAAGATGGCTGTAATTTGCCTATGGGCACGAGTAGTATGGGTGTCGTCTGCCTCTGTCGTGTCGACGTACTGCTCGCAAATAGTTGCATATTCACTCCAGGCAGAGCGAAGTATCTCAGGATTGATGTCCTCGATCTGCAGAGCCTCTAAAATAGCCATACGCGCCTCGTAAAGTTCAGTTGGTTCCTCAAATTCCACACCTGGTAGAAGTGTGTTTAACTTGTCGATAAATTCTACGTAGTTACCCGTACGCGCTTCAAAATTGGCTGGATATTCTGGGTCGGTCACGGGTTCTTTAACTTGCTAGCAAAAGTTTATCTTAGTAATCGTTACGATCCACCTCATGCCAGTCGCCACCATAAAGTTCGCCGACTTGCGAAAGAAGCCCCTCAAGGTTAGGTGCCCGAAGCGCTAATACATCAAATTGTTCGTTACCTTGTTCGGCAATGTTTTCACGTGCTGTCAAGTCAGTAGCAAGTACAGAGCTGTCTTCAAGTGAGCCGTAATTAATACGATGATTTGCCCAGCCTACTAGCTCTTGCGTGCCGTCGTCTGCTTCTAGAATGCCTGTGGCAGCTCCACTTGCGCAAGACATACGAGCAATCTCAAAGCAATTGTTAAAAATATCTGTTGTTTCTGCTTCAAGTCGCTGTGCTAAATACTTGTCCACGACACCTGGGTCGATCTCGTCGAGAGTAGGGAGGTCGAGTAGCGCTAATTTTCGCCCTCTCCCTTCATGTATTCTTCCTATGAGACCATGCTTGGCTATAAAAAAGTCGATTCTTTCAAACTTTTGACGCTGCCTCTCAGCACTGCGAGATTCAAACGTTGCCTCATGATCTTTCACTGGGAATTTATCGTAGGGCAAGAACGTGTTCATGATTTATATTATAACATATATAACTATTTTGTGCGTGTACATGGACACGACGAGAAGCTCGCGGCCACTTTTCAAATTCTATACACTATAGAAATGAGAACTGGGTAGCGTATAAATGGCTGGTGAGAGGTGTTATTTTAACCTATAAGTGTGCTATGCTTATACAATGGCAAAGCACAAGAACTGGCACGGCGCATCTCGAAAGCGCATATTGAAGAAAAAGCTTAAATCAAAGCTAAAGAAACAAGGCTCGTAAAAGAGCCTTGTTTCTTATTTGGCTCAGTCTATTGTGGCCATAGACAGTAGCTATCTTTTTTGATCCGCCTAAGGCCGTAATGCTCCGGCGAACACTTGCCAGGCAAGCAATGTCTTTGCGACAAGACTCAAAATAATATAAACACGTTCACCGTAAAGGTAATTTTTCCAAGGACCTATCTTTTTGTACTGCAAGAACATGTTGGCTGCAAAACAGTTGAAGAAAATGAAGATGCTGACGTAAATATAGTAGACGAACGTTGGAATCTCGCCATTGCCGTAAACCTCGCCTGCCCAAAAATAGATGCCAATAACTATCCATGGTAACATCCCAGCTAGCGCGCCAACGTTATAGGCCAGCCAACTGATTTTTTCACGCCCTTGGTTATAAACCTCCATAGCGAGCCCCATAAGATTCATAATGGCGGTAAGTCCGAAGATCATAAGTAATGAGCTAAGGTCGTAAATTCCCGAGAGGAGCGCGATACCAACCATCATTGTACTGGCACTGAGGGCGTATTCAATCCATCGCACCTTGTTGATGCCGCGCTTTATGTTTGCTTCGTATCGTTTACGGTAAACGGTCGCAACAAATAAATGTGCCGCGGCGCTCAGTACGAAAAAGGCAACTACGATATACGCGAGATGAACACTAAGTATGCTGTGTGTCGCAGAGGCTAACACTAATTTATCCGGCGTTGAACCTGGGCCAAGCGTCAGGTTATTAACCGTCACATTCCATACGCCGCGCCCTGGGTCGCTCAGAAGGAAAACAGCCAAGGCTTGTACGGCATGGAGTCCAGCCATAACCAGGTTGAACTTTACAAGCCCGCTCGTTGTAATATGTCTAGACATTATAACTTTTGAGATGCTACGCTTTTTTAGAGTTCATCATCATGATTGCACTATATATGCAGTAGAGTGACGCCAACCCGACAATGGCATACACGACACGGGAGATAACCGAGCCTGTTCCAAACAGTGAGTCAACCAGATTATAGTTAAGCCACCCGACAAGACCCCAGTTAAAACCACCAATGACAAGCAGGACAAGTGCTATTTTGTCTAGTAAATTTATTTTCATGCTACCCCCTTCTACGTGCTAATTATTTTAATGACTTAAGCATAAGTCTGATGCTAAAAATTAGCAAACAACCACGTTGGTTATGTGTAGGAGCTGTATGCGGCTTCCGACACGCTTCTGGTTTGCGTATAAATCTAAGCGCTGATATTATAAGCATGAGCCGTAATGACATTGGGTGAGATCTGTATCTCTGCATTATCCGTCTATCATTTACACCTCCGATTTTGCTTGTTGAGCATACTGTTTTCAGAATCATTAAATAACAGGAGAGTAAAAGATGGGCATAACCACCAGTAGGACAATAAAAGGTTTCATTTTTGTATCAATAGCGGCAATCATCACGCTGACAGTGATGGCAACCTTGAGGGTATATGCTGCTCAGTCAACTGTGAATCTTGGCACGGCCGCTCCTTTTGCTATTTTAGCTGGGACGCCTAATATAACAGATGCTGGGAATACATCTGTTATCAAGGGAAATGTTGGACTGAGTCCTGCTACCGGTGCAGGCATTGGACTTACCTGCAGCCAAGTGACGGGGACGATATATTCAGTCGATGCTGCCGGACCACTTCCATGTCGCGTAACTGACGGACCTCTGCTGGTAACGGCAAAAAATGACCTAACCACGGCATATAATGACGCTGCCGGTCGTACTCCTGTGACGACAGTTCCTACTGAGCTTGGTGGTACGACGGTGACTGCCGGAGTGTATGATTCGGCATCAACAACGTTTGGTATTACTGCTGGAGCAGGCCCGCTCGTCCTCGATGGACAAAATGATCCATCATCTGTTTTTATCTTCGAAGCAGGGGCTAGTGGTACCGGGCTTACCGTAGGTCCGGGCAGTACGGTTTCACTTATAAATGGAGCTCAGGCCTGTAACGTTTTCTGGAGAGTGGATACGGCCAGTATTAACACGACGGCAAATTTTAAAGGTTCAGTATTAGCTCTGAATTCTATTACTGTGGCTAACGGTGCGACAATCGAAGGTAGGTTACTGGCACGAAACGGTAATGTCACGCTGATTAACGATACAATTACGACTCCGACTTGTGCCAGCACTCCTTCTGGAGGGGGCTCAACCGACACCTCTGACACTAAAAACACTGCTGCGCCCAGACTCCCTAATACAGGCTTCCTTTCGATTAATAGCACGGGTTGGCTGATTATCTCTGTAGCAATCATTGCTCTTGCTGGCCTGCTTGTGTACATAGCTCGTAAAAAACGTTTGATTTAAACGTATGTATAGCTGGGCTTGATAGCTTGAAAAAAATAGTTATACGTATATGTTTTTTCTCTACGCTATTACTGTTTTCAGCAGGTCTGACATTCAGCTTGTTACACGTTGTATCTCCTCGACACCTTGTTGCCGCTCCGCGTGTGATTGTCTCAAACAACCTTATACCCAAGAAGATAGCGGCTCCGGAAACGATTTATTCACCCCCTGTACGACTCGAAATTCCGAAGATTTCTGTGAGCGCTCCGGTGGTTCCCGTCGGTCTTACGTCAGACAATGCGATGGACATAGGCCAGGATATAACAAAAACAGCATGGTATAAGTTTGGGCCAAAGCCTGGGGAAAAAGGAAGCGCAGTAATCGCTGGTCATTATGGATGGCTAAACGAACAAGGTGCGATATTTAATAACCTTCATACTCTCCAGCCGGGCGACGGCATAACGGTGTATGATGAAAAAGGACAAGCCGTCAATTTTGTTGTCCGTGAAATACGCAAATATGATCTTAATTCTGATGCGTCAGATGTGTTTAAAGATACTGATCAAAAAGCACATCTAAATCTCATTACGTGTGGTGGACTATGGGATTATTTTCATCAGACGTACTCAGATCGCCTCATTGTCTTTACCGATCTTGAAACATGGATTCATGGTAATTGATGCTAACTATCGGTGCGGTTTTGTAAGTGAAAATGAAACTGCTATACGTCGATCTCTCCGCCGGATATGGTTGGAAATAACTGGTAGGGGATGTCATTACCGGCTAGATACTCGTCAATAGCTGACTTCAGGACATTTGTGCGAAAGCGCTTGAACGCTATTTTATCATTGGGCCAATCCGGCTGAGGCGGGTAGAAACCAGAAGCGGCCCATGCGCATTTCAACAATAGAAATTCGTTCAGATAATTCGACGGTTTAGGATAGCCATGAGTTTCAGCCAGGCGATCTATACGTTGCCTATTCTGCTCGACTTGCTGGTCAGTTAATCGATATCCAATAGGATAGCGGGATGGGTAATTTGTAAACCATGTGCCGGCCCAAATTGCCGACATTAAAGAGTCGTATCCTACAGGTCCATAGCCGACGAGTTCAAAGTCGATGATACCGTTTTCCAGAATATTATATGGGTTGAGATCAAATTGAAGTATGCCCATGTGGGCATCAGACAGACGAGCGGTCGCCTGTTCAATGGCTTGCTCATACTTTTTCACATCATGTTTGAAATATGCATAAGAGGGGATGACTCGTTCACGAGGAATGAGGGCTGTTACGAATGCCTCTGCAGAGACATCGGTAGTATTCTTAGGGTGCATTTGCGCGAGGCTGTATCGCTTAATGACATCGAGATACTTTTTAAAACTTGTGTTACTTACACTGCCGCTGGCTTGGTATTCTTCAACAAATAGTTTATGAAACGGAACTTTCCCTAGCGACTTTTCAATAAAATACCACTCGTCACCATAGTTGCCGCTATATATTACCTCGGGTACGGGAAATCCTTTTTTGCGAAGAGCGGTGGTATGAATCTGCTCTTCAAGCGTTATCTCTTTTTCGCCTAGTCTCGCATATAGGTTGTTGGTATCATTATGCAAAACCTTACCTTCCCGAAGGCGAGAGGGTTTAATAACAGTAAAGTCTCGACTTTCTAGCCGGATTGTAGGGATATTTTCCATCACGAAGCTTCTTTAACAGATATAAAATAGTTTTTATGTGCTATAGATATGGTATCGCATTATGTATGAAATGAGAACTAAAGAAAGGAAGTTTGACTTGTTGTCGGAGCGTTCACCATGCGCCGATTATCAACCGATTTTAAATCTAATCAAAAAGATGTATAATAAACTCGAATCAATCCGCCTTAGCGGTCTGGTCGTTGCCAACGACACAAACAGATTTGCGGTATCATAAAGCTTTAGGCTGGTCGATTATTAATAAGGAGATCAACATGGCTAATCGTGAAGAAAAGCGTACTGACCTGGATGAGGAACAGTATAAACAGTGGCGTGAGCTATCGCAAGCACACTGGAGCCATTGGCGCGCCTGGGGTTCTTGGTTTAGCTGGGGCTCGCCAATTGGACTAGGGCTTTTCATTGTTTTGCTGGCACTCGCTGTTGCAGTGTTAAAGTTTGCCATCAAACTTTAAAGCAAACGAAGCATACAAAAGGCACTGTTTTACATAAGCGGTGCCTTTTGTATTTGGAGCGCGCTATACTTCTATACCATAGAAATGGCATATCGTGGTGTACGAAAGGAGAACTTTTTTGCTATGAATTAAAAACCGAAATCTGAGTAAGAGCTCTTGGTCTCTAAGGCTTCGAGTCCTCTTCTTGTGCTTTCGGTTACGTTAGGCGGTAGATTATCTAGATCAAACCACTCGATCATATCGCACTTGTCGGGCTCCATGATACAAGGCTCTCCCAACCACTTGGAAACTTTAAAGAAAACATTGAAATACTCTTTTCCGTCCTCGAACAATCCGTGAATAAGATGAGCAAACATAATATCGTCGGCTAGTATCGAGATTCCAATTTCTTCGCGTGCCTCACGAGCAAGCGCCGTCTTTAGTGATTCGTTACCGTCTATGTGCCCTGCGACAAAGTCAAAGTCGCCGTCGTGCCATCCTGTCTTTGCGCGACGCATGAGGAGAACTTTCTGGTCTTTCAATAACACGAGAAAAACAGCTGCCGGTAGGGTAAAGCGATCTTTTGACATTTACCTAAGTATACCCTTTATCAATAATATCGTTAAGTATCAGTGTCGACATTTTGGTGGATGAGGTAAGGGACGATATGTATAGAACCTGCTTAAATATTCAGTGATGCGGGTCAGTATCGTCGGCACGGCGTACGAATCATGGGGACACGCGTTACTGCCGCTAACTATCTGAAGGTCCCGGAGTTAGTTGATCAGCTTCTCGCTAATAGTGACCAGCCTACCCATGATGCAATAGTAGCACTGTCTACTACTCATGCGGCGTTTGAGAAAATTCACCCTTTTAGTGATGGTAATGGTCGTATTGGACGTCTGCTAATGCTAGCTCAGGCTCTTAAGTTCGGCTTCGTACCGCCACTTGTAACAAAAGAACGAAGGCAAGGGTCAATAATTGTTAGGTCAAAATAATGGCTTCTAGATTTGGTGCAGCGCTGTATATAAAATGAGAGCTAACCTATGTAAGCTTGGCTAGCAAGTCATTTTTCCACCCTTCATCGAATGTATTACCAGGACACGCGGTATTGGATATCGCCTTATGGCCGAGTATCGTGCTAGGAGATAGATTGATTGAACGGTAGTGTTGCGAGATAATATCAGCTACCGCATCAAGAGACTGCGGAGTGGGAGTATTATTAGTGAGGTCGTCGTCAATAGCAATAGCCACGCTTCGTCTGTTCATTTCCCAATCACCAGCATGCCATGCTAATGCGTCATCGGCAAGAAGCCGTTTTGCCTCGCCATCTGGCTCAACTTTCCAATGATAACCGTAAAAAACTTGTCTGCCGTTTTCATCAAAATGCGCCGAGTAAATTGGTTGAAATTGGCCATTACTCATTTTAAGATCACCTCGTTGATAACGAGGAAGATAGAGGCGTAAGAAATGCATAGCATTCAACTGAGCGACAGAAAGTCCCTCCGCCCGGTGTGAATGGTGAATGACGATATGGTCAATAGGCGCTCTTTCTTCATCCCAGTTTTCGAGCTCGTCGATTTCTGGATTGCCTATCCTTACTGCATTTTCGGCGAGGAGTTGTTCGAATATGTCCGTCTGTTGTTGCTTAAAGCGTTGTCGTGCATTAGTGATAGATCCTGACTTTGCTGCTTGGAGTGCGCCGAGGCCTAGAGCACGTACCTTTTGTATTTTACCGTACTCCATGTACCAATCTGGAGATCGAACTAAATCGCGTGTTTGTTCGAGCTCGGTATTGAATAGACGTTCAGTTAAACCCATTACCTCATAGATTAAATAGCAGGATCATTTATATTGCAAGTAAGTCATGTTAAGATTGGACTAACGACGAAACCAATCGGATTTCGTATAATCTAATATTAGTAAGGAAAGCGTAGATAATGAAAAAGAAAATAATCTTTTTCGATGGCGATGGAACGCTCTGGTATCCTAAGGCTACGAAGCGTACCCAAAAACCACATTGGATCTATCATGATCTTGCTACAAAAGATAACTATCTTGAGTATCTCGAATTAACTCCGGGGACAAAAGAAACCCTGGAAGTGCTTGCTGCAAGGGGCGCAAGGCTAGTCGTGATTTCAGCGAATCCATATTCAGAAGAAGTCGCGGTGAAAGAAATCAAAGAGCGGATAGAGTATTTTGGTTTGGCTGATTTGTTTTATGCATACCGAAGTTCACCAGGAGATGATCCTAATGGTAAAGTGTCGGTCATGCTAGAAATCATTGCTGTGCTCGGTCTGACAAATGAAGATGCACTAATGGTAGGCGATAGTTACTTCTATGATTATCTGGCGCCAAAAGAGGCGGGAATTGACGCACGCTATATTGAGAATAAAGTATCAAAAATGCCAGATTCTATCCCGGAAGATTTACAAAGCATTAAAGAAGTGAGTGAGTTGTTGAACATATTAGAATAAAATCTATCTTTGTATCCTAAGCTAGAACTAGCTAGCGGATGTCTAAATACGCGAATAACGAACTTTCGGGGCAAGGTATGGTATAGTTGCTGTACGATGAGACTCAACGCAGAAGCTGCCCCTCAGGCTTCTGTAGAAGTCGAACCTCCATATAACGAGACCTATCTTACTCGCGACTGGAACGAGAATGTGCTGCATATCTATCCACGGACATTCAACGAAGAACGTCCCGAGGGTGAAGCGCACCGGGGTATTGGTTCAATACTCGGTATTACCAAGAAGCTCGACTGGATAAAGGAATCGGGAATTACCGCAATCTGGCTTGGGCCTATTTACGAGTCGCCTGGCCTTGACGGAAATTATGACATCTCGGATTATTATAAAATCAATTCGGATCTAGGCACTCTAGATGATGTTAAAGAACTCATTAAAGAGGCCCATGAACGGGACATTCGGGTTATTTTCGACCTGGTTCCCAATCACACGTCCGATCAGAGCAAATGGTTTGAGGCGTCAAGTAATCCCAATCATCCCGATTACGAACGGTATAAAGATTATTATATTTGGCGTGATCCAGTTGAAGGTGAGTTGCCAGAGGGGATTGTGGGCGGCGATCGGCTTGAGGGTCTGCCTGAAGGCTTGACTGTGCCAAATAACTGGTCGAGTATTTTTTCTCTTCCGCAAATTGACAAACTACGTGAACAATACGGAGGTGAGATACCCGAGGGCGTCGAAATTCCCGCCGTAACGGCTTGGGTATGGAATGAGGCGCGTCAACAGTTCTATCTTGCGGAATTCATGAAAGAACAACCGTCGCTTAATTGGAGTAATCCAGTAGTCCGCGATGAAATTAAGGATGTCGTACGCTTTTGGCTTGACTTAGGCGTCGATGGTTTTCGGGTGGATGTCATGAATCATATTGGTAAAGACATTCAGTTCCGAGATGAAGAACCTGCTCCTCGGGGTACGGCAATTGGAGAATATAATCTCGGAGTCACTAATCCGCACGATCAGACAAAACAGGAAAGGCTAGTGAGTCATTGGCCAGAGTTGGGAATATACGCCAAAGACCTGCTTTCAGTTTTAGATAAGGAGAATTACAAAAACAGAAATATCAGGTTTGTTTTTGAAGATTGGATGTCGGCATTGAATGGTGACAAGCGACTCGACAATCTCAATCCAGGCAAGGCAAATGTTTTTAACTTCGAGACGCTTCTGAATATGACCCGCGCGCATTGGACGGCTAAGAACATAGGCAAGCTTATATGGAATTATTATACACGCATGAACGAGCTAGATGGTGCCGTGCCGAACCAAGTAACAGGAAATCATGATACTGATACCCTACGCACGCGGCTTGGCTCGGCGGCAACGGCGCGGGCAGCGTACCTTATGCTCGCGGCACTGCCAGGCGCTCTTTATACCTGGCAAGGCGATATGATGGGGCGCCCCAATATCGCTGTTCCTAAAGAGCGTCAGCGGGACGGCGATATAGGTAAACGTGATGGCGAGCGCGTGCCTATGCAGTGGAATTCGTTAAAAAATGGTGGATTCTCGGAGGCCTCTGCAGAAGAGTTATGGTTGCCGACTGTGGACGAGAAGGTTTATAAAAACGATAATATGGAGTTGCAAGCGCGAGACCCCAACTCGCCGTATCGTTTGGTTAAAGAAACCTTAAAACGACGCATGATCGATACCGCGCTTCGCAAAGGATCTATCCAAATGCTTAAAACAGACCATGCCGATGTGGTGGCATTTGCACGTAACGACCCCGAACATCCTAGACGCCGGGTTATCTCCATTACTAACCTTTCTCAGGATACTGTTACTGTATCAATTCTAGGTGCGCAGCAAGCGAAGGGTAAAGTGACATTGGCTGCATCAAGCGGGCAGCATAAGGGCAAGACTATTGATTTTGAAAAAGCAATCACGCTATTACCAGATGAATCATATTTAATCGATAGTATCGGGTAGCGCACCTATCTTTACAGATGAAAGTGGCATAGCGTTAGTGGGTGAGATGAAAGGGCGAGATATGTATAGAATCATGCTAAAATTATCCTATGCAAAACGCTCCCATCGAATACGAAGTGAAGTTTTTCCCTATAGATCTTAGTACCATGCGCCCAAAGCTAAAAGAGATAGGCGCCTCACTCGAAAAGGCTGAACGCCTCATGCGACGCTGCGTATTCGCCCACGATAAAAATCCAGGCATGACCTGTACGTACGTCCGCGTTCGGGATGAAGGCGACAAAGTGACAATGAGCGCCAAGCAACATGCCGCTGACGGCAAAATCGATTCTCAGAAGGAATATGAGGTTGTCGTTAGTAATTTCGAAACGACGCGGGATATTCTGCTAAGTGCTGGCCTTACCCAGACGGGCTACCAAGAGAATAAGCGCGAAACATGGAAGATGGCAGACGGGACACGTGTTGAACTTGAGACGTGGCCGCAACTGCCTAATTACATGGAAATTGAAGGGGATAGCAGCGAAGCGGTACAGACAACGGCAGAGCTGCTTGGACTCGATTGGAACAAGCATGTCGTCCAGTCCAACGACTACCTGTATGCCCAGCATCTTGGGATTGATCGCAAGGCGGTGTTTGAGCGGCTCGCACAGCTTACGTTCGACGCGCGTAGTCTATCCTCCTTTATTGCTTCGTTTCAATGAAGACAATCATAGCTTCATTATTTAAAATAATTTTCATGGTACATAGAAATGGTACAGCGTATTGTATGAAATGAGAACTTTGAGGTGAGTCTAGACCTTTTCATAGAAGCGGTTATATGGTATAGTAATTAGGTTATGTCAATAAACAATGAAGGGATCCCAGCGGAGGTTCTTGCTCAGTGGGATACTATGATTAGGGTTGAGAAAGCTGGAAATGCTATTGTTCGTCGTGACCTAAACTCATACCTATCAAAACTTGGTGGCCTTGCCCACTTTTTAGACTACGTTGAATCTAGATGTCCGGTTGCGGTCGATATCGGTGCCGGGCATGCGGTTGCAGTGAATCAGATGGCTGAGGATACCGACAGGAACTTGAAGTATCTGGCTACGGGAATGGTGAGACCTGTGGATTATAATTCCGCAAGAGTCCCCTATCTTGAGACGGGAGCGGAGGTGTTGCAAGGTATCGATGACGATTCCGTAGGAGGGGTGCTTGCTGTTCACTCAATTATTTTTAGTGCCGCACCAGATATGGTGGTGGATGCTATTGACAGAGTATTGGTAGACGGTGGGGTTGTAAAAACTAATCTAGTCATTAATCAAGGTGGTGACTACGTCCCTCGGAGTCAAGGTGTGTTGCAGTCGGAACTAGTAGCTAAAGACTATGACGTTGCCTTGGATGAATCAGGAAAAGTACTCCTCGCTCTAAAACCAGGAGGATACAGGGTGATAGGTGCGCGTGCTTTGCTACGGGCTGATCTAGAGGGTGTATCTCGGTAAAAGTTCTCCGAAGAAGCTCTTTAACATAAGTGTAATGGTACAGCACTATGTATGGAATTAGAACCGAGCTACTCGTTTAATAATTCATCATGCATTTTCAAGTACGTTAACTCTAGTATCTGTACGGCCGAAGTGTGAGCTCTCTTATGCTTATCCAGCTTGTTAAGAGTTCGTTCGTACCACCCCTCAATATCAGACCTGTTAGCAATACCGAGTGCTCTTAGATTCTTTCCATTATCGTAGAAATGAGTTGGTATCGTGGTCATTTTATCGATCCAATATACAAAAAGACTCTCTTCATCCTCTTTTAGTTCATAGGCTTTGATTGCGTCAAATATGGAAGGTGCATTCTTAAAGACACCCTTCACCTTTTTGACAGCATCCTTATCTTGTTGGAATTTCAAAGCGAGAGCTTCGGGTGTTGACGTAAGAGTGTTTATGTCACCAGTGACCAATTCCGGTAAGTCGTGCACTAAGCTGTAAAGAAGAATCTTTTTTGAATCAAGCTCGGGTGCGAACTGCGTGGCCAGTTCGAAAGATATGAGCGCAAGTGAAAATGAATGATGCGAATCTGATTCAGGCCTGCCATTGGGAAGCCTGGTAACCCGCTCGATCTGACCGAAGTCGCCAAGAAGTTTAGAGAGCTCGATGATCTCTAAAACGGTATTGCTCTGGAGCTTCTTCATTGATTATTAGTATAGCAATAAATAAACTTCTATGGTGTAAGAAATAGTACAACGCATTGTATAAAATTAGAACTGTTATAATTAGATTATGATTGAAGCCAGGGTATTCATAGACAGTCTCGATAGCGCAAAAAACATTCTGAAACAAGAAAATGCTGAGTTAAAAGGAAAGTATAAAATTCACGATACGATTTATCGGAATGTAGACAAAAGCATCCCGCTTATTGAGGAATTCTTACGCCTTCGTGTTGTGCCTGAAAATATTTGGAACGAAAAGAAAGTAATCCTTGCATTAAAACAAACAGAACTTCGCAAGGTGGGTAAAAATTCACATATTCCAATTAAACTTCAGTATGATGAACGTAAAGAAGCTGAAGAATATTATAACCGAAATTTAAAAGACCAATACGTGAAGGATTTTGATTTTTGGCGCATTGGTTGGCAGTATTTTCTACCAAATGGCGATGTTGCTGATTTAGAAGTTATTGAAAATACCCATCCCTCCATGGAGCTAAAATCAGATACTGATGGTGGTATGGAAAAATTATTGGATAAATTCCATATTAAGAAACAAGACATTATCGTGGGACCTTCGGTCGTCGCAGTAAGAGATCTCTTGATAGGTTAAAGCCATCTAAAATAAACGTATAAGTGGGCTATAATTCGAGCTAAATCGCATTTATCATAGAGACTTAATACGGTGGATTGTGCGAAATTAGAACTGAGCTGATACAATACCAATAATTAAACATGCCTAAAATCCTAAAAGCAACTCGATTCGGTAACCCTATTCTTCGCTCTAAAACTAAGCGGCTTACTTTAGAGCAGGTCAGATCAGAAGAGATCAAAGATTTAATTAAGAATATGCGTTATACTCTACTGAAAAAAGAATACGGAGTAGGGATTGCAGCTCCACAAGTCGGCTTTGACATAGCTCTAAGTGTGATTGGTATTAAGCCTACTCCAAATAGGCCAAACCTTGAGCCGTTTGAAGCCGTCATTATTAATCCTGAAATTATTGAGACATACGGTAACAAGCAGCGGCTATGGGAGGGGTGCATTAGCTGTGGTACGGGGAATAATACTTTGTTTGCTCAGGTTCCACGCTATAAGAAAATTAAGTTAAGATGGCTCGATGAAAGAGCTATGAAAAGAGAAGAAATACTAGAAGGTTTCGTGGCTCATGTAGCACAACATGAGACGGATCATTTAAATGGTGTGCTCTTTGTAGATCTCGTAAAAGATCCATCGACCTTTATGATGGCCGACGAATATCGAAAGCGTATAGTTAACAAAAAGTAGTTTCTATTGGCATAAGCTTATACGAAAAGTTATACTGTGAGTAATGCGCGTCTTCTTATTTATTTTTAAAAATCTAGGTGAATACAAGAGACTTTTTTTGGTGGTTTCCGTAGCGAGTGTCATTAACGGGGCTGCCTCATTTATATACCCGTTACTTTAGCTGAGTTTGCTAATAATCCTATACGTCCTGGTGGATTCGGCTTCACGGCAGCACTTATTATCGGACTTTATATAATATCTCTCTTGGCATCATACATTGTGCGCGAGGGCGAGGCGAAGCGCTTTCAAAAAACTACGCTAACCTAATCCGACTGAAATATTTTCAGGAACTTTCTATGCTCTCACTGGGAAAGCTACGTAAAAAGCACTCAGGATATATGCAATCTTTAGTTAATAAAGTTGCTGACGGTTTAACTGCCATCATCTTTGCCTTTTTCTGGAACTTGCTCCCAGGCTTACTGCTTTTGGTTCTATTCTTTGTTTATATGGCACGCGAATCAATACTCTTGGCATTTCTTAACCTTATAATACTTCTGGGGTTTGTCGTTACTAGCACATTACTTGCCCGTAAAATGATACCTATTGCCGCTGAGCAGAATCGGCGTAATGCTACTCTACTGGGAGGGTTTGCTGATTTTATGGCAAATATATCGACCGTTTCACAGCTAGGCGTGAGGCGCTACGCACAGGTTGTACTTGGTAATCATGCTGCAAGAAGTAATAAGCAAACAGATAAACTGCAGCAGTTTCATGCAAGACGTTGGTTCTTATTACACTCATTATTTGGAGCAGCGTATCTTTCCACTATCGGTTTTTTGATATGGCAGATAAGCGTGGGCAGTGCCAGTGTTGGACTACTCGTTTTGTTCGTATCGGCTTATGGTATGATGCGAGCTCAAATCGAGAGCCTTTCTGAGAATGTAAAATCTTTTATGGAAATAAAAGCCTATCTTCGTGAAATCGAAAATATTATTGACGAGCCAATAGGGTACAAGACTACAACGAATAAGAATTCATTAGTAATTTCTTGATATTCTTGGTGAGCTGGAATTGTCTTACGAGTTCTTTCTGATTGATTTATCAGGCAGTCTTCCCAAATTCAACATTTTTGTTTACGCGAAACTCCACAGTATGCCCGGCATTCGCAAGCGCTTTTGCAGTTGAAAGCTCGTGAGGCCAAACGGCAGCATTTGGTAAGATAATGACTTTTTCCGGTTTTCATTTTTTCTATTCTAGCAAATAAAATAACTTCCACATATTACAAAAATGGTACGGCACTATGTATGAGATTAAAACCAAACTAGCCTAACTCCATGCGAACAAGAACAGGCTGAAGAACATTATTTGTCTCAAACTTACCGACAATATGAAACCCGGCTTTTTGATATGCTTTTATTGCCCATGTATTTTCGGGACGAACTTCAAGATAGATGTTGGTAATGTTGATTTTTTCTGCAAGTCGTAACAACTACTGTAGTGCCACGGGACCATAGCCTTTACCTCGCGCCGACTTATCACCAAGAACTATTTGTGTCTCGTACCATCTGTCTTCGCGTTGACTAAGAGATGCGTGACCGATAACTGTTTTGCTATCAATCTCTTCATTGAAATAAGCCTGAACCTGTCGATCACTTAGTTTGCTAAAATCACCACTAGTTAGGGCAATTAACTCTTTGTCTCTCCACCAGGTTTGGAAATAGGTGAGATCACTCGGTTTAAGGGCTCTAAGGCGAATCATGTCTTTACTATATCAGTAGACACAAAATAATTTCTATGCACCACAGAAATGGTACCCTTAGTTAGAAAAAGGTGGCACCACATTTATTCTGATCTGCTACTTCTGGATGAGAAATTAGATAAGATTGACTTCGTATATTATGATGGCCAAGTCTCGGTAGATGAGGTGAAGGAGGTGAGGCATGTTTAGCATTTCTCCGTGCCGACTTTTTCGTTTGTACTAAAATTCAAGGGTTAATTATTGTTATCCTTACTGCAAAAGTTGTATAATATAGACATGAATACATCGACTCAAAAAAGACAAAAAACAGTCAACCAAGCGATTGCTAATGAGAAACTTGAGGGCTTAAAAGTGTCTACGGAATCGCGGAAAATTGCAGACAACTATGTGACGGGTAAGCTATCCGCCAAAGACGCTGCCGCAAAGATCAAAGCTCGTTACGGTGCTTTGTAGTGCCATTTGTCGACCCGTATTTTGATGAAAATATTGGCGACCTCAGGAATTTGCTTGGGGTAAAATCTGCTGAAGAACTTCGAGACATTGAGCCGCAAATAGTTTTCGCTAATGAATTAGAATTAGAATCTGTTGCTATTCCGAGAACAAATGATCTTGAAGAGCTTTTGTTGATCCATAGACAGTTATTCAAAGGCGTTTACGATTGGGCGGGAAAGATTCGTACCGTAGATATCAAAAAGAATGCAGACAATGCGGAATTCTTTTTGATATTCTCAAAAATTCAAGATGCCGCCAAGTATGTATTTACTGAGCTTGCCGGTGATAATTACCTGATTAATCTACCACAGGATGATTTTGTAAAGAGACTTGCCTACCATTACGACCAACTGAACTATATTCATCCATTTCGTGAAGGAAACGGACGCACGCAACGTGTGTTCTGGAGTCGGGTTGCAAAAGACGCCGGATACGAGATAGACTGGAGCCTTATTATAGGCGATGAGAACGACGAGGCTTGTAGGCTCGCGGCAGAAGAGTCTGATAGATCTAAACTTGAGACTATGTTTTCGAGAATCATTAAGAAGATTCAAGGCTAACGGCTGACGAACTCTCTGCGGGATTCATGACCTTTTAAGTCTATAACCTACCCGCTAAAGTAATAATCTCCCTAGCAACTGCCGCAACCTCCTGTGGAGAAAACGGTGCAGTGAAGTAGCGTCCCTCAACGATATCGTCATCGTTGCCATCAAGCTGCGGAGTACCACTTGCAGCCACTTTGTAGAAATGACGTGTCGATTCCCAGCCCTTATTCGTGTCGACATCGCAGAAGTATTCCGTAAACTCACATATTTTTATCGGCTCTTCAGAAACTTGCAGTTTTGTTTCTTCATCGACTTCACGCTTTAACGCATCAATCAGGTCTTCATCTGAGTCGATACCACCACCCGGCAGATCCCATTTCTCATCGCTCCTTGTTCGGTCGCGCACCAAGAGTATACCACTCTCATTTTGTATTACTGCATACACTGAGGTGCGCTGTATGAGTTCAGACTGATCAACGATATGGACATCACCGTTTATGTCCCGGCATAGGTACTTTTTTTGAGTGTTCATGCTTATATTAAAGCTCCTTCTAATCAAGTATAGCAAAGAAGCTATATGCTCTTTGCTATTTAAGTATTAAGCCGTATTTAATCGAAGTCGTCTCACCTTCGTAAGGGTATAAGTCTGTTTTCTCCTATAGAAAACAGATCAACTTGCACCTGCAGGCAAATGCAAGTTACAAAATGGCAGGCAACGAAGTACCTCATCAGGCTCGGATATATCATGCCATATGGCCTCATTCTGACTTATGTCTCTAAGTTTATCTGTTGTGGTTGTATAGAACCCGATTTCATCGCTTACACTGTTAATAGTTTGAGCTATTCGTTTATACAGCCGTTTTTGCAAGGTGGCATTATCACAAACAAGTAATACGGATGGAAGCTCACTATCGGTTGTCTGCCATGCTCCGTTTTCAATGTAGGTGATATACTGCTTGATTCTGCGCGTGACTATAAAGAAAGGTCGTTTGCTATGCAGTATCTCAAGAAAGAACTGTTTATCATTAAGGCGTATGTAGGCGTCGGGTAGGGGATTTGGAAAGTAATCATATTTGGCTAATTGATTTTTAGTAAAGAAGCGTAAATCATCACCATATTGATTCTTGAGTTGGCAAAAAGTAGCAAATACTTCTAAGTTGTGGCTTATAAACTGATTGGATGCGGCCTTATCTTTGTAGATATTGTGTAGTGCTGAGGAACTATATTTGACATCGTCTCCCAACCCCTTCAATGCTTTAATGCCCTTTGTTGATAAGTAGTATGAAGCGTGCCTGCCTTGCAGACGATATTCAGATGTATAATTACGTCCGATATATTCTTGCTTGGTTAGTATTCTTAGACGTTGGTTCATTTTACTTTTATCTTTTAGGCTTAGTGTTTGTGTAAGAAGGTGTGATGTTGCGAAGCGGAAGCGGTAGAGCAGGCGAAGTATGTCGAGTTGTTTCGTGTTAAGTTTTTTGTGGTGTGATGGCGTGAGAGTATCCATGATGTCTCTAGTATATATTATATAAATAATAAAGAGAAATATTAAGTTATATAACAGATTTAAATAAAAATAATATAGGGCTAATCGTGAAGCCCTATAATTCTTATGATTTTATAAACAAAATGTATTGTTTTTGTGTATTTAAAATAGTATACTATCTCTATAGGGATACATAAGGAATGGAGAATATATGACAGCCCCAGCCAATATAACGAATAAAGAGTTGAAAGAGAGGCCGCAGACGCTCTCGCTGTCGGTAGAAGACAGGATTACATATCTTGCAAACCTTATTACCGATAAAATAATCGAAGAGCAAAATGACTCTAACGAAAACATTGTGGATAATCAATCATGCGCAGCCCAGTAGCTTCCATAAATGCTATCGCTGCCATTCGAGCGTCCACTGCAAAGCAGGGGACTGACGGCGATTCCCCTGAGGCCCAAAAAGAGCAAATTATACGTTATGCTGCGAGCCGGGGCGTAATCATTAAAAAAGTTTTCACCTTTCTTGAATCTGCTTCGAAAGAGGAGCAGCCTATGCAGGAGGCGATAGACTACTGCAAAGACCCTAAGAATAATATCCAGCAATTTATCATTAAGTCCATAGATAGATTTACAAGAGGCGGTTCATATTCGTACGACTATCTTAAAACGCAGCTTGATATCTGTGGCGTCGATTTAGTAGACATTTACGGTGTTATTGGGTCGCAGAAGATAAACACCTTAGATCATTACGGCTTTAAGTATAAATGGAGTGTTTTTTCACCAACAAAAAAGGCTGAGCTTCTTGAAGCTGAACGTGCAAAAGATGAGATGCGCGATATTATGAGCCGCATGATTGGTGCTGAGATACGCTATACGCAGCTCGGGTATTGGATGCGCAACTCGCCCTATGGCTATATGAGTGAAAAAGTAGAAACTCCCCACGGAAAGCGCGTTATCTTAAAATCTCACCCCGTAGAGGGGAAGCACATCAAACGAATGTTTGAGCTGAAGGCGCGAGGTACTCTGAATGATCATCAAATCGCTGAAGAAGTTAATAAGATGGGCTTTAAGACGCGTGTCGAACTCATTCGCAGTAAGCAAGATAGAACACAAGTTGTTAAAGAAAGGGCGGCAAAAAGTTATCCGCTAAAGATCTCTGTCGTTATGTTCAAAACCCTATTTATGCAGGCATTAATAAAGAAAAGTGGACGGACTATAAACCGATACGATGCAACTTCGATGGGTTAGTCTCATTTGATACGTTCAATAAGGCGAATAACGGCAAGATCATCATAACTGAGATTAACGGTGAGATTTCTCTTCATAAAAAACAGCCGCCAGCACATCTTACTAATAAGGGCTCGCGTAATCCAGATTTTCCATACAAGAGGGTTGTGATGTGTTCTCATTGCAGCAAACCGCTGTTTGGCAGTGCGTCACGCGGCAGGTTAGGGAAGTACTATCCCGCATACCATTGCAACAAACGCGGACACCATTTCAGGGTACCGAAAGGAGATTTTGATGAAACGGTCAAGAAATTTATAGAGAATGTAAGAGTATCACCCGAGTACATCGAGTCTATTAGTCAGGCGGTGATTGCTGAGTGGGATAGGCGGCAAGAAGAGAAAATTAGTGATGGAGCCGATATTGACGTACGTATTGCCGAACTTAAGAGTCAAGCAAAGCTCATTGCTGATAAAATAAAATTCTTGAATTCAGAGATTGCCATTAAATATGTAGAAGAGGATTTGATTAAGATAGAAGAACAAATCACAGAACTAGCCGCTGAAAAGGCAAAACAAGTAGATAACCAACCTAATATAAGGAAAATTATGGAACGCGTCAAACATTTTCTGGAACACCTGGATTACCTACTCGTAGAACAGATGAACCCAGTCCTAAAAGCAGCTTGTTTTGGTGTTATATTCAACCAGGTTCCAAGTTACCACGATTTAGTTTCTGGCACCACTAATTTCGCTAATTTAACCCTTATAAACGAACTGTTTATGATGAAGATAATGCTAATCTGGTACCCCGGGTTGGAATTGAACCAACGGCCAAAAGCTTAGAAGTCTCTTGCTCTATCCACTGAGCTACCGGGGCATGAGGATATTATACCCTATTTAAAATCTGTATAGAGTATCCTAGAGCAAAAAGAGGAATTTCTGCACTGATCGTGCTACTCTTGTAGATGCCGATTTAAGTGTGGCGCCACTATTTAGCGAGGGTGTTATGGATTGGGATATCACGACGTTCGATAAGCTAGTCGGGGCTGCAACGGATATCTTTGAGGACGGCGAAGGCTCGTTTCATGACATTGCCGTGAATATTGTCAATCACCTCAAGCGCGAAAAGCCGAAGATTCTCAAGAAGATTTTCTTTGAAATTGTGCAAAAAGAACTGGCTTTTGAGGGTCAGAACATGATTAAATCAGAAATTCTTTCTTGGTCCGAATTGTTTAGCGAGGTGGTTAGGTCTTGCTTGGTGAAGCGACTGTCGAGTAATCCGAAGTTGGCTGCTGAGAATAAGAAACGCTAATTACCATCTGCTGACCAGGAAAGGCACCTATAATGTCAAGCATTAAGTCCTTTTCCTCGAAGCGCTTAAGAACCGATTGTTCTTTGATGAGGGGGCGCACCTACGACGATCACCTTAGAGTTGGGCATTTTGAGCGGACGCTAGGATCATGTGCGACAGATTTTGCGGCAAAACTCTGTGCTGATGACTGAAGATGTGAGCCGCCGCGATAGGTAAGACAAGGCTTGGGCTTTTTGCCCAAGCCTTCAAAAATAATACGCTGTATTTTTCTATTATTCATATGCTACTATGGCGATATGACGTGGGCAAAATCTTGGCAAATTCTCAGGATAGGAACAGTACTTTGTAGTGCCGCGCTACTTTTTCAAGGAGTAGCTGCGCATGCCGATAGTCAACTAAGTGCAAACCTCCAAAGCGACACGCCCGAGAAAACGATGCTGACGCTCAAGAATACAAGTAACGCTGCGTGCCAAATTGCGAATACTGCTATTGGTACGGTAGCGATTACAAAAATGACCCAAAATGGGCACGATATTAAGCCGACGTTACTTGATAGTGGATTCAATGAAGGGCTCGATAAGACGCTTAGCGATACATTACAAACGCTTAAGCCCGGCGAGTCAGCAGCGTTACCGCTGCGAACGCAAAAAAACGGTACCACAGTGGCTGTTCAGTCGGTAGTATGGTCGGACGCTGATGATGTCGTGACGTTGTATCAGGTTGACGCCAATGCTCCTTTGCAAATGGAACTTAATTATAGCGTGCCTATTACACCGGCGAGTGGTGCACCGCTTTGCGGACCGGTACAGGCAACCAGTACTTCGACGAATAATCTCGTCTGGTACGCTATTGGCGGTATCATCATCTTGCTGCTACTTATCATTATCGTATGGTTTTTGCTAAAAAAACGAAAGCACAAACCAGCAGTAGCTATTGTGGCATTCTTGGCTTTCGGGTGGGCGCTTTGGCATATGGCTCCTACGGCCAACGCAACTATTACCGTACCACCTTCTATACAATCGCAGTGGGATAGCTGCATGGCGACACTCCAAGCCAACCGCGATATCACTGGGCCAATTTTGGATCTTTTGAACAGTAGTGGCGTGCATGTGGTGATCGACGTGGTAAATGACGGCGACGATTACACAACGCATTGGCCGGATGGTACGTATCATATCAACTGGGACCCAAACCATACGCACCGTTATGCGGGGACGGGTGGTATGTCAGATGTTTGCACGACACTTTATCATGAGATGGATCACATTTTACAGATGGAAAATGGCACCTATAGCCGGGCGGATTGTGCAGGAAGTGGCATTGAAACCAAAGAGGTATTGGCCACGCGTGAACAAAATCGTTTGCGGGTGCGACTTGGTTTGCCAGCGCGGAGTCATTATGGCAGCAGGCCACTTCCTACTGGTGACTGCTCGCCACCATCACCGCATAAATGTAGCGGTGGAGCATGTGGAGATAGCAATGGCGACCCGCACTTATTGACATTCGATGGTATGCGCTATGACTTTCAGGCGGCTGGAGAGTTTATCCTAGCACGGTCAAAAACGAACGATTTTGAAATTCAAACTCGCCAGCAGCAATGGGAAGATTCGCCCTACGTAGCGGTGAATACTGCTGTAGTCATGAAGATAGGCGACCAGAAAGCTGAGTTCCAAATAACATCGAGCAGCATGAAACTGCTTGTAGACGGAAAGGAAACGCCGCTTGCTGCTATGACGTTTAAAGATGGCACGACGCTCGCGATTGATAGTGAAAATGGTGTGCAATTGGCCTGGCAAGATGGAACAAACGTGACAGTTCGACGACTTGGCGGCTATGGGCTTGACGTTGCGGTTGATCCGTCGCCGTCGCGAGCTGGCCAATTTGAAGGACTGCTTGGTGATGCAAATGGTGATGAGACCAACGACCTACGGCTGCGTGGAAAAGACACAGTAGTGAAGTCAGACTTCACCTCGCTTTATCCAGCATATTCGGATAGCTGGCGCATTAGTCAGACTGAATCGCTCTTTACCTACGACTCTGGTAAATCAACAAATAGTTATACGAACCGATCTTTCCCCCAAGAATATACGGCGCCCAATTCACTACCAGGATATGATGCGGCTAAAAAACTGTGTCAGCAAATGGGCGTCACGGATGAAGACGCGCTGGCTAACTGTGCACTTGACGTCTCGATAACCGGACGCCCCGAATTCGCTGCTTCGGCCGCGTTTAGTCAGGCCACGAAAGCCAGCAGTCTAACCGGCGGAACGCTTTATAATATGTCTATTAAAAATCCCGGTGATAGCGGTAACGTAACGTTTACAGCAAAGGCGGGTGAAAAAGTATTTGTGGCCATTACAAGCTCGAGTCTCCCCAGCCAGTGCGGTTCGATAACGCTGCGTGGTCCTGATGACGCCGAGATTGCAAATGGCTGTATCATTAATCATACCGGCGACATTGATACCGCATCGCTTCCGACGGACGGCACCTATACGATTCGAGTAACGCCAAATGACAATGGTACGGGCGATGTACACCTACGATTATTCCGTGTGAGTGATAAGCAAATAAATGTTTCAGCCGATGGGGCATCGCACAGTATGACGATAAATACGCCAGGTATGACAGGACGTTTTCAGTTCAATGGCACGGCGGGTCAGCGCATTTTTGTCAATGTACCAAATGCGACACTTCCGAGTATGTGTGGTGCATTGCAGCTCGTTGCGGCAGATGGAACGGGACTTTCAAGTGGCTGTGTTATTAATGGAAGCGGTAATATAGACACGACCGTTTTGCCGAGCACGGGTACCTATACAGTTGTTATGAATCCAGATGGCATTGCAACGGGCGCGTTAACAGTGCAGGTTATTTCGGCAGATGTAGTGGCTAAAACCATCTCAGTGGGCGGTCAAACAACACTTAATCTTGCAAAGCCGGGTGACGTTGGTCAAGTCAACTTTACGGCAACGGCAGGCCAGCGTGTATTTATAGATATGACAAACGCCACGCTGCCAAGCCAATGCGGCGGTATTTACGTGCAAGATAGCGTCGGTACTTCCATTGGGACATGCATTATTAACGGAGGGGGTTCGTTTGATGGTGGCCTACTTATTCCTACTACCGGTGCATATACATTGGTTATCGATCCGGGAGATGCGGCGACGGGGAATGTAACAGTACACATCCATGGATGAATTGTGGTATAGTCGGTAAGTCCAATTCCTACAAAGAGGGATGATAATGGCTAAGCTGACGTACGACAGCCTCGCGGGCGATGTCCGGCGGTTTTTTCTGGACAATGCTTGCGTGCCCGGTACGAACACTCCTCTTTCCGTGTTCATGGCTGCTTCTATCGTCATTTCAAAGCTGACAGATGAACAAGTTGCAGAAGTGATCACAGATGCGCTAAAGAAGTCAAAGCCGGTTCTGCTCCAGAGAGGAAAGGAGCGAACGGAAGTCTTTGAGGTGACGTTGCCTAAGGCTGTTGCCTGTCTACTGTGGCATGCCATCGAAGTGACGATTCTTACTACCGATAAGGTGGTCGCCGGAATGGACAAGGGACGGAAGGGCGCGATGTAGATGCCGCCGGAGCTTTAGGTAAACCCCTAAAGCTCCATTTTTAAACATACTCCCTGGCTAAGCTCGAGAACTGCTAAAATAGAAATAATTTCAATTACTACCCCGTTTAGAAGAGTCATGACTAAGCTATGCATATAGCCGATGAAATGATATAATAAATCACATGGTACATTTTAACCAACAGCAACAATCTTCCTTATTGCATTTTGCGGCTGCTTAAATTTACCCATTCAAACGTCCATCAGCACCGCAAATAGCGGTGTTTTTTAATACCTTGTCGTCTAGCTGGCAGGACACTTGTTTCTGGAACAAATAACCATGGTTCGAGTCCATGCGAGGTAGCCATATAATCGGAGGTAGACAAATTGGTAAAGTCACTTGGTTTTGAACCAAGAGTTTGAAGGTTCAAGTCCTTCTCTCCGAGCCAATTAGGTTTGAAAAAACTATCGATACAAAAAACGTCAGAAAGTTCTGACGTCTATAGTAGTTCATCTGTGGTGCGGGCGGCGAGAATCGAACTCGCATCGCTTGCTTGGAAGGCAGGCATATTAGCCATTATACGACGCCCGCAAAATGCTTTTTTATTATAGCAGTTTGTAGGATATAATAAAAAGCATAAACGTAGTATGAATTTACAAAAATACACAGTAAATAATAGTAGTAATGGAGATATTTTTCATTCTAATGCATATGCGCGCGTGGCGAGCGGTGGTAGTATAGGCTCTACAAACGCACGATCGTTTCAATCGCGCATGGACACGCATCGCAATCGACAGGCCGTAAAGCACTACGGGGCTTCGCTTGTGGGACGTGTCGGGCAGGGGCCGTATAGTCGTAGTACGGGTTTGCCTCCACGGAGTCCGGCAGTTCCAGCGCGAACTGCGTTTCACAAGCCACCAGCCCGCTATAACCCCTACGAATGAAGTGAGAAGAGCCGGACGTATTGCCCATGACACTTTCCACTCTAAGCGATTGTAGGTACGAATTTATAATATTATCATAATAAAAAATCGGCTCTCGGCCGTAGTTATTTTCGGAGGTGGATCGACGAATGGTTGTCGATGTGACACCATTCGTCGATCCAACCTACAAAGATCAGGCGGCAGCCAGCATCTCCTTGACATCCTTGTGAGAGTCGATGACGTGATAGTTGCCGGCGTAGACCATGCAGCCAGGCCTGATCTCTTGCCGGTACATCACAAGCTTTGTTTCGGTGCCCATGGAGGCACCGAGCAAACCGAATGCAAACAGGGAGGCGAGCTGTGCTTCGCCATCAGTGATTCGCATGGCGCGAATCCAGTAGGTTTGACCCCTGAGCGTGATCTTCGCGAGTGCGGACGTGTTCGTGTCGCGCTTGTTGAAGTCGCTCCAGGATCTCTGCGGGTCCTCCAACTCCCACTTAAGAGAGAGAACCGGGCGTCGAAGCTTCAGGCGGACAGTGAGGGAAAAATCGCTCTTCCACTTACTCTCGTCCTTGTTTCCCATGCTTGGTACTCCTTTACGGAATCGTTGGGCTGTGGAACGTAATAATTATATAACATTGTTATTTATTTAGCAACAAGCTGTAGATATTTTGGTATACTTCTGACGTATTCGATCTCCTCTCCTTGGACTTTATAAGTATGGCTAGGGAGATGAGAGGATTAAACATGAAGGTTACATCTAACGCAAAAAAGACTTCCGCGGAAGTCTTTTTAATAATGCCTTGGGGCGAATGATGGGGATCGAACCCACTACCTTCGGAACCACAACCCGACGCTCTAACCAGATGAGCTACATTCGCCAAATACTAGGTAATTGTACCATATGAATCACAATGAGAGAAGTATTTTGCCCCGGCGACGAATGGATCTCGTCGCCGGGACTCGTCAGCTAGACGGAAGCAAGAGTGTGGTTGGGAAACGCCTTCTTCAAGGCTTCCAGCGCTTGCTCGTGATCCGACAACTCCAGAGGGGTGATGCGGTACTCACGCTCCACGTCACCCGAGACGGGGAGCGTCAACTGAATGGTGATACTCCATTTGCCCTCGATGATTCGCAAATTGAGACGAGAGCGGGGGTCACGTGACATCTCTTGTCCGGTAATATACCGGATGAGTGCGTCGAGGAAGAGGCCAACCTCTCCCGTGTCCTTCAGTTGCGTATTGTCGCTGTTGGCATGGGTGGCGTACAGTTCCTTGCACATGCACGGGATACGCATGATAGCTCCAAAACAGCTGGATTGTGCTGACAGGTGCATTATACACACATATTACGCATGTTTCAACTAGATTTCTCGAACTGTTTCAATCTCGGCACCAATGGCGTTGAGGCGGTTGGCGAGATCCTCGTAACCGCGGTTAATAGAATAGACATCGCGAAGCGTTGATTTTCCAGGCGTGGCGAGCATGGCAAGCAGAATGACCACGGAAGGGCGAAGGGCTGGTGGTGCGATAATATCGGCTGGTTTCCAGCGAGTGGGGCCGGTAATGTAGACGCGGTGTGGATCAACTAGCTCAATTTTGGCGTTGAGTTTGGCGAGTTCGGTGAAGTAAATGGCGCGGTTTTCGTAACTCCAGTCGTGCACCAGCGTGCGGCCGTAAGCGTTGGTGGCAATAAGGCCAAGGAAGGGGAGGTTGTCCATATTTACCCCAGGAAATGGCATACTGTGAAGCTTGTCTTTTGGTGCGTGGAGCTCGGAACGTTTGAGAGAGATATCTACCAGGCGGGTGTGGCCATTGCGGGCTTTATATTCTCTTGTTCGCTCATACTGAAGACCCATACCTTCTAATATAGCCAGCTCAATTTCGGTAAATTCAATCGGCACCCGAGTGATGGTAATTTCAGAATCGGTCACGATGCCGGCGGCGATCAGGCTCATTGCCTCAATTGGGTCTTCACTTGGGAAGTATTCAACGTCTTTGTTGATGCTTTTGAGGCCGGTGATTTTAAGCGTTGTGGTGCCAATACCTTCAATTTTAACACCTAGTTTTTCAAGGAAAAAGCAAACGTCCTGCACCATATAGTTGGGGCTGGCGTTGCGTATAATAGTAGTGCCACTATACAGTGCGGCGGCCATGACGACGTTTTCAGTGACGGTATCGCCGCGTTCAGTCAGGAGGATGGCTCGATCTACTTTGGTTTCGTTTATGGTTGCATGGTAATAATCGGTATTGGGCTTGGCTTCGACGCTCATGCCGAAGGGCGCCAGGCCGACTAGGTGTGGCTCGACCGTACGCGTACCAAGGTTGCAGCCACCGGCAAACGGCAACTTGAAATCATGGTATTGGTGGAGCAGCGGGCCAAGGAACATGATGATCGAACGCGTGCGTTTGGCAGCTTCGACGTCTATTTTTTCAAGCTCGAGGCGCTTTGGAGGGATGAGCTCAAGGTCGTTCGTGCCGGCAATCCAGCGAATTTTCACACCAATGCTTTGCAGTACCTCGATAATACGGTTTACTTCTTCGATACGGGCAACGCGACGAAAGGTAGTTTTCCCCCTGTTGAGGAGTGATGCGCATAGCAGGCCAACAGCGGCATTTTTGCTCGTTTTTACCTCAATGCTACCAGAAAGTCTTTTGCCACCATGAACGCGGAAGTTAATTTTGCCCGCCTGGTTGAGAGTGACAATATTGCTTGAAAGCACGTCGCTTATGCGTGCGATCATCTCGAGGCTGACGTTTTGCCCACCTTTTTCAATGCGATTCACCGCACTTTGGCTGGTGCCGAGCGCTTTTGCGAGCTCTGTTTGCGTAAAGCCGCGATGTGCGCGGGCTTCTTGAATAAGGGTGCCGATTTTTACTTTGTAATCATCATTCATGCTCTTTATTATATCACACATGATATAAATGCAATACATGGTATAATAGAACTATATTTTAGGAGCCTCTACCATGCAAGACACCCAGATTGCCGATTTAATAGCAGCCGAAACCCAGCGCGAGCGCGATGGGCTAGAGTTAATTCCCAGCGAAAATTACGTTTCACGCGATGTTCTCGCAGCGCTTGGCAGCATTTTTACGAACAAATATTCTGAAGGTTATCCAGGTCGTCGCTATTACGGCGGTCAGGAATTTACAGATCAAATAGAGCAGTTAGCAATAGATAGAGCCAAGCAATTGTTTGGTGCTGACCATGCCAATGTGCAGCCGCATTCTGGTGCGCCCGCCAATGAAGCGGTATATAGTGCATGGTGCGAGCCGGGCGATACAATTTTGGCTATGGATCTTTCGCATGGTGGTCACTTAACGCACGGCGCACCGGTGACACGCAGCGCGCATCTATATAACTTCATCCGCTATAAGATGAAAAATATTGCAACTGGTGAGATAGACTACGAACAATTGCGTGAGCTCGCGCTAGAACACAAGCCAAAGATTATTTTGGCTGGGTTTAGTGCGTATCCACGTGAACTTGACTACGCCAAGTTTGCCGAAATTGGCAATGAGGTTGGCGCACTTCTTATGGCAGATATGGCGCACATTGCTGGCCTCATTGTTGGGGGTGTGGCGAAAAACCCATTTGACTATGGCTTTCACGTTATTACCACCACCACCCACAAAACCTTGCGTGGCCCACGCGGTGGTTTGATTTTATCGAGGGGTATGGTCAGTAACCCGCTTAAAAAACCAGAGAAAACACTTGAAAATATTCCAACGCTCATTGACCGGGCGGTCTTTCCCGGTATGCAAGGCGGTCCGCATATGCATGTGATCGCCGCAAAAGCCGTGGCGTTTGGCGAAGCACTGAGGCCAGAGTTTAAAGAGTACGCCGCACAGATTGTAAAGAATGCAAAAGTGCTGGCAGATGAGTTGCAAAAACGAGAATTTCAATTAGTAACGGGTGGAACGAGTAACCATCTTATATTGGCGGACATTCACAAAAGCTTTGGCATTGATGGCAAGCAAGTTGAAGTTGCGCTGGATAAAATTGGTCTGACGCTTAATGCCAACGTAGTGCCAGATGACCAATTGCCACCATTTCGCCCAAGCGGTATTCGCCTTGGCACGCCCGCCATTACCACGCGTGGCTTACACGAAGAGCATATGGCGCAGATTGCTGAGTGGATGAAGCAAGCGATCGATGCAAGAGAGGACGAAGAAAAACTGGCTGCTTTACGGAATGAAGTAAAAGATTTTGTTCAGCGTTTTCCTCTTCCAAGTGATCGTTAAGCCTACGGTCTCTAAATAGGAAAAAGTGCCTCACTGGAGTTTCAGTGAGGCACTGTTTGTGAAAGAATTACTTGCCTTCGGAGAACATCACAATGCGGTTACCAATTTCGCCGAGAGTGTCGGGGTGACGGTTAATCTCCAGCGGCTCGAAGGAGTCGATAACCAGTTTGCCATTGGCGTCTCGCTTCACCATGATGATCACCGGCCTATCACCGTACAACGTCTCGTCCTCTTCGTACACTGTAGTACCATTCTCATCCTGGATGGTGACCTTGGCATTCATAAGATACTCCTTGTCGCGTTGAGAAGATGGCAGCAATACCCTTTTTGTTATAGCATAAATTTAAATGAATGCAATTTTAAGGCTATATGATTTACTAATTATTTACAAAACATGCAGTCGCATATCCGCCAACACTGCCAGAAGTAATCCCAGCGCTTATACTAGAGGTTGAGCTAGTAGTAAAGTTAAAGTATTCGATTTTTGAACCCGTTGTCGTGGTAATAGTAGCAACCGATGTTGGCGCAGAAACGGATGCGCCGGTGCCGCATTTATAAAAGGTAAGTGATGCCGCCGAAGCTGGTGGCGTTGTGCCCATAGCTGCAACAAAACTAACCCCAGTAAGGAAGTAGCTCGTACCACTCGCACTTGCACCGGTGAGGTCAGTAGAAATAACCGGGTAGGCTGACTTTTCAGCGTTAAATGCCTCTGTTTTTTTCACGGCCGCCGATGCCGTAGCTTGCGCCTGCGAGGTTTTCGCTCGAGCGTTAACACCTTGGTACGCAATAATAACAATAGCTGCCAAAATACCAATGATAATAATGACGATCAGAAGCTCCACAATAGTGAAACCGGCATCCTTTTTACTAAGCATTTGCTGTGCTGCCCCCTACTTTTACTACTGATAGCATACTACTTATGCTCATGAAGTACAAGGCTACATGTGTAATGGTTAAATTATTATTAAGCAATGTCAGGTTGCTTGCCAAAAGTATTTACGCATTAAACCCCTAATGCTAGAATGACCTCACTCTTCAGTAGAGTATAGGTCGCAAAAGCGACTTGTCGGGTACCTTAACAAAGGATGAACGGTGAAACATCGTTTAACAGCAGGCGCATGCTTAGCGTTTGCGCTGTGCTTACTGTTGAGCCTTACGGTTCCAGTAGTCGCTCACGCAGATACGAGCAATGAAGCGCCTGGATGGCCGAAGCACCTTGTTACTAACATGACACCTGATGGAATGGCTGCTTTTGGAAATGACAGTATGTCGTTCCTGAATTGCGGTAACCAGACTCAAGCCGAGTCTTTTGAATATGTTCATGAGGGCGTCACGGCGAGTTCACTGCCAGTATATAATTCTCAGATAGGAGGAGTCGGCTGTAACCTTAATAACGATCTGGTTACTCCAGATGGAACATTCTATACGGATAGTAGGACAGTTGGGGCAAATCATATCCAGCTAACGTTTGCGGCTATGAAAAATAGTAGAACGTTATGGTCGACAGACCTTTCGAGTGACCCGCAATGTACTGCCGCTGGCGATGGGAATGACGCTCATGAGGCCACTATGACTAATCCAACGATTGGATCTGATGGCAATATCTATGGAATCGTACAATCCTCACACTATTTCTGTGCAACCTACCTTGTCGGTTTGGACGTAACTGACGGGTCAGTACTTTTCAAAAGGCCTCTTACTACTGGTGGTTCCATAATTCTTGCCACGCGTCTGTGGACGTATGCCAGCAAGATAGTGGTTGTGGATACAACTGGGCTCTTGCGTGAATTTGATTACTCGGGTAATGAGGATGTTAGTAAACGATACCAGTTTCCGGTTTCGCAGAGCCAGCCGATGGGGTCTCTTATTGCTACACCTAGTGGTCGAGTATTTGCGACTGGCTTCTGTTCAGGATGGAGTACCAATAGTATAGTGCGCTATCATGATGAAGATGGTCAAACTGGGATGGTTGACAGTGGTCAGTCATGTAGTTCAATGACTTTCGCACCTGCGGCTAGTGATGACCTTGTTGCAGTCGGATATTATGGTTTGTTGACGAAGTTTCACGTCACACCCACAGGCATTACGGTAAATACCATTAATCTTACGAGTCCATCAGGTTATATTACAGGCTATGTAGGTAACTATTGGCAAGATCAGGACGGCAATGCTGTAATTACTCGTCAGTTTTATGGTTCTAACTACACCATTCCGGAAGTGTCAGTCGACCGAATCGATGCGACAACAGGCATGATAACGAATTTGTTTCTTATGCCTAGTGATACTAATCATTCTGCTCCTGCTTTGCATGTTAGTGACGTTGCGGGTGGATACCTTTATGCACTCGTTTGCAATGATAGTGGCAAATGTCTAAATTCGGCCAGTACTGATATTGATGGCTGGGTTCATAAGATTAGCCTAGATGGGTTTGGGACGCCTATTAAGGATTCCGGAAGTTTTGTGACTCAAGTTGTGTCAAAGCGTAGCTTAGTCGCAATGGGTGACTCATATTCCGGTGGCGAAGGCAATCCACCATTTGAGGCAATGACAGATACGTCGACTGATCAGTGTCACCGAAGTGCCGTTGCTTATCCATGGTTGGTGGCTAATGCACCACTACTTAACCTGAAGTTGACGGATTTTACAGCTTGTACTGGTGCGACGGTGTGGCTCATGGAAAATGGGCAAAATGGCGAGCCTGCACAAACCACAGCACTGAATGACGATACGAGCGTCGTTACGCTCACGATTGGCGGCAACGATGTTCACTTCGTCGAATATGTAGAGGCGTGTACGTGGGCGTGTGGGCCAAATACCACTCCCTATAACAACATCATGGCGGATATAGATGCAAGTTCGTTTTACGATAGTCTCAAGAAGCTCTATGGAAGGATACTGATTGCTGCACCGAATGCTAATGTGTATGTCGCCGACTATCCCCTGCTTGCACCGCAAGGTGCCGGCAGCTGTGCAGGATTTGACCTCTCAGGTACCTACAATGTTGAGACCGCGCTGAACGACAAGATTGCAGCTGCGGTTGGCGAAGTGAAGGCAACAAATGCTAGACTACACTTTGTGGAGGTGAATTATTCAGGCTCTCCCTTTGAGGAGCATGATTTGTGCAGTGGAGATGCGTCATACTTTAACGGTATTGTGCTTCCACCTAACCAAATCTATTCCGTTCACCCGAAGGTGGCTGGTCAGACTGCCTATGCAGCTACTTTCTCTGCGGTTATACAATAAAAGGTTTTAGTCCTACAGAGCCTTGAGGGGTTTCCTCTCAAGGCTCTTTTAAATTTAATATAGCAAAGAGGACTGCTGGGCAGTCCTCTGAGTAGGTAGCTGTACTTAAACTTTAGGTTGTTCCAAGTGTTGTACCGGAACAGTTACCACCAGTAATGGTAGCCAATGCGCTATTTGTGAAATTCCAATAGCTTATTACATAACCCACTGCGTTACCACTTAGTATACAGGCTTGATAGGTTACGACTGTCGTTCCGTTAGTTCCGCTCAAAACTGTCGTAGGAGGGGTTGCGGCAGTAGCTGCTGCAACAGTTATTCCAGTAGGAATGGCTCCAAGAGCAGAAGGGTTAGCTGTTGTATATGCGTTCCATCCTGATACTGCTACTGCGGCACTTGAAGGGTAATAGCCGTTACCGCCTGCAGTATCAGCATTGTAAGCTTCTGCTTTTTTCTGAACAGTTACGGCATTGGTGTTCGCTTTAGTTGTGTTCGCTCTAGCGGTTACACCCTGGTAAGCGACGATAATAATCGCTGCCAAGATACCGATCACGACGATGACGATCAAAAGCTCGACGATCGTAAAGCCGCGTTCTTCCTTTAGCTTTTTTATGTTGTTAAGAGTCATTCTTTCTTAGCCCCCTAATTATTTTCTTATGTCTGTACTATACTACTCTCACAAAGTAAGCGCAAGCATTTTGTGTCCAGATTGCATACTTATTGCTCGGCGATGAAAGAAAAATTCAGACTTGTAAAGGTCGCGCTGGCTGTGTCGATGACGATTTGTCCGTTAGGCTGTAGGTCGAAACGAGCGTATGCATTGTTGCCGGTAACGGTCATGATGGTCGTGGCAAGTGGTCTATAGCCTGCCGGGAGCGTTGCTACCACAGTTCCTGCTGATGTGGTGCCGCTTTTTATGAGGCCCTTTACAGTCACAACGCCGTCGGCGGATTTTGTGTATTGGGCGGTATCCCAGCCAGAACCGAAATTGGACCAGAGGCCTGTCAACGTCGGAGTAATCCAGCCCCCATAGGTAGATGGGTAATACGTGGCTTGGGTGGAGAAATAGCCGGAGTTTGAGAAGGCATTGGCTAGGTTACCCGCACTATCTATTGTCATGAGGTCGTAACTATTTGTTTGGCTGACAGCCATGGCGAACAGATTAAGGCTTGGCTTGTACGCTGCGGGTACCTGCGCGATTGCGGAATTGTTAATAGTAGCGGTATGATTTGCGACACCTTGAATTTGTACGCGACCGGCGCCGTCTAGGCCGTATTGCGGCGTAGCGAAACCATTCCCAAATGGCGCCCAGTTATTAAGGAGGCTTAGATTTGTCCACGAAATACTAGAGGTAGAAGCCATAAATTGGATACCATCAAGCACGAGCCATCCATTTCCTGCCGCATATCCTATCATTACTTCTCCTGTCGGCAGAACGTCAATGCGAGATGCGGCACCGGCGGCAATAGTGTGGAAAGTAAGTCGGGCAGATGGGCGATAGGCTGCGGGTAGAGTACAGATAACCGTCCCTGCGGTTGCTGCGCCGTTATGTATAAGCCCATGAAGCATGACGAAATCGTTGCTCGTCTTGGTGTATTCGTTGCCAGCATACGGAATACCGAAATCAGTCCAGCCAGCCTGTAAGTTACAGGTGTACCAAAGGGGAATAGTGCCCGTGGCGCTTCCATATGGTCCTGTCCCGGTTTGGTTTTTAGCGGCTACCTGGAAAGTGACGGTATTACCGCGCGAAGTGTTGACGGTATAGGTGGTAGTAAGTGAGTTGGTGGTGGCATTGTTCCATGACCCACCATTGATGTTGTATTGGATAACGTATGAAGAGGCGAGCGGCACGCTACCCCAGTTGAACGTGACGGACGGACCGCTAACTGTTGCGGTCACACTCGGCGTGGTGCTGGGCGCAGGAATGTCGACGTCAATGCTATTGAGCTTGGTGGCGCGTATGGTGCCCGCGCTAGTGACGGTTCGGCCGGCAGTGATTTTTTGACCATTGAGCGTCACAGCGATGGTACTGGCATTAAGTGCGTTTGAAGCGCCAAGATCGGTACTGCTGCCGGGGCTCCCTAGATATTGCACGCTAAAACTACTGACATTCTTCATGACTTCACTGTCGTTGGTCTGGCAACGAGTAGTCACGAGATACCCTGGTTGACAGGTGTTTTCCTGCCAAGGAGCCGAGCAAACAGTGTTGTCGTCGATAGGGGAGTTGGTGTTGTAGGTGGGCAGGACGGCACGACGCCACAGCGAGCCATTGTATAGAAAGTACATGATTTTTTCTTGGAACACGCGGTTGTAGGTTTGCTGGCTGCCGCAAGCGTATGGCTGCCCGGCGTAATAAATGGCTTGGCGGGTGGTATTGGCGGGGTTTTGATCGGTCGTGATACCGCCCATAATCAATAGGCTGCTGCTGGCGGTAAATGCAGCCGTACCTGTGAAATTGCTGTCACTGCCCTGTGGAGCGGTGAACGTGCCACTGGTGGGGAGAAACTGGGTGGTCAGACGGGTATCTTGCTCGATTCGGTTAAGCGCATCCTGGGTTTCAAAAGAGAGATTACTTTGGTCGCGCGTAACCAGTACGTCGCCAACCATAGAGATCATGAGGCCGACAAACCCGCTGATAATGAGTATAACGATCGGGGCGATAATGAGGATTTCAATGAGGGTGAATCCTTGCTCAAATTTTTGGTGAATGCGCTTAATTGGAGACAAAAATCGCATGATCGACCTCCTGTTGAGGCGTAGTACCGCCGTATTTCACCGCCACAACTATTTTAGTAACTGCTGAGCTGGTACCGTACGGGCAGCTATAGGTGACCGTGATAGAAGGATTGGTGAGACCACTATTTGCCGGAATAACTGGCGTGGGCGAAGGGGTAACAACGCTACACGGACTGGTGGCGCCGGGACTATAACGCCGCAGGTTATCGTAGGCAATGTTGCTGGCAAATGCCTGAGTGCGGGCATCGGCGCCATTTTTGATAATGATACTATACAATTGATATGCTGTGCTGATAAATGCAACTGCAATAAATAGGGTAATCAGCAACTCTACAGCGGAAAATCCAGCCTGAGAGAAACGACTCATTGGTTCTTGCTCACAATCTGCTGTACGCCAGAAGTAGCCTCGAGCATATAATATAAGATGAATTTTCGACACTCCTGGATGGCGTGCTGACACAAGCTGCCATCAGCGGCCAGGGGCTGGTAAATGTAGGTGCTAATAGTGGGTGTTTGCGTGGTATTTGTGGTGGCGACTACCAGACTAATGGGTGAGCTGACACTAACATTCGGCCCACGAAGCGCTTTTGGATCCATGTCACGGAGGGCTGCCTTGGCACCAGCCTCAGTGTTCATGTAGTCGGTAGGAGGATATTCACCCGGGCTGTAGGTGCTACTGGGGTTGGAGCCGGTATTGTAATAATTTTCAAGCTGCTGAGCAATGGTAGCGGCGTCACTTTTGCGCTTTTCATCGCGGGCGCTTGTTTGGTTAGACGACAGGTTAATGACAGCAATGCCTAAAAGAATCGCCATTATTGTAATAGTAATAAGCAGCTCGATAAGTGTGAATCCAGCGCGGCCTTTCATAGTTTATAGCATAAGAGGTTTGAGCGTATGACGCAAGTGGTTTATAGTTTACTTGGGTGCTACTTTACAACGTAGAACCTAGCCTTCGTACATAATCTCAAGGAGGCGTGTATGAAGTTCGAAGTGCTTACAAATGAGAACTTTGACCGATTTTGCACAAAACTCTCTGAGATGTTAGGTGAAAGGCGGGGCACAACACCTATCAGGTTTACGTCGCCACAAGGTGTGGTGAAAGAATATATTGGTTTTGAGGTTCTACGAATTAGATCTTCATCTGACGAGCTATTAAAGGTAAAAGTAAGGCTGTTTAATAGACGAGGCAAGGAGGTAGAGAGAGTTTTTACGGCATATCCCGGCAAGACTGCTCTTTTAATTGGTAATACTGGATTTTGCCGCGCTGAATTCTCTTTTAATGCCGGCAGTTATCACCATGGCTTGTGTGAAGTGCACGAGCTTCCTCATTATCCAGCTAACGCTAAACCGATAAAGATGTGCTTTGCCGTTAGTAGGCAAGCGAAGGTGTCATAAAATTCAACGACTCCAGGCAGGATAGTTATTGCCTGGAGTCTTTCATGTGGTTTATGGTGTTTAAATTTCAAGTGACTTTACTGTGCTTGGTTTGTTTTGATATAGTTAAGCTGCTCAAGTGGCATCTAGTGTCTGGAGAGTATAGTGAAGTTTGAGCAGTTGACACATCAAAGTATTGACTCATTTTGTAAGCGTCTCGCACAGTTTTTGGGTGATGGTTACTTTACAGTCATAACTCTACGTGGAATTACGCATGAACATGCACGGTTAAGGAAGCCGTTGTTCGTCGAAGATTTGCCGGATGGATGTAAGAAAATCTCAGTTGATATGGGTGGGGTCGTGCAGCCGTTCACATCTTTTTACCGCGCTCCTAACGCTGCGCCAGTAGTAAACAACGAGACGTTAAATAAGACTGAATTTGCGTTTCTCGGTGATCAACTTCATGTGCGCGTTAGCTTACTCTCTGGTAGGAAAGTAGACACTTTTGACGTACGCTTGTTTAAGAGCTAGCTATTTGAGTAGAGAGTAAAACTGTTCCGAGTCGCTTTGATAATTGCAGCGACTCGGAACCTTTAAATTTCAAGCGGCTCTTGCTCGATCATAATATGGAATTTATCGCGTACAGTGCCTATAATTTCATCGCGGGCGCTCGCCAGATCGTTATAACTTTTGGCGGATTCATTGATAAGAACGAGCGCGTTTTTATCATGCACATGTATGCCATGAAGTGTTTTGCCTTTAAAGCCAGCCTGTTCAATAAGCCAGCCAGTCGGCACCTTGAAATGGCCGTCGGGCATGTCGTAAGTAGGAATATCGGGGTAGTCTTTTTTGAGGTCGGCTAACTGCCAGTTTTCAACAATGGCATTTTTGAAAAATGAACCAGTGTTTGGTGTGACGGCGGGGTCGGGGAGCTTTTCAGTCCGGATAGCGATAACAGCGTCACGGATGATTTGTGGTGTAAACAGCGTAATAGAATGGGCGTCGAGGTAGCTTTGGACGGCTGGATAAAATGGCGGCTGCGGAGCGTTTTTGTATAGCCGAAGTGTAATAGAGGTAATAACGTAGCGACCCGAAGCTTCACCTCGAAAGATACTATTGCGGTAGGAAAAGCCGCAGTCGGCACTTTGAAGGGTTACAAAAGTATCGGTGGTGCGATCGTAGGCCTCAAGCGACAAGAGTGTGTCGGCGATCTCTTGGCCGTAGGCGCCGACGTTTTGCACCGGTGCCGCACCGGTGGTGCCGGGGATAGCAGACATTGCTTCAATGCCAGAAAGACCCATATCAACGGTACGTTTGACTATTTCATCCCAGTTTTCACCAGCACCAACCTTAATAACCGTCTGGTTTAATTCATCTGAGATAACCTCAAACCCAGGAATACGGTTATGTACCACAATGCCATCAAAACCTTCATCATGCGCAATGACATTGCTGCCTCCGCCAAGAATAAAGATAGGAAGATTGCGGCTGGTAGCATTTTGGCAGATTTCAGCTACTTCTTCGGGAGTATGTACATCGACCATGAAACGCGCACTACCACCAAGGCGCATGGTCGTATAGTTTTTGAGCGGAATATTTGTATGGATATCCATGTGCTATATAGTATAGCTCAAACGCGGCTAGTTAACGGTAATGTTGCCGTGCTGAGTGGGATCGAGGTGGTTATGAAATCCCCATGTGCCTTTTTTGGTAATGGTAAATGTTTTTGATTGACCAGGGTCTACTGAACCTTGGTTAAACTCTGGCTCGTCAGTGTGAGTTGGGTGTGGATCGGAGTCGAAATCGAGCGGACCCGTGGAGGTGTTTTTGATTTCGACCTGCGAACCGGCTGCAACCGTGCCGACGGAAAGGGTAAATGTACTGCCATCGTACGTAATGACAGAAGCAACGGTCTGACTGGTGCCAGTTGGCGAACTGGAACTTGATGAGGATGAACCGTTTGAGTTGGTTGCTGGAGCGGCGGTGTTACTTGCATTGATCATGGCATAGGCGATTGCGGCGCCCACGACGATAACGACTGCGATAATTGCGATAAGGATTCGGTGTTTATTGCTCATAGTGGCCTTTCGTAGTGCTTATGTATACCTTCATTATTGGCGCGAAGGGTGTATTATGTCAATATGAAACGATTTGATTTGTGGTTACAAAAATATAACAACTATGCTCCGTTATTTCTGCGGATAGGGCTCGCTGTCGTGTTTTTATTTGCAGCAATTTCGTCATTTTTAAGCCCAAGCGACTGGATAGGGTATTTGCCAAAATTCGCGCGCGATATCGTGCCAGCGAATGTCCTGCTCCCGATCTTTTCAGTCGTAGAAATAGTGCTCGCGGCATGGTTACTTAGCGGTGTGTACGTGCGTTTTGCGGCACTGGTATGCGTAGCGATGCTGGCTGGTATTGTACTGGCGAACTTCAGTTTACTGCCTATTAGTTTTCGTGACATTGGGTTACTATTTGCTGCACTTGCGCTCGCTGTCAGTAAAGGTGCCGTCAAGGAGTAGTAAATACTGCACCATCTGATATAATCGAGAAGTACTAAGCACCCGTAGCTCAGTGGATTAGAGCACTGGTCTTCGGAACCAGGTGTCGTAGGTTCGAATCCTACCGGGTGTACCAGAATTATTTTTTTAGATGCCCCGACAAGTGCCGGGGCATTTTGTAGAATTTCTGCTCTACGAGATGTTATTGTCTCCATATCAATACGTAAATGTGCGATAGAGAACGCTAGATAGTAGATTCAATCTGACGGAACCGATACACGGCGTAGGCATAGCGTGCTAGGGCTACCCGACCGGAAGCTTGCAACTCGATCAGCTCTTTAATCCGAGATGCGGCTGCAGCTTTAATTTCGGGAAAGGTATCTATTTGTTCGTCTATCTCAATGAGAGATAGATCAGCTTGGTCGATAATAATTCGGGCTGCTTCATCTTCAACCGCTAAGCTATTCACTAACTTTAGACAGGCTTTCAAGCCTCCTTTTTGTAGAGCTACCTGTAAATCCGCTTCAACCTCTTGCAGTTCGCGAGGGAGCTTAGATGGAGTGCTCATGCATAAAGCATGTCATATTTCTTTGATATTAACAAAGGTGTTTTAATTGCTGCGAGAGCGAGCAATATATTCCGTCAAATTCCTGATTTTCTGTATAGATGACTTTATTATCGGTATACTAGGTTCTAGACATTCTGAATTTGTACTAAATGCAAAAAAGCAGAAATATAGGAGAAACTTTCATGGATGATGAACTGTTAGATGTCGTTGATGAATACGATACTGTCATTAGTACAATAAATCGAAAGGACTACAAGCAGTTTTTAAGTGAAAAGCGTGGTTATATTCGCGCATCCGAACTGTTTATTATGAATGACGAAGGCAAGCTTTGGGCGCCGGTACGTGTTTCCAGTAAGACGATCGCACCTAATGGCTATGATTTTGCAGCGGCTGGTCATGTTGCCTCAGGTGAAGGGTATCGAGAGACAATTATTCGCGAAGTTAAAGAGGAGATTAATCTCGACATTGCTCCTGGGGATATTGAGTTTTTTGCTAAATTAAAAACAAATTCTATCCGGTATTTTCGAAGCCTTTATCTTCTCAGGACCAACCAAACCCCAATGCTTAATCCGACAGAGTTTGCGTTTGCCGAGTGGCTAACACCTAATGAGCTTATTAGCAGTATCGATGATGGACACGCTGCGAAGAGCGTATTACACGATTCTGTTACTGTCCTGAAGATGTATTTGACAAACGTGTCTCCCAATTAGCCTTCTTGTGCATAAAGTAAGCCTAGTGATAAAACACCACAGTTATTCACGCTAGACAAAATCACCCCTATTTGCTATAGTTTTTAAATGATACGGGCCAGTAGCTCAGCTGGTTAGAGCACCTGCCTCTTAAGCAGGGTGTCGAGGGTTCAAGTCCCTCCTGGCCCTCCAAGCAAAGAACGTCGACATTTTCGCTACCGGTCGGCGTTTTTTGTTTAGAGGGATAAAAGCTGCTGTTAGTATTGTAGCTCACAAATCGGATAATCTCTTGTCTGCGAGTAGCTTGCAAAAAGCTAATTCCATTGTTTTATGAGAACGTATGTTGCAAAAAGGCTTCTTTGGAACTCTTTTGTATATTTAATCAGTCACAGGAGTCTCTTTACTCGATAATTTTATCTTCTTTATGATTCTTGATGTTGATGTCTTATCTATTCTCTTTAAAACAATTGTTTCCGTATTGTATTTTTTATAAAAGCTCTGGCTATTTAACCAACTGTCACTTAAAACCAGAAAGATATCAGGACGAAGCCGTTTAATTATCTGGAATGTAGGGCGTAAACCCTGTGATTCACGACTAGGCATTATAAAGGAATAAGTCACCACTTTCAACTCACTGACTAAACGAACGCGTTCAGATTGCTTGATAATTGGTCGATCTGATCCCTTCACTCTTCTGGTTCTTGCGTCACTGTTTACACCAACTACAAGGATATCTCCAAACTTCGCTGCTTCTTCAAGGTAAGTCAAATGGCCAACGTGAAGTAGATCGAAGGTACCCGCAAGAAAAACCACTTTTTTATTGCCGTGGTCTATTCGTACTTTAGCAAGATCTTTTATTGCTACTCTCATGATTTATTGTAATATACCATACGTTAAAGCCAATTCAAAAGGTTGCATACGCATCTTAGTTGCGATAACAGTCACTATGACCAAAGCAAAGAATACCTTCGCTACCACGGGTGTTTTTTGTTTGGTATAATTTCAACCAACATTGGGTCATACCCTCCTGTAACTCCACTTGAACCCTTTAATTTTAACAGATTGAATAGTCTTATGAGTTCACTGAGCCATGAGCTCGCGGAAATTGTCGCATTAGCAGTGTATGTATGGGCGCCCCGACAAGTGACTACTTGAAAGTAGTTCTTTCTTGTCGGGGCTCCCCTTGTCAGCTAACGCTGCGCACCTCAAACTTGCCCTTGCCGCTCGTCAGCCTCACTCGCATCTCGCGGTGGCTGTAAGTGTGCGGCCACAGCTTCTTGAACTCGGCGACCGTGATAGTCAGCGCTTCCAGCACAGTGTCAAAACCAGCGGTCAGCGCGAAAAGGTCTGCGAGATGCCGGTTATCGATGTTTCGAATCTCGAGCTTCTGCGGGATTTCGTCGTCCATCGGCGTCTGGCGTGAACCGCCGTGCCACAGTAGACGAAGGTCGTCGTCCTTGGCGTAAAGGCTCAAGATGGTTCGCACTGCCCGAGCGTCGTTGTGGGCATGATTCAGGTTCTCCTGTCATCTTCTGAAAAGGTGAACGACCTCTTGTATTTGACAACAACTAGAAAAGCTTATAATATGTATACTTGATTTTTGTCGTAGGACTGAGATATTATGATGAGCGTTGGTCATGAGGTCAATGCTCATTTTTGGAGGCAACGTGCGTTGGAATCCGGTCGAGGCGGCTCGGGAAGCCAGGAATAATGCTGCGAATAATGTGAAGAATCGCATTACTGGTAGCAAGGTAGTCCAGGGCTCTAAGTCGGCTATTGAGACAGGAGGTAAGGTTGCACGGGCCGTTGGTGATCTGTTCAATAATCACAGCAAGCCCCGCGGCGCGGCCGCTGGGTATGTCAGGCCTGGGAGAGGGGAACTCTTCTCTGCCCCAACCAAGGCGGTGAGCAAGCAGCAAGCCAATATTATTCGAGAGGTTCATCGTCTCTACGATGAGATCATGTCTCAACGTGGCAGCAAGAACATCAGGGCGAAGATTGACGGTCGACTGCTTGAATACGAAAAGAATGGAACGTTGATGCGTTTTACGGCTGCCTCTGTCGAGGAAGCTCAAAACATCGTGACAGCCTTTGAGAACCGAGGGGTCGAAGTCTACTGTAAGTCTCAGACGGTGAACGTCCATATCGATCTCGACTAATTCAGGTGGGGCTGCTATCACAATATAGGATAGCAACCCCACCTTAAAAACTAGGGAGCAAAGATGAGTTTGCATTGGTGGCAGCTGAACGTGTCTCAGCTGAGGACTCACCTTAGTAAGCATGGTGGGCGTGTCTATGACGAAGAAGAAGGCCTTTTGGATCAGGACAAGAAATATGCTCTACAAGCCGCAGCAATCTGTCCAAAGATCAAGAAGGCCATTGCACACGTGCAGCAGAATCCTGATGAGTGGGGCCATCAAAAGATTGAGCATGGGGTGCAAATTGGTTATAATCCCAATTCGCGTCAGTTTAATGTCAAGGGTAATAAGTGCCTTATGACAGTCTTGGTTGATTGGCTGACGCGTAATGAAATTGGTGAAGAATGCAAGCTAACGTCAAGTAAGACTGCAATCACAATGCAGGTGCCCGACCCCCCGACCGAATAATAATGGGGCACGGGGATCGTAACGCCACTCACAGAGTGCCTTTACGATCCCCTATTTTTATTGAAACAAGAACCCTGCCGAAGTCATTCCGGCGGGGTTCTTATAAAATTGAAGCTAAGCTAAGCTAGTTTGCTTTAACAGCGATTTGTTTGACAATGGCTTCCATCGAATCCATCTGAGCCTGTGCAACGTTGCCCTGCTCGTTAATACATAAGGTTTCAATGATAAGACGAGTGTTATTTTTAAGGAGCGCTAAACTGTAGAGTCCTGTGCCGTGTTTAACACCTTCGGCAAGCTCAAAGCGCACTGTTGGGACACTGTATTTTTTGTTGCTGTCGGTAGCATCAGCAAGAAGCCGAAAAGCTGTTACGCTCGGACCGGTGATGGTTGTATTGGTAGAGTTTTGGGTGATACCTTTAAGATAGGTGTTTGCAAAATCACTTACGGTTGTATTGGGCACAAAATCTGGCGTAGCTGTGCCATAGGCAACAAGACAGGACTGGTCAGCGGTAGTATAGGCAAAAGCATTTGGATTCTTGCCAGTAGATTTGGTGAGACCTTTAGTTGCACTATCGGGCGTGGAAAGTACTGCGCTGGTTAGCGTACTCGCATCAACCGTACTACTTGTTTGAGCTGGTGTGCTAGGAGAACTACTATTCGGGGCTGGCGATGGAGCGGTAAGTCTCATGGCAAGGAATATGCCAACGCCGACTACTATTAGTGCAATGACTACGATAACGATCAGAAGAACCTTGTTGTTACGAGGCGAAACAGGCGAGGGTGGCAGTGGGGATGAAGATTCTAACTCGGGGTTGGCTTGTGGCGGCTGAGGCAAAGGCTCGCTCGTCGAAGCGGATGGTGCTACAGGTGGAGAGGCCGGGGGTGTCGCGGGTGGCACCGATGGCGGGGTGTTTTCTGACCGAGAAGGGGTGGGTTCTACGGGAGGAGTGTCGTTTTGTGGTGTAGGTGAGTTGTTTGGCGTTGGTGTATCCGGGTCCATAAATATTCCTTAAAGCTGTAATTAAACTTATGGTTTCATTATATCATAGCGAAAAATGGATCAAGGCAGCAAAAAGACCGAGGTGATACACTCGGTCTTGATTGATCAACATACAAATCTATGCGGCTGGGGCTGGTGGTTGTGTACTTGATTGGGGTGTAGCGGGGGTGCCGCTAGTAAGAGGCGCACCCCTCCAGGTTGACTTATCAACTGCAAGCCAAATCATCCATACGATTGGTAGGAAGATGGCAAGTAATACAAAAGCACCTTCTTTGCCAAGTTTGAGACCAATTTTGTACATGGCTATGTACATAAATACGATAGAGACGATGTTGACGACAGGAATAATAGCAATTATTGCCCAGAAGCCTGGTTGGTCGCCAAGTTCCAGCAGCGTCCATGAGTTATAAAAAGGTACCCATGCTTTCCACGCTGGCACACCAGCTTTTTTAAAGATCATGCCCAAGAAAATTGCTGTCACCACGTATGCGATAACAAAAAAGATGAAAGCAAAAATAAATAAGATCGTAATGACCCCGGCAGCCGCCGCCGGGTCGACGTTACTTGCGCTGTGCATGTCCATATTGCTCATGTCGTTATATGTGTTGTAGTCGGAATTGTCGTACGCTGACGACGCCTGGCCGAATAATGATAAGATACTCATTTTCCCTCCTAAAGTTTATCTAGAGTTAATTGTAGCACGATGGTAAAATGAAAGGGAATGACAAAATTGTTAAACGGCTTAGAATTAGTTGGATATATTAAAGAGCGCCAAGCAAAACAGGTGCGGGCATTGCGTCAGGCGTCACATGTCTTTCCAAAGCTTGTCATCATTAGAAGTAACGCCATCAACCCGGTGATCGATACATATATTCGCATGAAGCAGCGCTACGCTGATGATATTTTGATTGAAATGGTCGTTGAGGCACTTGCCGAAGACAACATGCCCGCGGCAATTCAAGCGTATAATGGTGATGCTTCGGTGCATGGTATCATCGTGCAGCTGCCGCTAGGTGATACATCGCAAACAGATGAAATTATTAGTCACATTGCGCCCGAAAAGGATATTGATGGCTTAGCGAAATCAGCTCAGTTTGATAGCGCCACGGCAATGGCGATTAACTGGCTCTTGGTGGGATATGGCATAGACTTGCAGGCAAAAAAGATCACTATCGTGGGCAATGGTCGCTTGGTGGGCGCGCCGCTTGCGGCGATGTGGAAACGCAGTGGCTATGATGTAACCGTACTCGATGATACGCATACCGATATAGCCTCGGTACTGCGCCAAAGCCATATTATTGTAACGGCTACGGGCGTACCCCATCTTATCACTTCGTCTATGGTGCCCGTTGGTGCTGTACTGGTAGACGCCGGAACGGCTACTGAAAATGGCGTCATTGTTGGTGATGTTGACGCGGCCGTACGCATACGCGATGACGTAACGATTACACCTGAAAAAGGTGGTGTTGGGCCATTAACCATTGCGGCCTTGTTCGACAATGTCATCACTGCAGCGCGAGCAACAGTAAAAGATTAAGCTAAGCCGAGCGCTTCCTTAACTCGCCCCACAACTTGACGTGGCGTAAGGTCGGCTTTGACAATGTAGCTATGAATGCCAAGTGCACGCAGTGATTTTGGTGCTTCCTCCTCACCTAGATTGGTCAGAATAATTACCGGAACGGTCTTTCCCCAATCGTGGCTACGAATTTCCGCAAGCGCCTCCGCGCCGTCCATGTGCGGCATCTGAAGGTCAAGCAAAATAATATCCGGCTTGAATGATTGCACCATGGCCACACCACGTTTACCATTGTCAGCGATCTGCACTTCAAAGCCGTCCGCCTCGAATTTCATGCGGTACATTTGGTTAATAACGAGGTCGTCTTCGATGATAGCTATTTTGGTCATGTTCTTTTAATAATAGCGCGAATATGTGGTAATTCCAAGAAACGTGCTACTATTATTATGGAATCCTCTACCAACGGAGAAAATATGAAAGACCTAGCGCCCAGTATTTACCGACAACGCCTTGTCATAGAAGGCTTTCCAGCTCAGCCCATTAGCGATCTTTCTATTAAAAGGTATCTCAAGCAGTTATCTATTGTTACAGGAATGCACCCGCTCATTGAACCTATCACCCACAAGAGTGACAAGTTTGGCTGGGCGGGCTGGATTCACTGGGAAACGTCGGGGGCTCATTTTTACGCGTGGGAGGAGCCAATGCTCTTTTTTAGCGTCGATATTTATACGTGTAAGGCATTTAGTCCCGAGACGACCGTCGATTTTACGCGCAAGTTTTTTAACGCATCTAAAATAGAATCTCGAGAGTTCTAATGGCGGTTGGCATTGAAGCTGAACCTGCAGAACACGACAACGGTTACGACTTGCCTTATGAAAAGGTGTTGCAGCTCACCAAGGAGCTTCTGCTTGTAAAGCCACCAGAGGGCGACGGGAGATTCGTTTGCTACAAATTAGAAGGAATGGACGCATTCTCGGACATCGGTCGGCATATCGAAAGCGTCGTATTTAAAGAGGCGTTTAATAATAATCCCGACCAAATGCGCGAAGAGTATGGCCCGTATGAAGAGCAAAGTACATTCTTTGTGTCTGTCGATACAGAGAAGAAGGTTCCAACCGGTGCATTAAGGGTTATTAAAAATGGCCCCGCCGGCCTTAAGTCGCTCAACGACTTTGAAGAAAGAGCACCTGAGCACACTCCAGTAGAAACGGTGCTTGAGCGTCACAATATTGATTCACTTGAGGATTGTTTGGATATTGGAACAGTGGCGGTACTTCCTGATTTTCGCTCTGGAGAAGGTAGTATTAGTGTGCAACTCTATAGAGGTGTATACGTTGCAGCAATGGATGAAGGTGTAAAGCACGTTGTATCTATTATTGATGCTAAGCCTCTAGGTAAACTCACAAATTATTTAGGTATCCCCTTCGAACCCCTTGCTGATTCAAAGCCGTTTAAATACATGGGCTCAGAAAAAAGCCAGGCAGTTTATGGGTATATGCCTGATTTTTATAAAAAAATGAACCGTAAACGCAAAACACTTTCGGGCTTTATAGCACGTAAAGCACTTTCACGACTTGTGCGGGGAAGTGAAGACGACACACTTCAATTCCCTAGTAGCTATAAAAAATAAACCGCTTACGCTAGAATAGGTCTGTGGACATTATTATTCTCTTGGCGACATGCGCTATCGATCTTCTCCTTGGCTTGCTTGTTTTGCTACGCGATCGCCACCGGTTGTATGCACAGATGTTTGCACTGATGAGTGTAATGATTGGTGTATGGATTGTCGCCAACTATCTTACCAATCATTACACGGCAAATCTCATGACTGCAAACATAGCAAATAAGCTAGCTTACGCAAGTGGATTCAGCGTTGTGGTGTGTGGGCTTATCTTCTCGTATAGTTTTCCTGTCAAACGTCGTGTTTCTACAAAGGAAATTATATTGCTTGCTATTCCCAGCTTGCTTATCATAGCCCTTTCTTTTACGGATATGATTGCCGGTGAAGTTGGTACTTCCGAAGGTACTTTGACCTACTCAAATCCACCGTTTTTATGGCTTTATGCCCTTGGGTTTGTCGGATTGGTCGTCGTTATTGCCAGGAACCTCCTTACTATCTCAAGGAAAGAGGGCTCAATCAAGCGCAAGCAAGCCCACTTTGTTCTCATTGCATTTAGCTCAAGCGCGCTGCTTGGTCTGTTTGTCAATGTTATCGTTCCTTCGTTTGCCGCCAATTGGGACGCAACACGCTTTGGTCCTCTGATGACGCTCATTCTTGTAGCGACGATCGCCTATACTATCGTGAGGCACGGTCTATTTGATATACGCCTTGCCGTTGTGCGCGGTATGGCCTATGTACTTTCGCTTTTAACTCTTGCCGGCATGTACTACCTGGTTGCCTATGCGATCTCACAAATATTTTTACGTGATCAAAACACGACGATTAGCCAGAGTCCTTTGAGCATCTTCCTCGCATTGCTGCTCGCTTTTATCTTCCAACCGATCAAGAGCTTTTTTGACCAGCTAACCAACCGAGTATTTTATCGCAGCAATTATAGTATAGATGATTTTATATTTCGCATCAGCCGTAAGCTCGCCGCCTCGAACGATCTTAAAAGTTTGCTCGAGCAAGCGGCGACCGATATAGCGGATATGCTCCATGTTGAGCGGGCATTTTTCGTGGTTCACTACGAAAAAGATCGCTCTATTTCATCTGGCATGCCGGGGTATGATCATATGAAAAATGAGGATATAAAAAAAGTCAACGCCTACTTTGAAACCACGCATAGTGAGATGATATTATCTGAAAATATGGTTGAAAAAAGAGGTATTCGTAAATTGCTGCTCGACTACAAGATACGCCTGGTACTGCCGTTATGGCAGGCAGATGTGCTAGTAGGCTATCTTTTTCTGGGTGATAAGTTGACCGGTTCGTACGTACAACGTGATTTTAAAGCGCTGCGGACCGTGCGCGACGAGCTGATCATTGCTATTCAGAATGCCTTCTCGGTTCAGGAGGTAAAAGATATCAACGCCACATTGCAGCAACGTATTCAAGACGCCACCAAAGAGCTGCGCGCGAGCAATGCCCAGCTTCAGCGCCTCGACGAAGCTAAAGACGAGTTTGTCAGCATGGCATCCCACCAACTTCGTACGCCACTCACCAGCGTAAAAGGCTATATTAGTATGGTACTTGAAGGTGATGCCGGTAAAATTACCGCCATGCAACGTCGACTTTTGGGCGAGGCATTTACAAGCAGCGAGCGTATGGTGCATTTGATCAATGACTTTTTGAATGTGTCGCGTCTGCAAACGGGTAAGTTTATGATTGAAGCTCGAGCGGCCGATCTTTCGAAGATTGTCGCACAAGAGGTGGAGAGTTTGCAAACGACGGCAGGGGCGCACGATCTTCGGCTGCGCTTCCGACCCCCATCGCGCTTTCCAATACTGTACCTAGACGAGGGGAAGATTCGTCAGGTCTTGATGAATTTTATCGACAACGCCATTTATTATTCGCATGAAGATACGACGATTACAGTTGAGTTATCGGTGACGGATGGTTTTGCGGTAGTTGAAGTGCACGATACGGGAATCGGCGTGCCGGCATCTGAGCAGCCCCATCTATTTAGCAAGTTTTTCCGTGCAACCAATGCACGCAAACAACGTCCAGACGGTACAGGGGTCGGGCTCTTCTTGGCCAAAAAGGTGGTTGACGCCCATGGGGGTAGGATTATTTTTCGCTCGGTAGAGGGCGAGGGTAGCACCTTTGGCTTCAGGCTGCCGATTAAAAAACTAAGCAGCCCCGGTAAAGAGACGAACCAGCTCAACGACTAAAAAGATAACGACAATAGCCACACCCGCAGCAATGAGCGCTGGTTTTGCAAACCGCTTTTTCTCAAACCACCACTGCTGTAATTTGTTACGGTTGGCAGCATTGATGCGTGTAATGGTTGGCCGCGTAATACTGGCATCTGCACCGGTGTATACTTTGTTGCGTTTTTTCTTCTGCTTTGCCATAGATATAGTTAGTATACCAAAAATCACCCCCGTTTAAAACGAGGGTGATTTATTGAGGCCGAAGCTCTCATAAAGTTGAGCGGTCAGTCTCTATTGTAGCGCACGTCGACTTGCTACGTAGTAGCCAATCGCTGCAATAAGCGAACCAGCGCCAAGCAGGGCAAAGATGTTATCGCTTGCACCTGTGTGAGGTAGTTCAGGGGGAGTCGTAGGAGGTGTTACGACACAGTCAGGACTGTTCTTTGGCAATGTTTCCTTACCAGGAACAGTACATTTTTCTTCACAACGGCTATCGCCCATTGGAATACCTGGCTTACACTCTTGTGCTGGTGTACAACGACTGTCGCCGACAGGAATGCCAGGAAGACACTCTTCAGGTGAGACGGTTACTTGAGTAACACATTTAGTGGCGTCGGTCACCGTTTTATTCTCATTGTTCACTTTTACATTAACAGAGAGTTTTACAGTGTAGGTGCCATCTTTTTGATATGTGTGCTGTACGGTAGCGTTAGCACCAGTTTGTGGTGTCGTACCGTCACCGAAGTCAAAGGTGTAACCAGTGATGGTTGCGCCGCCTTCGGCAGTTGCTGTACCTGTAAAGCTATACTGCGTACGACTCAGTGATGACTTCGTAATAGCGTCGCAGGTATATACAGGGGTGACAGGAATTTCAGTTACCTCGAAAGGCTTCTTGCAGTTGTCGCTTGTCACTGTCTGATCTTTGCCATTTACCGTTACGGTAACCATAGCTTGAACAGTGTATTTACCGGGAGTTGCTTGCGTGTAGTTTTGACTAGTCGAACTTGAAATTTGGTTGCCATTTGCATCGCGTACTATGTACGTAATACTCTTAAGCGTTGCGTTTTCAACAGTATAGGTAGTATCAAACTTGAAGTTGGTGCGGTCAATTTTGGTGACAGTCAGTGCGTCACAAGTATATTTAGGAGTAACTGGTTGACATGTTTTGTTAACAGTTACGTCAGCAGTATCTTCTTTATATCCATTGTCTGCAGTAACACGTACTTTATTCGTTAAAGTATTTGGTCCACAGGCAGGAAGTGAATCGTTGTCGCCAACCTTAGCGTTAAACAGTACATAAGCAGCGGCACCAGGGTTGTAATTACCAACGTTAATACCAGATGCTGTTGTGACGTTGTCGCTAATCTTGACACCATTCGGGTTAGTACCGTTCTTAAGAAGACTGGTACCGGCAACATAGTTTACGCCTGCAGGAAGTGTGTCTTGCATGACAACATTGTTCTGAGCAGTGTCGCCACTATCTTTATATGTCAGCTCGTACTGAACGGTGTCGCCAGGGTTAACGGCAACTGATTTTTGCCAAGTAGTGTCACCCAGTTTACGAACTTGTTTGGTTGCTTCAAAATTGTTTGAAGGTGCAAATTGAGGCTTTACCTTAAAGTAGACGTAACCACTATATTGGTAACAGCCAGGGATTTTACCATCTAATTGGTCGTATCCAAGAAGTGCACCAGTACTGGTGACGATATTGTCAGGAAGAGCCACCCCTGCAGGTGCTTTACCAACGCTATTGTTGTGGTATGAAGCTGAACCTGGAACGTAGGCAAGGTTAAAGTTTTGATCAGATGTTAGTTGTACATCGTCCCAAATCTTGTTTGGATTAGCGTTGTCAGAACTGATAAATCCACTAATACCAACGCTTTTACCAGTAGTTGTAGGAACGCTTGCACTTGCGCGAACGTTTGTTGCAACAAGGTTAAGATTTGATGCAGCATTGTTGTGGACGTACATACGAACCACATATTCTTTACCGGGTTGGACGGCAATGTTATCTACCCAGCCGCCATCATTTGTGTTTGACGCGTCTTTAATGGTAGTAAAATCACGCTCGTCACCATAAAATGAGTTGTTGGTGATTGAGTCGAATGTGACATATGGGGCAGGGTTCTGCTCCGTGAATGTTGGGCGATCTGGGCCCCATGCAAATAGTGTTGCAGGAACGATGATCGCCATAGCGATTATAGCGGCCGTAGCGGTTGTACGCTTTGGAAGGCGCTGTAATGCAGCGAATAGTTTATGCATTGGTTTTCTCCTCTTGCATTGATTCGTCTCTCGGTTGAATCAATATAAATTATGTTAGCAGTGTACTATGGTTAATATTAAATGTCAATAATACAATGAAATTGTCAAATGTAGCTTCGTCTCGCGCCCGAATTTTTAATGTACGGTGATGGGAATCAGGCTATAACGTAGTGTACAAGATGGATCTCCGAGGAGATCGGCACTATGGAGCTTGTGGCTCAAACAAGTGCCGATCCCCTCGGTTACGCAAAAAACAGAGAATACCATGATTGGAGCAGACATGCTTGTGGCTGTCCGCTCCAATGCTAGGCACTAGAACCCGCCGGGATCCCCGTTGTTTCCGCCTCCACCAGGTGGGTTCGCGGAAGTCTCGGGCGGCGGCACTGACGTGATGGTTGTCGGTGTCGATCCCGTCGGAGTCGAGTGAGTCGGCGGGGGTGGCGCATTGTAGGTTGGCGGCGGGTTGCCACCAGCCGGCGGTGCGGGGGTGGGGTCGGCAGTATGCCGGTCTCCCCCGTTACCACCGTACTCACTGCTTCCTCCATCACCAGCACCACCGTTGCCGGGTGCCTGCGTGGGCACCTTCGTGTCCAGGCAGTTAGTGCAGCCCGGAGGCGGCGGTGTGGTGGTCGCGCAGGTTGTGCAACCCGGCGGAGGCGGGGGAGGCGTCTGACCCGGGGGTCGCCGGTTGTCCGTCGAACCCTTGGGCAGATTCCCCTGAGACGGCAACGCGAGGTTGCCGCACCTATGCATGACGTACAGCGACGAACCATCACGAAGTGTATACTTCGTAGCGGTCGTGTCGCCACCAATTCCCGGCTGGGAATCGGCTACCGGCTGGCCGTTGACCATTCCGGTGTTGTACGAATTCGTGGGTGCCTGAGCGTTGGTGTCAACAGTGACCCCAGTGCCCGTGAGTGCTCCCTTGACTTCCCCCCACATTACCGTGCCCTCTTGGGAGAGGCACGTGTTGTCCGGCGCCAGAAGTGGTGCCGGGTTGGTGTCGGGCATGAGACCCAGGTTGTTGGCGCGGAACGCCAGATACCTGGCATCCGTGGCCATTGCCTTCATTTCATCGTCCGTGTTCTTGACCCCAGCGGAAACGAAATTTCCACCATTGTTCGGGTCGAAGTGCTGGACGAATTGGTCCGGGCAGTTACCGACAACCGGCGTGCCCGTACCCTTGAGGGGTGCGGCTTTGCTGGGGTCGGTGCACTGCTCGCTCCGCGCCGTGAGGGCAGAGACAGTGTGCTCGGCAGTGTCGGGCGTGATGTTCCATGCCTTCTCTGCGTCGGACTGGTTCTTGCCAGAAAGGGTGCGGACGATCCGCGTGACCTCATTGGCAACGTCGTGGACCTGCCTGCAGTCAACCTGAGTGACCTTGGCATCGCTGCTAAGGTCGATGGGGCTGACATTGCTGTCGCTCCCGCAAGCTGACATCAAGATTGTGCCGCCGGCCAAGAGGCAGACGAGTGCACCGGTCTTCTTGTTCACGATTTCTCACTTCCTCTTCAGCATCGGCTTGGCGATGGTCAGTGTCCCCCAGGTCAGGGCGACAGCGAACATGATGGTTGCGATCAGAGCGAACGCGCTCGTGGAAATCCACGAAAGCGGCGCGAGTGCCCAACTCAGTCCGAAGACTGCGCCGAACACAGCGACGGCAACCAGAATCACCAGGATGGTGACCCACTTGTCGTTCTTGGTGAGGTATCTCACCCCGACGCCAATGGCGATCAGGATACCGATACTCACGACGATGACAGCGATGTTGATCAGGGCTCCGAGGAAGGAGGTGAACAACATGCCGAACAGGACAGGAACGAAGTTGAGGCTGGCGCCGAAGTCGATCTTTCCGGTGTAGGTGTTCATGCCGTTGCCGAATGCGGCAGCGAGCAGAAGTCCCAGACCGACCAAAATCACCGCCATCCAGAAGCGAAGGGTGACGAGCATGCTGGACTTGATCTTGTTCATGATTCCTCCATTCTCGGGGCCCGCGTCTGCGAGCCAGTTTGGCTCGCGCCTACGGTTACTGCCCCAAGCGGGGAGCAGCGCACGAAGCAACCGATCGGGATTGCCTCATGTGCTGCTCCTCGTAGAAGGAGGAAAAATTCTCTATTTTGCGTAGCTGCAAATGCAGCCAAAAAAGCAGCTGAAAACTGCTCTTATGGCTGCATTCACAGGCTAGTACAATAGGTTATAGCCTGATTTTTAATGTTCCCACACGGTAAATAACAGAGGTGATACACATATGTCACTCCTCTTGTCATCACTCCACCAGTTGATTCTATTAATTTATCACAAAAATCAAATAATGTCAATAGCTGCAACAGTAGTTACTAGATATGTCGTCTTGTCATAAGAGTTTTGCTTCGGCTCTGACAATTAATACTAAAATACTAATATTCAGTTGTACGTTTTATGTACAGACAGTGCGGGTCTGATGACCAACGCACTGTCTGCATGAGTCAGTCTTGCGTTAGCAAGCCAAGCAATTCGCGCAACCTATGACAAACGTTGATGTCTGTCTTACCAAACGACAGCACAAGACTATCGTCAACTGGTTTTCCTCGCAGGGCGGGGGTGTTTTGTCGCGAAAACACAGCCTCAACGTTCACTCCTACGCGCACGTTGGTGGCACCCATAGAGTTTAGTGCCTGCTGAATTTTATCCTTGCCGATTCCGCGTACGTCGAATGTTACCTTAACATCTGTGCCTGCTGGCATACGAGGTGACGGCAGATCCTGCCAGCTGTGAGCGGCACTATTTCCGATGGCAATGTAAAGAACCCTCGCGGATGACATTGGTTGCTCCACTCCTATCGTCTGAAAACTGACTACGAGGTATTAAATCATAATTATATATTCAATGAAAGTCGTCGCAAAAAATGCGAGAACCCGCTCCTCAGCGGAGCGAGCTCGACGCATGGAGTGGGAATTTAATGAGATATTTCCCAGGTGCTCAAGGAGGTGTATGTAGTTTGGCGTTTTAACGTATTTATATGGTCGAGCCGTGACTGGGGGCCATTTGGAAAGAGATCTCTCATAAATTTGTTAAAAACGATGCGCTTAACTCTGGCATAAGAAAGTGCAGTTAAGTAGCGCATGGCTCGCAGCCGCAGTATGCAGGCGCACCTTCCAATTTACGGGAGCCTGTTTTTTTGTTAGCCTCGATGATCGCTTTAATTTCTGCGTGGTGCACGGCGATATTGTCTGCGCGTTGAGAGTTGTACGCCGTCAGAGTGGAAGCCGTCACTTCCTACGACCGGGTGGCTGGCAGCAAGGTTGCACAAATGAATGGGTAACTGTTACATTATCACCTACCACGTACTATGCTCCAGGAGGCGGTGTCTCATTGCAATTAGTAATATTTGAAATAGTGTACGAGTGTTTATAGTAATCCTGGGAGATGTCGTAGACACCACCACCGACGCCCCCTACACCACTGTCATTGCATGTATAAAATTGTGTTGATGAGTCTGATTGGAATTGACGGAATCCGAGTCGGCGGTAAAGCACGGATGATTGAGAAGTGCCGATCATATTCCAGGCGGAAATAACGTAATCCGTTCCATCACTAACGTATAGATAGCATCCCTTTATTCCATTAACACCTGTGCTTGCAGTAGGATCACTTTGAGGTAGGATGACATTTAGACCAGGAATCCAGTCTGTTTGACTTGAGCCGTTAGAGCAGTTTGCGTCTGTACGTGCATCAGCGGCATGCCAGTTTGCTTGGGGGTTATTTGTTGTCTTTGGATAATTACCATACTCAGTGTTGTAAATCTCAACGAGTTTCCGCATATCACTTACGCCACTTCGTATACGGGCATCGCGTGCCCGTTCTTGTATGCCATTCCAGGCAATAATAACGAGTGCCGCTAAAATGCCAATAACAACAATTGCAATGAGTAGCTCAATAATAGTAAAGCCACGTAAGCTTTTTATGCGCTTTGTTAAAATCAAGAAAATCCACCGCATAGTAATATTATAATGGATAAGGTCGCAAATAACTCTCTCGTCTCATCTATCTGATTACTGCTCTTGATGCGGAGCGGCTAAATCTCCTTCCATCTTCCTATTTTACTTACTCTCATAATTAATTATTCCGTCCACAAAACCCTGGTTTTTTAAGCCCTCGACCAGCATCGTTAAAACGCCGTGACCTATAATAGTTCTAAGCCATGATAAAAAATCCCAACCTGCCCCAGCCAAGTGACATCGTCATTGCTCGTCACGGCCACACCTCGGTCAATGAAGCTATTACGAACACAGAAAAACCACGACGGTTATGCTTGCTATTTCAGTTAAAGCATGTACGGTATTAATGTAGATCCCACCTTCCGAGGCAGGTAAATGACAAACAATGTAAAAGTTGCGGCAACGTTGCTCGAAATGCATTCGAAGGGTATGCCCTTGACGATTGCCAAGATTGCCGTCGATGCTAACGTCCACGCTATGAACGTTGGCGATTTTCTGCGCTATTGGGTAGCAGTTGGGTGGTTGACGAAACGGAGAGAGGGGCGTCGCATGATCTTCTCCATGACAAAAAATGGAGAGGAGGGATTTGCTACACTTGTTCACAAGAGTGGTTGAACCCCCATAACCCTGAGAACTTTTGCGCTAGTTCGTCAGCATAACAGGTTCACAGAACCCTCATCCACTACGTTATATTGTCGAAGGTATAGGTTTCCAGTCTGTCCGCAAATTCTGCTGGACACCATCACCCGCTAGCTGTTTGAAGCTCCAAGTGAAGCCTCGCAGCCAGCGGGGTTTTTACTTTTCTGGTAGTTTTATGTCCACAAAACCACCGTTTTTGAGACATTCTAAAATACACCTCAAACCTTAAACAAAAACTACCACCCAAAAGCTCGATTAGTACCAAACGCTTAAGTAGTAGCCCCACTGACAGCTCATCCGTTGCGGAAGAGAAGTCAGTGGGGGTTGCTGTTACATTATATTGTGACAGTCTTGGGTTGTCCTCGGTCGGAGGGTCTGGTGTAGCGGAACACACTACTGACACAGCTCTTGATGACGAGTCACTATGTCAGTAGCAATAGTGGTCGCGAACTTTCCCTGTATTGCGATGTTAGCCTGGCCACCAATTGCAACGCCGACGATAGTGCCATCACATGTTTTAACCAGGTGGCAATCAGGCGTAACATCGTATTCAGACAACAGCGCGCAGGCGCGTTGCCCCAGAATAACCCCTTCTTGCTTGGCAGCATCGTAGCTGCCGGTGTGAGTGGCGTGGTAGTCGTTGATAACGACAGCATCCGCTAGCTTGTATACTACGCACACACTGAGTTTATGACGATCGAGTGCACTCTTGTATGTCCTGATAGTTTGATTTATGGCGGCCAGCAAGTCGCTATTAGTCACTACCAAATCATACATTTTTTATATGTGAAGTCAATGAACGTACGGGTACGTGCCGCTCTCCCTGCTCATGCAGATCAGTTCTCCAGTGCTGGTTTCGCTATCTATCGGGAACAACTCGAGCGAGGCTACGGCCCCAAGCCCACTCTGTTGGCTTGGCTTCTCGGGAACATTGAGGAGACAGTTGCCACTTCAGATACTGTCGGCTGATGAGTCAAACCCCAGTCGTCATATTTAGTAAGGATCTCCGCCCATTGACCTCGTGTCGATGGGCGGTTTTCCTTTTTTGACAAGCATTGTCCAAGGTGATGGGAACAATAAAAAGTCCCAGAAAATGCACTCTGGGACTTTTTATTTAGATAATTTCGTGGTGAGCCCAACGACTACTCAGGTCGAAACCCTCTTCGGTGGGTTGGAGTATATTGAGACCCGATTGGAGGCACTAGGTGTATCGGACATCACTTGTACCCGCTAAGGGGCTGCCCTGCGTCGCCAGGCCATACCTTACTTGAAGGGACACTCGAGCATTTATTTTAGAACGTATTTTTCAGGGGCTTTGTCGAACTAGCTGAACCCAAGGTAGGTATTACATCGCCCGATACATCAGCGTAATGAGATGTATGTTCGGCGTGGCTATGTTCGCGCATTCAATAAATCCTTATTATAGTTTTAGGTTTCGTAAGAACTGCGCATTTACAGCAACAACAATGGTTGAGACCGACATCAGTACTGCACCAAACGCTGGCGACAGAACAAAGCCCAGCGAGGCGGTCACTCCCGCAGCCAATGGGATAGCCAGGGCATTGTAGCCAGTTGCCCATGCGAGGTTTTGCAACATTTTGCGGTAGGTTGCCTTGGATAGTCTGACGATTTTAGCTACGCCGCGCGGATCACTGCTTGCCAGCACAATGCCCGCCGATTCAATAGCCACGTCGGTACCGGCACCAATAGCAATACCAATGTCGGCTTGAGTAAGCGCGGGCGCATCGTTTACACCGTCACCAACCATTGCTACGCGGCTACCGTCAGCCTGTAATTTTTTAACGATTTCGGCCTTGTGCTCTGGTAATATCTCGGCAAAATATTCGTCAATACCAAGCTCCTGAGCGACCCAAGCGGCTACGCCTTTGCTGTCACCAGTGAGCATCGCTACACGCTTACCCATAGCGCGCAACGTTGCGACGGCTTCTTTGGATTCTTCGCGGATGACATCGGCCAGCATAATCGCACCGCGTACCATTTTATCCTGTATAACATATACTACTGTTTTACCCTCTTGCGAAGCCAGACTTTCGGCCTGTTTTACGGCCTTCGGCACCGTAGCCCGTAACTCTTCAATGAGGCGCGGGCCGCCAACATAAACTATCTTGCCTGATATCTGCGCCTTTGCACCTCGCCCTGCCAATGCCGAAAAGCTGGTAACCTGTGACAATGATAGTTTCTGCTCCTTGGCAGAGTGTACGATTGCCTGCGCGATAGGGTGCTCGGATTCGGCTTCCACTGCTGCCGCAAGTGAAAGCAATGCCTGCTTGTCGCCATCGGCCACAATATCTACCACGCCTTGCTCGCCTCGGGTCAGAGTGCCAGTTTTATCAAACAAGATCACGTCCACATTGCGAGCAGCTTCAAGCGCCGGACGCTGACGGATAAGCAAGCCGTTCTTGGCAGCAAGGGTCGTAGAAATAGCCGTGACCAGGGGGATAGCCAGACCGAGGGCGTGCGGACAGGCAATAACCAACACAGTTACGATACGTTCTAATATAAACCCAGCGGATTGTCCGGCCAGAGCCCATGCGATCCAAGTAACAAGCGCCGCGCCAATCGCCACGAATGTTAGGTAGAACGCGGCCTTATCGGCCAGGATTTGCGTTTTCGACTTACTGCTTTGGGCTTCTGCTACTAGTTTCATGATGCCAGCTAAGGCCGTGTCATCCCCAACCTTAGTGACACGCATCGACAGTGCGCCACTGCCGTTAATCGTGCCAGCCGCCACCTGGGATTTGATTGTTTTCTTTGCAGCTTTCGATTCGCCGGTCAGTATGGATTCGTTGACGTCAGACTCACCCTTGACTACCTCGCCATCCGCCGGGACTTGTGCTCCAGGACGTATCAACACCATGTCGCCAACCTTGAGCTGTGACACTGGTATTTTTTCAGCGTTATCCCCAGTAATTAACTCGGCTTCGTCAGGTAGAAGTTTGGCCAGCTCCTTGAGCGCGCCCCGTGCATTGGCAACAGATGCCATCTCTAGCCAGTGTCCAAGTAGCATAATGGTGACTAGGGTTGCCAATTCCCACCAAAAGTCCATCCCCTGTACAATACCGAGTGTCGATGCCAGGCTGTAGCCAAAAGCGACAGTTATGGCCATAGAAATCAGTGTCATCATGCCGGGCTGTTTGGCAGTTAGTTCTACCTTGGCGCTTTTAAGAAACACCAAGCCACCGTACAAGAAGATAACTATACCGAAGACAGCCGGAATATATTGGCTGCCAGTGAACGTCCAGTTCAAGCCGAACCAGCCTTGCACCGTAGATGAAAACAACAGTGTCGGCACAGTTAGTGCCAGGCTCAGCCAGAACTTTTGTTTGAACATATTGGGGCTATGCCCGGCGTGTTTATCGTGCCCCTTATGCTCATCCGACGCCATAGCTTTCTTTTTCGTTAGCACGAGGTTCATGCCATACTCCGGACACATACCTGCCTGGTCTTGCTGGACTTCGGGGTGCATGGGCAGGTGTAGACTTTCGTAGGGCTACTGGTCGCCTGGTGGCTGCGATTCATCATGCCCTCTGCTTGACTCCGCCAGCGCATCTTAGTTGCCCATCATGGAATGGTCGTTAGAGCTAGTGCTGTAACCCCATTGGTTTTGCCAGGTTTGCATCTGATTGATCTCCTTGGACTGTGCGGTAATGATGTCGTCGGCCATGTTTTTTATCTCCTGGTGCTTAGCATTTTTCTGCGCAAGCTTGGCCATGTCAATCGCTCCCTGGTGATGGGTGATCATTTCACTCAAAAAGGTTTTATCAAAATCATCGCCGGCTTTATTTTGCAGGCCGGCAGACATCTCGCCCATAGTCATGCCGTCGTTGCTCATCATGCCTTGGCTATTGGTGTTGCTATGCATCCCCATTATATTCATGACACCCGCGTAGTTGTTATTAACCGTTACTATGGCAAGCGCCCAGGTCACGATAACGCCCGCAAGTAGCCCGATTATTCCATATAGAATTGGCTGTTTGTTCATATCTCCTCCTTTTGTAACTATTTTAATCCTTTTATGTTGTGTAGTTTGTAAAGTTCGAGCAGCTCAGCAAGTGCTTTGTCCTGGTGCCTTTCATCACCAGAAGTCATCATTTCAACAATATGGGTACGCAGGTGGTTTTCGAGGACAAGTTTATCGAGTGAAGCCAGCGACTTCTGGATGGCGAGGCTCTGCGTAAGAATATCCATGCAGTAAGTCTCACTATCTATCATCTTTTGTAGGCCCTTTATCTGGCCTTCAATAATCTTTGAACGATGCGTTGCGCGCTTTTTAATGTCTGCTATCATACTTCCAGACTATACCCCCTGGGGGTACTACGTCAAGGTTAATACTAAGGCATGAATTTGAAGAAATAAAAAGAACACGCTAAACGTATCTTTTGTTGCGTATCCTACAATAGTGAGCCTAACGACGAATCAGGTCGAAACCTTGATTGATGTGTTAGAAGAACTCGGCTGTAAGCTAAAAGCCTTGGATTTGGCTGACGTCGAGAGTAATATTGCACATGCAGATAGTAATGCGCGAGGAGTTAGTTAACTCGTTCATCATTGCTGTCTACGAGTTCTGCGCTTACTCGTACGCCTTCAAGTGTAAAATCCGGTTCTTTCGGGTAGGCTTTAGGCACAGTCTGTTTCAGTTCGCCTCTTCGCTGTTCGGCTTCTTCTTTAGTTTTGGCGTCTATGTGTTGTGTGGTGCTTCTATAAGAATACACACCATCCTTAAGTCGACTATACACAAAGTCTACTGAGTATCTGTGCTTATACCAGTTACCCTTTTCTATATCGGTTAAAATATACTTCACCTTATCCAATATACTCATAGCAATACTGTGCGCAGCTTGATCATAAGCTTCACTGCCATCTTCACCACCTTCTAATTTGCCGTCCTCACGTTCAAACTCCAAGCTGTCAATGTAGTTGATTATGTTGAGTGTATTAAGACTGAAGTTGTTCTTGTTCGACACATCGAGTGTCGCTAATTCATCGACAGTTTCAAGGGGCTCTTTGTTTTGGCTTACGACTTGCTTTACTTTTGAAAGATAGGTTCTTTCTTGTTCGTTGGGCTCATATCTCATATTTTAACTATAGCAAAAAAGGGAAATGCGTAGAGGTGAACGAAGAGTTGCGGCAAAATAGAAAAATTCAACTTGGTGATCTCACCGGGAATCGAACCCGGATTGCCAGGATGAAAACCTGGTGTCCTAACCGTTAGACGATGAGACCGTATTGTGAGTGAAGTGGCGCAAAAAATAAGCTAGCTCATTTTTGATCACTTCTGAGCAATATGTGGCTCATATCAAAGATATGAGACCATATGATGTGATAACATGCTCGTTTCCTGAGGTTCGTTAGTTCATATTTATTAGTAGTGGAACTAAGCACTACGCCTTGCAATTATACCAAAGCCGACCTTATTTTCAAGAGGTAGTAAAAATCAAAACACATTGACCGATAAAATGCTTTATAATGGTAGTGTTTAGTTAGAATAGCTTTGGAGAAATATATGGAACCGAATAATCAACCTACAGTGCCCGTTGGGGGGGATACCCAATTACCCTCGCTGCCTAATAAGGATACGTCAAACCGTAAAAAAATAGTGTTTATTATCGGTGGGAGCGTTATTGGACTCTTGCTACTTGTTCTCCTAGTTTTGTTTATCGTAAGTTTATTTACTCCTAAAAAACCTCAGGCGCCTGCCGATCTAAGTCACACCGCTGATCTTTATATTGCGCGCCCCGGCTATGCGCTGACCGATGGTATCGGCGATGCGACAGCTCTTAAGCAAGTGCCAACGAAAAAAATCGTTAGTTATGGCGGCGAGAACGTTGTTCAGGCCTGTAGCATATTAAATATAAAGGATATAAATGATTCAGGGATAAGGCTCGAGGCACGTCCGGATGCGCAGGCGGTGAAACGCACCTATTTCGATGGTAATGGCGCTGGTCAGATTGTATTGGGAGGTAGTTCGGCTTTGCCGCTCGACGAGGATACCAACTCCTGCCTGTACTATATTCAAGGATCTAAGGTGAATGATTATGTAAGTGTTTCCGTGCTTCAATCCACCTATGCCAATATGGGGGCTGTAAATGGTGAACTAGCCCGGTTGTACACTCCACAAGGTACGTTGCACGGGCTCAGTCTTTACGTAATGAAAAAGATCAGTCCGCCTGATCCGCTGCTCGTCAATACGGATATGTATATCATTCGCTCGTCAAATGCGGCATCGCAAATTACTTTAAATACGGCTGATAAAGATGCGAAAAGCAAGCTGCTTGATAAAATTGCAGCTGCTATGGCGGCGGCACAAACCACATCGACGCCGCTTGATAGGTTTGAACTGCAGAGCCCGATCTTCAATGGAACATCACTTGAATCGTGTGGTTTAGTCGATAACAATGCATTTAGGTCTGTGTTCAATACCGATGCGAGTCCACTTGTTCAAGAGAGGACTGGTTCGGCTATTGGTATTATTCAACAGCAATTGGATTCTAAGAAGCCCGGTTCTTACTACAATTATACTTCGAGTGATTGCACGCGTTATGCGCCGGCAGACACACATTTGTATGCGAATAGAATTATCGTTAGTACAACGACCTACGAAACAGTCGATGGAGCAAAGGGAGAATACAATTTTGCACATAATGAAAGTCCATTTACAAGTAAGGTGACGGCAACACCAGTGACGGTGGGTGATGAATCGTTTTATGGCGATGTGGCCGGAGGGAACCACTCTGTAACCTTTAGAAAAGGACGCGTCGTAGTTTCTGCGAGTTATGATTTAGGTAAAAATAACGATAGTGTTTCCGATACGCAGCGTATGCAAACGCTTATGCCGTTAGTAGAACAAATGGTTACTAAATTGAAAGGGTATTGATATGCAGCCAGAAATACAACACCAATCCTCTATTACTCCACCTCCAGCAAATGGCCCCTCTAAGCCAAAAAACAAAGCAAAAAAAGTGCTGCTTATTGTCGGAATTGTCATCGCCGCGCTATTTGTTATCTGGGTAGTTTTGGCCATGCTTATTGCAAGTAGCTTGAAAAAAAGTGGTAACCCTACTGATCCGCTTAGCACGCTGTTTTATGACACGCTTTCGAATGCCTCGCAGCAAACCAAAGTGCACTTCGCGTTTGACTCAACGGGATATCGATCTCAAGCCGCGCAGTCTGCCGGCCAGACCTCTAATCGACTCACGTCTGTAAGCGAATTTGACACAAACACCAAGGCGTATAGCACAGTGTACGCTTCAGGCGGTGACTACGACGGTGTTGGCCGCTGCGTGAATAACCAAATTTATACGCTTACCAATGAGAAATTCGCTGCAAGTTATGACGAGGCCGTCGCCTTGCTTTCGCAAGGGTTTTCACTTGCCACCACGCCTCCTGAAACAACCAGCCCATGTGCTTATAATGGTGCATATCGATATGGCAAGCTAACAGACGGTATCATTCCCATTGGCCTCACAAAACAACAGGCTGATGGCTGGACGACGTATCTGAAAGGCATTGGCACGTTTGTGCTAAAGGACGAGGGAACGGTTCAGTATCAGGGAAAGAGCGGCCGTAAAATTAGCTTTACGTTAGGCACGTACAATTCTCAGAAGGTGCTTAGCGATTCATTCTACTTTGCGCAGCGTGACGGGACGACGGGGCAAAAAGGTGGCAATAAGGTTGATCCTACTTATTTTGATGACATTTTAGGTGAAGCGGGCGGTGCTGATCTGAGCGGGTACTATATTATTGATGAAGCAACCAAACTACCGATATACAGCCAGTTTACAAAACATGCTACACCTGAAACGGCGGATTCGTTTGCCCCTCTAACAACGCAGCAGCAATATAGCTACGGCAAGCCGTTTACTATTACGCCAACCTCGCAGCTTGCAGTGTTTTAACATACAAAAATAAGGCGGTGAATCGCCTTATTTTTGTATGAGCCATCGCTCTATGAGCTGGTAGTAGTGGGTAAGGTCGTCAGCCTGTAGCCATTCTTCAGGACTGTGTCGGCCGCCGCCATATGGCTCGATGATAATGCAGGGAATATTGTGACGGGCAAAGAACCGGGCGTCTGAAGCGCCGTAAGAGTCTTGAAAGGTTACGCCGCGGCCAGTCTGGGTTTCAAGTATCTTCATAAAGCGCTGTGTTACGGGTATACTGGGGTCGAACAAGACGGGCTCGCCGGCAACCACCGGACGTACGTCCAGTGCATATGTTGTAGCAAGAGCTGTGAGGCGACCTTGGTATTCAGCAAGTTCTTGTTTGCTAAAGCTGCGAAAATCAACAAACGCAGATGCAGAATCGGCTACCTGGTTAATCGCCTCGCCGCCATGTATAGTATTGGTGCTTAGTGTTGTCCCTGATGGATCATCAGAGGGGTATGCCTGCCGTAGTTGACCGAGCACCTCCACAAGTATATGAATGGCGTTTTTGCCTTCCCATGGACGAGAACCATGCGCGGCGAGGCCATTGGCAGTCAGCTCAGCACCGTAGATACCTTTAGCGCGCTTTTCAATGTGCCAGTTGTCACCGCCATCAGGGAGAAAAACGACGTCTGGACGCCAACCAGCATCTAGGATATCTGGCATACAAAAGCCGCCCGCTTCTTCGTCGGTAGTGAAAAGAAAACCAATATCGAGAGTAGAGAGAATATCTGCGTGCGTCTTAATGAACTCGATGTAGCAAGCGGCGGCAAACTTCATGTCGTATACGCCTCGGCCGTAAAGCTTACCATCGCGTTTTTCCATGACAAAAAGTTCTAGTGGCGCAGGAACAACGTCGAGATGGGCGGCAAGCATGATAGCTGGTCGTTTTGTTGGCTGGGTGGTGGCGATCATCCAGGGGTTAGACTGTGTGAAGTCTCCTTCGAGGTGGAGGCCGTATGGAGAAACTTCACCACGAACGTATTCAAGAATCTCGTGACACGACGCACTATTCCCGCTAACGCTGGGGATAGAAATAAGTTTGGCGAGTGTCGCTTCGAGTTGTGATTGCATGGTACGTTCCCTTCGCCTCCAATTGAGCGAATATACATCAATAGTACACATGATACATGATTTAACCCAAAAAGTACACATATCCTACATCGAAATCGTAAGAATCACAGAGAAAGGGTGGTACAATAACAACTATGAGTGTTATTTTTAAACGTACAAAAATTTTAGCTACGGTGGGCCCTGCTACAAATAGCTATGAAGCTATTGAAGCGCTTGCCACTAAGGGTGTCAACGGGTTTCGTCATAACTTTAGTCATGCAACATATGAAGATGCTGACCAGCAAATTAAGTGGATTCGTCAGGCAAGTGCAAAAATTGGCAAACCCGTCGCAATCTTACAGGACCTGCAGGGACCAAAAATTCGCCTCGGTAATCTGACCGATAATATGCCCGTGACCACTGGTGACGAACTGACGCTCGACTTTGCCGCCGAGCATGATGGCAACATTATTCCTGTTCAGTATAATTTGGCTGAGAAAGTAAAACCAGGTGAACCCCTGTATATTTTTGATGGAAAAGTGCGCACGACTGTGCTTGAAATCGTTTCTAAAACAGCTATCAAGGTCAGGGTGGAAAATCCAGGCACGTTGATGAGTCGCAAGGGTATCAATCTTCCCGATACCGATTTTGGTGGTGACATTCTGACGCCAAAAGATTTGCGTGATATCGATTTTGGAGCAACTAAAGACTACGACTATGTTTCTTTGAGTTTCGTGCAGTCGGCAAATGATATTCATAATCTTCGCCAAATTCTCGCGTCTCATAACTATGATGCGCAGGTGATTGCTAAAGTTGAGACGAAAGCAGCAATCGAAGATAACGTTCTAGAGGAGATCGTTAAAGCCAGCGACGGCGTGATGGTCGCGCGCGGTGATTTAGCGGTTGAAGCTGGCGCTGAGCTCGTGCCTATAGTGCAACGCAAAATCGTTGCGTTATGCCGCAAGTATGGCAAACTGAGTATCGTTGCAACGCAAATGATGGCCAGTATGGTGGATGCGCCAGAGCCAACGCGCGCCGAGGTGAGCGACGTGGCTAACGCAGTGATCCAAGGCGCCGATACTGTCATGCTTTCAGATGAAACGGCCAACGGATCATATCCGCTAGAGACAGTAGCTGCGATGAAGCGAGTTATTTTGTATACCCAGGAGCACGCACCAGTTGTGGCGCTGAACGATATTATCCAGATAGAAAACAGCCAGCAAGACGCCATTAGCACGGCAGCGGTAAGGCTTGCCGAGCAATTGCACGTTGAGGCGATTGTCGCTGAGACTAAATCTGGCGCGACGGCGGCCAATATTGCCACGCATCGTCCAAACCTACCTATCCTTAGCGTGACAAGTGAGCCTCGCGTGGCGCAGCAGCTCGCGCTCAGTTATGCTAATAAGAGTTTTGTGCGGCCAGACGGTGAAAAAGCTGGATTTGAGCTGGCTAAAGAGCTAAAAGATGCTGGCTTTTTTGGCGAGGAAGATAAAAAAGTTACCGTTGCTATTGTAAGTGGCCGTCAACCCGGCCTTGTAGGAGCTACTGACACGATCCGTGTGCGCGTGTTAGAATAAAACTAGCAAGTAAATAGGGTGGGAAATGGGCTTTTTCAAACAGACAATTAACTCGGTACCGCTGCAGGACCAAACAGTGCTTCTGCGGGCAGATTATAATGTGCCGCAAAACGATGACGGCACTATTAAGGATGATTTTCGCATTCGGGCGAGCTTACCGACGGTGCAAAAATTACTTGCCGACGGCTGCAAAGTGGTGATTATTAGCCATCTTGGCCGGCCCGAGGGCAAACCCGATAAAAAGCTGAGTCTTGAACCCATCGCGCGTCACCTTGCGGCGCTACTTGGCGAGCCGGTGCGGTTCGTCGACCAAGCCATTGGCGATAAAGTGCAGATGGCAGTAAAACGTGCGCCAAAGCGTAGCGTGATTGTGCTCGAAAATCTCCGTTTTTATCCTGGTGAGGAGGCGAACGATGAAGGGTTTGCACGACAGCTGGTTAAAAGCACGGGTGCCCGTTACTTTGTGCAAGATGGTTTTGGCGTGGTGCACCGGGCACATGCCAGCACTTCGGCCATTACGTTGCTTCTTCCGAGTGTGGCTGGGCTGCTTCTTGTGCGTGAATATACAACTATCACCGAGGCGATGAAGCATCCCGAACGTCCGCTTGTGGCCGTAATGGGCGGGGCGAAGGTGAGCGATAAAATAGGAGTTATTAAAGCGTTTGTAAATATCGCTGACACAATCATTATCGCCGGCGCAATGGCCAACACATTCTTAGCCTACAAAGGTGTGAATTTAGGTAAAAGCAAGCGTGAAACCGACCAAAATGATGTGCTTGACACTATTTATGAGGCTGCTAGAAAGAAGGTTGGTACTGATAAGGTTGACGACTTTTTGGTACTGCCTACTGATCTTGCGGTCGGCTACGCGTTCGATAAAAGCGAAATCCGTCGTACAGTTGATGTGACTCAGGTTGGTGCAGACGGTATGGCGATGGATATTGGCGAAAAAAGCATCGAAAAGATGGTAAACATTGTCAGTAAAGCCAGGACGGTCATTTGGAATGGTACGCTTGGCATGGCAGAATTTCCCAATTTTGCTCATGGCTCTGCGCGCCTGGCCCTTACTTTAGCAACGCACCCCGATAGCATCTCAATTATTGGCGGGGGTGATACAGCCGATTTTGTACTGAATTGGGACGTTAAAAAAGGCGGTAGCTTCACGCATGTTTCTACTGGTGGTGGTGCGAGCATTGAACTTATGGCCGGCGAAAAGCTGCCCGGGATTGAAAGTTTGCTAGACGCCCGAGAGTAAGTGCGCTACACTAGAGCAAAGAAGCATAAGCAAGTTATGATGCGAGACAAGAAACTCATTGTTGGTAACTGGAAGATGAATTTAAACACGCACGAGGCGAGTTTGTATCTTCATAAGCTGGCCGGTATGATACCGGTACATCGTGATGTGACCGTCGTACTTGCTCCGACGCTGTTAGCGTTGCAATCGCTTAGCTTGCAGATAGACAGGCGGCAATTTAAGCTGGCTGTACAAAATCTTTACTGGCGTGATCATGGGGCGTTTACCGGTGAAGTATCGGCAGCGCAACTGCATGGAGTGGTAGACTATGCTATTATCGGTCATTCTGAGCGTCGGCATATTTTTAACGAAACAGATAAAGATATCCGCAATAAAGTACAGGCGGCTCTGCGTAGCCACATTCATCCTATTTTGTGCATAGGCGAAACAGCTAGCGAGCGTACAGAGGGTGAAACCAATGATGTGCTGCACGATCAGCTTGTCGCTGGGCTGGCTAATACGACCAGCGAAGAACTCGAAGATATCAGTATTGCCTACGAACCAGTATGGGCAATTGGTACGGGTAATAATGCTTTGCCTGATGACGTAAAGCAGGCAACAGATGTTATTCGAAATCAGATTAGACACCTGTATGGAGCAGAGTCAGCCAAAGCAATCCGTATCCTTTATGGAGGCAGTGTAACGGCTGATAGCGCTGGTAGCTACCTGGCAATTAACGGTATAGACGGCCTGCTGATAGGTGGAGCGAGTCTTGATGCACAGGCGTTTACTGAGATTGTACTGCGAGCGCATGCACGTATAGAAAAAGGCAAATAACAGAGGTGGGGCAATGAAAGAGCTAGATTTTGACGAACTTGACCGGGCAGTAAATTCACTCATGACAAACGTGCCTAAAGATGCGGATGCCTCTGACGAAGAAAGTGAAAAGACACTTGATATTACTCCGATGCTGAGTAAAGACGAGACGCCCTCGTTTGATGCTAAGGGTCAGCCTGTCTTGCGTCCAACAACTTCTGTAACCGTACCCACTCGAGATGCCGTCACAAGTGCACCTAGTCCGTCAACGCCACCTCCGGCTGCCCGGCGCAGCGGTCGGTTCATGGATGTCGTTCATCCATCTTCGAACATCAAGAAGACTGCTGCTATTCCCGCCCCAGTTTCACGTCGTGGTGCAACGATCGAACCGAGCTCGTCATTTGAGCTTCCTCAGACTCCAGCCTCATCGGTAGCAGCACTACAGACTGAGTCTAAAGCGACAATTTCTTTGGAGCCCGCGAGTGCGGAACGATCCGCCCCCAAAAGTGATTGGCCCGACCCGCTTGACGTGGCCAATTTTAATCCTTCAAGTGATGAGCAGCATTCTTCGGAGAAAAAAGATGAAACCGTCACGGTTCCTTCGATAGATACAAGTCAAGTTGATCGGGCTGTTGATGACAAAAATGAACTTGCGCCGCTTGTCTCACCTTTTTTGCCAGATACAAAAGTAGAAAAACGCCCGCTCGGTTCACCTAGTGATCCTTCAGAGTCAGATCATACGTCTGCGTTTTCTAGGCCGCCAAGTGATCTTATGATCAATAATCCATCGGCGCAGCTTCCGGCTAACCCGAAAGATATCGAACCTATACTGCCGGCCGAACTGCATGAAGATCTCGTAGCTGTAGAAGCAGATACGAGTCCGGCTGTCGTAAAAGAAGAAGTAGAAACGATACCCGTTCCGCCGGCCTCTTCTTCTGCATTGTCGAGCGCTCCAACTTCAGACATGCCATCTGGCCCAACCTCGATTGCTCAGCAATATCGTGAAGAACCAAACACGGGTGATAAAGATAGTGGCGCGATTTATGATACCGATACGTATCACCAGCCTCTCGCTCATCCTGCAAAAAAGAAATCGGGATGGCTGTGGGTGCTCTGGATCGTGCTGATTATTGTCGTTGGCGCGGGTATCGGTGCGGCTGCTTATTACCTCCACCTTTTCTAAAACGTTTTTTCAACAACTACCTTATACACTCCGTCGGGGTATAATAGGGTCAATGGATGTACTAAAAGACTTAAATCCGGCACAGGCCGACGCAGTGCAGACTATCTCTGGGCCATTACTTATTCTGGCGGGAGCGGGGAGCGGCAAGACAAAAACGCTGACGCATCGAATCGCGCATCTGATTGCTAATGAAGGTGTATGGCCAAACGAGATTTTGGCAGTGACGTTTACTAATAAAGCAGCGCGTGAGATGCGAGAACGACTTGGACAGCTGCTTGATCGTGACAGTGCAATGCGAAATTTTATGCCCTGGATGGGAACATTTCACGGTATTTGCGTACGTCTACTGCGCCAAGACGGCGCGGCGATTGGTATTTTACCCAACTATGTCATTTATGACGAAGATGACCGCCAAGGCTTGATCAAGCAGGCGATGAAGCAGTTGCAACTAACTGATAAGCAAATGAAGCCGCGCGCGGTAAGTGCGGCTATCTCAAATGCCAAAAACGAACTGCTTACGCCTGCAGATTTTGAGGCGACGGCGCAGTATCCGTTTCAGCAGGCGGTAGCAAAAGTCTATGGTCTGTACGAAAAGTTGCGCGCAGAAGCCGGCGCGCTCGATTTTGACGATCTACTTATTGAAACAGTTCGTTTATTTCGGGACAGTCCCGAGACGCGGCGCAAATGGCGCGCACAGTTCAAGCATGTGCTCATCGATGAATACCAAGACACCAACGCTGCACAGTATGCCATTGTAAAAAGCCTGGTCAATGACGATAAAAACATTTGTGTGGTGGGTGATGATTGGCAGTCGATTTATAGTTGGCGTGGGGCGGATTTTACCAATATTCTAAACTTTGAACGTGATTTCCCTGGGACGAAAATCGTCAAACTTGAGCAAAATTATCGCAGTACCGGTGCAATTTTGGAAGCGGCGCACAATGTCATTACCAAAAATACGCAGCGAACCGATAAGAAACTATGGACGGCAGAGCCGACTGGTGCACCGGTGCAAGTCCATGGCGTGTACGATGAGTCGGAAGAAGCCTATGTTGTGGCCAGCCGTATTGCCACGCAGACGGGTATTGGTGCGCGCAAGTATGGCGATTTCGCTGTTTTGTACCGCACCAACTCGCAGAGCTACACGCTTGAGCGTGCGCTATTGCAACAACGCGTGCCGTATCAGATTATCGGTGGCGTGCGTTTTTATGACCGCAAGGAAATCAAAGATATTATTGCCTATTTGCGGTTGCTCTACCAGCCAAATGACCGCATGAGCTTTAGTCGTATCGTGAATATCCCAGTGCGCGGCGTGGGAACGACAAGCCTTGAGAAATTCCTGGTGTGGCAAGGGACCAGCGGGCTTGATATTATCTCTGCACTCGTCAATGTCGAGCAGACAAGCACGGTGACAACGCGGGCTAAAGCGGCGCTTATAGCGCTCGGTGAAACGCTGCGCTTGCTGCAAGTAAAGTTGCAAAGCGACGTATCACCCAGTGATCTTATTGAGGCTTTGGTAGAAAAAATAGGCTATCATGACTATATTCTCGACGGCACGCCGCAGGCCGAAGACCGTGAGGCTAATATTGGTTCGCTCATTTCTGATGCCAAAAGCTTCGCGACACTACCAGATTTTCTGGAAGAAGTGGCCCTGATGTCGAGCGTCGATACGACCAGCGACACACAAAAAGTAACGCTTATGACCATTCATGCCGCAAAAGGCCTCGAATTTCCAGTGGTGTTTATGGTAGGAATGGAAGAGGGTATTTTCCCGCATTCGCGCATTTACGAGGCCGGCCCGGGCGAACTTGAGGAAGAACGCCGACTTTGCTATGTGGGTATGACGCGTGCGCGCGAAGAGTTGCATCTGAGCTATGCGCAGAGCCGTCTGCAATTTGGCCAGCGTGGCTACAATACGCCGTCGCGCTTTTTGAGTGATATGGGCTACGAGATAACAAATATGCCTGCGCCAAGTCTTTCGCGTAATGATGATTACGATGAATTTAATGATCTGCCTGCCTTCGATATTGGCGACGGAGTACGCTCGGCTCAATTTGGCGTCGGTGAAATTATTGATATAGATGGTATGGCTGTCACGGTGCAGTTTGGTGGTGGCCAAACTAAGAAATTGAACGTTGAATACGCTCGACTTGAGAAGTTATAATAACAAAATCATTAGACGCTAGTATTTGTTAATAAATTGTGACATACTATTTTTTGTTCTACAGACACCCAACTACTTTAGGGGTAGAAATGTCGAGCAGGTTTACGGATTTGTTGAAGCGTTTTTTTAAGCTCGGAAAGCCAACCCAGCAAGAGCTTCAGGCAGATATTCTCCGGGCTGTCGCTAATGCTATTAAAGAGGGTAAGACGGTGACGGTGGTTCCTAGGGAGATGGTTGATGCCCTGATGGATCTGCCTGTGGGTAAGTATCAGATTAGTGCAAAGGATTGGGAAAAGTTTGTCGACTTCTTCATTGATCCTAGGAAGGATCTGATTGCTAGTGCTGTTGAGCAGGTCTTAATGGAGCGCAAACAGGGTGGCGACGATAAGAAGTAGAATGTAGCCGTGGACTTATTGTAAGTTCACGGCTGATTTTTATGGGACAATGTAATACGCTTGACTCTGAAAGTTATAAGAGCTTAAAGGAAAAGAGCGGCTCGCAAGGGAGCCGCTCCGTTCCATGGAGTGTGCTACTACCAGATCAACCCGTCGGCGTGAGCCGACATGGTTGCGAACAGGTTGAAGTGGTTCATGCCTTGACGAACGTGATCTACGCTAACCTTGTAGTCAGCGTTGGCGCCCTCACCTTCGTCTCGGAAACCCACGACTTGCTGCGGCAGCAGGGTAGCGAGTGCGCCCAGCTCATCCGTGTAACGGACGCTGTTAAGTGACGCATTCGGCGTTGCCAACCGCGAACCGAAGACGACCTTGAAATCACGAGGATGTTCGCGGCTACCAATGATCGGCGGCCTACCGTCGTGCGACTCCAAACCCGGCACGAACAAGTGCGTCGAATCCGTCGGTTGATACCGAACAAGAATGGGGTGGTTTGGCTTCTCGTCTGCGTTGTTGAAGCAGGCGAGAATGAAACTGTAGCCATCGAAATTGCGGTCGTACCAGCTCAGCAGATCGCGGTTGATCATCGGTCGCTTGGCTGCACTCACGCGTTCGAGCGCGTCCGGAATGTCGCTGGCCGAACTGGCCAGGACGATCTCGTAGTTTCCGTACTGCACCACGATCGGCGTGCTACGAAACTGCATACCCATAGTGCCACCACCACGACTCAGGGATGTCAACGACCCGACCGTCTTCCCCATGTCCTTCATGAAGTTCGGTGTTCCCCAAGTGGGGACAAGACTCTGTTCGGTAAGGACGCGTGTGGGAACATGGAGCAACATACAGTTGGCTCCGACGAAACTTCGGCTGCTGTTCTGGTAGCCCAGAAGGTGCAGATCAGAAGTAACCTCGCCCCCAAAAGCGATTGCCCCATTGAACTCGGCCGGAGCCATGCTTACGCACATATGTTTTCACACCTCCATGTGAACGCCAGAGAAGATCTCTGGTACCGAAATACCGTACCATATTTTTAATAAATTGTATACCCTTGTTACCAAATTAGAAAATAAACACCAGTTATCCTTAGGAAGTTTTTTGAGGGGCGCATAAGCCAGAAGGTATCCAGCTTATGCGCCCTAATTTGGCTATTCTGCCCAAAGATCCGCTAGACCCTACTGTTTGAGAGGTGCTTTGTGTTTGCCCCTCATCAACCAGTGCAGCTCAGGATATCAGTGTGTCTGGTGGGTCTTCTCTCTTCCATTCACTCAAAACATGGCCAAAATCCTTGGCGAATCGTTCGGCGCGCTGCTTGCCTTCGTCGATGGTTCTGGCGGTCATCAGTAACTCCTCAAGTAGCCTTGCGTATAAACCAGATGCATTCTACCTTCATTTCTGTCACCAGTCAATATTGTCTGGCTAGGTCACTTGCGATAGGCAAGGTAACGGAGTATAGTAACTTTGCTCAATACCTCACCTTCTCTTTGTATGTAGGAGTGAAAAGCATGAGTAAATTTGGTGACTTTTTTGCGAAGTTGCTTGGACGCGCCAAGGTCTCGCCAGAAGTCGACAAGGAAGCTCTCGCATCTGTAGTTGCGGAATTTGTTTTGGAGTCTCTCCAAAATGGCACGCCGCTCGTCATGATTCCCGATGAACTTGCCGGAAAACTTACAGAGTTGAAGCCGGGAACGTACAGAATGGATCCCAAGGATATCGAGGCGCTCAAGGCGTTCGTGCTTGATCCGAGGAACGATATCATTGCGACTGTAGTGGCTAACATCGAAGTGAATCGCAAGAGAGAAAAGTAAGGTTCAGCAGCTGCGAGGTCTGTTAAAAAGACAGGCTTCGCAGCATAATTATTTTATGAAGTTATATTACGCTACGGGTCGTTGCATCAGGCCATTTGCTTTGTTGTTTTTTATGCTACGTGGTGTATTTTTTCCGGACACGCGGGCGCGCGTCATCGTTCAGAACGAGCAAGATGAGGTACTGCTTGTTAAAGATTGGATAGGGGGTTTGAAATGGGAATTACCCGGCGGGGGCGTAGGTCGTCATGAATCTCCGTCGTGTGCGGCTCAACGAGAACTTTTTGAAGAGTTGCACATTACGCTTTTTAGCGAGAAGTTCGAATATGTAGCAACGGTAAAACATAGCTATGAAGCGTTTGTCTATAAGGTGAGAATACAGAAGACTGACGTTTCAAGGGAGCACCGCAATAAATGGGAAATCGTTGACGCACAGTGGTTTTCACTCGATAAGCTACCGCCGCATATAACTAAAACGGCTGAACTTGCGCTGCAAAACCTACCAAAAACCTAGCCAATTTGCTATAATTTGTTGCAGTGCACCGTGGAGGTGTTACCTCATATATGAAGAGTCTCATCAAAAAAACGACTACGCCGTTTGGCATCATCCTTACCCTTATTTGCCTGCTGATGCTTATTTTGGGTGTGGGTGCTGCGAGCCAGGCTCAGGCTGCTTCGCAAACTCCTGCCGGAGAGCATCTTATTACTATCCATGACGGTGGCCAGACCCGCGGTATTCTTACGTCTGCACCTACCCTACGCGATGCTTTTAGAACTTCTCATATTGCTATCGATCCAAACGATATGGTAGAGCCTGGCCTTGACGACCCACTTGTCGCAACCAACTACGAAGTAAATATTTATCGGGCTCGCCCAGTTACTATCGTTGACGGGGCTATTCGCCAAAAAGTGATGTCACCGTACCAGACAGCCGAGCAAATTACCAAGCAGGCTGGCATCACATTGCACAGTGAAGATACGACGCATTTCACTGCCAACACAGATATGGTGAGTGAGGGTGCTGGAGTGCAGCTGGTGATTGCACGTGCGACGCCGTTTACGTTGGTGCTCTATGGTACGAAAACCCAAGCGTATACCCAGGCAAAAACGGTGGCTGACATGCTAAAGCAAAAAGGTATTACGATAGCCAAAGACGACACGCTTTCCGTCGCGCAAACGGCTTCGATTCAGGCCGGCATGACGATCGAATTGTGGCGTAATGGCAAGCAGACTGCGACCGAAGAGCAAGATGTGCCGTTTGATACAAAGAAAATTCAGGATGCCGATCAGCCAGTGGGATACAAACAAGTGCAGACGCCTGGCGTAGCCGGTAAAAAAACAGTCACGTATGAGATTGAAATGAAAAATGGCCAGGAAGTGAGCCGAACGGTTATTCAAAGTGTTGTAACGCAGCAGCCAGTGCAAGAAGTAGATGTCGTGGGCACAAAGATGACCAATACGTTTAGTGGCAGCTTTGGCGATGCGCTAGCGCGGCTGCGTAGTTGTGAGGCGGGTGGTGCGTACGATCGTAACTCTGGTAATGGGTATTACGGGGCGTATCAGTACAATATTTCTACGTGGGCAAACTATGACGGATATCACATTCCCAGTGATGCTCCTGGTTCAGTTCAGGATGAAAAAGCCTGGCTTACCTACCAGGCACGTGGATGGCAGCCATGGCCTTCTTGTAGTGTAAAAATGGGTCTGCAAGACATTTATCGCTAATGGCCGAGCCGAAAAAATCATTAGGTCAACACTGGCTTCGTGATCGTGACACTCTAGCGCATATCGCTGATTGCGCCGAGATATCCGCGAGCGATACAGTACTTGAAATTGGCCCAGGCCTAGGCACGCTTACAAGCGAACTATTGCGCCGTGCCAAAAAGGTGATCGCTGTAGAATTTGACGAAGAACTTGCTCGTAAACTGCCAGGGCAATTCCCAGGCAAAAACTTAGAGGTAGTGCAAAGCGATATTTTAGGGTTTGACTTGTCGGTGTTGCCCAAAAACTACAAGGTAGTAGCCAATGTGCCCTATTACATTACTAGCAAGATTGTGCAGCTGCTAATGACTGCTGAAAATAAGCCCTCGGTCGCTGTGTTGTTAGTACAAAAAGAAGTCGCCGAACGCTTAGCGGCTCGGCCTGGTCACATGAGTATCTTGGCGGTGAGCGCACAATTGTTCGCTGAGGTTACGCTTGGTGACGTAGTGCCAGCAAGGCTTTTTACCCCACCGCCAAAAGTCGACTCGCAAGTAGTCATATTAAAAACACGCAGCTTGCCGTTTTTAACTGACGTGTCGGAACAAGCGTTTTTTTACGTCGTAAAAGCAGGCTTTTCAGCCAAGCGAAAAAAGTTGCGCAGCAGCCTCGCGGGCGGATTGAGCGTGAGCAAGCCTGAGGTCGTCGATTATTTACGAAGCGTTGATATCGATCCGGATGCCAGGGCAGAAAGCTTATCGCTCGAACAATGGGCGGCGCTTGCGAAGGTGGTGAAATGATAGCCGCCGACCAACCAACTATTTTTGGGAAAGATGTCATTGCGGCGATCTCCTCCAAAAAGAACGGCAATATGAAATTTGGCATTGCCAAAGATGTCGCCACGCTAAGAAACCGAGAAATGTTTCTACAAAGCGTTGGGATTGCGGTTGATCATACAAGCCTGGTTGGTATTACCTACGATACTGACGATTTTACTAAATATCGAATTGCAACTCATAAAGATAAAGCGGTTGGTATGCGAGCACCTGGTGTAACCGAGTATGCTGACGCTTTGGTGGTTGACCAACCGAATCATGCGCTGTTTTTGCCGTTGGCTGATTGCATCGGTGCTATTTTATATGACCCAACCCATCGTGTATTAATGGTCTCCCATCTTGGCCGGCATAGCGTTGAGCAAGAAGGCGCAGAAAAGAGTGTCGAATACCTCGCGGTGCACTATAATAGCCAGCCAAGTGACATAAAGGTATGGCTGAGTCCGGGTGTTGGTAAGGCGTCGTATCCGCTACACGCCTTTGAAGGCCAAAGTTTGCACGAAGTTATCACCTCACAGCTGGTTGCAAGTGGGTTGGATGAGCACAACATTCAGGTTAGCGACATTGACACGGCAACAAGTGACGATTATTATTCTCACAGCGAATTTTTAAAGGCCAACGACGTTCCTGGTCGGTTTGCGATCGTTGCTATGATGAGCGCGCAGGGTGAGCCTGCTTCTTAAGTTTATTCTGATACATTGATCGCTTGCTTGCTACGATGTATCTTAGGGCTCCTCTGCAGAGAGCTCAACCACAAGAGACACTAATTGAAAATCTGTTACACTAGAAAGTAAATATGGGAAAAAAATTATACATTACTACTGCAATTCCTTATGTCAATGGCACTCCGCACATTGGTCATGCACTTGATTATCTGCTGGCGGATATCTGGACACGCTTCCAAAAGCAGCAGGGCAAAGAGGTGCGTTTTCAGGTGGGCACTGACGAACACGGTAACAAAATTGCTACCAAAGCCGCTGAGCTTGGCCTGACACCACAAGCGTACACTGACAAAATGTACGGTAATTTTGAGCTCCTTATGAAAAAAGTGGGTGCCGAATTCACCGATTTCATCCGCACTACCGACCCGCATCATACTGGGGCGGTGCAGTATATTTGGCAAAAGTTGCAGCCATACATCTACAAAGGCAAGTACGAAGGCTGGTACTGTATGGGCCATGAAGCGTTCTTTACTGATAAAGAAGTCGAGGCGACGAATGGCATTTGCCCTGATCACCAAACGCCATATGAACGCGTAAGTGAAGAGAATTATTATCTTAAAACCAGCGCGTTTACCGATAAGCTGCGCGAAGCGATTACGACTGGCCGCATGGAAATCGTACCGGAGTTTCGTAAAAATGAATTTCTGGAACTTATGAAAGACGGCTTGCAAGATGTCAGCATTTCGCGGCCGAAGAAAAACTTGACATGGGGCATTCCTGTTCCTGGCGACCCTGAGCAGGTTATGTACGTATGGCTTGATGCGCTGTCAAATTACCTCACAGTCATTGGCTATCCCGATAATGAAACGTGGCGTGAGTACTGGCCGGCCGATGTGCAGGTGCTTGGCAAAGATATTTTGCGCTTTCATGCTGGCATTTGGCCAGCGATGCTGCTCGGCTTGGAGTTGTCACTGCCAAAAAAACTGCTTGTTCATGGTTTTGTGAATGTCGGCGGCGTCAAACAAAGCAAGTCGCTCGGCAACGGTGTTGACCCGAACCAGATTATTGACGAATATGGCCTCGATGCCTTTCGTTATTTCTTCTCGCGACATATTCCAACGCTGGAGGACGGCGATTTTACCTGGGAAAAATTTGAGAATGCCTACAATTTAGAGCTAGGTAATGACCTTGGTAACTTAGTGTCGCGTGTGGCTAGCATGGTGACACGTTATCAAAGTGGTGTGGTTGGCGATGCGGCGAAAGGCGATCATGATATGAAACCGTATTTCGATGCCATGAAAGAACTTCGCTTTAATCATGCATTAGACCAAACATGGACAAACGTACGCGGCATTAATCGCTATATCGAGATGGTAAAGCCCTGGGAAATTGCCAAAAAACGTGAGACCGACCCTGAAGCCGAGACGCATCTTGGCGAAGTGCTGGGTCAGGCTGTTGGCTCGCTGTTACAAATTGCTGATGAGCTCACGCCTTTTTTGCCAGATACGGCGGCGGCAATTCAACGTATCTTCTCAACCGGTGTCATAGTGCCGCTAAATAAAGAAGGTGGCCTCTTCCCTAAAATTTATAAGCACACTCAAGACCCGCGCGTAGCTAAAAGCAATTAAAGCAGGGCATCCTCACTTGAGGATGCCCATTTGTCCAAACTCAATTCAGAGTCCCTTTACCTTGCTCTCATCGAGTACTGGCGGGTCAAGGCGATGTGCGGGCCGGGGAATAAGCGTTACTTTGCGGCCTCCGAGTTGGAAGTTTGCCACCCTGTCTTCAAAGACATGAACTTGCGTATTCCCCCCCACCTTTTTAAATGTGAAGGTGTAGCCAGTCTCCAATTTCCAATCGTCAGCATCGACATCGTGTCCACGAGTGGGGGAGTAAGCAGCCCACTTCGTCTTAATGTCGAGTGTCTTGCCCTTTAGGCTGATCTCGCCATTAATACGACCAAGCCAGCATTCACCATCAAGCTCACTATAAAGGACATCGCCGCCGATATATGCAGCAGCGTTGGCTTTCACGAACTCGATAAGAGGCATGTGTGTAGACATCACTAACTCCCTTGCGTCGGTTTCTGAACGTCCCCTATGATACCATAAAGCTATGCAGTTTATCGATACTCACTGCCATATTCACGAAGCTTCATATCCACTCGATCCCGAAGCGGTGTTGCAGCACGCCCGAAATGCAGGCGTCAAACAGTTGATTTGTGTAGGTACAAGTAGAGAAAGTTCACACCGGGCAGTACAATTTGCGGCGGAGCATGAAAGTGTTTTTGCTTCTATTGGTGTTCATCCACACGATACGAAGGACGGCTGGAATATTGAGGAGTTTGCCGAAAAACCGGAAGTTGTCGCGGTTGGCGAAATTGGCCTTGATTATTTTTATACGCATAGTTCTAGAGAAACACAGATCGAGGCACTCCAAGTGCAAATTGAACTAGCGCTCAAACATGATTTGCCTATTATCTTTCACGTTCGCGAGGCCTTTGATGATTTTTGGCCTATTTTCGATAATTTTCATGGTATTCGTGGTGAACTACATAGTTTTACAGATACGAAACACAATTTAGAAGAGGGCTTGAGGCGGGGGTTATACGTCGGCGTGAACGGCATTAGCACCTTTACAAAAAGCGAACCGCAAAAGGAAATGTTTGCCGCAGTCCCTCTTAAGCGGTTATTACTTGAAACCGATGCCCCATTCTTGACTCCAGTACCACTTCGTGGTAAAGTTAATGAGCCAGCGTATGTAATGCGTATTGCCGAGTTTCATGCTCAGCTTCGTGGCATTTCACTTGAAGAAATTGCTGCTTTAACCACTACAAACGCCGAAATGCTTTTTGCATTATCTTAAAATAAACACAAAGTCAGTAACCGTAAACGGTAATTAGCACTATGTCAGAATATTCGATACCTTACGCTCGAGAGACCGAACCGACTCAACAAAAGCCGGCGGCGCTTTATGTGCCCCACGACCCTGAAGTTCGTGTCGACACTCCTGCATCAACCCAAGAACAACTTCCTCAAAACATAGCCACCCAAATTGGACAGCAGGTTGCGCGGTTTCGTAGTCTAAAAATAGACGAAGCCCCTACTATAGGAGAATAGATATGAGTAATGTATTTGCAAAAGCATTCAAACTCATCGTTGGAGAAAGCGCGACCGACGTTGCTCTTCGCATGCCAAAAGGTCGGCCGTTAAAAAAGCTGACCGAACGCGAACTTATTCAATTAGAAAGTGAAATTGGCTCAAAGCTATTTGGCGTTGTGCCTCGTGGTCACCGCCGTGAGTTTTTTTGCCTGGACGCCAAGACGTGGATCTGGCATGAGGCTGGCAAAGACCCGAAAACGGGCAAGGCAGTGGAGCAAACGATTCGCTATGAAGTACACGACAATGGTATTTTAAAGGTACAAGAAGGTCCGCGCTATTCATTTATTGATGGCGAAGAGCTGAATAATTTCATCACCGCCATTACGATGTATCACGAGCAAGTAGCCCGAAACATTTATGGGCGCGATCCGCAAACCGGTCAAAAGATCGCCTAATTTGCTATACTAAGAGAAGTAATGGAGAGCGATACAATCTATCTTGATCACGCTGCTGCTACGCCGCTAGATAGGCGTGTGCTTGCTGTGATGCAGCCCTATTTTACTGAGCTTTTTTATAATCCTTCGAGCCCTTATGCGCCGGCCATTCAAGTGCGTCGAGACTACGAGGCGGCCAAACACGCACTCGCTGGAACATTTGGCGCTAAAGGTGACGAGTTGGTCATCACGGCGGGCGCAACAGAGTCGGTCAACTTGGCGTTTAGTAGCATTGCCGGTCATGTGGTGACGGCGAATGTCGAACACCATTCGGTGCTTGCTGCTGCGAAGCGTCACGACCATACCATTGTTGCTGCTGACAAACGGGGTGTGGTGACGGCTGATGTAGTCAAAAAAGCCATTCAGCCCGATACGCGATTGGTCAGTATCGCACTTGCCAATAACGAAATCGGCACCGTGCAGCCACTTCGCGACATTGCTTCGGTTGTGCGTGAAGAGCGCGACCGTCGTTTGAGCGCGGGCGACACGACGCCTATTTATTTTCATAGTGATGCTTCACAAGGGGCGGGGCAGTTAGATATTCATGTTTCGCGCCTTGGTGTCGACCTATTAACTCTCAATGCTGGCAAGGTGTACGGTCCAAAGCAGGTCGGGCTTCTCTGGGCGGCGAGTCACGTGCGTTTGCAGCCGCAAATTGTTGGTGGCGGTCAAGAGAGAGGTCTTCGTAGTGGCACTGAAAATGTCGCGGGTGTAGTTGGCTTTGCAAAAGCCATGGAACTTGCCGAGAAACACCGTAAGTTTGAGTCGGAACGGCTAGCTAAATTACGTGATGAGTTGCAAAAAACCCTAACGACCGCCTTTCCCGACGCGATTATCTCTGGTCACCAAAAGCGCCGTCTAGCTGGACATATGCATATTTCTTTTCCGAATATTGATGCCGAACGGCTGGTATTTGCGCTTGAAATGCAGGGCGTTTTAGTAGCAACTGGAAGTGCCTGTGCAGCAAACAAAGGCACACGCTCGCATGTGCTCACCGCCATAGGCCTCGTTCCCGAGGTGGCCGATGGTAGTTTACGCCTAAGTCTTGGTCATCTTTCTACGGAGGAGAATATCAAAAAAGCTGCTGAAATTATCATTGAAGAAGTGACTCGTGAGCGTCAAAGGATGGCAAAATGAAGACTATCTTAGGTGTTATCATTGGCCTCGCAGCACTTATTGTTGGACTGACGTTTTACTTAGGACCGAATGATCTTGCCAATTGTGGTGATCAGCCCAGTAAGGTAAGTCCTTGTCAGGAAGCTGACGCGATTGTGGCTATTAGCGGAGGCGACACAACGGCGCGTACTAACGAGGCGATTGCATTGTACAAAAATGGTTGGGCGCCAAAGCTCGTATTTTCTGGCGCAGCCCAAGATAAATCTGGGCCAAGCAACGCCGAGGTGATGCGTCGGTTAGCACGGGCCGCTGGCATTCCTGATAGCGCCATTCTAACCGAAGAACAAAGCGCTACAACTGAGGAAAATGCTCAAAATACGCGAAGTATTTTTGCAAAGAACCATATTTTTTCTGTTATTTTAGTTACCTCGGCGTATCATCAGCGTCGAGCCGGACTTGAATTTGCTGCCGATTCTACTGGCGTTTCAGTGCGTAATCATCCGGTTGCAAGTGATAAACAGTGGTCTGTTGTGTGGTGGCTGACACCTACCGGTTGGTACTTGGCCCTGAGTGAAATGGTAAAAATATTCGCCTTCTATCTAGGGGGTGCCAGATGACAAAAGTATATGTTGGCATGAGTGGCGGCGTGGATAGTAGCCTGACAGCAGCACTATTAAAAGAGCAAGGCTACGAGGTAACTGGTGTCTATATGAAGAATTGGACGCAAGATTTGCCCGGCATGAAATGTCCGTGGGCGGATGATCTTGCTGACGCTAAGCGCGTTGCGGTGCAGCTGAGCATTGATTTTAAGGTGTTTGATTTCGAGAATGAATACAAGCACAAGGTTGTCGACTATATGATTGAGGAGTATAAGCGCGGCCGCACGCCCAACCCCGATATCATGTGTAATCAAGAGGTTAAGTTTAAACTTTTTCTCGAAACAGCGCTTGAAGACGGGGCGGATATGATTGCAACTGGTCACTATGCACGCGTAATGCAGGTTGCTGCTATGAGTGAACATCTGCAGCCCGAGCTTTTGATGATGCGTACTCAAGAAAAGCCCGGAGCGAAGCCGTTTACAAATAGCAGCAACCTGCATTACGGTATATTAAAACAAGCCAAAGACGTCAACAAAGACCAAACTTACTTTCTGTATCGTGTTAGCGGTGAGGCACTGGCTAAAACACTTTTCCCGCTCGGCGAATTTACAAAGCCCGAGGTTCGTGAAATGGCCAAAGTTCGCGGCTTATTTACGGCGGCTAAAAAAGATAGCCAGGGCATTTGTTTTGTAGGAAAAATTGGCATCCGCGAATTTTTGAGCCAGTACGTTGAGCAAAAACCAGGTGATATTATTGATAAAAAAACCGGCAAAGTGCTTGGTCATCACGACGGAGCGTTTTTTTATACGCTTGGTCAGCGCCACGGGCTGGAGCTTGGCGGCGGCTTGCCCTATTACGTGGTTGGCAAAGATATGGATAAAAATGAAGTCTACGTTACAACAGACTTGAACGACGACACGCTTTGGAAAAAAGACATTGTACTCTCGAGTGTGCATTGGATTAACAAAGCGCCACAAAATGGAGCGTATCATATTCGCATTCGTCACCGTGCGCCGCTTGTTTTAGCACAATTGGCGATCTTGGAAAATGGTGAAGTGAAGCTTCAACTCGATGAATCTGAGCGAGCGGTTGCTGCGGGACAGTCTGTTGTCGTGTATGATAACGATACCTGTCTTGGCGGCGGCATTATTGTCTAACGTCAAAGATGATGACGCTTTGATAATTGCCCGCTACGGCGTATACTATCTTTGACCTTCGGAACTACGAACAAGGAGTTGCCATGGGTAAGACCGTTAAGGTTACTTTTGACTGTGGTGACGCAGGAAAGGTCACCTGGGAACTGCCTCAAGGTATGTTTAAGGCGGGTTTGTCTGACCGCGAAAAGGCGAAGATTATCCAAACTGGATGGGGAGATTCCGTGAAAACGTTCTTTTTGCTGATGTATGTGCTAGGAGGTGTAGGTGGTGAGACACTAGACCTTGGCATGCGACAGATCGATTCAGCGCTCAAGGGAATTGCCGAGACGGCATCGAGACGTTTGCAACGATAGTATCTTGAAGGAACCCTTGGGGATTAGCCGCTCGTTGATCCTCAAGGGGTTTTAAACTTGGACATCATTTTATTAGTAAAAAGCTGATTACAATCTCATGTAGATCGTAATCAGCTTTGGGCAAGTGTAGTTAATGAAGCAGACTTCCCTTAAACGTCTGTGCGGCTTCATCCGAACAGCAAATACTGATTCTTGTGTGGTTTCGATTTAAATAACTGATTTTGAGTCGACCATTACTTCGCGTGTACTCTGAACTGTCGATTCCTTCATGCGGAATGACGTAGGTCTTTCCTCCGCTTGTTGAAAAGACAAATTCAAACACACCTTTCGCGGTATTAAAACCGAGTCTACAAGACGTATAGAAGTGATTCATGACAAAGCACTTAGCTCGCTTTCTTGCTCTGAACGTCTGCCATAGTCTTAAGACGACGCAGGGTTGGTTCGTTATATGCTTTGGGGGTGAGAAAGAGTGTCATGGAAATATCACCTCGAGGTAGCGTAAGCGTTAGTAGAAGCTCAACGTAACCACGAGGCTGCTCTGTTTCAATTTCTCGTACCGCAAGCACTTTAGACAAATCCAGCGTTAGCATGGTTGTTTCATCGCCAACTGCCATAAGAGTAACAATTGGCAGTTTCTGCATGTCTTTAGAGCCGAGCTTATAAATCCGCGCGCCAAAGCTCATAGCATCCTCACTTTCGTAGTGCCCTGTATACTATTACCCGATTTTGTCTTGCGAGTCAAATACTTTTAAACTCATCTACATGTGATAAAATAACAGAGATGAACGCTCAACAAATCCGAAACGCCTATATACAATTCTTTAAAGACCGTCAGCACGAAGTTATTGCGCGCGCGCCACTCATCCTTAAAGATGACCTTACAACGTTATTTACAGGAAGCGGCATGCAGCCGATGATTCCCTATCTTTTGGGTGAAGAGCATCCTCGGGGCCTTCGTATCGTTGACAGCCAAACCTGTCTACGCGCGCAAGATATCGAGGAAGTAGGCGATAATCGTCACACGACTTTTTTTGAAATGCTTGGCAACTGGAGCCTTGGCGATTACTTTAAGGCCGAGCAAGTTCCTTGGATTTTTGAATTCCTTACAGAGGTTGTAAAGCTCGATCCAGCCAAACTCTACGTCACCTGCTTTATTGGCGCTCCAGAATACAACATTCCAAAAGATACCGAGGCTGCTGAAATGTGGCAGAAATTGTTTAGCGAAAAAGGATTGAGCGCGGGTGTTGCCGATATTGGTTCGGAAGAAGATGGCTACAGACGTGGTATTAAAGAAGGCGAGCGCATCTTCTATTATGACGGTAGCAAAAACTGGTGGAGTCGTAACGGTGGTCCTGACAGCACTCCGGTTGGTGATCCGTGCGGTCCCGATAGTGAAATGTTTTATGATTTTGGTACGCCACATAATCCTAAGTATGGTGCATTTTGTCATCCCAACTGTGACTGCGGACGTTTCATGGAAATCGGCAACAATGTGTTCATGGCCTATCGCAAGGAAGCTGAGGGGGTGTTTGTGCCGCTCGAAAAGCCAAATATCGATCATGGCTCTGGTCTTGAACGCATTGCCGCGGCCGCAAATGACGACCCGGATGCATATAAAATTAGCTTGCTTTGGCCGATCATTGAGAAACTACAAACCATCTCGGGTAAAGCGTACGAAGTACATACGAATGCCATGCGCGTCATTGCCGATCATCTTCGCGGGGCAACTTTCCTAGCGATTGACGGGGCTGTGCCGTCAAACAAAGAGCAAGGCTATGTTATGCGCCGATTACTGCGTCGTGCTATTCGTTTTGCATTTGATCTCGGTATTGAGCAGAATTTTCTGGAACAAGCTGTACCTGTTATTGCTGATTTGTATCATGAAGATTATCCGGAAGTTGCTAAAAAGCGTGATGAAGTGATTGCTGTGCTTGTAAAGGAAGAGAAAGTATTTCGTCAAACGCTTCGCAAGGGTCTTAAACAACTTGAGAAATTTACCGAAAGCGGTCTTACTGGAGCAGAGCTATTTACGCTTTACGATACATTTGGTTTTCCAGTCGAGCTTTCTACGGAAGAGGCATTTAAGCAAAATATCACGCTCTCTGAAAATTGGCGTCAAGAATTTGATGCAAAAATGACTGAACAGCGTGCTCGTAGCCAAACTGCCGCCAAAGGCACCTTTAAAGGTGGTCTTGGCGGTCAGACTCTTCAGCACATGAAATACCACACCGCGACCCACCTTATGTATGCGGCGCTTCGCCAGGTGCTTGGCGACCACGTGACTCAGCACGGCAGTAACATTACCGAAGAACGACTTCGTTTTGACTTTAACCACGATGAAAAAATGACGCCAGAACAAATTGCTGAGGTAGAGCGCATTGTCAATGAAAAAATTGCCGAAGATCTCCCTGTTTCGTTCAAAGAATATCCTACGGACGAGGCGTTTAAAATGGGAGCAATTGGTGCATTTGGCGATCGCTATAGCGATACGGTAAAGGTGTATCAAATGGGTGAGAGCGACAAACGCTTCAGTTTTGAGATTTGTGGTGGCCCGCATGTAGAACATACCGGTCAACTAGGTGAGGGTGGCAAGAAATTTAAGATTACAAAAGAAGAGTCGAGCTCGGCTGGCATTCGCCGGATTAAAGCCGTATTGCAGTAGCTAAAAGACATGAAAAAAGAGCCGGAGTGTCTATGTGTAATAGTCACACCGGCTCTGCTTCTTGCGAGAGAGTTGAAGTGCCCCCTTCCCCGGAAGCACTTCAACGCGACTAGATCAGATTTTGTACGAACGTAATGAGCGCCGTTGCGGCGCCCCGCAGCGTACCCAGCACGTTGTGCACCAGACCGGCGGCCTCTGTGGGTGCACTCACCAGGAAGAACAGCACCAGGGCGACACCCGCCCAGGTAAGCAGCTTCTTGATGTTCATGACCTGCTCCTCTCAATCGTAGAAGTTGATTACATTATGTCACATAATGTCATTATACGCAATATATGCGTATAATGACTATTAGTTTGCGTCCAAGTGGGTAACGTTCTTTCCTAAGGATTAGTTTGGTTTTTGCGAATATTCATTGAATAAAGATGTCCTAAGATTGTTCGTCGCTCTGTTCATGGTATAATGATTCCAGTTATGGTTTTTGAAAAATTACGAAATAAAGCCCAGGCAAAGCTCGATAGCGACTATGTTGTGGCACTTGATATTGGAACGGAATTTGTAAAAGCGCTCATTGCCAAGCTCAATGGTGATTCACTTGATATTGTAGGGGTTGGCCGTGCCCGGCAAGACTTGAGTGATATGCATAGCGGAGCAATCGCTGACATTTCCGGCGTTGTGCGCAACTGCGAAGAGGCGCTGTCTGAGGCTGAAGACCAAGCCGGTTTGCAGGCAAAACGCGTAGTAATTGGTATTGCTGGAGAGCTGGTGAAAGGCGTCACTAATACTATTCGCTACCGTCGTCCGCAGCCGGACCGTCCACTCGATACCGCTGAAATGGAATTTATCATCGAAAAAGTACAAGAGCGTGCTCAGGTGAAGGCGCAAAAGCAGATCGCGCTTGAAACGGGCAATGAAGAAGTAGAGGTTAAGCTGGTTAATAGCGCGCTTGTCAGTATCCACATTGATGGGTACAAAGTAAGCAACCCGATTGGCTTTCAGGGGCGAGATGTTGCTGTACAGATTTACACAGCCTTTGCCCCGATGGTACACATTGGTGCGCTTGAACGAGTGGCCGACGAGCTCGCGCTTGAACTCGTAGCGGTAGCCGCTGAGCCGTTTGCGGTCAGTCGTAGCGTGCTTGGCAACGATGCCAGTAGCAATTTCACGGCAATTCTCGCCGATGTTGGTGGTGGAACGACGGATATCGCAGTGGTGACCGACGGTGGTGTAGAAGGTACGAAGATGTTTGGCATTGGCGGGCGTAGTTTTACACGTACTATTGCGAGCGAGATGGATCTTACCTACAAAGACGCCGAGAAGCTCAAGGTGAATATCGACAGCACGCAAATTAAACCAAGCATTAAAAAAGAAGCTACTGCCGCGATTGATAAAACATTGGATGTCTGGCTGGCGGGCGTTGAGCTTGCACTAGGCGAATTTGACGCACTTGACCATCTCCCGAATCGTATTTTACTCTGCGGAGGTGGCGCCAGCCTTACAAAGTTGGTTGAAGCGCTTTCGAGTGGCGATTGGTACAAAGAGCTGCCTTTTACCAAACCGCCAACGGTACAGTATATTTCGCCCGGCGATGTCATTGGCATTAAAGATACAACCAATGCTATTACTGATCATACCTTCATCACCGCTATGGGCCTGCTACGAGTAGGATATGATACAATGATGGGAAGCACCGAAGGTGATACGATCAAAGATAAACTTAATCGGATCTTACGAATATAAACAATGAACAAAGATGTCATTTACATTGATGTGGAAGATGATATTACCGCGATTATCGGTAAAGTTAAAGCTGCCAAAGAAAAAATAGTCGCTATTGTTCCGCCAAAGCGAATTGGTGTTTTGCAAAGCGCGGTCAATTTGCGTCTTTTAGCTCGTGCGGCAACGCAGAGCAACAAACATCTTGTGCTTATCAGCAGCAATTCGGCACTTGTCGCCCTGGCCGCGGCAGCTAAAGTGCCTGTAGCAAAAAATCTTCAAAGCAAGCCTGAGCTGGCTGAAATTGCTGCAATCGACATAGACAATGGCGAAGACGTCATTGACGGTTCGCAACTTCCAATAGGTGAGCTGGCAAAAACGGCCGATGACGGCATGGGCTCGATCGCGTTTGGCGCCTCAGCTGCTGGCGCAACCTTAAATGAAAATGCCGCTGAAGAAATACCAAAAGCTGCACCGCCTCTAGCCGGCCAATTGCCTACGCGACCAAAGGCTAAGAGTGGTGTAAAAGTGCCGAACTTTAGCAAGTTTCGTAAAAAACTTATTTTTGGCATAGGCGGTGGGATACTTCTGATTGCTTTTCTCGTTTGGGCCGTCTTTTTTGCACCCCATGCGACAGTCATTATTACCGCACGTACCACCGATACATCCGCGAATACCAAGGTGACATTGGGTAGCGCCGTAGCCACTAATGCCGCTACGTCAAGCCTAAAAACGACCGTTCAACAGACAAAAAAAGACCTCTCTGTTACCTTTGATGCCACTGGTAGTAAAGATGCAGGTACAAAAGCAACCGGTAAGATGACGCTTACGCGCACCTCACCTTCAACTATACCGCTCACCGTTCCAGCCGGTACGCAGTTTACTAGTGGTTCAATTGTATTTGTCAGTACCGAATCGGCGACGCTCACTTCGCAGCTAACCCCTACAGGGTTAAGCCCTGGAAGCGGCACGGTTGGTGTGCAGGCAGCGCAAATTGGTGATGAATATAACCTTTCGGCGCGTAGTTATCAGCCAAGCGTAGACGGTGTGAGTGCCCAGGGAACTGATATGTCGGGCGGTGCACATCATCAGATTACTACTGTTAGCGCTGACGACGTTCAGAAAGCCACTGCTCAATTAGCGCAACAAAGTAGCGATGATATCAAAAAGCAGCTCACTAGCCAGTTCAGCAAAGATTATTATGTGGTTGACCAGTCATTTAAAATTGATCAAGGCACACCGCAATCGTCGCCTGCCGTGGATCAAGAAGTTCCCGCTGGTACTAAACCAAAGCTTACGACGACCGCCACCTATAGTTTGTCCGGTATAGTAAAGAGTGACATTAACAGCTTTCTGACGGATTACTTTAACAAGCAGCTCGTTAACAGTAATGCCCAGCGCGTGTATGACAATGGTGTCGCTGGCGTATCATTTAGTGATGTAGCTGCGACCGACAGTGGCTTTACGGCGAACCTGGTGGCGACGGCAAAAGTAGGACCAAAAATTGACGACAATGCTATCAAAAATCAAGCCAAAGGCAAGCGTTTCGGCGATATTCAGTCAAGCATTGAGTCAATTCAAGGTGTTGATAACGTCGATGTGAAATTCTCGCCATTCTGGGTTAACTCTGCGCCGAGTGATACATCAAGGATAAATGTAGAATTCAATTTGAATGAGTCAAAGTAAAACGCTTCTCGCTCTTGATGTTGGAGAAAAGCGCATTGGCGTGGCGGTTGGTGACACGCTAGTAAAGATTGCCGTTCCGTTTGACACTATAGAGGTGGATGGAAAAGAGATCGAGCGTATTGCCAGGATTGTTGTCGATGAAGACGTCGATACAATCATTGTCGGCTATCCACGTAACCAATCTGGCGAAGCTACCGCTCAAACAGCGTTTGTCGAAGCTTTTGCAAGCCAACTGACAGATATGGCTGACAAAGTGATATTTCAAGACGAGTCACTGACGAGTGTATTAGCCGAGCAGCGCTTGAAATCATATGGCAAGCCCTATACAAAAGGCGATGTCGACGCGCAGGCAGCAGCACTTATACTGCAAGATTATTTGGAGCAACAAGCATGAACGATATTACCCCGCGAAAGCGACCTATGAATCCATCTGTCCCCCTCAGACAACCCCAAACACCACCCGTGGTACCGCTACCTACTGCCAAACCAGCATTCAACCCGCATAAGTCAACCACTAATACGACGCCCTTGCCGCCGTTGCCTCCAAAAGGCAAATCTTTGAAGAAAAAGATTATTTTGTGGGTTATTGGTGGCCTTATGACCCTTATTATTGCTGTGAGCGTCGCATTTGTTTGGTACAACTATTCACTTCGTGCTGTAAACGCGAGTGATACAAGTCGCATACGGGTAGATATTGCCTCAGGTAGTTCACCAGCGGCCATTTCCCAGCTTCTCAGCGACAAAAAACTCATTCGCAGTACCGTGGCCTTTGATATATATACGCGTGTATCCGATACACGATCTAAGCTGCAAGCGGGAACCTACAGTCTTTCACCGTCGGAGTCTACCCAAGCTATTGTTGACCATCTCGTAAAAGGTAAGGTAGATCAATTTAACATTACATTCTTGCCAGGTGCTACATTAGCCGAAGATAGAGCGGCGCTTATAAACGCTGGCTACAGTTCGTCTGACGTTGATACCGCGCTCCAAAAAACATACGATAGCCCATTATTTACTGATAAACCTGTTTCGGCTGACCTTGAGGGCTATATATATGGTGAGACCTACAATTTTGATAGCAGTGCAACAGTTGAACAGATCCTTACGAAGACGTTTGATCAGTACTACCAGGCTATCCAAGACCATAATTTGCTAGCTGGGTTTAAAGCTCAGGGTTTAAATCTGTATCAGGGAATTACGCTCGCCTCTATTATTCAACGCGAAGTTTCTCATCTTAGTGACCAAAAACAGGTCGCTCAGGTATTTTTGAAACGTCTTAGTAGTGGTATTCCTCTGGGCTCGGATGTCACGTATCAATATGCGGCTAAGAAACTGGGAGTTCCACCCTCGCCAGATCTAGAATCGCCGTACAATACACGTAAGTACCCCGGCTTACCCCCTGGCCCAATTTCTACTCCTGGGCTCGGTGCACTTGAGGCGGTAGCGAGCCCTGCAAGTGGTAATTACCTCTATTTTCTGAGTGGCGACGATAATGTGACGTATTTTGCCATGACAGAACAAGAGCATGAGCAAAATATCCAGGACCACTGTAAAGTAAAATGTGCAGTTAACTAAAATTTGACAAATTTAACATTTTATAAAATAAATTGACATTATTTGCAATAGTTGCTACAATTGAATACAGCACATATATGTATTCGTCTGCTTAATGGGGTAAAACCGCATGCGCGAGTGGGAAGTACGGATGGTATATGAGCCTACCGACAAATGTCGCACGGATACTGAAATTGAACATTTTCAATCAATACTAATTAATGAAATCGGTCGACACGTATCCCGTTCTATTGCGAGAAGAAAGACAAAGTAAGGTAGACGCCTTTGCAGTAATGCAGATGGCAGGAGAACAATTATTCGTGATTCACGAAATGTTCTGAGCATGTCTCAGGCAACAACTGCAGAATTACGACAGCAAATCTTTGCGCGTCATGCTAAGAGTTCTAAAAAAACGAAAAGCATGCCTAAGTCGACAACTATTGCAGCATATGTTGGTGTTTTCTTGCTTATTATGTCAATGGTTGCCATTGGCTATCAGCCGCCACAGAAAATGGATACGGTTGCAAATGCAGCATCCACGCAGCTTCCTACATCAGATACACCAGCAACTCCATCAGTAGATCAACTGGTTGCAACAAACATTGCAGCTGGTATTGCCGAGCGAGCTGATCTTCCAATTGCATCAAATGTAGCTAACCTCTCCGTTTCACTTTCGGCAGAGAGTGAACTTGCCGCTCAAAGTGATAACAATGTCATTAGCAAACCTCAGATTATCCAGCCTACGGCAGGTAGTCGTGAAGTGAAGCAGTATACAGCAAAAGCAGGTGATACAGTACAGTCACTTTCTCAACAGTTTGGCGTATCTATCGATACGATCAAATGGGCTAATAACCTAACCTCCGATGCTATTGAAAATGGCAAGCAGCTGCTTGTCCCGCCTGTAGACGGCGTTGTTTATAGCGTGAAATCTGGTGATACTATCGACAGTATCGCACAAAAATACAATGCTGATAAAAATCGCATTGTCTCTTTCAACGACCTTGAACTGAGCGGCCTTACTCCCGGTAAAAGTATTATTTTGCCTGGTGGCGTGCTGCCTGACAACGAGCGTCCGGGATATGTAAACCCAAGAAATGCGGTGAGTCAAGGCTCGTACCTTGGAGGGTATTCAACCATTAATGCTCAAATTGCTAGTGCTTCAGCCGGTAATCGCTATGCGTTCGGTAACTGTACATGGTATGCTTATGAACGCCGTATGCGTCTTGGTCGTCCCGTAGGGAGCTTCTGGGGCAATGCTGCCACTTGGGCTATGTATGCTCGCGCGGCTGGCTATCCCGTCGATGGAAATCCTGAAGTTGGAGCGGTGATGCAAAATGGCGGCGGTTATGGTCATGTGGCAATTGTTGAAAGTGTTAATCCTGGGGAAAGCATTACACTCAGCGAGATGAACTACGCGGGTAATTTCAATCGTGTTACAAGCCGTACAGTGAGCTGGAGTCAAGCAACCAGTGGTGCCTATAACTACGTACATTAAAATAGAAAAAAATGAAGCCAACCCTCTCTCTGTTAAATAAGAGAGGGTTTTGCTATACTAGCTGAGATATGTTTGTCGATACGGCGAAAGTGTTTATAACAGCAGGCAAAGGCGGCAATGGCGCCGTTAGTTTTCGTCGTGAAATTTATGTCGACAAAGGCGGTCCTGATGGTGGCGATGGGGGTGATGGTGGAAACGTGGTATTTGAAGCTACTGAGAACTTAAATACATTGATAGATTTTCGTTACAAGCCCGAGCTTAAGGCTGAGGATGGTGGCAACGGCAGCAAGTCAAATCGGCATGGTAAATCAGGTGAAGATCTGATCGTAAAGGTTCCTATAGGGACAATTGTACGTAAAGACGGTGTGATCATTGCCGATTTGACTAAGGGCGGTCAACAACAAGTAATTGCCATGGGAGGTGACGGTGGGTTTGGTAATGCGCACTTTAAATCGTCGGTTCGTCAAACGCCACGGATGGCAGAACTTGGTGAGCTCGGTGACGTGTTTGAAGCACAACTCGAGTTAAAGTTACTGGCCGATGTCGGGTTGGTTGGCTTCCCGAACGCTGGTAAGTCAACATTTCTCTCCGTAGTAAGCAATGCTCGCCCAGAGATTGCCAATTATGCCTTTACGACGCTTACACCTAATCTTGGCGTGGCAGACATTGACGATGGAAGTCTTCTCATTGCCGATATTCCAGGTTTAATTGAAGGCGCCAGTGAAGGTAAGGGTCTGGGCGATGCGTTTTTGCGCCACGTTGAACGTACTGCCGTATTGCTCCATTTGATTGATATTTACAGTGAAGATGTAGCCATGGCGTATCGCACTATTCGTACTGAACTTTCTAACTACAGTCCCGACCTGGCGCTCCGCCCAGAAGTGATCGCACTCACAAAAACTGAAGGACTTGATCAAGATATAATAGATATGCAAATAGCGGCCGTTCGCTCGGAAGCGGGGAGTGCGCCCCAGGTTTTTACTATTTCTTCAAGCGCTCATCAAGGTCTCAAAGAAGTGTTGCGCGCGCTTCGCGAGAAGGTTCAGCAAACGCGTGCTATTGAGCACGATATTGAATCAAGCGATGACGAAATCCCTGTTATTAGTCTAAGCAACGAAGAAGTTTCTAATGCTTGGCAGGTAACAAAAGATCAAGAAACGGGTCATTTTATTGTGACTGGCGAGAAAATAGAGAAGTTTGCACGTCGTACTAACTTCGATAACTTCGATGGCGTGAATCGTCTTCGTGATATTATGAAAAAAATGGGTATTACCCATGAATTGTCGCGCGCAGGCGCGCAGGGTGATAGCATTATTGTGATTGCGGGTCGCGAGTTCCCGCTGGTTGAACAATAGAACCATTGACAATACTTAATAATAATGCTAAGATCCATAAGTTACCTTTTTTTGGGGTACATTAACAAGTCGAACGAGCCCTTCTTGGATGTCTGAGTGTATTTACACTCGTGAATATAGTCAGACGTTCAAGTAAGGGAGGTGAATAAGGTGGACTTTTCTGACAAGGATGGTGTTCGAGTGAACCGCGGCTCTCCGAGGCGTGGTCCCTGAACTTCCTTCACTAGTCACTGGCATGGAGACTGGTGACTAATTTGTCCAGTATTAGGGAAGGGTGCTCGGTTGCATAGATATTTGTGTGACATACATCCGTGACGTAGGTCCCCTAGCTGCGCTCTGGCTTTTACAGAGCGGACACATTCTTCGATTATTATGGTATAATAAAAACCAAATCGTATATTGGGGTGGAGGAGAGTTTAAAGCTCTGGCCTCCACCCCAATATACCTCCGCTCGTTCGACTGTTTTTCATCTGTTATACGCCGCCTTCTTGGGCGGTTTTGTTGTTTAATGATATGATAAAAAGAATGACGCAAACATTCTTTTTTTATGATCTTGAAACCAGTGGACTTGACCCGCGCCAGAGTCGTATTATGCAATTTGCGGGGATTCGCACTGATATGGACTTGGTGCAAATTGGTGAGCCTTACAATGTACTCGTAAAACTTGGCGAAGATACATTACCGAGTCCCGAAGCACTAATGATAACGGGTATTACACCACAGCAAACTCATGCCGATGGCTATACAGAGGCAGAATTTGCAAAATTTCTGCACGATGAAGTATATCAAGAAGGCACCGTTATGGTGGGCTTCAATAATATTCGTTTTGATGACGAATTTATGCGTCATTTTTTATGGCGCAACTTTCATGATCCATATGAATGGGCCTGGAAAGATGGTCGGTCGCGCTGGGATTTGCTGGACGTGGTACGCATGACGCGTGCACTTCGGCCTGAAGGAATCACGTGGCCGGTGATTGACGGTAAGGCGACAAATCGGCTGGAGCTTTTGACGAAAGAAAATAATATTGATCATTTTAAGGCGCACGATGCTTTGAGTGACGTCGAAGCACTGATTGCGGTGACGCGGTTAATTAAAACCAAGCAGCCACAACTATATCAGTATTTATTTGACATGCGTGACAAAAATAATGTCAAAGCGCTCGTCAATGTTGAGGATAAAAGACCGTTTGTCTATACCAGTGGTCGCTATGATAGTGAATTTCATAAAACAACGGTGGCGTTTCCCCTAGTGCCAGGAAAAAATGGCACAGTGGTAGTATATGACCTCCGCCATGATCCGTCACAGTTTGTGAACTTGAGCCTTGAAGAGCTTAAAAAGATATTTTATACGCCATGGGCAGAGCGCAAGAAGGAAGGCTACGTAGCACTTCCGATAAAAGAATTGCAATACAACCGGGCGCCTGCGGTGGCGCCTCTCGGTGTATTGGAACAATCAAATGGTTGGGCGCGGCTGCACCTAACGAAGGACCAAATCGAAGCCAATAAAAAGACGCTTCTCTTGGCACCACACTTTGCCGAGAATATTCGTATTGTCTTTGAAAGTAGACCTGAGTTTAAAAAATCGCCTGACGCCGAAGCGCAACTATATGATGGTTTTCTGAACGATCGTGATCGACTGCGAGTGGAAACAGTGCGAAATGCGCTTGACCATGAATTGGCCGATTTTCATCCTGAATTTAGCGACGAACGTTTAGTGCCGTTGTTGCTACGCTATAAAGCGCGCAATTTTCCAAAAAGTCTCAGCGAAGACGAAGCGCTTGCCTGGGAGAAGTGGCGCAACGAACGGGTTGTAGCGCAGCTTCCTGAGTTTACAAAGTCACTACAGAGACTTTCTGGGGCGACGTCTGATGAAAACAAGCGGTTTATATTGCAGGAGCTACAGCTCTGGGCTGAAAGCATTATGCCTACAGATTTTTCAGATCAAGACGCTGAAAGCTAAATTTCGCTAAAACGGCGTTTTGGCAGACGCTTTTTTTGTGTGTCTCGTAGTGCTGCAAGGCGTGCGACGATGCTTTTTTTGTAACGACTTGTCCAAATGATGCGAAAAACGATAGCGAAACCAATAACGATAACGAATGCAAACATACTATTTGGCGATAATGCATAATTTGTACCGGGGATAATGCCGGCAAGGAGAAAGAGAGCAAGGGCGCTAAAAAAGCCGAATTGCAGTGCAATGATAAAAAGTGATGCGCTTATGCAGCTGGCGATAATTAGTTTCCTCATAGTAGCTAAAATAGTAGCATTCTAAAGGAATGATTGCAAAGATAAGCGTTATAAGTCTTGGTGCGATGTTATGAGGTTACTTGCATTAGGCATGAGTTGATTAATATCACCGACCATCTTGATAGTTAAGAAGTGGAAATAATGGTGTCGCGCCAAATACCTATGGGATTCGGGCGCGACACCGAATTATTAGAGACAGATGTTTTATAAAGTTGTGGTGAACGGATTCATCCACCACAACTGTTGTTATTTGGCGGGAAGTTGAAGTCGTGCACCTTGGAGCGGATAGACAACTAATGTGGACTTGTTGCGATTATGCTTGATACCCGCTGCTTCCAAAAGTTTTTGGATTACTCCAAGTACCTGAGCTGAAGCCGTAACGACAACCGTCTTGTTTTCAGTATACACCGACCAAGAATGTCCATTATCTGGACTCAGTACGAAGCACTTTGTAATGAGAACTCCGATATCATGCGTAAGGATTGCTTCGAGTCGCTTTTCAATCTCGGGAATGCATTCACGAACGATCCTCTCAAGCTCATCTCTATTGAGCTCACCGCCGGATGCATTCAAGATCAACTTATTGAAAGCCTCGGGAACAGTCACTACAACCTCCAGGTGAGTGTCAGTAACAACTTTAAGAGTATACTATCTTTTGCTTGTCCATGATCAACAATAGAAGAGGGAAGTAGCGCTGTATGTACGCTACTTCCCTTGGTGATTACGACAATGCGGGGAAGGTGGCAGACTGGCTGCGCAGCGAGTCAACCATGAGCGTGCCATCTGGCATGATCTCGCATGTCATGCCGGCTTTCTTCAGTAGAGCAAAAATAGTGCCAATAATCTGCTTTGATGAATGGACAACGATAGTATTTGCGCGGCGCATTGTGGCGAACTCGCCCGTCAACGGACAGGTAACCCTTCCTACGATCACGTCGCCCTTTTGCTTGACGGGCGCCTTAATGATGTCGCGGTGGATTACTTCCATTCTTCCAGCGCATGCACGCACGATCTCCGCAAGTTCCGGCTTGTCGAGCTGCCGCGTTGGCGGATTGTAAAGCATATGAATGTCAGTATTGACGCTCATGTCAGCCTCCTTCTTGTCGAATCAACGGCTTGTAGTATAGCATAGATTCAAGACTAGTGCAGGGAGGTGTTTTCATGCTATAATAAGGCGTTATGCCAGAGGTTATTCGTGTTACTGGTGCTCGCGAGCACAATCTAAAAAACGTCAGCGTGGAGATTCCACGTGATAAATTAGTGGTCATTACGGGACTTTCAGGTTCGGGTAAGTCAAGTCTTGCGTTTGATACCATTTATGCCGAGGGTCAGCGTCGCTACGTGGAGAGTCTTAGTAGCTATGCGCGCCAGTTTTTGGGCATTATGGACAAGCCGGATGTTGAGTCGATTGACGGCCTCAGCCCGGCGATTTCGATTGACCAAAAATCCACCAGCCGCAATCCCCGCTCGACGGTCGCAACAGTGACGGAAATTTATGATTATATGCGACTTTTGTTTGCGCGCATTGGGGTGCCGCATTGTCCTATCTGCGGCAAAGAAGTCTCGCGTCGCACGCCGCAGGCGATTATCGATGAAATCATGAAGATCGAGGCTGGGACGCGACTGATGATCTTGGCACCAATTATTAAAGATAAAAAAGGTGAATTTGCGCATATTCCCGAGCAATATCGTCGGCTTGGGTTCGCCCGTGCCCGCGTGGACGGCGTAGTGTACGCGCTCGATGAATTTCCTGATTTGCAAAAGAGCTACAAGCATACTATTGAAATTGTAGTGGATCGTATCGCGATGGCGGGTGATATGCTGGGCCGCGTGACCCAATCGGTCGAACAGGCGCTGGATGTTGCCGATGGCGTCGTCGAGCTGTTGCATGCTGATAGCGGCGAACTCACTACGTACAGTCAGCGCTATGCTTGTATCGACCATCCAAACGAAGAGATTCCCGAGCTTGAACCGCGCCTCTTTAGCTTTAACGCACCCCAAGGTGCGTGTCCGGTATGTACGGGGCTTGGGAGTAGGCTTGAAGTCGATCCTGATCTGGTATTTAACCCAAACCTCACTATAGCCGAAGGTGCTATCCGTCCATACAACCGCGTCAATAGTGATGCATGGTATATGAAACGACTTTCACGGGTGGCTGATGAGCATGGATTTAGCTTGCAGGTACCGGTTAAGCAGTTGAAAAAAGAAGATCTTGACAAGGTGCTGTATGGTACGGGCAATCAAACATATCGCGTTGAGATTGGTGGTGGGCGTCATTACGAGTCAACGTATGAGGGGGTTATTCCAAACCTTGAGCGTCGTCATAAAGAGACTGACAGTGAATTTATGCGAAAAGACATTGAGCGATTTATGCGTGAACGTAAATGTCATGCGTGTAATGGCGCTCGTTTGAAGCCGGTAGTACTGGCGGTGACAGTCCATGGCCTGAATATCATGGATATCTGTAGTCTTGGCGTAGACGCCGCACTCGACCTTTTCAAGAACTCTTTGAAGCTTGATGATAACGAACTATTTATTGCGCGGCAAATTATGAAAGAGATTACCGAGCGTCTGGGCTTTATGAGTAACGTTGGGTTGAACTACCTCGAGCTTGCCCGAGCGGCAAACACGCTTTCTGGTGGTGAAGCCCAGCGCATCCGCCTGGCTACGCAGATTGGCTCCGGACTTCAGGGTGTGCTGTATGTACTCGATGAGCCTTCGATTGGCCTCCATCAACGTGATAACGACCGTCTGATTGCAACGCTGAAGCGTCTTCGTGATCTTGGCAATACCGTGTTGGTGGTAGAGCACGACGAAGACACCATTCGTGAGGCGGATTATTTGCTAGATATTGGGCCTGGTGCTGGCGTAGCTGGCGGCGAAGTGGTGGCTGCCGGTACACCCGAGGAAGTGGCGAAAAATGAAAAGAGCATTACTGGTCGTTACTTGTCGGGCCTTGAGAAAATCGATGTACCAAAAAAGCGTCGAACGATTGTAAAAGATCGTCAGCTTATAGTGCGTGGTGCTAGTGAAAATAACCTGAAAAACATAGATGTTTCTTTTCCGCTTGGCGTCATGACGGTGGTGAGTGGTGTGAGCGGCAGTGGGAAATCGACGCTTGTAAATGATATTCTTGCTAAAGAACTTTCCGCCAGGTTGCATCGTTCACAGGTAGTACCTGGTGCACATGAAAATATCGAGGGAATCAACTATCTTGATAAAGCAATTGTCATTGACCAGTCAGCAATTGGCCGCACTCCACGCTCTAACCCTGCTACATATACGGGAGTATTTACTCCTATCCGCGAACTATTTGCAGGGACACCAGAATCGAATATCCGTGGGTACAAAGCGGGGCGATTTAGCTTTAATGTTAAGGGTGGTCGTTGTGAAAATTGTCAAGGTGATGGTGTCATTAAAATTGAAATGCACTTCTTGCCAGATGTGTATGTGACTTGTGACGAGTGTAAAGGTAAACGTTATAACCGCGAAGCGCTCGAAATTAAATACAAGAACGCGACCATTAGCGACGTGCTTGAAATGACGGTTGAGCAAGCGGCGAAATTCTTTGAAAATGTGCCATCAATTGCGCGTAAACTCAATACGTTGGTTGAAGTTGGGCTTGGCTATATTCGATTAGGTCAGCCCGCGACTACCTTTAGTGGCGGTGAAGCTCAGCGTATCAAACTAGCGTCGGAGCTTTCACGCCGTGCAACGGGCAAAACGCTCTATATTCTTGATGAACCAACAACTGGACTACATAGTGCTGACGTAAAGCGCCTATTGGCAATTTTGCAAAAATTGGTTGAGGGCGGCAATAGCATGGTGATTATTGAGCATAACCTCGATGTCGTAAAGTCGGCTGACCACGTGATAGATATGGGACCAGAAGGTGGCCTTGGTGGTGGTATGGTTGTGGCTGTCGGTACGCCCGAGGATATCACTAAAGTAGACGTATCGTTCACTGGTAAGTATCTAAAGCAGCTTATCAAATAAACGTATGCAAACGGACGAGCTAAATCGGCGTTTGGTACATAACTATATCGGGCAGCTTAGCAATCGCGACGTGCCACATAGACGCATACTCCTTAGCTTTTGTGGCGTGCCTGGAAGTGGCAAAACGACACTGGCAAAAATGTTAACGCGCGACCTGCGGGCGCAATACATCCGACATGATGACATTCGTGCCATGATACGATATGAGGGGTATGAGCCAAGTAAGATGAGCATGGGGCCTATTAGCACGATTGTGGCGAATACAATTTTGGCTAACGATGCCAATAAGTTCATTATTATAGACGCTGGTCAGGACAGGCAATGGGAGAGATTTTTTGCCCACGCTAAAGAATGGAAGGCGCAGCCAATCATCATACGTTTGAATGTATCGAAAGAACTGTTGCAAGAACGTCTATCGCGTCGTGATAGTAAAACAACGAATCATCGGCGAAACCTTGAGTTATTTATAGAACAATTTGAAAACTGTAAGAAGCATGTTGTGGCGGATATAGAACTTGTAGCTGACTATAACTATGACGAAGTGCTTGCGCGGGTTAAAGAGTTGGTTTCTTGATATTTCGCTGGAAAATAAAGTCAATCACAATGACGACAGCTAAAATCATGAAGGCAAGGCCAATTGAAGCACTAACATCGGTAACCCAATGATAGCCAAGGTAAAGACGACTTGCGGCAATGGCACCCACGCCGATGATTGTCATAAAAAGTAAGCCGATAAGGCGCCCAAATCCTGGAGCGCGTGAATAGAGTAAGTAACTTAGTACAAATAGACAAACAGCAATGCCGATAGTGTGACCAGATGGAAAAGAATAATCAGTTTCAAACGGCTGCAGCATCAAGGCAGTTGGTGGACGACCACGCTCAATGATATTTTTGACGACGGTACTAACAATAAATGATGCACCCATGGCGCCAATAAGGAGCGCTGGTCGCCAAATTTCTTTTTTGTAAAGGCCCCATAACACCGCTCCAACGCCAATAGTACCCGCGAATCCAACGGGTGTTGCTACGTTGGTAATAAATTGCATGATCGCGGTCAATGTAGGGGTTCGGTGCGCGACCATCCAGTCGAGTACTGGCTGATCAAAACGTGTCAGATAGGCATTGTTTTTAACGCTAAAGTATAGTGCGCCAAAAATCACAATTCCAAGTAGAAAGAAGAAAAGCGCATTAAGGAGCTGTTCTTTAGTAAGTGCTATGCCGGATTTCTTATCGTCGATAGTAAGAGACATAATTATTTCTTTCCAAACAATACCTTGAATTGTCGTTTAGTGCCATTCCACATGAGTGCGCGTTGTTTTTTGTTCCTAAGGATATGGATGAGCGGTGGCAGAATGGAGAGGATCAGGATAAGAAATACGATAGGAAGTAAGATGGTGTCGACATCAATACCTGCGCGGTGAAGCAATGCTCCAATGTAAAAACCAGCATAAGTAATGCCGGCCGCCCAAAGCAGGGCGCCAATGATGTTATAGATAACAAATAGACGATAGCGCATGTTGCCAACCCCGGCAACAATTGGGGCAAATGTGCGCGCTACTGGGATAAATCGAGCCAAGACGACTGCTATGCCGCCGTACTTTTTGTAAAACGCCTCTGCCTTCAGGACGTTTTCTTGGCGGAATAATCGTGAATTTGGTCGATTGAAGATACGCCGACCAACGCGTTGTCCGAACAGATATCCTATGCTGTCGCCTAAAATGGCCGCAATGAACACAACGAGGACAAAGATATGGATATCGATGTTTAATTTCCCTGCGAAAACCAGAAACCCTGCGGTAAAAAGGATGCTATCACCAGGAAGAAAGAAGCCAATAAGTAGACCTGACTCAGCAAAAATAATCGCCGCTATCACGAGAACGACAATCCACGGGCCAGTACTAGCCACAAAGTGAGTAAGGTCAAAACCAGGAATCATAACTGTTCTATTTTAGCATGCAGCGTGAAAATGCTATAATAGAAAAGTACCTAACAGGAGGACTATGAACGAAATTTCACTGAAACTTGACGGACGAAGTCTGCTCGGCAAAAAGGTAACAACGTTGCGCCGAGGTGGCATGGTTCCTAGTGTTGTGTATGGTGGGAAAAGTGATCCCATAGCAACGCAGTCGCCATTTGTAGAAACGACCAAAGTGGTGCACTCTGCCGGAAAGCACACGCCGGTACATCTTACGATTGATGGTAAGAAAAAACTTGCAATTATTAAATCTATTGACATTGATCCGGTTAAGCATGCGCTGCGCCATGTTGCGTTTCATACCATTAAACAAAATGAAACGATCACAACCGAAGTTCCGATTGTTCTTATAGGAAGCGGGGAAAGCGAAGCTGAAAGGGCTGGCCTGGTGATCTTGCAGGCACTTGAAAAAGCAGAAATTAAAGCGCGTCCAGCCGATTTACCTGAAGCACTCGAAGTTTCAATCGCTGCTCTTGCTTCAACAGACGATAAAATTACACTTGCTGATATTACATTGCCTGAAGGTGTTGAATTTGCCGATGCGGAACAAGACCAGGACCTGGTTGTTGCCAATGTATACGAACCAAGTGCACTCCAGGCGGCCAACGAGGCGGCTGGTGGTGATGCTGAATTGACAACCGATGTTCCAGTAGAGGGCGATATGCCACAAGATATTCAAGCTGAAGAAGCGAAACCGAGCGGTAAAGCCTAGGCAGTCGAACGTTGACGCTAATGAATAACATATAGCAATATTAAAATAAGCAGCTAAATTACCTCGAAAAGAGAGAATTTAGCTGCTTTTGCGCTAACTGGAAAAAATAGGGAGTCTATTTTTGGTTATACAATCTTTGAAGTTCTTTGCCATGTATCCAACATTGAATGAGTAAGTGTGTTGCTGCAGTCTGAGATGGTCCTGATATGTTTTCGAAGTCTGCTTCGTAAGAAGTTCTTTCCCATATCTCTTGAAGTGTCTTACCTTCGTGTAACTCGAGCTGCATCATTCGCGTCCAACGCTCTGCATACGAGAGAATGTCTGTATTGTAGATACCGTTATTGTGTGCGGCATTGGCGGCACTCCAAATTGAAACGTTAGATAGCTTCATCGTCGGAGCATCCTTTATGCGAGCCTCAACAAGCTGTCTCACTTGCCTCAGCTTGTCAACTTCTTGTTCTCGTTGCTTTCGATTTTTTTCTCCAATACGGGCATCATTCTCCTGTTCTCGCTTACTTAATATAGGATTAGGCGTGGGCCCTACGGTCTTCTCAGTATATCCGTTAAGTGCTCGCTGCAAATCACGCAAGATAAGTGTAGGCTCTGAATCTGACGTCACATTTACGGTGATGTCTTGAAGTTCAAAGCTAATCTCGTGTTTTTCACGAGTGGCAAGTTGAATTGCCTCATCGATGACATCTGTGAGATTAGAACCTATCTTTGGAATAAAAACGCCGTTCTTGCGAAAGAAATTACTGCGCGGCATAGTCGACATCCTTATTTGATGAGATACGAGGAGTCTCGTTGTTAATGTGCCTCAAAAAATGCATTACCTCTGCTAGGCGTATATAGTATAGCATTAACGAATAGTGCTTATTGTATGACTACTATTCTTCGAGGAATCCACCAGATTGATGTGCCCAAAGCTTGGCGTACGTACCTTTTTGTTTAAGTAACTTCGCGTGTGGAGCGTCTTCGACGACTTTGCCTTTATCGAGTACGACAATACGATCGAGGTGGGCAATGGTACTAAGCCGATGAGCAACAACGATGGCCGTGCGGCCTTTCATAAGTTTTTCGAGCGCATCCTGAATAAGCTTCTCGCTTTCGCTATCGAGTGCTGACGTGGCTTCGTCCAGTACCAAAATGGGGGCATCTTTTAGAATAGCCCGAGCAATCGCAATACGTTGTCGTTGACCGCCGCTGAGCTTAATGCCACGTTCGCCCACGATAGTACTAAGGCCCTCGGGCAGTGTGTCGACAAAATCGCGTGCGTTGGCCTGCGTGACTGCAGCCCATATTTCTTCATCGGTAGCGTCCGGTTTTCCGTAGGCGATATTGTCTCGCAAGCTACGGTGAAAAAGATACGGTTCCTGGGGGACGTAGGCGATATTCGATCGCAGGCTGTCTTGCGTCACCTGAGAAATATCCTGACTATCAATAGTGATACTACCACTGGTGATATCAGCAAAGCGAAGGACGAGCTTAGTGAGAGTAGTTTTGCCGCCACCGCTGTGACCAGCAAGACCAATGCGTTCACCAGGTTTTATCGCGAGTGATAAATTGTGAATAACGGGTGTATCAGAACTATCTTTATAAGAAAATGTTACGTTTTTAAACTCAATAGCGCCTTTTTTGACGATAAGCGTCTTGGCATGAGGCACATCTTCGACTTCTGGCGTTTCCTCAAGAATATCAGTGATATTTGCAGCGTCAAGAAAAGCTTGTTCGGTACCGCGAATGATTGGTGTGATATCGAATAGCGAGCTTGTCAGACGACCCAAGTAGGTAACGGCAAATACCAAGGCGGCAATAGAGATCAAACCGGTCGTACCTAGCCAAATACAGACTCCCATGGTAATAACTTGAAACACAAAAAGTGAAGCTTGGCGATAGAGTGACTCGCGGTGCAGTACAACAATCTCATGACTGGCGACGGCTTCGATTTCTCTGCGATCTTTTACGACTCGTTCAATCTCGCTAGGGCCGGCTGCAAAATAACGCACGATTTGTTGATTTCCTAAAATGTCTGCAACGGTGCCGTTAAGCTTGGCGGTGAGTACCTTGCGCTCATGGCGAAGCGGTCCGCGACGCATAGAGCTAACGAAGCTGCGCCAGATGATAAGAATGGTAACGAGCCCAAGTGGCAAAAGCAATATTGGCGACATGATGCCAATGATAATGAGGCTCGCAAGAAAGTTCACCAAAATGCCGCTAGCATTCATAAACATAATGTCAAGAAACGTCAAAATGGAGCCGCTAAATGTATTGACATCGCCTGCTAGTGAGCCGACTTTTCGATTGGCAAAAAATTGATCGCTATGTTGCATGAGGGCCTTAATGGCACGTTCGGTAAGCGTTGTTCGCATGTGCTCTTCGTGATCGAATAGTTTCTGAAAGCCTATTTTGGCTGATAAAAGCGACAAGAGCGAAACAATAACGGTCGCACCGAGTAATACTACTGAACTCTGCCACTCCTTTGGGTGCGTTATAAGTTGCTGGACGATAAAGCTAAAAAGAAGTGGTAGAATGACGACATAGAGTAAGCGGTTAAGTGGAATAAGAATAGCATATTGCCATACGGTACGCTTATTTTTTGCCATTTCAAAGCGATAAATTGCCAGTGTCTTTTTAGCCGTTTCTGTACTTGTACGTGAAAATAGTTTTGCCATTATTCCTCCATGAATCCGCCGGATTGGTGTGCCCAAAGACTGGCATACATACCGTGTTTTTTCAGTAATGCTTGGTGAGTACCGTCTTCGAGGATCGCACCGTCTTCGAGAACGATAATTCGATCCATTTTTTGAATGGTAGAAAGTCGGTGTGCGATGACAATGCTCGTACGATCTTTCATAAGCTCATCAAGCGATGACTGAATAAGCTTTTCGCTCTCACTATCGAGTGCACTTGTTGCTTCGTCAAGGATGAGTATTGGGGCATCCTTTAAAATAGCTCGTGCAATCGCAATACGTTGGCGCTGACCACCGCTGAGCTTAATGCCGCGCTCACCTACTAATGTATCGAATCCATTCGGCAGCTTTTCGATAAATTCCAATGCATGAGCCTTTTTGGCAGCTTTTTTTACCGCTGCCTCACTTGCGTCTGGATTGCCATAAGCAATATTTTCATACAGGCTACGGTGAAAAAGCAATGGTTCTTGTGGCACGTAGGCAGTGGCGCGACGAAGTGATTTTTGGGTAACATTTGCAACGTTCTGACCATCAATGAAAATACTTCCATCATCAACGTCGACGAAGCGAAGAAGTAGCTTGGTGAGCGTTGTCTTGCCCGAACCAGAACGGCCAACTAAGCCTATGCGCTGGCCACTTTTAATGTGAAGTGAAAAGTCTTTAAAGAGCGCGTCATTATCACCAATGTGGGTAAATTTTACGTGATTAAAGTCGATAGTGCCCTGGGTAACGTTAAGTTGATCCGCTGAATGATCAACGATAGTCGGAGATGTTTCTAAAATTTCTGTCATATCGTGCGCATCGCCCATGACACGGTTGTAGTTACGCATGATATTATTCATTTCCCAAAGCTGGCGGGCTACGGTAAAGGTGTACGTGACGCTTAAGTAAACGGTACCTATCGATATAAAATGCTGCTCAGAGGCCCAAATTGCCATTACCAAAGCTGCAATATTGAGAAATGCGATTATTGATGAATAACCAGTACTAACCCCTAGAAAACCACGCATAGAAGCAAGACTTTTTGCTCGCCACGTATTCGTTTTTTCGAGTAGCGTTGAAAGTTCTTCTGATTCACTAGCGTGCGCCTTAATGGTCATAATATTCGTAATAGCATCGGCAATGTGTGCGTTTGTTGCGGTACTCGCCTGCGCTTCTTCTTTATTGCGAACAGCCAAGTGCTTCGATCCGATAAGCACTGCCACGGCAAAAATAATAGACAATACTAGTAAAATAAACGCGTACTGCCAGAAAATAAACGCCAAAATAATTACCGCTGCAATAACGCTCGACGCGGTTGGGATCAACTGAAAAAGGATAGTATCCCAAAAACGCTCAAATGCATTGATAAGTTTGGTAGTTTGCGAAACAAGTGCGCCACCAAAGCGGTCTGAGTGAAAAGAAAGACTTTGTGCGGCAAGATGAGAAAAAATGCGTTTATATAAATCACGTTCGGTCGCCGTTTCCATCGTCCACGTTAAGAAAAGATTGAGACGCCATGCAATAATCTGCCCGTAAATTTGCGTTAAGGCATACAAAATAATAAGCGGTAACGACGCGGCAAGCGTTAGCGAGCCATGCTGAAGGCTATTTAGTAGTTGAGAGATAATATAGGGTCCTAAATAAGCACTTACTGTAGCAGCTATAGCTGATCCTACAATAGCCATGCTGGTACGAACTGGATATTTCATGGCACTTTTCCAGAACAGTGCAATAATCTGTTTTTGCATAAACATCCTTATTTATAAAGTAAATTAGTTTTTGTATCGTAAGTGGTTCGGCACGTCCGAACGTAGACGAGTAGAGGATTACGCTAAGGTAATCATAATTATTTCAGTATAGCAGCGGTTTTTTACGTATGCAAGGTATAATAAGAATAATGAAGCAATCATTAAAAAAGAAATTCTCTTGGTTTAATACTATATATGATGTCGGTATCATTATTAAAGGTCTCGATGGACTGGCTGAACTTGTAGCCGGTATCTCGCTTCTTATTTCGCCTGGCTTAGTACACACAGTGCTTTCTGGTGTTGCGGGTAATGCTATGAATGGGCATCATGGTCACACGTTTCGTTTGGTGGGTGAATATGTAGGGCGGCTGGATACCCAGCTGGCAGCAAGTGGTCTTGTTTTTTTGATTATCTTTCTTATCTCGCATGGTGTCGTAAAGGTAGTATTAGTCGGTTGCTTGCTCAAAAAGATCATAAGAGCCTATCCGTATGCGCTGGTGGTTCTTGGCGCTTTTCTTGTTTATCAAGTATACGTATTTATTCGCGAACCAAGTATTGGTATGGCGCTCTTCAGTATTCTTGATGCGGCGATTATTGGCCTCGTGTGGCGTGAATACAAGATGCTTTTAGCTGAAAAAGTGATATAATAACTCTCGATGCAAAAAATATTGCTTTACTACAAATTTACGCCCATCAGTGATCCTTTCACTATGAAATTATGGCAAAAGACGCTGTGTGACAGCTTGAATTTACGTGGAAGAATCCTTATTTCAAAACACGGATTAAACGGTACGGTTGGTGGTGACATTGAAGATTTGAAAGCCTACATTAAAGCTACGAAGGAATTCGAAGGTTTTAAGGGTACTGTCTTTAAATGGAGTGAAGGCGGCCGCGAAGACTTTCCGCGTATGAGTGTGAAAGTAAAAGATGAAATTGTTGCTTTTGATGCAGCTGATGAGCTAAGGGTAGACGAACGAGGAGTCGTTGGTGGTGGGATACATTTAAAACCGAAGGAAGTGAATAAATTAGTTGAAGAACGTGGTGATGATGTAGTGTTTTTTGATGGTCGTAACGCGTTCGAAGCGAAGATTGGTAAATTTAAAAACGCGGTTGTGCCCGATACGCGCACAAGTCGTGATTTTATAAAAGAGCTAGAAAGCGGCAAGTACGATGCCATTAAAGACAAGCCAGTTATCACCTATTGTACCGGCGGCATTCGCTGCGAAATTCTCTCGAGTCTCATGAAAAATCGCGGATTTAAAGAGGTCTATCAAATTGATGGCGGGATTGTAAAATACGGTAAGACCTACGGTGATGATGGGTTGTGGGAAGGTAGTCTGCACGTATTTGACGACCGTATGAAAGTTGATTTTAGCGATCATACGGCTATCGTTGGTAAGTGTACGCACTGCGAAGGATCGACCAATAATTATGAAAATTGTGCCTTTGCCAATTGTAATGATCTTGTACTTATTTGCCTACATTGCAAGCAAAACCCCGATCTTTTATTTCATACCGATACGTGTCGTGAAAATGCAAAAGTGAGCGCCTAAACGCTCACTTTTATTGAAAAGCTTTATTTTAATGGCCCATTTCAGCTTTGAAACGTCGAGGGAGTAGGAAGCTAAGTGCAAACAAAAATGCGATGATCGTTGAGACATACATAGTAGCGGTACTAAATCCGTAGAGGAAGTTACGAGCATTGGCTTGCTTTGTAGCCGTCTCTAGAGTCGTGGCTATCGCCTGAGAGGTTGCATCTTTTGCATTGCCACCCATGAGTTTCTTACAGCTGTCCGGCACTACTGAACTATCTTTTTGACTACTGCGATCGACAAAACAAGTTCTGGTGCTATCAATGATTTGTTGTTGCGCTTCCGCAGGAACGTGTGCGCCAGTGAGCTGTGACGTAATAGATGTTGCAATACTGTCAAAACTGGTGGTTGCGTGTGTCGAAAGTTGACCGAAAAATAGTACGCCGATAACAGCGATGCCAATAGCTCCCCCGAGCTGTTGAACTGCACTAAGGGTTCCCGATGCTGAGCCGGCATGACGCGGATCAACCTTGCTGAGTGTCACGGCAAATAATGGCCCCATTACCATACCCATACCAGTTCCAATGATAAAGAGGCTAGGAATAAACTCCCATGGTGATGTGTCGGCGCCGCTAAGGTGAAGCGTAAAAGCAATGATACCAAAGCCACTTCCAAGAATAACCGTTCCGAGTGTCATTGCGTAACGACCGAGTTTTGGCACTAATTTACCAGAAAGATAGGCAATACTAAAGCTAATGCCTACGGCAGTTGGAATGCCGGTTAAGGCTGCCTCAATTACGCTGTAGCCGAGGCCAATTTGCAGCAGCAACGTAAAAGTAAAGAAGAAGCCAAGCATGATCATCTCGAAGGCGATATTAGTAATGAGCCCGATAACGAATGGCCGCTGCTTAAACAAACTGGGCAAAACAAGCGGTGAGCCGTCGGTGTCAGCTTTACGTTTTTGCCACCAAGCAAATAGCGCAAAAATAGGAACTGAAACCGCCATCATTATATCGCCCCAAATTGGCCAGTCGAGGTCGCGGCCTTCGATAAGTGGAAAAATAAGAAGACTCAATGCGACAATAATCAAGCCAGTACCGAAGATGTCTAGCTTAAGTGGATGCGGTGATTTTCCATCTGGCAATGCGCGAGTGGCGGCAACAAAGGCAAAGATACCCACAGGTACGTTGATGAGGAAAATTGGACGCCAATCGAGGTTGAAAATATTGGCTTGGATAAGGAATCCACCAAGAATTGGGCCAAGTGATGCTGCAAGGCCACCAAGTGCGCCAAACAAACCCATTACCCCATTACGTTCATCGGGTTTATACATTACCTGCATAAGCGACATTACTTGTGGTACCATCAGGGCTGCCATGGCACCTTGAAGTAAACGCGCTCCAATGAGCACCTCGGCGTTCCAGGCGAGCCCGCTGAGTAGTGATGCGATAGTGAAGCCGGCGACACCGGTAAGGAAGAGCTTTTTATAGCCAAATACGTCGCCCATACGGCCGCCTGTAATAAGCAGGACGGCAAATGCGAGAGCATACCCGGCTGCGAGCCACTGAATAGTGGCATAACTGGCGCCAAGATTTGCTTGAATGGATGGTACGGCGATGTTAACGATGGTGTTATCGAGAAGATCCATCACAAACGCGAGGGCGACAACTACTAAGGCAATAGTACGCTGGCGGCTTGTAAATTGGCTCGCATGGTGCTGAGCAGAGTCAGCCGGGTGGCCACTTGACATAGTATCTATCTCCTACCTATACTGTATATAGTTTAGTAATTAATTATCTTAGATTGTAAGGTAATTATACATTGGAGTCAATAATGAAATCAAGAAAGGCCGTTATTGAAGCATTGAATGATGCCATCCAGGAAACTGGTACGTTGACAGTGCTTCATACGAATGTGATTGCCTCAAAAATTGGATTGAGCGCAACGGAATTTGAGACGCTTGATATCATTAGGCGCCATCAACCTATAACAGCTGGCGAGCTTGCCACTTATTGTGGCTTGACAACAGGTGGGATGACGGGTATCGTCGATAGGCTTGAAGCTGCGGGCTTTGTAAAACGGGTACGCGACCACAAAGATCGCCGCCGGGTATTTATTGAGCCGGTGTCTAAAAGTGCGGCTGAGAGAAGAGTCTGGAAACTATATCGGCCCATGGATAAAGCTTTTCATGAAACGGTGAGTGGTTATGGCGAAGAGGAATTGCAATGCTTTGTTCGTTTTTGTGAAACGATGAACGGACATGTTAAAGAAATTATCAGCAAACTTCGGAATAACTAGGTTACTCGGTAATAATGTCGCGTTTTGAAAACGCAAAGACACCTAGAGCTGCAAGTGTGATGCCGAGTACACTAAGCCATAAAAAAGTATGCCAATCCGGACTCTTCGATGGTGATGTAGCGATGTAATGAAACAACGAACTTTTGGTAAGCCGATCGTCTAAAGTAACCACTGATCCTAGAAGGTCGATCACAAACGACCAAATGATAATAACGTACATGCCGGCGGTTGCAATGCGTGGCCATAAACCGTAAAGCAGCGTACCAACTCCAAATGTAAAAATGATAGTTCCACCAAGTGTTAGTCCGACAAGTAAGAAATTACCAAGGTCAAATGTAATGTGCTGCGCATTAGCTGAAAGCCATGCGGCCAAACTGCAAAGCAAAGCAATAACGCATATTGTTACAACGACTATGGCAAAACGTGAAATCAACCAGCTCGTACGACGGATTGGATGTGTGAGAAGTGTATCGAGGTAATTTTTGGTTTCTTCGGAGCAAATTGCGCCAAGGCTGACCGTCGCCATAACGAGGAGTATCATAACTGTAAATACCATGCCGCTTCCAATAAATGCTATCTTGAGGTCATGCGCGCTACCAAGCCGGGAAACGATAGTACTCAAACTGGTCGAGCTTGTGAGGGCGTCCGTCGCAACACTTGTAAGCGAAGCGATAACTACCGTTATAACCAGTGCCGCTAACGTCCAGCCTAAAAAGACAATCCAATTTTCGCGGACGGCAAATTGCGTGGCATTTCGAAGTAAATTGAAGTGTGAGCGAACCGTGTCACGTGTTTTAATAATTCCTTCACCTATGTCGCGTTTTGTGGCAATGATAATGCCGAGAAGGACAAGTGGCAATACAAGAAGGAACGGCCACAACCATCCATAGCGCGGATCGATCACAGGACTGAGCTGGTCGGCCCAGCCGAATGGCGTGAAGTTTTTTAACCAGTAAAGATGAGGGGCAGTATTGCCAATAGACCTAAGCGCGAATAAAACGATTGTAACTCCCAGACACCAAAAAAGAACGCGCCGCCTACTTGAAAAAAACTGACAAGTAGCAACGCTTAGTCCGCATGCCATAATGCCAGGTAAAAATGTGGCTGCAGCAACAAGCGCGCAGTGTGAAAATGAAAGGGAGATGTCCTGCGAAAGTCGAACGGTACAAATAATTGCCGCTGTGATTAAAAATGCGATCAAGATTGATCCACTAAATCCGAGTAGTAGATTGATTGTCGTATTGAGACGAGTTGTCGCTCCGGCACAGATCAGTTCCAGCTTGCCATCCTCTTCCTGGCCGCGAAGTAATTTTGTCGTCACTACTATGCCCCATACGGCAATAATAACCCCAAGAATCGGACTCGTGCGATATACCATATAGCCGGCAGGAGATTCAATATTCTTGGCTTCGCCATAAATAACACCCAGTCCGGGGGCGGCTTCGAGCGACGCAGCAAAATGTTCGCGGTCACTTTTAGTGGGAAAAGTGGCTTGGTAGGCAAATGCTTGCATAATGGCCATGCCACCGGCAAGTATACCAATGAGAACGGCACCTTTTATAGTTTGCCTAAAGCTAAACCAACGCAGAGCACCTGCGGGCGAATGTGTACGCTTCACGCTTTTTCTCCATCATCGTATAGTGCCAGGAAAAGCTCCTCAAGTGACGGCTTATGGCTAATAAATGCCACTGGCTTGGCTTTCGCAATTAGTAGCAAGAGCTCGTCAACCGGACCATTAATGTTGCAATGAAGGTGATTGTTGATAATTTTGACGTCTGACACATTTTTAAGTTTTGAAGGGTCGGGCGGCGTGGTATGAAAGGTTGCTTCAACGGTAAGGGCGGATAGGTGACGAAGTTCGTCGAGCGTGCCGACTTCTACCAGTTTGCCGCTTCGCAAAACGGCTACCCGGTCGCAGAGCGCTTCAACTTCTTCGAGCATATGGGACGACAAAAATACCGTTTGGCCATTTTGCTTGGCTTTCATCACTTCATCGCGGAAGACCTTGGCCATCACTGGATCAAGTCCACTTGTAGGTTCGTCAAAAATGAGCAAGTCGGCTCGGGTTGCCAACGCTGCAATGAGTACGATTTTTTGACGATTGCCCTTTGAGTAGTTACGTATTTTTTTATTTGGATCGAAAGCAAATTTTTGTAGCAGCTCTTTTTGGTATGCTTCGTCAACCGACCCGTGGATATTCGCGAGAAAGCGAAGCGTCTCAGCCCCGGTAAGATTTGGCCATAAATTAGTTTCGCCCGGTACGTAGGCGACACGTTTGTGAATATTCGCTGCCTGTTTCGTGGCACTTTCGCCAAAAATGAGAACCGAACCCGAAGTTGGCTTAATGAGTCCTAAAAGCAATCGAATCGTCGTTGTTTTGCCGGCACCGTTTGGTCCTAGATAACCGAGTATTTCGCCTTTTTGTACCGTAATATCTAACTGGTCGAGCGCGGTCATGTGGCCGTACTGTTTACTCAGCCCTTTGGTTTTAATGATTATTTCCATAGTTATTCCTACTTAGCTTCTTATGCTTATTGTAGCGCATATGAAACGTGCCACTTATAAAAATGAAGCCCCGAACCAATGCGATTCGGGGCAACGTACATCACTCAAAACTGACGAGTGGGTCGTGCAATATATACGACTATTTTGCCATCTCTACGACAAAAGACGATGTCGCAGAGGCCAAACTCACTGTCTTTGTAGAGCACCACACTTGCTCTACCGGCTAGAATGCTAAAACGTGCATCTCGAGCACTCTTTCTGAAAGCGCGATCCTCGAACGCCTCCCCGAGCCTTTCGAGGAAGGCTTCCCGGGCTTCTCGCCAGCCTTTTTTATGTAGTCTACGAATGAGTATTGCCGGTCGCGGAACGAATATGACTTCAGTCACAGCGTCTCCTCTCAATGTATACGTATGTTATGTTTATATAATCAATAAGATCATTTTGCAAGGTATAGTCTCCGTGATACACTTCACGCTATACTAAATGAGTGAATAAATTACTTGAAGCCAAGCTGAAAACGCTCCCTCGCAGTCCGGGGGTGTATTTTCATAAGGCTGAAAGCGGCGAAATTATTTATGTAGGCAAGGCCGCTGTCTTGAAAAACCGTGTGCGGCAGTATTTTCAAAGTGTGCGCGATATGGATATAAAAACCCGTGCGCTAGTGGCGGAAATTTACGATACTGAGTGGGTAGAGACTGAAAGTGAAATTGACGCATTGTTCTTGGAGAGCGAAATGGTCAAGCGCTATATGCCGCGCTATAACATTTTGCTACGCGACGATAAATCGCAAACGTACATCCGTATTGATATGAAAAGCGACTGGCCATATGTAAGTTTTACGCGTAACCCAGCAGATGACGATGCGACCTATTTCGGACCTTACTATAATGGCTACGCGCTTAAAAAAGCATTGCGGTACCTTCGTAAAACCTTTCCTTATTACACCAGGCCGCCAAAGCCGGGTGTGCGGCCCGATCTGGATGCGCACCTGGGTCTCGCGCCAATCCATATGACGAGTGAGCAGTACCACACTGAGCTTCGAAAACTCATCAGCTACATAAAAGGCAATCGCGTGCAACTGGTGCGCGAACTTGAACGTGACATGAAGGCAGCGGCGGGTTTGCATGACTTTGAAAAAGCAGCCATATTGAGGAACCGCCTGCAAAACCTAAAAGAATTGCAACGCCGCATCATGTTTGGTGACAAAGAATTTCTGGACATCAGTAAGGATAGAGCGCTAGGTGATCTTAAGGCTATTCTTGGTTTAAAGAAAATCCCGGCGCGGATTGAAGGCTACGATATTTCGCACATGAGCGGTACAAATGTAGTGGCAAGCATGGTGGTATTTACGAATGGCGTGAGCGACCGGGCAAATTACCGTAAATTTAAGGCTCGCATTGAACAAAATGACGATTACTACAATATGTATGAGACGTTGCTACGCCGTATGAGTGAAAAAAATATAAAAGCTTGGGGCACGCCCGATCTCATATTGATAGATGGTGGCAAAGGTCAGCTGGATGCGGCGCTCAAGGCGCTTGAAGAACGTGGTCTCGCTATTCCTATCATAAGTATTGCTAAGCGTGAAGAGGAGATAATTGTACATGCGACGCGCTCGAACGTCGATGTCGGGCAGTTGCGGACGCTGATGCGTGAACCCGACGATGGGGTATTCGTCGAGACATCGGGCGCGTACTTTATCGTGAACCTGCATGCTGGGCAGCGCAATGCGTCGTCGCACTCAAAAAATCTGCGCGGTGCGTCGATCATTGCCAGGTATTCAGATGTTACTAAACTATTCCAGCGTATTCGTGACGAGTCACATCGCTTTGCTGTCAGCTATCATACGGTGCTAAAACGCGCCAAACAAACAGCGAGCAGCCTGGAAGAAATTCCTGGCATTGGCCCGACGACGCGAAAAAAACTCATTCGTACGTTTGGAAGTCTACGTGCTGTTCAGTTGACGAGTAAAGAACAGCTAGTTGCCGCTGTTGGCCCAGCTAAAGCTGAGCTTTTGGTGCGCTATTTGCTGCCATTAAACTAGCCTGCTATAGTTAACCGTAAGGGGTATAAATATGGTACGATCATTCGTTAAAAAAGGCTTTACTATCGTTGAAGTTCTCATCGTTATTACGGTGATCGGCGTGTTGGCGTCTATCGTTTTACTCACCTTTCCTGGCTATCAAAAACAGGGTAATGACACGCAGCGAAAAAGTGATCTTTCGCAAATTGCCGCAGCTCTTAGTGCCTATGCACAGCAAAAGAATACGACAGTGGGTCTGGGAAGTGGCTGTGGCTTGAACGGTAATGGCAATGGGTGGCTAAATGCGGCTACTTCTGATATTTCCACATACCCACGAGCAATCACTGCATGCTTGCAGGATGCAAAAGTACTTGGCACCGGCACGTTTATTGATCCATCTGGCTGTACTTGGGCAAGTGGGACGACCAAGTGTGGTAGCAGCGGTGGTGTGGCTCAGGCCTACATGAAAGCGACATGCACAAAGAGTGGGGCGGCGGTTACCTATTTGTTTGCTCACCTCGAAAATGCAGCTCGTCAGGATGCGACGATTGACGCTTTGTGCGACAGCGGAAGCGTAAGTGACTTTACTTCAACGTCGCAAAAATGGGGGACAAATTACGCTATGAATTATTACGTGATGGTTCGCTAGGCAAATGGCAAAAATAGAAAACATATTCTTTAAGAATAGCCGTGACCGACTAATGGATGCGCTTCACGGCGGTGTTGTCGTGCTTACGGCGTATTCGCGTATGCAGCGCGGCAACGATATGGCTTTTGGGTTTGAACAAGAGGCGAATTTTTGGTGGCTCACGGGCATTGAGGCGCCAGAGTGGTGGGTGATTATTGACGGCACGCGCGGTAAAAGTTGGCTTGTGGCGCCAACAATTAGCGCTTCCCATGCGCTTTTCGATGGTAGCTTGTCGGTAGAACAAGCCAAACAGCAGAGTGGTGTTGATGGTGTAGTGTCGCGTGATGAAGGTGAGCGGATGATTCGGGACCTGGCGAAGAAGCATAGCGTTGTATATGCGCTTGGCGAACAGCCATACGGCGAATACCTTGATTTTGTGCTCAATCCCGCATTGAAAAAACTCTATGATTTTCTGGATCGTACGTTTAATGCCGTGCAAGATTGTCGAAAAGATCTGGCTAGACTTCGTGCTATCAAGCGGCCTGAAGAAATCATGCGTATGAAAAAAGCAGTCCAACTCACTGTTGATGCATTTGAGTTTGTGAAATCAGGGCTGGAACGTTTTTCGTACGAGTATGAGATAGAAGCTGAGTTTTCGCATTATTTTCGAGCGCATGGCGCCAAAGACCACGCATACGATCCGATTGTGGCAGCGGGCAAAAATGCCTGCGTGCTACATTATGTTCAAAACGATGCAAAGTTGAAAAAGCGAGAGCTGGTACTGCTTGATATCGGCGCGCGCTCACAGGGATACGCAGCAGATATTACACGCACGTATGCGCTTGGGGAGCCGACCAAACGACAACAGGTAGTCCACGAGGCAGTCCGAGCGGCACAAAAAGAGATTATTGGGTTGTTGCAGCCTAATATACTCCTTGAGCAGTACCATCGCGATGTCCGCCGTATTATGAGCGATGCGCTTGTTGAGTTGGGGCTTATGAAAGATGTTCATGACGAAGACAATCTCCGTAAATACTTTCCGCATGCTGTTAGTCATGGTTTGGGTGTAGATGTACACGACAGCCTTGGGGCACCTCGTATGCTAGAACCTGGTATGACGCTGACGGTCGAGCCCGGCATTTATATTCCCGAAGAGGAAATTGGGGTGCGTATTGAGGATGATATCTTAATTACTCCTCGGGGGCATGAAAATTTGAGTGGGCGTCTCTCGACAGAACTATGAAATATAGGTATACTAAAATAAATCTATGAAGAAACAGTTTCTTTTATTTGTCCTACGTTGGATGTTGAACTCATTTGGGCTTTGGGTAGCGGTACGTATTTTTGGTACCGGCTATAGCGATGCTGAACTTGCGACGAGTATTTGGGTATTTTTGCTGGCTGGGTTGATATTTTCTGTTATCAATACCATTGTGCGGCCAATCGTTATCATTTTGTCGCTACCGGCTATCTTGATCACACTTGGTTTATTTACGATCATCGTCAATGGACTGATGGTATACCTCTCGTTAATGCTCGTACCGGGTCTGCATATGGCATTTTGGAACTCGGTCCTTACCGGAATCGTGCTAAGTTTGATAAACTATATAGTAAGTAGCGCACTTGAATTACAATATACGCGCCAGCAAGGAAAATAGTATGAACATTGATAGCATTTTACAGATTATTACCGTGGCATCAGCGCTACTGATGATTATTTGTATTCTTTTGCAACAACGCGGGGCCACGCTTGGTGCTGGTTTTGGAAGCTCTGGTGAGCTGTATACGACTCGTCGTGGGTTCGACAAGAATCTTTACGAGGCAACGGTTGTTTTGGCGGTCATTTTTGTGCTTTCTATTCTAGTAAGCCTGGTACTTCCGGCGGCAAAATAAACAAAAAAGGACTGTAACGTGGCAGACGAAAAGCGTGGGTGGAAACAGTTTCAACGGGTAACGTTTGATAGTAGAAAAATCTCGCGCCGCATGAAAAAGGCGGAGGGTGCCACGACGCGGCATGCACGTAAGTTCATACTGGGTCGCCTTGATAGTATTCGCAGCGTTCGTCGTCATATTATTGACTGGCTAGTACTTGTGGGTATTATGATTTTTGCCGTTGGGGCGCAGTTTATATGGTTTCAGCAGAGTTATCAGACAACTGCCGCTGCATCAGGCGGCACGTATGCCGAAGCATCGTTGGGACCTATTGACACACTAAACCCTTTGTACGCATCGTCGAGTGCTGAGATCGCAGCAAGTAAGTTATTATTCTCATCGCTTTTTTCCTATGATAACTCAGGTCACCTTCATGGTGACTTGGCCGAGAGTATGCAGGTAGATGCGAGCGGTACGAATTATACCGTCAAGCTTCGTCCGAATGTGTATTGGCATGATAGAGAGTTGCTTACGGCGCGGGACGTGGCATTTACAGTCAACCTAATCAAAAATCCGCAAACACGTTCATCTCTTAGGGTGAACTGGAACGATGTGACGGTGAGTGTAGTCGATGATACAACGCTTCAGTTTCATTTGCCAGCCGTATACGCGGCGTTTGCCAACGCTTTGACTTTCTCTGTACTTCCTGAGCATATTTTAAGTTCGGTCGATCCGGGTGCTATTCGTGAAAATACCTTTAGTCGTTCGCCGGTGGGAAGTGGTCCGTTTTCGTTTTTGTTATTGCAGACGGTTAATACAAGTCGCCAGCAAAAAATCGTTCATATGACCGCTTTTGACAAATATTATGCAGGCGCGCCAAAGCTTAACCGCTTTGAGGTTCATTCGTATGCTACTCAGGATGATATTGTCCACGCACTTCGTACCGGTGAGGTAAATGCAGCTTCAGATGTCACAGGAACTGATGCCTCACAGATTGATACTCGCAATTATACCATTGCTTCACAACCAGATGACAGTGGGGTATATGCACTCCTCAATACCACGTCTACTATTTTGAAGGACAAAAGCGTACGCCAGGCATTGCAACTCGCAACTGACGCGACTGCGCTTCGGAAACGCTTGTCGGGAAATACAGAGCCGCTTGATCTGCCGTTTATTAACGGTCAGTTAACTGGGACGGATGTACCACACGCGTCCTCTGCCGATAGCACAAAAGCAGCCACGCTGCTTGACGCAGCTGGTTGGAAATTGTTGGGCGGTGTTCGCCAAAAGGAGGGTCAAAAACTCGCACTAAGCGTGGTAACTACTAAGAACCCGCAATACGAAAAAGCTCTCGAAACACTGTCTGGCCAATGGCGCAAACTGGGTATCGTGGTGACGACCAATGTTGTCGACACCGCTGATCCGTCTATCAACTTTGTGCAAAATATTTTACAAGCCCGTAATTATGACGTATTGCTCTATGAACTGTTCATAGGAGCCGACCCCGATGTCTATGCGTATTGGAATTCATCGCAGGCGACAGCAAACGGGTATAATTTTTCTAACTACTCCAATAAGGTAGCCGACGACGCCTTGGCGAGTGCCCGAGCGCGCCTAGAGCCGGAGCTACGAAATGCCAAATACAAGGCATTTGCCAAGCAATGGCTTGATGACGTACCGGCTATTGCCCTCTATCAGCCAACAGTCGAATATGTCTACAATAAGCATGTACGCTCGATTGATGCAAGTGCGACGCTCGTGTCGCCATACGACCGCTATCAGAATATCCTTGACTGGACAGTAAATCAAAAACAGGTTTACAAAACACCGTAGTCTAGGTATAATACTGAGGTTAAACACCCTTATGCGCGAATGGCGGAATTGGTAGACGCGTCAGCTTGAGGGGCTGGTGTCCTTCGGGACGTGGAGGTTCAAGTCCTCTTTCGCGCACCAAGTTGAATTACAGATACAAAAGTGTTCCACAGCTCAAACCATTGAGCATCAATGTGGAATACTTTTTGTTTGTATTGATTTTTTGATCTGCCTAAGCGTCTGGGAATAGCTGCGGGTTCTTGACTAGTATATCTTTTAGTTGGTTGTAATATTCTCCGACTTCAGAAGTAGCCAATTCTTTATCTTTGATGGCCATAAGTTTTTCAAATGTAATATCAAGATTGTGCCACGAACGACCTTCGGTAAGGTAGTCCATGAGGATAGGGTGGAGTCTATCTACTGTTACAACAAACTTTGCTTCGGCGGTTTCGCGTTCTTCATATTCGGCGATAGATTCAATAAGTGCGGGGAAGTCATGCCAATCTTTTTTAAGTACAGCAAAGGCTTCACGTTCACGCTCTTGCTGATCGAAGACAGCCTTCTCGTCGAACGAAAACGTATCTCCACAGTATACTTCGACAAAGTCGTGAGCAAGGCATAGTGACAATAACTTATTTGCGTTGAGTTTTGGAAACTGTGGCGCTAAGAACCAGCATATCATTGCAATCGAAAAGCTATGCTCTACATCACTCTCGAGAATCTCAGCCTTGGGTGGCATGGCTACTTTGCGATCAATGCCTGCAAATGTGACTAGAATTTTCTGTAAATCAAGTATTCTCTGTATATCTGGTTTTGGCGTTGTATTCATCGGTTTATTATACTATGGCTATGTGCATCAAACGCGATGCGAGTTCTCTTCCGTTTCAGGTTCGATAATATGTATTTTTCCGTTGTAATATGTCCACTCAAGAACGGTTAGCTTTTCATGCATCAGAACTAAGCTAGGCTCCAGGGTGTTCCACGACAAGTCAATGTTGCGCACCAGGAATTATTACAGATATAAAAGCGTTCAGTTTTTGAGCGCTTTTATGTTTGGTTGACGCTCCCATCTGTTACTCATGTTCAAGTCCTCTCTCGCCTGCTGGGCATTTTGTATCTTTTAAGTTCTTCTATCAAGTTCCTTGCGTCGCCAGTCACCTGCTATTATAGATATATGTTAGGTTCAAAAAAACATCCGAACCCCAAAAAACCAGAGATGCTTTATCATGCTTCAACAAATAAAGATATCAAGCTATTTGAACCGCGTGATGTGAGCGTTCGCACGCCAGATGAGGGCAAATTAGTATTCGCTACACCCGACCAACGTGTTGCTGCAATGTTTCTTGTCCCAAGTGAAATTGGACCGTCAGAGATTGGCGTACATGGCGATCGCGCAATCATCGTTATTAACGGCACTGTTGAAAAATTCAAGGCCAAGGACAAGGGCGGGGCTATATACGTTTTGCCGAGCGATACTTTTAGTACTGATCCAAAACTTGGCATGGGTGAAATGGAATGGACGAGTAAGCTGCCCGTAAAACCATTAAGCAAAAATATATATGCATCTGCGTTACGAGCTCTGCAAGAATTTGGCGCAGAAGTATATCTAGTAGATAGCGCGACCTTTCGCGCCATTCAGGAAAGCGAAGACCAAGGGTGGGATATTATTAATTCCCTTCGTCCATATTCCGGGAAGTAATGTCTGAATTAAAATAATCAGTTAAGATAAGCGTCGCTGATAGCTCATGATCTTTCGGGCGATCTTTAAGATCGGTTTTGATGATAACTTCGTACTTCACTATTTCCGTCCATTATATCAATTTCAACCAACTTGTCGTACATAATCAGAATACTAATCTCGATTTGGTTCCATCTAAGGTTGCATTGGCGCAGTATGAGATAATCAAAGATGCAAAAAGTATTCCACAATTGGAGCACTTTTTTTGTTCATCCAACAATGAGGGTTTGACATTTTTTGTCTTAATTATTAAGATAAAGTTATATATAAAAAGCTACGTTTTGTAAGGATTTACATGGCAAACATAAATAGTAAAAAACAATTAAACAACGTCATTATTATAGGGGCAGGAGTAGGTGGTAGGGCTTTGGCATTATTCCTACAAAAAGCAGGCATAAAAGCGGACGTGTATGAAGCGTATCCTTATGTAAAAGGCGTTGGCGGCGGTCTTAACCTTGCCCCTAACGGTATGTGGATTATGGATGCACTCGGGCTTGCCGAGCGCATTAAACAAATAGGTACCTCAACGCCTGTGGGTCGCTTTGAAAACGGTAAAGGTAAGCTGCTTGGCCAAATTAAATACGGCGATGTGCCCACCTACGGACAGCCTGCGATTAGTCTCTCTAGGGCGGCACTCAATGAGTTATTGGCTGACGAATTGAAAGCTAAAAATGTTCCTGTTCATTATGAAAAGAAACTTGTGCGAGTCGAAGAGACTGCAGATGGTGTCATTGCCTATTTTGCTGATGGCAGTAGTGCTAAAGGCGATATATTAGTTGGCGCCGATGGAGTGCATTCGACCGTACGACAATACTTATTGCCATCTGGTCCGTCTCCTGAGTTTGTTGGCGTTGTCGCTGTTGGCGGTTTCACTGCTCTTAAAGATCTGCCGCCTATAAGCGAGGCAACAAAAGCTGCAATGACATATGTGTTTGGTACTAATTTCTTTGGCTATTGTGGTGGTGATGATGGCTATATGATGTGGTGGGCTAACATCTGGCGTAAAACTGCTTATAGTCCTGAGGAATTATCTCACCTTGATGATGAGGCAGTAAAGCAAGAACTTTTGGCAATGTACGGCGACTTCCAGAGTCCCATACCAGAGCTCATTAAAAATAGTGGCCGCATGCTGAAGCTGAGTGTCTTTGATATACAATCATTGCCAACCTGGCATATAGGCCGCATTGTGTTAATTGGTGATGCCGCACATGCTGTTAGTCCAAATGCCGGACAAGGGGCATCGATGGCCCTAGAGGATGCTATGTATTTGGCCAAAATGCTTCGTGATAAAGAGGACTACGAGCAGGCATTTACGACCTTTCAAAATGATCGTAAAGATAGGGTGGAAGCCATTGTTGCGGAAGGTCGAAGAAAGGGTGGGGACAAGAAAACAGCTACCCCTCTCCAAGCGTTTATCAGAAACATGTTTATAAAACACTTTGTGAAAAAGGGAGCGAACGCTGTAGATCCAAATATGACGTATCGTATTGATTGGTAGAATCAAAAGGAACCCATTCATCAAAAGCCCCTTATGATGTGTCTCCCTGGGTGGTGCGCTATAAGGGGCTTTATTAGTGCGGTGTAATTGCAGAACTTTAGGCTATTTGGATTTTTTATTTTTTGCTATAAACGACTCTTTGAGTGCCAGCGTTTCCTTGTACAAAATATCTGCTGTGCGCTGCATATAGGTATGAACAAGGTCGAGCTCTCTAGTCGTATAAGTTGATTCGAGCTTTGCAATAGACTTACCTAAAGAAGTAAATAAAGTTGCTATTTTTTTGACATTTGCCGGTATTATTTCTACGTATACGCGACGACGATCTACCTTGTCATGAATTCGACGCACATATCCAGCCTTTTCTAGTCTTTCAATGCTAGCAGTTTGTGCACCCATAGTTAAACCTGTAAGGGCTGATAGTTGTCCCATGGTTTTACGCCCCTCAAATAAAAAAAGAATGCATTTATGATCTGTTGCATTAAGTCCTAGGCAATCAGCGATAGTTTGGTGATAAAAAATAGTCTGAGCGCTAAGAGGGCTCATCGTTATCTGTTCGACTGACTTTTCATTATTCATGATTGACATTATAGCATGGTTTGTGATTTAATTCAATTTATAAAACTATTTTATAAAACAAAGGAATTTTATGACAGTTACAAAACATCAACACGCTATCGTCATTGGAAGCGGTATCGCTGGAGTGGCAATGGCACTTTTTCTGAAAAAAGCCGGTATTAATACCACGGTTTACGAAGCATATCCTCGATTAACGACAATTGGCGGCGGTATGTCACTTGGTCCTAATGGTATGAACGTACTCGCGGAGCTGGGACTAGCGGAAAAAGTGAAGCGCGAAGGTGGCGTACTTGAGCAACTTAGCTTTCAGAACCAAACTGGCAAGCGTCTGGCTGAATATTCGTCGGGCACAGTTGAGGAGTACGGTCAGCCATCTGTTGCCGTACGTCGTGCGACTCTCTTGGAGCTCGTCTTGGATGAAGCTGACCGCCAGGGAATTGAATTTCACTACCAGAAACGTTTGACGGGATATATTGAACAAAATGGTGGTATTGTTGCGCAGTTTGACGATGGAAGTACGGCAGTCGGAGATTATATTATTGGTGCCGACGGCATTCATTCGCAGGTACGAAGTATCATGCTGCCAGATGGGCCAGGTGCAATATATACCGGACATGTGGCCATTGGCGGGTTCGTAGATGCGGATTTTCATGGCAGAGACAATGCTGATGACCTCAGGAAGACAGTGCTTACTTTTGGTCTCAAAGGCTCATTTGGCTACTGCAACGCCGGTTCAGACACGCCAATATGGGGGTGGTGGAGCACCTATGGGCAGGCAAAAGTGCCAAGCAAGGCGGAACTTGACGCGCTCTCGGACGAAACACTAAAACGGATGCTTCTTAAGCGGCATAAAGAATGGGTAAGTCCAGTGAATGACTTTATATCGCACACTACAGGAATAATTAAGACGCCTATTTACGATGTGCCGTCGCTGCCAACATGGCACGTAGGACGAGCTGTGCTTATCGGTGACGCTGCTCATGCAATGAGTCCGCATGCTGGCCAAGGTGCTTCTGTGGCACTGGAGGATGCTATGTATTTGGCTAAGATGTTGCGAGACAACCCGTTTGAACGGGCAGTCGTTTTGTATCAAAAAGCTCGTAAAGTTCGTGCCGAAAAAATCTGTAAAACTGGTCGTGATAACGCTGCACGACAAGTGGACGCCACACCCGCTCAGGCTCGCATGCGTGATAGGGTTATGTCGATAGTGCTGCCTCTCTTTGGCCACCGTATGCAAAAGTGGATATTTAGGTATAAGATTTCCTGGGAAGAGTAAAAATCCATCTATACCCACTTGTCGTGAGTATACTACTAGCTCAATTTGATTCCATCCCCCACTCCTACTTTTGACGTAGTATATTTATTAGTTTATAGTTGCTTTTTATATATACACATGATATACTCATATACAATACGGAGAAAGGTGGTGTGCCAAATGGTGCCCAAGTCTGGATTGCCGGTTCCGATGCCGCCGAGTGACACCTGCGCCAAGTGCCTTAGCGGATGCAACGGAACCTGTGGCCGATGCCTCTGCTGCGGGGGTCGTCCTCGTAGCTAGGTGAGAGGGAGAGCCGCAGCATTGCAGCTCTCCCATACTCCCTCTCCGTATTTATTTTTTTAAAGTCGAACAGCCCGTTGACCTTGTGCCAGTGGGTCTTATTTATATCCTCATCGTGTGATTTCTGTCGTCAAGGTTTTACTCGAGCCAAGCGCCCTTGATTAGATATGCCTTCGAAGCTATAGTATTCAAGGCCTATTTGTGTGTTTTTAGGAGAGAGGTATCATGCCGACGTTCTCGAAGAAGCAGATCAAAGAGCTGGCTTTTAACCGCGGCGCAGATATGTCTTGGGTGGACTTTATTGTGTCGCTTGAAATGGCACAAAAGATGGCTGCCGATGTATTGCAATATCTCAAGGCAAATGGGATCAAGAATCCACCCATTGAACTGGTTGTTGCCAAGGAGAGTAGACGGTGGCCTGGTGTGTTTGCGGTTACCGTTCACTGGCCGGGTGTGAGTCGGTCGTCGTTGTCGCGGGGAGGTGCGGAGCTTAATAAGCTTGATACAGACCTGGCTTGCGCGGCACTGGAGTCTGCATTGAAGCCAGAGTATCTCGTTACGTCGTATACATCCCGAATGCCCAAGAAGTAGGCTGTTTATAGTCCGCTGGCTCAAAGTGGCCAGCGGACTAAGTAAATTCCTATGGTTCTAGCTAAGTAATTATTTTTGCGATCTGGTAAAATGCATACATGCGTATTTATGCGATTCGCCATGGATTTTCCGCGGCGAATGATCGTAATAACATTGGAACGTTGGCTTTCGCCGCTAAGGATGCTCCACTTGAGGATATGGGGAAGGATCAAGCAAGGCAAGGAGCTGAGAAGCTAAACAATGAATATGCAATAAAACCCAAAGTAACAGCTGTCGCCGTGTCGCAGCTTCTGCGAACTCAGCAGACCACAGAAGCAATGGGTTTTCGCCAAATGAAGTCGTATGACCTCTTGAACGAGGTTGAGCATGGAATGGACGGCTCTGCTCTTCGTACTTTATTAGACGAGGGTGGACTTCCGATTGCGGCTGTTCATGCGGCAAGAGCGCTTATTGACAACCTCCTTCTGAGAGGGTTTGGGTGACACACGGGTTAGTCATTGCTGGCTTGAGTAGCATTCTCGGTGTCGACCAAACGTTCGAGCGCCTTGTTCCTCGCTTTTGTGAAATCCGCACATTTCAGCTTTGAGGGCTTGGCTAATCCCGTGGCTACTATAGCGTAGCCACGGGACCTCTTATCTATCCTATGCGAGAAAAATCAACGAAGAAAATGTCAAGAGGAGCGTAAGTAGGATAAATGCCCTGGTGAAAACCAAGGCATTTTCCGAGTGGCGACTACGTGGTGAAGCTTCAGATTTTCTTAAGCTTAGTATATGGCGCGACAACTACGCCAGGCGTGTAGTGATCAAACTTGACAAAACAAGATAGCTTCGCCTCCTCCTTTCCGAAAGGAAAGGTGACGACTCTGCCTTGGCGACCCTTCTTGAGCGCTGGGCAGTGATCTCCCAGATCCTCCGTGAGTTCCACGCGGTCTTGCACTGCGAACTCCATGTCATCACTCCTCGTTAGAGTTACTCGGATTTATTTAATATAAACTATTTATCAAAAAATATCAAATTTCGGTGGCGCTAATTCTTGAGAAGCTTGAGATTGGGGTCAGGAGGTGGCTTAATGCTATGCCACCTCCTGACGACCTGTTAGATTTTCGGCATCACTACGTCTGCCTCGACCGGAATATGGTCAGATGCGCAGTCGCCGGAAGGGATATTCCGTACCGAAAAGGTGGTCTTGACACTCTTTGCTTCAAGCCCACGTACGGCAAGAAGGTCAATGGCGGCTGGCGTGCCATCAATAAGGGCCGTGTCTCCGTTTCCAAACGTATTAGTGAATCCTGCTTGCCCGAAAAGTGCTCGCACTGGCGCTTTTCTCCCTGGGCGGTCATTACAGTCCGCGAAAATAACAACTCGCTTCATATCTTTCACGGTACGAAGCAGCTTTTCGGTTTGAACCACTCCGATATGATTAGGGCTACGAGGCTTATCATATTGAATATGGGTGTTCACAAATGCGACGCCGCCGATAAAAACGATTTGAAAGACATGGCCGCCACTGGTTCCGTAAGCGTACGTATCAAAACCGGTAACGTTAATACCCTTTCTCACGAGCGTCAAGCAGCCATCCGGCTTTTCCTGCTCTTTTGGTGACCAAAATTCCTGCCACTCACGCGTTCTCTTAAGCGCATTCATCAGATTTCGGTCTACTTCTTGCAGACCGATAATGTCTGCGTGGAGATCTCTGATTGTATTTATGATGTATGGAACGCGCACCCCAGGCTTGAGCAGATCTGGTGACACATGCTTGCCGTAAGTTCCATAACTAATATAAGCATCCGCAAGGACATTCCAGCTTACGCAGCGTAGTTTCATGTTCACTTTCCTAACGTAGAGTTGCCCAGGACCTTCATTAGTAAATCATAGAAATCATTCCTCGTCTAACTTGTGCTGGTCTCTTTAGTAAAAGAGGCGGTGAGTGAACTAAGGATATAGTTTACTCACCGCTTTTGTAGCTACTCTACAATCACCTGTCCTCTACCCATATCTTAGAATTTGGCGGGACGACAACGGTGATCTCAAAGTCCTTTACGGACGTGTTCCGTGGCCGAACTGACACATAATAAGCATTTCCATCTCGAATAACGACGACGTTCCAATTATCGCCTTCTGGTGAAGTGATACGAATCTCAACACCGCTCTTTACGGTGTTTTCCTCGATACGTCTGGGGTTTTGGTCAAAGGCGACAACACCATCGACGTCTTCGTTGATTCTATAGACGAAACTACCGCCACACTTTTGCGAGGTAATTTCTGTCCTCTTGTTTCGCCCCATGTCTATCAACTCCTAGGTAATGTGCATGAGAGACGGTACAGATAATACCATATAAAAGAAATAATAGATAGCGCGCGCACTCAGTTGCTTTGTATTTTCCTTAATAATGACTATAATTGAATGTACTATGCGGCTTGCTTCTATTCGACAAAAAAATGCATTTCAGGAACCAGTTTGGCATGTCTTTTTGGCTTTGGGGCTTGCTGTAGGGTTGCAGCTTGTATTGAATGATCAGCTTACATTTGGTTTCAAGTATGTCATTGTAGGCCTTGAAGTCATCCTCTCATTGATTCTTACTGTTGCGCCACTCCCCAAGAACGCTCGACGATTCATCGCGATATTGCTTATCGCACTCATTTCAATTGCAAATATTGTTGCACTCGGTATTGTTATTGACGCATTATTTGGTGGAGTTGGAGTGGATGGCCACCAATTGCTCATCTCGAGTATGGCGATTTATCTTACGAATATTATTGTATTTGGACTTTGGTATTGGGAGCTCGATAATACACGAGTTGAGGTGATGGATTTTTTGTTTCCACAAACAGTCGCAAAACCGTCGTGGCGACCGACATTTTTTGACTACGTCTATGTATCTATCACCAATGCAACAGCATTTAGCCCAACCGATACGTTGCCGCTCACGCACCGTGCGAAGTTTTTGATGACTTTGCAGTCTGTAACGTCGCTTGCAATCGTAGTGCTTGTAACAGCCCGCGCCGTGAATATTCTCAGCTAACTGCTGGTGAAGCGCTGTTTATTTGGTATAATAAACCAGACGGCGCGTTGGCGGAGCAGTTACGCGGAGGTCTGCAAAACCTTTTAGATGGGTGCAACTCCCATACGTGCCTCCATATTGATAAGGAGAAATAATGAGTCCAGAGACGAAAAAACCAGAGAATGAAGCGCAATATCAAGTTGCCATGGCAAAAAAGAGTGCATTTAGCCAAATTCAGAAGGTCACTGCTTGGGTAATGATTATCAGTGCTATGTTGTTTGCGCTGGTAGGCGTGATGGCTATTTGGCAGGTGTTTGGCGATAACGCTGGTGACACAATTGGGCGTGCATTTGGTAGTTTGGTCATTATTGCATTTGCGGCACTTATTGTGAACGTTGCGTCGCGAGTTGGAGAAGGTAAACACTAGATACTTTTTGCTATACTAAACCCATATACGCGCGGATGGTGGAATTGGTAGACACGAGAGACTTAAAATCTCTTGGCCTCACGGTCGTGCGGGTTCAAGTCCCGCTCTGCGCACCATGATATTATTCAAGAAAGTATCCCGATTCGGGATACTTTCTTGCTTTTGGATGATTTCTTATGGTATTGTTAGGTCGTCAGTTATAAATAGACTCTCTGTAAAGAGGAGCGTCGTGACTCACTTTACGGTATTTTCTTGCTCGTGGAACGCAAACCCGCAAAAGGCAAGACTTCAAGCGTTTGCGCGTCGCTATTCAGCACTGACATGGCTTGTCTCCAAGTATCCATTTCACAATTCCAGTACTACAGAACTCGCTTGTGCTAGTTTTTTGGCAGCGGATTTCGACTTTGGTGCCAGATTGCGTGCATGGATTGAAAGCGGAACGGGCGATATGCCCGATCTTGCTGCGCTTCACGCTGGCAATAAGAAGTATGTCTTAGATTTTCAGGCTACATTACGGCACCTTGCTGTAAAAGAGGCTCCGAGGCGGTATTGGCGACCCGACGAGTCTAGCTCAAAGTTGTTAGCGCTCCAAAAGCAGAGTCCTGTAGAACTCCTGGAGAGACGCTTTAGTGCTGGCGAGTCAACTAAGCTGTTGAAAAAATTGCAGGATATAAGGGGCCGTGATAGGCTTCCTGCCGCAGAGAGCTGTCGCTATCACATCCTCGATGCCCTAATAAATGAAGGTTGTGTGGACATGCAGTCTGCTTGGGATAAGATAGCCAATGTCCAGGGCGTAATAACGGAAAAGCGTTATCAAGACTACACCCAGCTCTACATTGTATTCGTGGATGAATGGCAGAAGCTTGTTAAGGAGTTTGGATAAAGACAACTTCTATTTACTGACCCCCGCTGCTCCCATTTGATAGAGCTGTCGAATGTGGAGAAGCGGGGTATCTATTGAATAAATATGAAATTATAGGTTGATCCATGGCGTATGGTTCTAGCTTCGTGTTATGTGTATATGATCAAAAGTGATATACTAATGGTATAAAATTACGCTAGAAATTAAAGGGGATAGACGAAATGTTAGCTGTTTGGATAATTATTGCCATCATTGTGATCGTGCTGCTGTTTGTGTGGATGACGTACAACGGTTTGGTGCGTTTAAAGGTGCGGGTAGATGAGGCTTGGAGCGATATTACGGTGCAGCTAAAGCGCCGTCTTGATCTTATTCCGAACCTTGTCAATAGTGTCAAGGGCTACGCGGCGCACGAATCGAGCGTGTTTGAGAAAGTTACTGAAGCACGCGCAAATGCCTTGAATGCTCAAGGTGTGAAGGAGACGGCTGCGGCCGAGAATCAATTTGAGGGGGCGCTTAAGAGTTTGTTTGCAGTGGCTGAAAGCTACCCAGACCTTAAGGCAAACCAAAACTTTTTGCAACTTCAGCAAGAATTGGTTGATACTGAAGACAAAATTCAAGCATCTCGTCGCTTTTACAACAGCGGCGTACGCGATCTTAATACCAAGATGCAAGTATTTCCAAACAATATTTTTGCTGGCATGCTTGGTTTTAAACAGCGTGAGTTTTTCGAAGTCGAAGATATGGCGGCGGCAAATAAACCTGTTGACGTTCAGTTTTAGTAAGGCTGTCACAATCCATGTATAACGCAATTGCTGCCAATAAACGCAACACAGTCATTATCATGGCTGTGTTTATCGGGCTCGTGGGCGCGGTGGGCTGGGCAGTGAGTTATGTGAACGGCAGTCGCTCCCTTGCCTTTTGGATCATTGGAGTAGCGGCAATCTACGCACTCATTCAATACTTTATTGCCGACAAATTAGCGCTCAGTATGAATGGCGCAAAAGAAATTCAAAAAGCAGACAATCCAAGGTTGTATCGTATTGTTGAAAACCTCGCTATTACTACGGGTATGCCAACACCAAAGGTATATATTATTAACGATCCGGCGCCGAACGCCTTTGCGACGGGTCGCGACCCTCAGCACGCAGTAGTTGCGGCAACGACTGGTATTCTTGACGTTATGAATGATCGTGAGCTTGAGGCCGTGATGGCACATGAAATGAGCCACGTGCGCAACTACGATATTCGGGTAAGTATGATCGCGTTTGGCCTCGTGAGCGCGATAGGAATTTTATCTGATATTGCGTTTCGCTTGTTCTTTTTTGGTGACCGGCGTGACAATAACAACCAAAATCCGATCGTGCTGATCGTTGGTATTGTGCTTATTATTTTAGCGCCTATTATCGCAGCCATGATCCAACTGGCTATAAGCCGCCAGCGTGAATATTTAGCTGATGCAAGTGGCGTGCTGACAACGCGTGATTCTGATGGCCTGGCCGATGCGCTAGAAAAGCTAAAACAATACGGCCGGCCAATGCAAAGACAAAATACAGCCTCGGCACATCTGTTTTTTAACAGCCCGCTCAAACCTAGTTTTTTGAGTAATTTATTTAGTACTCATCCGCCGCTTGATGCGCGTATTGCCCGTTTAAAAAAGAATGCGGATAAATTTTAAAAGGGTAAAAAGGTATGGCTAAAAAGAAAACGTCACCAAAAACATTATCAGCCACAGCAAAGTTCCACCGTGTATTAAAAAAACCTTTTGTGACTGTGAAACAACGCGTGCGTGGTTTTCTGAATCGTCGACCGCATCGTAGTTTTCGTCGTACGCTGCGTCGAGATTACGTACGCTCACTCAAGTTACCAGGATATTGGTCATTTACAAACACTGTGCGCAAAACATTGTGGCAGCACAAGAAAACATTTTTTTGGTTGTTTATTATCTACATCATTTTGACGGCTATTTTAGTAGGAATCACCTCCCAAGATTCGTATAGTCAAATCAGCGATACGCTACGCACGACGGGCGGAGATTTGTTCAAGGGTAATTGGGGTGAAGTGGGACAGGCGGGTATGTTGTTACTTATAGGAGCTACTGGTGGCTCTACGAGTACTCTTACGGATACGCAGCAAGTGTATGCGGGTATTCTCATCTTATTTACATGGTTAACGACTGTGTGGCTGTTGCGTGCCATTTTGGCCGGTAAAAAACCGAAGCTGCGTGATGGACTATATAGTGCCGGTGCTCCTGCGCTATCTACATTGCTCGTGATTGCGCTTGGTGTCGTACAGCTTTTGCCGGTCGCTATCGCCTTTCTTGGTTTTAGTGGCGTGATGAGTGCCGGACTAGCAGTGAGTGGAGTTGAGTCGATGGTATTTTGGATGGTAGTCCTGCTTTTAGTGTCGCTTTCACTCTACTGGCTGACCAGTACTTTCTTTGCGCTTGTCGTCGTGACACTTCCGGGCATGTATCCAATGCAGGCGATTCGCGCTGCGGGTGACTTAGTAATTGGGCGTCGTTTTCGCATTCTACTACGACTCTTATGGGTCGCCTTGACCGTCATTATTACTTGGGCAGTCATTATGATTCCGATTATTATCTTTGATGCGTGGTTCAAGGGCACGTCACTGTCAGTCCAATGGGTACCAATAGTGCCGGTGGCGTTGCTCCTCATGACAACTGCGACGATCATCTGGGTAGCTAGCTATGTATATATTTTGTACCGGAGGATTGTTGATGACGACGCAGCACCCGCCTGAGAAACGCGCTCAAGAACTTCGTGATCTTCTAGGTCGCTATAGCTATGAATACCACGTGCTTGATGCGCCAACGGTAAGTGACGCGGTGTACGATAGTTTGTTCGGCGAGCTCAAGAAAATTGAAGCCGATCATCCAGAACTTATTACCCCTGACAGTCCTACTCAACGAGTGGGCAACGAGTTACTGGGTGGTTTCAAAAAAGTACAACATAGTAGTCGTATGCTTAGCTTAAATGATGTGTTTGATCGAGCTGAGGTTGAGGCTTGGGTGGCGCGTATGGATAAGCTTTTGCCTGGCCAGACACATGAGTATTTTGCTGATATAAAGATGGATGGCTTGGCCTGTGCGCTTACCTATCAAGATGGACTGTTGGTCCAGGCGGTCACGCGTGGCGATAGTTTTATCGGTGAGGATGTGACTTCGAATGTGCGCACCATTAGTAACGTGCCGCTTCGGTTGCGGTCAGCGAAGGGCTTCACGCAGTTTTTGACTGGTCGTACAGAGATTCGCGGTGAAATCGTCATGCTTAAAAAAGACTTTGCGGCATTGAACAAAAAACGTGCGGCTGCCGGTGAGCCGCCATTTGCCAACCCACGAAACTTGGCGGCAGGCACTATCCGACAGCTTGATCCAAAACTTGTTGCCGAACGCCCATTGCATTTTAGGGCATACGATCTTCTGCGTGACAATCCGAACGAGGTACCTACGAATATGTTTGCATATGAAGCGATTACGGCTTTAGGGTTGAATCGCAATATGCAAGCGAGCGTGTTTACGAATCTGAGCGACGTGATGAAATTTGTCGACAAATGGGACAAAAAGCGCAATGAACTGCCGTTTAATACTGATGGTCTGGTCGTAAAAGTAAATGATCGCGCCTTGTTTCGCGAACTTGGCGTTGTGGGTAAACAACCGCGTGCGGCTGTTGCGTTTAAGTACGCGGCCGAGCAGGCAACGACAATCGTCAAAGACATCGTTATTAGTATTGGCCGAACGGGTGCGGCAACACCCGTGGCGGTGTTTGACCCAGTGGTTGTTGCCGGTACGACAGTGCAACACGCCAGCCTCCATAATGCCGATGAAATTGCTCGAAAAGATATTCGCGTTGGTGATACGGTAATTATTTTCAAAGCCGGTGATATTATTCCGCAAGTCCAAAGTGTCGTGACGGAACTACGACCGAAAAACGCCGCCGCGTTTAATTACGAAAAAGAACTCGCTGAGCAATATCCGGAGCTCACTTTTGAGCGCCCGGAAGGTGAAGCTGTTTATCGTGTAAAAGGTGCGACGGGGCCGCTGCTTCTTAAAAAAGCACTCGAACACTTTGCAAGTAAAGGCGCACTTGATATCGATACTTTGGGTGAGAAAAACGTCGTCGCCCTAGTAGATGCTGGACTTGTGCATGATCTAGCTGATATTTATACATTAACCAAGGAACAACTTCTCGAACTGGATAGGTTTGCTGACATTTCCGCCTCCAAGCTTATTAATGCGATTGCTGAGAAAAAGCGGCCGCTACTTGAGAAATTTCTCTATGGTCTTGGCATTCGTCATGTTGGGTCGCAAACTGCAGTCGATCTTGCAAATGCGTTTGAGTCGATTGACAGCTTGCAACATGCCGACATTGAAGAACTTCGTGCGGTAGAAGGCATCGGCGAAGTAGTAGCCGAGAGTATCGTGGCATGGTTTGCCGATCCAGACAACGAAGCGCTCATTGAAAAGTTTGACGTACTCGGCGTTCATCCGCATTTTGAGAAAAAATCAGGTAAGCTTGCAGGCGTGAATGTTGTTGTGACTGGCACGCTTGAGAGTATGGGGCGCGACGAAGCGGCGAATGCTATTCGGGCGCTTGGCGGCACCTTTCAAACCTCGGTGGCCAAAGACACGACCTATCTTGTAGCGGGAGGCAATGTGGGTGCGAGCAAGCTTGAGAAGGCGAAAAAATATGGCACGAAAGTGATTGATGAAGCAGCGTTAAGGGAATTATTAGACAACTAGCTATGCAAGAAATTTTTGACATTCCGCCCCTTGAGAAAGGTGTCTATGAGCATTACAAAGGCAACCGTTACCATGTCCTAGGAGTCGGCTGTCATACTGAAACCAGCGAATATTTCGTTGTCTATTCGCCTCTCGAAGTCCACACAAATAAGCCAGAGATATGGCTACGGCCGTACAATATGTTTGTTGAAAACGTTACTAAGGATGGCGTGACATTTCCTCGCTTTAAAAAGGTTCAAGAATAGGTGAGTGCTCAACCTGAGCGGATTGTTATTTGCTTTGTAGCGAGGTAGTATAGAAGCAATGAGCGGGGAGCAAAGTATTGAAGCGAAAAAGCTGATTGTCGAGAAAAGCAAACAGCGGGTTTTGGATGAATTGACGTTTATTGTGCGCAAGGGCTCAATTACCGGCCTGATTGGCCCTAGTGGTTCGGGAAAAACAACGCTCATGCGAGCGATTGTAGGCGTGCAGATATTTAAAGGCGTGCTTACTATCTCGGGTGTTCCGGCGGGAAGTGCCGCACTTCGTACGAGCATTGGCTACGTTACGCAGATGCCAGCAATCTACGAAGACCTTACGATAACGCAGAATTTGCGCTATTTTGCGACGCTCGCTAATGCTGATAAAAAACAAGTAGCAGCGATTATTGAAACGGTAAAATTGACCGCTCAAAAAAATCAGCTTGCCGCTACACTATCTGGTGGTCAGAAGGCGCGCGTATCGCTGGCTATTGCGCTACTTGGAAACCCGGATGTGCTTGTACTCGACGAGCCAACTGTTGGACTTGACCCTTTGTTGCGCCGTGAACTATGGCAATTATTTGCCGACCTTGCCACGTCGGGTAAGACGTTGCTTGTCTCGAGTCACGTCATGGATGAGGCTGAGAGATGTGATGCGCTTTTGCTCATTCGCGATGGCAGGTTACTCTGGAACGACTCTCGTGAACTACTCTTACAGAAAACCCATACGACTTCTGTTGAAGAGGCGTTTGTATACATGGTTGAAAAAGGACACGTGTCATGATGTATCATATCCGGGCAACAGCCGCGACATTCCAACGTATTTTACGTCAGCTTTCGCATGATCCGCGCACGCTTGCCCTTATTTTCATCGTGCCTTGCGTACTCTTAGGGTTGCTGCGTTGGTTGTTTGATGGTAATACGGCAGAATTTAACAAGATTGCCCCAGCCTTATTGGGTGTCTTTCCTTTTATTGTCATGTTTATCGTCACTTCTATTACAACCCTGCGTGAGCGAGTTGGCGGTACGATGGAGCGCCTTATGACGCTGCGAATCGCTAAGTTTGATTTGCTATTTGGGTATATGCTGGCATTTGGGCTTTTGGCGATCGTGCAAGCTAGTCTTGCCAGTGCAGTGTTGGTGTATGGGCTGGGCTTAACCATTCAAGGGCCGGATTGGTTTTTGATTTTTACCGCACTCGCCGATGCGTTACTTGGCACGGCGCTCGGTTTGCTGGTGAGTGCATTTGCCAAAACTGAATTTCAGGCTGTGCAATTTATGCCCGCTTTTGTTTTGCCCCAAGTGTTAATTGGCGGTCTAATTGTGCCGCTTGCTCAAATGCCGGATGTACTTGAAAAAGTCGCCTACTGTATGCCGCTGACGTACGCGATTGACGCTTTGAATGACATCGTAACGCACGCTACTATCTCAAATGACGCGTGGCGTGATATAGTGGTGGTTGCCGCATTTACTGTTGCGGCACTAGTACTCGGTGCAGTTACGCTCAGAAGAAGAACTAAATAATGTATGTCACGACCAGCAAAAACCAAGGGAAAGAAGTTGTCTGTCAAAGAGTCGCTTTTGGCAGTGCTGCAAGTGGCAAAAATTACCTATGACGCGGCGCCACTCGCCGTATTTGTACAGCTTGCTGGTGCTGTTATTTCGGCTATTTTACCCATTGTTACGACATATTTTGCGGCTCAGACCACCACTGCGCTTGCCCAGGCATACGTAGGTGACCATAGCGCAGGCGGCCGTGCTATTGAGTTTGTCGTCATCACAGCCTTGCTCGGCGTTCTTATGACCGGCTGGAGTAGCTTGCAGCAGTATGTCACACAGCTGATGCGCTACAGGGTAGAGGCGGCTATGAGTGATCGTATGTACGAACATTTTCTGTCGCTTGATTTTTGGCAGTACGATGACAAGGAAACAGTAGATATGTACGATCGCGCCTCGCAGTTTGCGCGCTTTTTCCCGTATATTTTTGATCGCCTCGCGGGCATTGTAACGCAATTTATTACCCTAATTGCCGGGCTGGTGGCGTTGATTTTTGTGAGCTGGTGGCTTGGTGTGATTGCCATTGTGGCCGTGATACCCGGTATTTACATTCAATTTCGATTGTCCCGTGCTCAGATTGCCCACTGGAATGGCAATGTTGAAACGCGACGTGCAAAAAATATGATTGAGTGGAATTTACTGCAGCCGAAATACATTGCTGAACTACGACTATACGGCATTGTGCGCTATTTGCTTGACCTTCGTATGAAACTGCGTGACCTGGACGAAAAAGAACGTATCGAATTTGAGCGCAAGTACATTTGGTGGCGACTGGGCGCGGATGTTATTGAAGCTGTAGCGGAAATCGTTGCATTACTATGGGTGGTCTTTCAAATCATTGGGCGCACGCAGCCAATTGGGCAATTTTTGTATGTACAACAGGTAGTGTCGCGGGCCCTAAGTGGCGCTAGTGGTTTTGTGTCTCAGCTGAGCTCTATCGACGAAGATCTGGCAAATCTGTTCGATTATCAGCAGTTTATGGCATTTCCGGTACGCAGCATTGAAGGCGTGCAGCTAAGTACGCTTCCTGAAACTATAGAGCTCAAACACATCTCATTTCACTATCCGCAAACTGACCGCGATGTGCTTCGGGACGTGTCGTTCACGATCAAAAAAGGTCAGCATATCGCAATTGTAGGTGAGAATGGAGCGGGTAAGTCAACCCTCATTAAGCTTTTGACCGGTCTGTATCACCCAACAAGCGGCGCTATTTTACTAGACGGGCAAGATCTAGAGCAGATAGATGTTCGCTCGTGGCACAACCAGCTGGGCGTACTGCAGCAAGACTATCTTGCCTACACCTTTGCGACTGCCGGTGAGAATATTTATTACGGCGATGTGACGCATCCTCTTGATGACGAACGATTGCAAAAAGCAATGGATAAGGCCGAGGTACGTAAGGTAATTGAAAAATTGCCATCGAAGCTCGATAGCTATGTAAGCACCTGGATGAAAGATAATAACGACAATAATGGCACTGATCTTTCGGGGGGACAGTGGCAGCGACTGGCGCTGGCGCGTAATTTCTATCGCGATAGCCCAATGATTATTCTTGATGAGCCGACCTCGGCCATTGACGCGTTGGCAGAGTCGCGCATCTTTAAGCATCTGTTTGCCGATAAAGACCGGACGATTGTAACGATTAGCCACCGCCTGACTACCATCGAGAAGGCCGATGTGATCTACATGATGGAAGAGGGTAAGTTGGTTGAGCAGGGTACGCATGAAGAACTCGTAGTAAAACAAGGCGCTTACTACACAATGTTTGAAAGCCAACTGCACAAATAAAATTCGCAAAATAAAAATACTCCGCGAGATGCGGAGTATTTTTATTGGTAAAACTACCAGCTGCGCTGACGGAAAGATCCGCCACCGTTGCGGTCGCCACCACGGTCATTACCACCGAAGTCGCGTCGTGGACGCTCTTCGCGTGGACGAGCTAGGCTAACGCTGATTTCGCGTCCGTCTAGTTCTTTACCGTTGAGTTCGTCAACAGCTTTTTGGTTGTTGTCTTCATTTACGTAAGTAACGAAGCCAAAACCTTTTGAACGGTCATTGTTGTCGCGATCGCGTACGATGTGTGCGCTTTCAACTTCACCAATGGTCTCAAAAAAAGCTTTTAGACCATCATCAGTAGTTGCGTAAGCAAGGCTACCGATGAAGAGATTTTGCTGTGCCATAATTCTTAGTACTCTTCCTTGTTTAATTGCGTCAGATCGACCATGCGGCGAACTTTTTCAAGGAAGAGCTACTGGTTTAAGAGTAGCACTCGCGTTTCGCGTATGCTTCTGAACAGTTATATTTAAGCATATTTTTTAAAACAATACTAGCATAAGCTTGAAATTATGTATTGACTGGCGCATAATGAGCCGTAAGCTGGTACGCCAATGGGGCGCCCTTGGCAAAAACAAACAGTTTCAAACAACCGTGCCCCGGGTGGGCGCGTAACAGCGAAAAAACTCACCTCTGGAATACGTGGTGAGTTTTTGCTACAATGAGGCGAGTTCGGGGCATTGGCGCAGTTGGTAGCGCGCTTCCATGGCATGGAAGAGGTCATCGGTTCGAATCCGATATGCTCCACCAGAGATAATCTGCCGGCATCGTTCGGCGAAATCTGTTGTTCGACGGCTAATTTGACGGCAACCGCTGCCGTCAAGCATTAACTTCAAGCTCCCATCCTGAGGAGAGTTGAGTATCAATGCGTCGCCACGACAAGGGCAAGAAGCATCCGACTCGTACCGCCACGACTGAGTGGCCGGCTAGTTCGTCGGGGTCCTTCCCCCAGCGCGCCAGCCATTATTTGCTTCACATGTGTGAGATAATAGGAACATATGAGAAAAAATCACGAACTACTCAAGCGGGAGATGGAAGAACTTTCCCGAGCACTACCATGAAACCTTCAGCGCTAATTTTCTGGAGTTACTTGCCGCCTTGCGTCTGCGTAGCTTTACCATCCAGCGAGCAGACGAGGCAAAGCCAGTCGTAGAAGCGGGTGACGATTTATGGTCAGAAATGGGACATCCTTCGGTATGGCTTCACGTACCATCGAATGACTCAAATAGACTGTCAACGCTAGAGCCTGAGAGCGAAGAGTATGCGCTGCTTTTGAATAAAGTTATACGCGCCAACCTGGCAGAGCAGGCTAGGTTGCTCACACTTCTAGAGAAATTTTACATAAATCATACATCAATGTCGTTCTACTCTCGTCTCGTCGTTGAAACAATCGACCTTGGCGAGTCGTGTCTGAAACCGCAAGGAGCTACTATTCGCCCAATCCTCGACAGCGAGATGCAACAACGACAAAATGATGAGAGTGAGGTCGAGCTAGCGGCTTTTAGTGAATTTCTTGTCAACCAACTTTAATACAGACCGCAAACTATGACATCCTGAGAGATGAAGGCGAGCAGCTTGCCAAAAGTATGAATCTAGGGTATTAGCTGCACTTGCCAATATCTACACAAAGAGATACGCTATTTCATGCAGAAACATTTGATATCTTACATTCCCGAAAAGAAGCTATAGTCGCGGCTGCTACCGAACTTCTTGGTAGTCTGTCCATGCGCTATGTTACGGGTCATCCGGAGTTAGGTCAATCTCCGGAAACTGGGTTTGATTGCTCAGGTCTTGTTAAATTTGTCTTAACCCAGGTAGGGTTGCATGTGCCTGACTATATAGGTCAGGACGACGTTCGACGGCCAATCCGTCATGCGAATGAGTTTTGGGATCATTATGGGGTGACCGTTGGATCTGAACCTAAAGGTGGCGACCTGATCTTCTTTACGCGTCGTGGGCTTTTTCCGACGCATGTAGGAATAGTGCGCGACGATGAGAGTTATATTCATGCGCCTGGAAGAGATAATACTAAGGTTGAAGTGGCTGGGATAGAAATAGAGCGAGTAGAAGTGCGCGACGATACTAAGCGTGTACTTTATCCGACGAACCCCATTGGATATAAGGCCCCAATGCAGGCGCGCATCAATCCAACTTTCCGCCAGCATCAAGAGTTAGTCGAATAGTTACTTTTTGATATGATTGAACCATGTCTTTAATACAAAATACCAAGCGCTTTACGTCAAAAAGAAAGAACGCCAAAGAGTTGATTTTGCTATGTGGATTTGGTGGAGCTATTTGGCAGACAAGACGATTAATCTTCGTACTAAACCATGCGGGCTACAATGTCACTGCTCTCGATTTCCCAAAGAAGATTTTGAGCGCAGGTGATCCCACGCTGCTACCTCAGCTAGTGGATGAGGTTGTTGCGTTTGTTGAAAACGAGGCGAGAAAGCGTAAAGAAAAGATATTGCTGGTTGGTATCAGCTTAGGATCACTGCTTTCACTGAATATATTTCGACGATCTAAATTGTTTGACGTGGCAATTATGCTTACGGGAGGCAATATCGTTACCGTAGCTCAGAATATTTATGGAAGTAGGATATGGCCGCAAAGTCATGAAGAGCTCTCAAAACTGTGGAAAGATGTAAATATCTTTACAGATCCAAAAATTCTAAAAGGTAAACGAGCGCTTTTTGTCCTTCCTAAGAAAGATAAACTTATTGATACTACAGAGGTGTTAGCCGAAATCCTTAGGCAAAACCAAGCGGGTAATTCTATTCAGCTTATCGAGAGAGGCTTATTCAGTCACGTTGGAACGATTATAGAAGAGACGATCATCTTTCCTAAGCGCGTCCTGGATTATATCGAGAAGACTGAGCTCAAAAAATAGTTGCGATAGTATTTATAATTATAAGAACACTTTTCATTAGCCGTGCTAGCCACTATACGACAAGTAACTTAGCTGAGGTTGGCAATGGCTAAATGCAAGAAATCAGGCGATAGACCGCTATAGTCGCGACGTCACCTTGCGCCCGCACTACTCACGCACTAATGCGCCAAGATGTTGCCGGAGGAAAAATTAAATTCGCCACGTTCTCACATTGACTTGCTATTGAATAATCATATAATTCATATAGTCTTGTTGAGTACGTATATACTCCAAGAAAAGCAGACTTAGATGAGGACTTAAGTGTCTTTTACGGACTTTTAAGTCCTCATCTAATGCGCAAAAGGAAGCGTAATGGAGAGGTCTCGTAGAGAGTGGCGATAATGGCTAACAGTCGTAAGTTCGACTTGAGTGACATTCTTTCGGTCACTACCGGAGTACTTGTTTCTAATCGCGGGATGGGTGGCCTTCGTGACATTCTCGACTTCATGACCGGACAGGATCTTGATGAGCTTCAAATCGGTTCGGCTATCAAACTCTGCAAGTCGGCTATTCTAGCCAAGTATCCGCTGCTTGGTGAGGTGAGTGTACCACAGTTTGGCAAGAGGAATGTGCGAAAGGATAGTCTTGCATCATTTCTAAATGCACGAGAGGGGGCTGCTTGGATCGCTAAACAGAAGGAGCTGTTCGGCTCGGAACTTACCATCGAGGCATTGGCCTGAGGCGCTGCAGTAGAGATATTAGCCGTTCTGCTTCGTACTATTTAGTATGAAGCAGAACGGCTTTCTGATCATGTAAGTAAAAGAAACGGCTAGTCGCTACGTCTCCGTCTGCCCGGTTGCACTACTTTCTTTTTCATATAGGTTAAAAGTAGTACTTTTGGGAGTATTTTGTACGAAAATGTCTAGCTATCTTGCTATTTCTTCGCCATGAACTTCTTGTTGTTTGACAGCTAGTTCTTTTAGCATTGCATAGCCTTTAGCTATAGTTGCATAGGCTTCGCGGGCTTCAGGATTGTTACTAGGAACCTTCTTAACACCGTGTGGCGTCAAGACAGAATATCCGCCGTCTCCACCCATGTTACCAATAACGAGAATAACTTCTTCCATTGCTTTAAAATTGTTTGGATCCATAGTGTGCCCCCTATTTAAATAGTACTGTCTTCATTATATACAATCGTGAATTTGAGTGAAGTTTATTTTCTATCCCCGCACCCAGATTTCAGCGTGCGAGAACGGCAACGTTCTAGGTTAGACAATGCCACATGGAATTGTTTGTCCGCCCTACCCGAGATGAGACAGAGTGGACCCTTTTAATGTACTGTGATAGGTTCACTTATCGGTGTATGTGTCTTTTTTGGCGTTCGAATGAGCGTTAAGGCAAATATGACTGCAACCATCGCGAAGCCAGCTGCCACCGTAAATGCCATCTTATCTCCACGAAGCAGCGCCTCAACGGCACTAAATCTCACTGAACTAAGCATAACGGAACTCGAAACACCGGAGAGAATAGCGAGGCCCAAAGCGCCACCCATTTGCTGCGAGGTATTGAGCATTCCCGAAGCAAGTCCAGCTTCTTCTGCGGGTACACCAGAGGTTGCGGCAATGGTGACCGAGACAAAGCTCATTCCCATACCAGCGGCCATCAGTATGATAGCCGGGAGAATCCCTATAACGTAACTGCTTTGCAGACTAAGTTGGCTGAGCCAAACAAGCCCGGCTGCGAGGAGGAGCGGTCCTGCGACGAGAAATGGCCGAGGGCCATGCCTTTGCACGACGCGCGGTACTATATTTGAGATGACTGCGAGCACGAGAGGGAAGGGTAAGAAGCTAAAACCTGCGGTAACTGGGTCATAACGCATAACCGTCTGTATATACAGTGATAGTAAGAAGAACATGCCTAGCATACCAGCGACAATTGGCATCATCATGAGGTTGGCGCCAGCGACGTTGCGGTTTTTTAAGATACCAAGAGGCATGAGTGGATGCGAAACGCGCGATTCATTCCAGACGAATCCAGCCAAAAGAATAGCTGCGCTTGCTAAGAATCCTAGCGTTCCAAAGCTTGTCCAACCCCAAGTAGGCGCTTCGGTAAGACCGTATACAAGCGTCATGATACCTGCTGTTACAAGTGCTGCGCCACCAAGGTCAAGATGACGATGCGTAGCAGTTGATTCATGTTTTGGTACGACTTGCAAAATACTAATCACCGACAAAATACCTACTGGAACGTTAATAAAGAAGTTCCAACGCCAGTTAAGATACTGCGTGAGTAGGCCACCGACTACTAGGCCAGCGGCCGCGCCACCAGCGGCAACGGTCGACCAAATACCCAGCGCGGTGTTGCGCGCTTTTCCTTCTCGGAAGGTGGTGAGTACGATCGACAATGCACTTGGCGACATCAGTGCGGCAGCCATGCCTTGGACGGCACGTAGTGTAATGATTTCAACAGGTGACTGTGAAATACCTATTAATAATGAGGCTATCGTAAAGCCGACGATGCCCGTTACGAGTGTACGACGACGACCAAATAAGTCGGCGGCCCGCCCACCAAGCAAGAGAAATCCGCCAAACGTAAGTGCATAGGCAGAAATGACCCACTGGAGGGTGCTTGCATCAAAGTGTAGTGCTTTTTGAATTGCGGGAAGGGCAACGTTCGCCACGGATGTGTCGAGCACTACCATAAACTGCGCAATTGCAAGCAGTGTTAGGATGAGCCAACGGGAATGTTGTTTCATAGAGCTCCTTTAAATTAGTTGATTAACTAAACCATTGTACTTCTATATAGTTTACAGTGTCAAGTAATTTGCAAAAAAATTAAGAAAGATGTATTATTTTTACAAATGGAACAACGAAATACGTCAGAATCACTCTATCTTATGCTTTTTCAAGCTATGCTGATCGTGAAACATGGTCTTATAGGATTGGCGGAGAAGTACGATCTGACAATGGTTCAGCTTTATACACTTATGCTAATGGAAAAGCATCGACCAATTCCTATGAATGAGATTTCGTGTATGCTCTCTTGCGATGCTTCGTATGTCACGGGCATCGTTGATAAACTGCTTTCGATCGGATATGTTGCACGCAACGAGAAGCCTGAAGATCGGCGTGTAAAGATGATTGAACTTACCGAAAAAGGCGTAGCCTGTCAACGACAGGCCTTAAAAGAAGCAACCGAGCTGGAGCTTCCTGGTTTTAAGAATCTGAAAGCGAACGAACTTGAGGCAATGCGTGCGCTGTTAAAAATCATCCTTGAACCTTCTACTCGTATAAAAAAATAATTGGATGACGCGGGCAGACTGGGTGTCCGCGTCATCCTCTGGGCATCTTCTACTTTCGCAGCTGACCCATCCGGTTTATGAGACGAAGTGAAGCTTCTCGAGGAGAAATGCGAGCGAGCTTTATGTAGATGATTGCCATTCGGGTAGCTTCCTGGTCGATAGTAGGATCGGCCAGGTTGTTGTTTAGGCAATAACGTGCCAGCTCTTCAAGCTTTGCCTTGGAGTATAGGTCAATGTGTCGCCTACGATGCTCCAAAAGCTCGATCCGCGCATCCTGGTCCGTGCAGCCCTTACTCTCGGCATATGCCTCGATGGCACGCGTAGCTGCCTGCCTATCTTCGGGCCGATCGGTGAGCGCCTGGATCGAGGCGTTGATTGCGGCCGTAAACAGATCTTCGTTACTCACGAAAATGCTCCTGTCAGTAGGTTCGAACAGATTATACCACGACTAGCGAGCTAGGAAAATGTTCATTTACTAGTATCTTTTAGATTCGCGTTGTTTCTTCTGCTGAACGGTATCAGTATAAATCAGCATCAGGCACAAGAAAACAAGTACAATGACGAATATTTGACGAGATAAAATATTTATCTTTTAATATTGATTCTTTTATGCTATACTAACAGATAAAGAGGAACTGTCCGTTAACGGGCATTATTTTATGACAGATACAAAATTTATACGCAATATCGCTATTATTGCCCACGTCGACCACGGAAAAACGACGTTAGTTGATGGGCTGTTAAAGCAAAGCAAGACCTTTCGTGACAACCAAGCCGAAATGAGCCAAGATCTTATTATGGACAGCGGCGACCAAGAGCGCGCTCGCGGTATCACTATTACCGCCAAGCAAACGTCTATTTATCATGGCGATTACAAAATAAATATAATCGATACGCCAGGTCACGCTGATTTCAGTGGTGAAGTTGAGCGTACGCTCAATATGGCCGATGGAGTGTTGTTGATTGTGGATGCCCAAGAAGGCCCAATGCCTCAAACTAAATTTGTACTGTCAAAAGCACTTGAACTTGGCCTGAAGCCAGTAGTTATTATCAACAAAATCGACAAGCCCTCTCGTCGTATTGCTGAGGTAGAAGATGAAATTTCCAATCTTTTCCTTGAACTTGCTGTCGATGATAGCCAGCTGCATTATCCTGTATACTTCGCCATTGGCCGCGAGGGTAAAGCTTGGAAAACGCTACCTGATAATCCATCAGAACATGCCGATCTTGAGCCTATTTTTGAGGCCATTGTGCACGATATCCCAGCGCCAAATGTTGAAATTGGTAAGCCGCTTCAGCTGCTTGTAACGTCCTTGCAGTACGACTCATTCCTTGGTAAATATGCCATTGGTCGTGTGTCACGTGGCGAGGCTAAAAAAGGCCAGTTAGTTATGTTGATCAAACGTGACGGTACCCAGATTCCTGGCAAAATCGACAAGATTTTTGGCTATCGTGGCCTAGTCCGCGAGGAAGTTTATAAGGCAATTGCTGGTGACATTGTGGCGCTCACGGGTATTTCTGAAGCGCACATTGGTGAAACCATTGCCGACCGTGAAACGCCAGAAGCACTTCCTGTTATTGATATTGAAGCTCCAACACTTAGTATGTATTTAGGACCAAATACCAGCCCAATGAAAGGCCGCGAAGGTGAATTTAACACTTCTCGCCAAATTGGTGATCGTCTTCGAAAAGAGCTAGAAACGAACGTCAGTTTGCGTGTTGAAGAGACGGGTATCGGCTTCGTTGTATCTGGTCGTGGTGAGCTGCACCTTTCTGTACTGATTGAAACTTTGCGCCGCGAAGGCTTTGAATTTGAAGTCGGTCGTCCGCAAGTGGTAACTATTGAGGAAGACGGTGTGACTAAAGAGCCAGTCGAAGAGTTGCTCATTGAAGTTGCCCCGGAATTTCTCGGAACTGTCAGTCAAGAGCTGGGCACTCGCCGGGCTGCACTCGTCAAGCAAGAGCAGACGAGTAGTGGCACCAGTCGTACGACCTATGTTTTGCCTACTCGTGCTATGATTGGCCTTCGCAATTTGCTGCTAACCGCAACAAAAGGCACGGTAATCATGAACAGTTTGCCTCATGGATATCAACCGCTTGGTTCGAAATTGCAAAAAACACGCAATGGTGCGCTTGTTGCTACTGATCCTGGTACAACTACTCCATACGCATTGCAAACCGCAGAATCTCGTGGCGAGCTGTTTGTCGGCCCTGGTGTCGAGGTGTACACGGGTATGATCGTCGGCGTTTATAATCGTCACGACGATCTTGATATTAATGTGTGTAAGGCGAAGCATCTGACCAATATGCGTAGCAGCAGTAGCGACGGCACGGTGCAACTGACGCCATTTACAGAGCTGAGCCTTGAGCAGTGTATCGACTTTATCGAAGATGATGAGCTACTTGAAGTCACTCCAAAAGCGCTTCGTCTTCGCAAACGTTTCCTCGACCCAAACCAGCGCAAGCGTGCTGCGAAGCAGTAGCCTGCTCAGGACTAGCTCTCGATTACGCGTAGTGAATAAACATCCGCAGCCCGAGTTTTTGATGATGCGTACTCAACAAAAACCCGGAGCGAAGTCGTTTATGAATTACGTGTAGTTGAGGGTTATTTTAGAAGGTTCACTATATGTGTTGTTTTCGAAACAACACATTAACTATAAACACCATTGAAACAGATGTATGTGCGCCGTATACTAATACTACAACTATGAAAATTCCTGGTGAAAATAAAATTAAGTCAACCTTCGTCGCAGCAACGGGTGGTTTTTTGCCAACGGCAAAAAGTCCGGATGAGGCCCTCGGCGATCTCTTTTCTGATGTACAAAACACACGGGTGTATGGCGATGGCAAAATATTCGTCGACCTTGTGCCGCGACGCCGCATGAAGTCTATTCAGCAGGAGTATTTGCTTGCTAAACAAGATCCGCAGTTTGACCTGCGCGATTTCGTGTCTCGCCACTTTTATGAATTTGGCGGGGAGAAAGCCACCTACCATACCGATACGTCTATGACGCCGCGTCAGCATATTGCCGAGCTCTGGCATGTGCTAGAACGCAAAAATCGTCGCGATCGTGGTTCACTTATTGCGCTTCCAAACGCCTACGTCGTGCCGGGTGGCCGCTTTAGCGAGCAATTTTACTGGGATAGCTACTTTATTATGCTTGGTTTGGCAGTTGATGGTCGCTGGGACATGATCGAGGGCATGATGAAAAATTACGCCTACATGATGCGTAAGTTTGGGTTTATCCCGACAGCTAACCGTACCTATTTTCTAAGTCGTAGTCAACCGCCATTTTTCGCACCGATGGTAAAGTTACTTGCTCGTCACAAAGGGCGCACTCGCACCTATGTTGAATATTTGCCGTACATGCTGCTTGAACATCACTTCTGGATGAAAGGTCGCAAAAAACTTGTCAAGCGTGAAAATAAAGCATTTGCGCGCGTGGCAGAAATGCCGAACGGTATTTTGCTGAACCGTTACTACGACAACAAAACAACGCCGCGCCCAGAATCACTTCGCGAAGATATGGAAACGGTGGTTGGTGCGCCCGAGCGTGAGCCAGATCGTCTATATTTACATCTGCGTGCTGCTGCCGAGTCAGGTTGGGATTTTAGCGCCAGGTGGTTTAATGACCCTAATGACATTCGTACTATTCATACGGCCGATGTCATCCCGGTAGATTTAAACTGTTTGTTATATTTGCTCGAAGAAACGATTGCTGAAACTTATCGTTTGCTTCACCAACCGTTACTGTCATACAAGTTTCAAGCCGCCGCCGATCGCCGAGTGCGCGGTATCCAAGAATATTGTTGGAGCGATGAGCAAGGTTTCTTCGTGGACTACAATTTCCACAAACGCGAGTCGACCGAACGCCTGACGCTTGCCGGGGTGTTTCCACTCTATGCAAAAATTGCCACTACTAAACAAGCGGGTGCGGTGGCAAGACGCCTTGAAAAAGACTTTCTCAAAAAGGGTGGTCTTATCTCGACGCTCGTAGAAACTGGTCAGCAATGGGATGCGCCAAACGGTTGGGCACCACTTCACTGGATAACCATAGAGGGACTTCGCAACTACGGCTATCATCAGCTCGCCGATGAAATCAAGAAGCGGTGGGTAAAAACCAATGTTGATTTGTTTAAGAAAAAAGCCAAAATGGTTGAGAAATACGACGTTGTGAACCCTGGCCAACTTGGTGGTGGTGGCGAATATCCGTTGCAAGATGGCTTTGGCTGGACAAACGGCGTTTTGGCGGCACTTCTTGATGAAGATCACAAAGGGTGACGTTGTCGTTTAGTGGCAACAATAGCTGCGACCGTCCACGCCTGCACCTCTTGAGGTGGTTGCTCTACTCTGTTGATGCGGTGATGGATTTCATCCAGGATGTCGACAACCCGATGGTTAATGTGTGGGACAGGAGCATCGTCACCGCTGACATATTCTGGAAATGCGCGCGTTACATTAATAATATGAAGTAGCCGGTTTGCAAGCATGTCGGCGTGAGTAGTATAGCCAAGCCGCTTCATGCCGTTTGCAATGTAGTGAGTGTCCCATAGCCACACGCTGCCGTTATGGTAAGCGCCTGGCCGAAATCGTACTTCGTCTGACGCGAGTGTTCTTACTCCGCTTACGTTAAGCATTTCTGGTGAGAGAAGATGGTCAATGACAGCTTCGCGCTTGCGAATATTCTCTGGATCGTTACCCTCAAGAAGCTGCGAATAAAGCACGTGACCCATATTAGAGGTACGGATGTTCAGTTGGCGTACCGCTCCAGCTTCATCCCTATCAGTCCCCAGAACAAAATATCCGCCTTTCTCTTCTGTCCAAAAATACTTCATAATGGTAGCGCGCATTTTTTCAGCCCGCTCATGTAATTGATGTGCTTTTTCGGGACTTTGCAGGGCTGTTTCGTATAAATCGGCAGCATCACGTAAAGCATCAAATGTTTTTACTTGTACTTCAATTGAACTCACGCCTTTTTCATGGTTTGCTATGGTGCCGTCGGCGTGATGATAAGCGTCCCAAGAATCTTTCCAGACTTGGTTCTCGATGCCATGTTCCAATACCGACTTGAACTCCAAAATTCCTTCGTCGTTACTGTCGAGCCGATGTTCTATCCAGGCAATGGCGTTTCCTAGGGCATCTTGCATGGTTTTCTCACGGCCGTCTTTATCGGTATACGTTTGCTGTAAAAAAGTAGTATTTTCAGGAGTGAGTTGACAATATTTTACTAATGTTCGTACGAATTCTGGAGTCGCATCGACAGAGCCATAATAAGGCCACTGCCACCCGAGACGTTTTGTCAGGTCAACGGCAATCGGATCGTGGGGATCTCTTGCCTCATGCACAATACGTCCAGGTTCTTCTTCGCGTTCTTGGTAGTAAGTTGTGCCTTGAAGCTTGGCAAGTTCCAGAGTTGTCGCTTTAGCGAGTTCCGGATAAAAGGGAAGTAAATCGATAGCGACTCGTAAAGAGTCACGTCCGAACACTGTTTCGTATAGGTGTAGATCTTCCGGAGCTGCCGTGTTAGATTCAAAAGCAAGCGAGGCGATACTTGGTCCTTTTTTGCCAATATCTTGAGTGCGCGTCACGCCGGTCAAGCGCATTATCTCTCTTAATCCCGACGGACGTTTTGCGGGAAGACGTTCAGGCACCTCTTTAATTGAAAGTAGCCTTTCATAGGGAAGTAGGTGAAAAATTTCTTTTTCCTTAACTATTTCTGGATTAGGCCGCTTCTCCATATCATTAGTATACTCTACGGTGATATAATAAATCTTAACATGTTATACAAATGTGTCGAGGTAAGACGCTAATATGACCAAGCGTCTTCGTGTTGCAATGCTTGCGCCGCCCTGGCTGGCACTTCCTATCAAGGGCTACGGTGGTATTGAGCTTGTCGTGCAAGGACTCGTAGAAGCCTTACAGCGGCTTGATGTGGATGTTGAGCTGTTTGCAAACGGAGCTCATGTGATGAAGGGGCTGAAAACGCACTCATTATACAAAAAAGAACAACTCTGTGAAATTAATCGTCCTTATTACGAAACACTCCCTATTCTTAATGCTCATATGGAATTTGCTTTTAATAAAATTGCAGCGGGTAATTTTGATGTTATTCATGATCACAATCCTTTTGTAGGTCCCATTCTTTTATCACTAGCGACACGTATCCCTGGTTTCCCTCCAGCGTTACATACATTTCACGGTCCTCCGTTTAGTACGCCACAGATGTTAGCCAGAGGTATGCCTGATAATCGGCCCCAGTTCAGCCAGCTAGAGTCTATGGGAAATCTTTATACGGTGGCGATTTCAGAAGCATTGGCTCGTATGGCTCCAAAGCAGCTACGCGATCATATGCTGCCAGCGGTTCATAACGCTATTGAGTTAAATGCGTTTCCACTGGTAACGGAAAAGAAAGATTATTTTATAACACTCGCTCGCTTTAACCAAGATAAAGGGCAGCATATGGCTATAAAACATGCTGTTAAATTAAATAAGCGACTTCGTATGGCGGGTACCGTTGCAGGTATTAGCTCAAATAAGAAGCTCTTTTTTGAACTTTCAAATCCGCTCAGTCCCTATCGACAAGATCAGGAATTTCGTTACTATAGTGACAAGATTTTACCGTCAGTGCTACGTCATCGTAAGATTACCTATGTGGGCAATTTGAGCGGAGTGAAAAAATTACGATTTATTGGCGAAGCAAAAGCGCTCCTATTCCCCATTAATTGGGAAGAGCCATTTGGCATGGCGGTCATTGAGGCATTAGCGTGCGGCACGCCAGTTGTAGCTATGAATCGCGGCGCGATGCCTGAAATTATCGAACATGGAAAAACCGGTTTTCTCGCAAATAGTGAGAAAGAATTTTGCGAATATATGCAGCGCGTCGATGAAATTGATCCAGTGGCGTGTCGAAAATCCGTCGAGAAGAAATTCTCGGCTGATACTATGGCTAAAAATTATCTACAGCGGTACGAAAAAGTCATCGCGCTTGCCAATAGGAGCCGGCGTCGCTAAAAAATCTTTTCGTCTTTAAGTTCATCAGGTAAGAAGCCTTTCTTATGCTTAAAATCTGCTTCCCATTTGTAGTCTTTACTATAGTCTAAATCTTTCATGAGTTTCGTAGGTGCATTGCGAAGATGAAGCGGTACTGGCGCATCGGGGTATTGGCGAGCCAGCGCTTTTGCTCGGTTCATGGCATCGGTTGTTTGGCGAGATTTAGCGGCTTTGGCAAGTGCGGTTGCGACATGAAATAAGATGTAGTTGCTTTCTGGCATACCAATGCGCTCTACGGCCTGGAATGCATTGAGTGCCAGACCAAGTGCTCCGTTGCCAGCCAGGCCAATGTCTTCACTAGCAAAAATGAGCATGCGCCTGGCAATAAACTTTGGATCTTCGCCGGCATCTATCATACGAGCCAAATAATATAGCGTGGCGTCAACATTGCTGCCGCGCATGCTTTTTATAAACGCCGAAATGACATTGTAGTGCATCTCACCCTTTTTGTCATAGCCTGGTACGCGCCTTTGTGCAGCGACTTTGACCACTTCCGGCGTTACTTTCTCATCCATAGAAAGCGCTAGCTCAAGGTTGCCAAGAGCTACGCGGGCATCGCCGCCAGATAGCTCGGCTAAGTAATCGAGGGCTTTTACCGTCACGCTTTTGGTTTTCTTCAGATCCTTAAGTGCTCGTTTTAAAATGGCGATAATTTCTTCTTTGGTGAGTGGCTGCAACACAAGCACGCGGCTACGTGAAAGCAGCGGTGAAATCACCTCAAAACTCGGATTTTCAGTCGTGGCGCCTATAAGTGTAATGAGGCCCGATTCAACGTGGGGCAAAAAAGCATCTTGCTGTGCCTTGTTAAAGCGATGAATTTCGTCAACGAAAAGAATAGTGCGCAACTGTAGATTCCAGTTTTGACGGGCATGTTCAACTACTTTCTCAACGTCTTTTTTACCGCTTGTAACAGCAGAGAGTTCGATGAATTCGGCATTAACCTCACGGGCAATAATACGTGCGAGCGTTGTTTTGCCGCTACCCGGCGGTCCCCATAAAATGAGACTAACCGGCTCTTTTTTGCGCACAATTTGTCGTAAAATTTCACCACTTCCAAGAAGCTGGTTCTGACCAATAACTTCATCCAGGGTAGTTGGTCGCATTCGTTCGGCTAGCGGAATTCGTTCCATTATTTCATTATAATATGAGAAGCCCCCTAAAGGGAATCTCAAGCCGTGAGGCGAAATTCCCTTTAGGGGGAGATTTTGGGTTATGCCCACTCCCTGCCGCAATGGATGCAGTAGCGAACGGTGCGCAAAGTGACGTATCTGCAACGCTTGCAGACTACTTCACGGAGCGATAGCTCGGTCGCCGTGTTCTTGGTGAACTTGCCCCCAGTGTAGGGTGCGCGGCCCTGGGTGTTTACATTTGCTTCATCGAACAGGCCGTACAAGTGACATTCACCGAAGTTCTTCACAAACCAGGTATGAACATCTTGCGCGACGTCGATCTGGAAGCTGTGGGTCGGATCATTAATCAGCAGGTTGCAGGTTGAGTGGGACAATCCGGTTGCCTTCTGGATTTCTTTTGGCTTAATAAGCCCACTAAGAAACTCAGCAATGGGATTGATGGGCACTAGGCACCACCTCTCTAGTGGTAGGTTCTTGCCGACCGGCAATTATTAAAATTATAACACAAAATACAAAAATAAGCAATACTCCTATAATAAAACGTATCCGGCTCCCATACATCTTGGACACTTCGTCTCATACTTTCTAATCTAGAAAGGAGTGAAAGTGAGAACAAGAACAATGACCGGAAAGCAACTCCAAGTGTATGGGGCTCGTATTCG